>Ga0208628_1000144_pt1 | contig 43321 bp, 33 predicted proteins | sample LakWasMet16_LOW5_2_FD_183864 | JGI IMG/M metagenome (GOLD analysis project Ga0208628, IMG submission 183864) | Freshwater sediment methanotrophic microbial communities from Lake Washington under simulated oxygen tension - Sediment Metagenome... | ecosystem: Environmental > Aquatic > Freshwater >... | reverse complement strand
CGCGGTGTCGCCCGCCGCGGAACTTGCTGTCGGCCGAAGCCGGCGAGGTCGCCGTCACGAGCCCTCCGAGGGGGAGCTCGCGGCCGCATGACCCACCCTCAACGCGAACCGCGAAGTGTCAGCAGAGATGGATCGATTCTGGCGAGCGCTGAAGCGGGCCGCCGTCCTGCGCGCCCAAGGAGCGCGGGGGGTGCGGGGGTACGACCCCCGCGCGACCGCGAGGTGACCACGAGAGTCGAACGGAAGCCGTCTCACACGGGCCGACGCGAAACGACGACCGAGGCGCGAACTGCACCATCCCGGCACGCTCGTCGGTGCCTGGAATCCTTCAACGGATAACCGCGCTTCTCGATGCCCGACAACAGCCGGTGAGCGGCGCGCTGCCGCACATGCTGCGCTGGCCCTGGCACGCCGCCGAGGATTGGGCGCTGATGCTGGAGCCCTGGACGGCGCTGCGCCTGCTGGTGAGCGACCTGGGCACCGACCTCGTGGGCTCCGCGGCGCTGCGCAAGGTCTCCCATCAGGCGGACTTCTTCCACGAGCGGGCCTGGTGGACCGAGAAGGTCTTCGAGCCGTTGTCGTGTCGGGAGGCGCGGCGTGCGCACTTCGCTCACGCGTGTTGGGATCGCGCCACGCGACCGATCGGCCCCGGCCGTCGCATGAGCGCCGAGAAGGTGGCATTGGCGGACGCGCGGCGGTCGGCCGCCGAGGAGGACTTCTTCCAGGCCGTGCGCGTCGAAGCACTGGCGATGAGTCTCCTCGCGCCGCTGTCGCCCGAGGGGCGACGATGGACCGACGCGCGCACCGCCGACCTGCTGGCCGAGACCGAGTGCGAGGCGGCGCGGCTGCCCTCGTTCTACGCGGCCCGCGTCTGGCGACACCTCCATCGTCACCGCACGCGCTGGAACGCGCACCGCGTGATGTGGAGTGGGATCGAGGTCCGAGTGCGGCCGGGAAGCGACTGGGGTCGCGAGCGGGTCCTCGATGCGGCGGTGTCGCTGCACCACGCCGCGCGACGTCTGGCGTGCGCCCAGGAGTGGCCGGCGGCGCGCGCCGCGCAGCGGGAGCAGGCGGACCTGCAAGCGGCGCTCGCGGACGTCTGCGAGAACCTCGACGACGTGCGCGTCGCAGTGGCCTCGCTGCTCGACCACCCGCGACGCTCGTCGTCGCTGGTGGAGGCGCTCAACAGTCGATTGCGCGTGTTGCAGATGACGGATCGGAACGTGCCCGACTCGCGGCTCGCGCTGATGGCGCTGGCGTGGAATCTCACGGCGCGCCGAGGGACGGCGCCGCGGGCCGAGCCCCTACGCGCGACTCAGCATCGACTTCGCCGACGACCGCCGGCCCTGGTACGAGGTGCTGCTCGAAGAGATGAACGCGAACTGACCTGCCCTCCGATCATGCGGCGAGCTCGCCTGCATCGGCGGGAGCGGCGAGGTGTGTCCTGAGGGAGTTGCTACGGATCTCAGGCCGACCCGACGACCGGTCCCGGATGATCGCTACGCTGCGTCGGCGAAGCTCGCTGCCGTCAGAACCTTGGCACGTCCCAAGCCGGGCCCATCTGTGTTAGCTCCCTCGTGTCGTCGCCGTGGGGCGACGGGATCGAGGGGAAGGCTCCCATGGGGTTCAAGTTCGTGCACGCGGCCGACATCCATCTGGACAGCCCGCTTCGGGGGCTCGAGCGGTACGACGGCGCGCCGGTCGAGGAGATGCGTTCGGCGACGCGACGCGCGTTCGAGAACCTCGTCTCGCTGTGCCTCGAGGAGAAGGTTGCCTTCCTGCTGCTCGCGGGCGACCTCTACGATGGTGCCTGGCGGGATTACAACACGATTCTCTACCTGATCCGCCAATTGAGCCGGCTCCGCGAGGCCGACGTCCACGTCTATATCGTCCAGGGCAATCACGACGCGGAGAACGTCATGAGCAAGGGCCTCAAGATGCCCAGCCACGTCACGCTCTTCGACGCGAAGAAGCCGAGCAAGCAGATGCACCACCGCCTGCCCGTGGTGGTCCACGGACAGAGCTACGGGCGGGCCGAGGTCACCGAAGATCTCTCCGCAAACTTCCCCCAGGCGATGCCGGACCTGTTCAACGTCGGGTTGATCCACACGAGCGCCGATGGTCGAGCCTCTGAGCACAAGCCCTACGCCCCGTGCTCGCGGCAGGCGCTGATCGATAAGGGATACCAGTACTGGGCACTCGGACACATTCACCGCCGGACCGAACTTTCGCTCGATCCGCCCGTGCTTTTCCCGGGTAACCTGCAGGGCCGTCATGTCCGCGAGGCCGGTCCGAAGGGCGCCACGCTCGTCCACGTCGATGACGAGCTGAGGGCGCGACCCGAGCACCGTGACCTGGACGTCGTTCGCTGGCACCTCTGCGAGGTCTCGGTCACGGACGCCGACACGCCCGACGTCGCGATCGATAACGCCGTCGAGAAGCTCGTGGCCCTGCGTCGCGGTGATCGAGAACGTCCGCTCGCGGTGCGGGTCCGACTCACGGGCCAGTCCGGGGCCCACCAGAAGCTCGTCGAGCGCGAAGAACATTGGGCGAGTGAGTTGCGCGGGCGAGCAGCTTCAATCGACGCGCTCTGGGTGGAGAAGGTCCACTTCGACACGACGACCCCCATCGATCTCGCGGCCTTACGTCGTCAGCCGGGTGCGCTCGCGACGCTGCTGCACTGTCTCGACGATTGCGGCAAGGATGCGGCCGCCTTGCGCACCCTTGCCGAAGGTCTCGCGCCCTTGCGGAAGTCGCTAGGCGCGATCGACGACATACCACTCTTCGACGACCCCGAACAACTTCGAGCCGTCCTCGTCGAAGTCGAACAGATGGTCGTGCCGATGCTGCTCGACGGAGGGAGGCGGCGGTGAAGTTCACGACGATCGACCTCCTCGCGTATGGACATTTCGCGCGTCGGACACTCTCTTTTCCCGCTAACGGTCCGAACCTGCATCTCGTACACGGACCAAACGAGGCCGGCAAGAGCACCCTGCTCCGTGCGATCACGGGCTTCCTCTACGGCATCGACCCGCGGACCAACGACGCGCATCGCTTCGAGGCAAGCGAGCTGCGTATCGGTGCCACCGTGCGCCACTCCGACGGTCGCGAGCGCTACTTCATTCGTCGGAAGGCAAACAGCGGTACGCTTCTAGACGCCGAAGGGCGACCGGTCGACGACTCCCAACTCGCGGACTGGCTGAGCGTCCGGGAGCGTAAGTTGTTTGAGGGTATGTACGGGCTGAATCACGAGCAGCTCCGCCGGGCCGGTGAGGCACTCGCCACTTCAAAACAGGCGGTCGCCGAGGCGCTCTTCAGCGCCGCGTTGGAGGGGTCTGCCCTTCGCAACACTCTGACTCGCCTCCAGGAGGAGTCGGAGGCTCTTCTCAGCCCCGCGGGCAGGGCAGGGGAGATCATCAAGGCTGTGCGCGGGTGGAACGAACTGCGGGAAGCAGAGCGGGACGCCCAGGGGTCGGTGGGAAAGTGGAAGCAACTCCAGGAGGAGCTGGGGCAAGGTCGCGATCATGCGCGTGCGCTGGATGACGAGATCCGCAAAGCGCGTGTCGAGATTGCGCGACTCCAACGAGTCGCGCGAACCCTCCCGTGGCTCCGGGCCCGGGCCGATGCGATGGAACATCGTGCGGCCATGGGCTCCGTGCGGGTGCTCGATCCCGACATGGCGCAGCGTCGTCGCGAACTGGCGCGTGAGCGCGACGAGGCGCAGCTGGCGATCAAGAGCATTCAGCAACGAATCGAGAAGACGCGGACCGAGCGGGACGAACTCGTGGCGCCCGAGGTGCTGGTCGCGATGGGATCGTCCATGCAGGCGTTCACCGAGCGGCTTGGAGCCTATCGAAAGGCGTCCCATGACCGGCCCGGTCTGGTGCACGAGATTCTTCCCTTCCGTCGTGAAGCCGAGGAGATCCTGCGGGAGCTCGGCCAACCCGACCTTCCACTCGACCAGGTGGAGTCGTTGCGCGTCCCGGTCGCGGACCAGGAACGCATCCGTGCCCTGCAACTCAAGCACGCGACGCGGGTGGGAAGCCTGGAGCAGGTTCGGGCTCGTGTCGCAGAGCTCGACGCAGAGCGGGCGGAAATGGCTGCCCGGATCGACGGTCAGACGGCCCCGCCGGACGTGGCCGTTCTGCTCACGGTCTGGCGGCAGTGCGAAGCCGAACGCGACATCGACGGCACGCTCCGGGAGGCCGAAGGGCGACGTCGAGAACTCGCGCGATCGCTCGCAAGCCGCGCTGCGACCCTACGGCTGGAGGGCGTCGACCCAGCCACACTTCACGGAATGCGTGTCCCGTCGGAAGAGAGCATCCTGCTCGCGGATCGCGAGGCATCGCGAAGTGAAGGCGATCGGGAGGCGTTCGCGGAGCGGCGACGGGATACGGCCGTCCGACTCGATGCCGCCCGACGAGAGCTGGCAGCGCTGGAGGACGGCCGACCCGTCCCCTCGCTCGGGGCGTTGCGCGAGAGTCGCAAGCAGCGCGATCGTCTCTGGCAGGAGATCCGCCTTGTGTGTGGCGGAGGGCTGGAATTCAACTCGACAGTCAGTCGCACCCCTCCACCCTCGGTTCTCTTGGAGTCCTTTGCCGACGCTGTGGAGCGTGCCGACCAACTCGCGGATGCCTTACGCGACGAGGCGTCGCGTGTCGCCCGACACGCCGAACTCATGGAACGGTGCCGCGAGGCCGAGGGACAAGCTCTCGCCGCCGAGCGCGAGGCCGAGGAGCGCTCCGCCGCTGATGGCCGACGACTCGCGGCGTGGGTGGCACTGTGGAAGGAAACTGGCCTCGTTCCCACGTCCCCCGGGGAGATGCTCAGCTGGCGAACCCGATGGACGGCGATGGTCGATGAAGTCGTGCGCTTCGAAGCGGCCAATGCCGAGTGTGCGCGCCTCGCACTTCGCCTCGCGGAGATGCAGCGAGCGGTCGCCAGCGCCCTCGACCTCGCGGGCATTCCGACGGCGGCGGACCTTCCGTGGGCGACGCTGCGCGCGATGGCGGAGCATGCGATCGATCAGGCATCGATTGCTGCGCAGGAGCGGACCAACGCCCTTTCCCGCCTCGCCGAACTCGAACGGGACGTCGCGCGGAGTCGCAGCCAGCGCGACGAGGCGGAGGTTGCCGTCACCGCGTGGCATCTCGATTGGAGGACCGCGACGGAGCGGTTCGCGACCCTGGAGACGATGCCGCCGGAGGCAGCGGCGGCGGTTCTCGACCGGCTCGCGAGGCTTTTCAAGGCGGTGGAAAATCGCGGGCGGCTCCAGAAGCGGATCGGCGCCATGGAGAAGGACATCGCCGACTTCGAGAAGACTCTCGACGAGCGGCTTGAGCGGAGTGGTCTGTCGCCGACGGGGTCGGCCGTGGATCGAGCAGAAGCGCTGCGGTTGGCCGTGACGAAAGCGCAGCGCGACGCCGATCGGCGCGGTGACCTCGATCGCGACCTCGATCGCCTCGAACTCGAACGCATCGGCTTCGAGGAGCGCCACGAGCGCGCGGAATCGGGCTTTCGGAGGCTGTTCGAAGAAGCGGGGTGCGAAGCGCTGGAAGCGCTGGACGAGGCGGAGGTGAGGTCAGACGCGGCGAGGGCGTACGACGCTAGGCGCGCAGAGGCGGAAAGTCGGCTCGCGGACCTCGGTGAAGGCTGGACCCTTGAAGAGCTCGAAGGAGCGGCAGCGGGCCAGGATAGTGATCGCATACGAGAGACGCTCGAGGCACTCCAAGTGAGCCTCGAGGAGCGCGAGGAACAGCGGCGGGCCGCGGACTTGAACTTGGGGGAGCTGCGCGGGCGTGATGCCGCCTACAGCGCCGGGGACGAGGCCGCGCGGCGCCTTCAGGACAGGCATGCCCAGGCCGAGAGGGCGCGTTCGCTCGCGGGTCGATACGCCCGTCTCCACGTCGCGATCGAGATGTTGCGTCGCGCGACAGCAAAATATCAGGAGGAGAGTCAGGGCGCGGTCATGAAGAGGGCGGAAGCGCTCTTCTCCAAGCTCACACGGGGTCGCTACGAGCGCTTGCGCGTCGAGTTTGAGGGCGAAGGAGCGACCATCCGCTGTGTTCGCGGTGGTGAGGCCGTACAAGTGAAGGAGCGCGTGATGAGCGACGGCACCCTCGACCAGCTCTATCTCGCGCTACGCCTCGCAAGTATCGAGCAGTACCTGACGGACCAGGAGCCGATGCCGCTTGTGCTGGATGACATCTTCATCAACTTCGACGATGGGCGTGCCCAGGCGGGCATCGAGGTGCTGGCGGAGTTCGCCCGGAAGACCCAGGTGCTGCTCTTCACGCACCATGGCCGCAATTTGGAGCTCGCTCGACAGGTATTGGCCCCCGGCACGTGGTCCGAGGTCCAGTTGAATCTTCCAGGGTAGTGCTCCTCGACTAGACGCACTGGTGCTGAGGAAGCCGCTCCCATGCGTGACTCCCGTCCTCATTTGCGGATAACGTCTGCGCCCGAACAACTGCACCGAGGGGCCCTTGACAATCGCTGACGCTGGACCTGAAGGCTATCGACTTCAACGCCTCCTGACGGCGTGGTTGGCGCTCGTGTGGCGCGACATCATCGAGGTCATTCCCGAGCCGGATGATGGAGAGGACGCCACCGTCCGGTTGAAGACGCCGAGCGGTTTCAGGAGCGTAGAAGTTCAGTCGAAACGTGGCCCCGCGTTGGTCAGGCCGCAGGAGCTGGCAGAGTGGCTTGCGCACTTTCCTCCACGAGCGGCGGAGGGGTCGCTCCTTGAGCGACTTCAACTCGAACCGGAACGAATCGCGATCTTCGTCATTGGAGGCCGCTGTAATGACGAACTCGATCCGCTCAGGATCGCCACGCCGCTGGTCGCGCCCGAGCCCAGGACGGCTCTGACGTTCTCCGGGGGCCGCGCGGTGCAAACCGCGCTCACTGAACATGCAACCGGTCTTGAGCTGCCACAGGTTGGAGCCTCGACCGATCTGCGGAAGGCGCGTGCCGCACGCGTGAGGCAACTCGCACTCGACCCATTCGTGAACGAGTTTCGCGTGACCTCGCGAAGAATATTCATCGTCGAGATGCTCAGCGAGTCAGCGCTGCAAGTTACGTTGGAGCCAGTACTTCGCGAGAGATACCGCGTCCCTCCTGGCAGGTTTTCGGAGGTTCTTCTTCGGCTTGATGACGAAGTAAGGAGGGCGAGTCTCGCGCACAGGGACGTGGCGCATTCTCTTGCGGCTGCGGTGAGATCGTTTCAGATCGATCGCATTTTGCGCGACGGACATGCGTGGCTCGATCGCCCCGAGGTGGCGTCGCTCGTCGAGACACTCCATAGAGACGCCGCTCTTCTCCTGACGGGCCGCCCGAAGAGTGGAAAGACGTGGCTCGCGAACTGGCTGGGTCAACGCGCGCAGGACCACGGCGTATACGTTCTCGTGGGGCAAACGCCCGAGGCCGCTGCGCGCCATCTGCTCGATGTTGGGGTCGTGGAGGACCGGCTTTTCATCCTGGAGGATCCGTTCGGAAGCACTCGCTTGCGTGTTGACGCGCACGAGCGGTGGAACGTGCTGCGAGACCTCGCCGAGAGGCTGCCGTCAGGGCGCCGCCTGATCGTGACTTCGCGCTTGGATCTTCTCCTCGCATTGAATCCAACCGATGGTGAACCTCTGGGGCTCGACTCGCGTCGGTGGATTGACGTGAGCGCCAGGAGCGATCTATTCGCCGAGTCGCTTTGGGCAAGGAGGTCCGCCGAGTCGCATGTGCCGGTTGAGCTGATCCCGTCGATCGGCCGACTTATCCTCGACGCGCACCTTCAACCCGGGCAGATCGATCGCATCGCGGCAGAGGGTCCTCGACTGGCCGGCCAATCGTCGGCTGATGTCCTTGCGCTTGCCCGGCGGGACGCCGCCGACATAGGCCGAGAGCTTTCGCGCGGAGGCGTGATGCGCAGGGTCTTGCAAGCGTTGTGGTGGTCGGCCGATACGCGTTCTCCAGTCCGCATCAGCGCGATGGCGTTCGCCCTGCACGGTGGCGCCGAGGAGTTTGGCCTCGTTGCTCTGGGCGTGGAACCCATATCTCTGGCAAGAAGCCGAACACCAACGGAGGCGGCCGTACCGCCAAAGCTGCCTATCGATCTCTCGCTGAGAGACGACGAGAGAGAAGCTCTCGACGAACTTGAGGCCCGGCGGACAATCGTCATGGATTACGATGGCTATCGTTTTCGCCATCCCGACGATATCGAAGCGGCCCGACAGGCTGTGCTGGGCCTTCAATCTCACGGCTGGAATGACGCGATGGCGCGCGCTCGCCGCGCTCTCGTGTACGGGTGTGAGAGAATGGCAACAACGGTGGTCACGCGGATCGTAGAACTCAGCGCGTCGTTGCCAGCTGGACAGCTGCGCGACCTGCGGGAGCTCTTGCGCACCGCTCGACGATCGGCCTTTCCAGTGGTGGCAGACGCCGCGTTGGCGGGCATGGCCGGTATGTGGGGCGTTCTGCCTCCCGACGAGACCGGCCAACTCCTTTCCGACATCAACGACGATGCGCGCCGCGGCTCGCCTGTGATCTACTGGACGAGCGAGGGGCGCCCGTTCTTTGAAACGCGATGGGAGAAGCGGCGTGACCTTTCGCGTCGTTCGGAGGATGTGCTTCCGCCCATGGATCCCTCCGAGGCCTCTGAGCAGATCCTCTGGTCGAGCATGTTTCATGACAGGCCGCCCCTCGAATGGGTACGACGCGCCGCACGAAGCGCGCTCGTCGAAACTCGATCGCGCGCCGCGAAGCGGTTGTTCCGTTGGGGAGGCGCGGAGAATTTCGAGCTGATGCGCGAGCTTCTGGGAGATTCGCATCCGCGTGTGGTGGCGCTGGCGGCCGAGGGCTTGGTCCTTGGATGGCGACACCATTCGGATGGACTACGTGAAGATCTTTCGGCGCTGCTCTTGGGCAGTGCCCGACGTCCCGTCGTCGCAGTTGCGCTCGATGCGCTCGTCGAACGGTTCCGTCAGATCTTGGGATTCGATGTCGATTGGTATCATGGCTATGCCATTCCGTGGGAGTTCGTCGCCGACCTTTTGTCCGCAGTAATGGCCGGCGCGCCGAGCGCGCACCTCCTCAATGCCTATCGGCTGACGGGGCTCGTCGATCAGGCTCTGGTCGAGGTTGCGCAGGATCGCGCGCTGTCCCTTATCGATGCATGGATAGGTCTCATCGAGCGATCCGTCGCGCTCGGGCCCGTGGACGTCGCGCACTTCACCGTTGCGGCCGGCCTCTTGTCGATCCGGTGTACTGATCGGACCCCGCGCATGTCGCGCCTCGCGCGGCTGTTGGCTCAACGAGACACGCTGTTCCAGTTCTGGGTAGTGTGCCAGTTGGCCACTCGGTGGGCGGAACTGACGGACGGTGAGCAAACCCTGGTTTGTGACCTTCTGCGAGAGCCGAGACGCGATCGTCATTGGATCGCGGCGGCAGCCCTATGCAGTGCTTCTAGCCCTCCGCCCGAGCCAATGTCACAAGCCCTCCGCCTGGGCTTGTCGCGTGACGCCTCCGAGATTGTCGGTGTCTGGAATCCAGGCGTGCTCAAGAACTGCTTGTTGACTCTCAGAGGTCTGGGCGGCGTGTCACAGTACACAGGCGCAAAGCGAGGAGAGATTCCCCTTTTTTGGGTGCCAGTCATCGTGGAAGCGAGTCGTCGGACGACCCATCCGGCTTTTTCTGCCGCCGTTCACGCGCTTATGTACCTTGCCTTCGATTCGACAGTCCAGCAGCAGTGGAAGGATCTCTGTGAGTCGGACGACTTGAGCGTGCGACGGTCCGTTCATGAAGCTTTCCTTGCGAGTGTTGTGGATGACGGATTTTGGAAGGAGGCATGGGCTCAGGTCGCGAGCGGTGTTCGTGCGGATGAGGAAGAAGCGCTTTCCGAGGCAATCGCGTTTCAGTTGGCTCCCTACCGTCATGAAGAATTCTGGTGGATCGCCATGCAGCAGGATCGCTTGAGCGCGGCAGTGCGAACGCGGCTTTTCTCCGATCTGGAAGTGTTAGCGATGTCTTTGAAGCCCAAGTTGTCGAGAACGAGTCTCACTCGTGTCAGGCAGCTGTACGGCAGTGCCGCACCGCCGCAGTTTCATGAGACACACAATCGGCTTTTCGGAATGCTCGGGTCGGGGCAGGAGTCGCAGGAGGTTCGATCACTCGTCGTGAAGCAGCAATCGCTCGCGCCGGATGGCGACCGCGGTGAGATGCTGCCAAGCCACCGTGTTCCCGAAGACTGGGTCGTCGGAGGCACAGACTAGCGATGCTCGCCGCTCGGTGAGACACTCGCCTCTTTCTTTGATCGGCCGAATCGGCAGATTGTCGGCTGCGGATGTTGTCGCTCACGCAGTTCTCGGGAGCACCGGAGGAGCCAATTATGATAACGGCTCGAATCCGACGAGGGGCGTCGCTACGTTGGAGCCGAAGCATTTGCGGCCTCAATCACTTGTCGTAGCGCTTCACCACAGGACGAGACGACCACCTTCATAGCCGCCTGCGCCCGTACCCGCACGGCGCGATCCTCGCTGACAAGGCCGTCCAATGTGTCGAAGAGCTCATCGCGAGAGCCTAGGCGTTCAGCGACGACTTTCACGCTTTTGGAGTTCAGAGCGAACCAGGCTGCGGACATCGGAAGGGCGCCTGTGATGAAGACAACCACGGCCTTCGCGCGACTCATCAGCTCGGCTCCTGTAATCGTTTCGGCTGCCCTGTCCTTGTCCCAATACGTCACCTCATCGCGTTCGCGGTTGTATGAGTGGCATCCGTGGTCGATGGCGTTTCGCATGCGGCCGGCAAACGGAAGAAAGGATTCAAGAGATGCATACGCCGAGTACCCTGGGTGGCTCCTGACGTTCCGGATCAGGGCTCCAAGCGAAGACGACTTGACGGCTGTATCGGTCATTCCCTGCGCCTGATCCAGTAGACTCTGGACGGCGAGAAGGCCTTCCTTGAGTGGGCGTTCCATCCGACTTAAGACGTCCCAGAGCCGATCGACCCGCTGCTGCCCGGACATCTGCCCCGCTTCGAGCAGGCGGCCCACAAGAGGGGCGCCTTGCATAAAGATTGGGGACGGTGTCGTTAACACCGAAACGGATGCCAACTCCAAGGCCGTTGACAGGGCTCGCACCGGATCGCGCGCTTCCGCGTCTTGAAAAAGGTGACGCAGGTCCGCGTCGATAGGAGCCGGGGGCTGGCCAGCGTCGTAATCAACGAAGAGCGACTGCACGAACTCGTGCAGATCTACGTCTCTGGTGCGGCGTCTGGCGGTTCGAGAAGCCACCCTCAGTGCGCTCCGCAGCACCGGGGCTGGCAGTCCGACGACTGCCTCGACCCCCTTTTCGCTGGCGTGCTTGAGCCTGACCAGGGTTTGGCGAAGAAGGTCGGACTCTTGCAGCACCGTCGCTGGGTGGACACTCCAAGCTACGATTGGGCCGGCAAGTGACACTCGGAGCAGCTTCGTCGCAAGATCAGATCGCAGAGACATGGAACCTCGACGGCGAGAGGTATCACTGCTATTCGACTTTGGCCAATTGCATGTGATCTCAGTGCGGCCTCCAGTCGGATGGTCGTAGATGGGAAGGCGTCGGAAGTCGCTTTGTACGTGATGCGCAATTCTCGTTGCGGGTGGGCCCTCGCGGCCTCCGTCCTGCGTCGGGCGAACGAACGACCCGACGCGTCGAAGCTTATAGGGCGGCCCGCTCGGCACGGGTCCCGACGGAGGCGCGCGGAAAAATGGCGGCCTGCCCGCCGTACCCGTTACGGCACCCGGTAACGGCAGGCGGCCCGGGACAGACCATCGGTTTCCGCGACCCGACACGGCGCCACGCGGGGATGGGGAGGGCACCCACGTAGCAGAGGACGCCCGCGACCGCGCGTCGATTTCAGAGTCGCAGGGGCCCGTCGCTTGCTCGCATGAGCGCGTCGAACTCCTCGAATGCCGAGAACCCGAGCGGGGACCCGTACGCCCCGAGCAGGTCCCCCAGCCCGCCGATGACGTCGCGGGGCTCCAGGACGGCGCCGTGCTCGATCCGGGCGAAGGCGCGCACGATGGCCGCGTCGCGCCCCGCGAACTCCCGTGCGAAGGCCCCGTTCATCCACTCGCGCCGGGCGACGATCGCGTCGACTGCCTCGCCGGCGAGGCGCTCCAACCGATCGGCTTCGACCGTCGCGAGTTGGGCGCGCCGTCGGACGAGGACGCAGGCGGCGTAGACGTCCGCCGCGACGACGGACGCGACCGCGGGCCCGAGGAGTACGCCGGCGGCGCCTAGCGAGGGCCCTGCGGCGGCCACGAAGGCGCTCGAGACCGTGCCGCAGCCCGCGCTCCCGATCGCTAGGGCCGCGTCCTGGGCGGTGATCTCGCCGCGCGCGTAGCGCAGGACGGCGCCGCCGATGTCGACGAGGGCGGACGTGAGGGCGCTCGCGAGGTCCGGCCGGGCGAAGGCGTCGATTCCCAACCGCTCGCTCGCGTACTGCGCGAGCGTCGCGACGCTCGCGCGGCCGGCGCCGGCCACCGCCCCGTTCAGCGCGTCCTCGACGATCCCTTCCAGCAGGTCCGTCCCCGCCCCCTCCGGGTCCGGCACGCTTCCGAGGGCCCGTTCGACGAGCGAGAGCGCGACCGACAGCACCGCCCCGGCCCGGGCCCCCTCCGTCCCCGCCTCCAACGCGGCGCGGGCGACGTAGGACGCTTCCAGGCCCGCCGCGTAGAGCCGGGGATGCTCGGTCGCGAACTGCGCCTCCGCCACCGTCGCCCCATCGGACCTCACGGGGCCCAGCCGGAGGCCGCCCGTGACCCCGCGGGCCGTGTCGAGGAGGTCGAACACCGCCGGGTCGCCCCGCCGCCCGGCCCGATCGGCCGCTTCCAGCGCGTGCGCGCGCACGGCGCCGACCAGGTCGATCGGCACGATCTTGTCCATGTTCCGGTATTTCGGTACCGCGAGGCGCTCCGTCAGCAGACGCGGGCACTCCCCCATCTTGAGCTGGGCCTCCCGGAAGACCCGCGCCCGGTGCACCACGTCGATGTCGCTCGGCGCCTGCGGGCGCCCGACCTCGCGGGTGAGCAGGGCCCGCGTGCCGAGCCGGGCGCGGACCGCCTCGGCGTTGAACTTCGCTCCCACGATGTACTCGAAGAGGTCGCCCCGGCGCTGTCCCGCCCCCTTGCGCTCCAGGCGGGCGGCGACCTCGACGAGCCGCTCGAGCCCGCGCCGCATGACCGCCGCCGCGGCCACGTGCGGGTCGGCGGAGGTGGCGCCCCAAGCCGACACCGCATGGTGCCCCGCCCCTCCGATGTGGTCGGCGGTCACGGCGACACCGGCCCTGAAAGGCGGCCCACGGCCGCGTCGAGGCAAGCCCGGGCCTCGGGGCTCTCGAGGCCGTTGTCCGTCCAGAGCCTCACCGACAGCAGGGCCTTCAACGCACGGACCGTCTCCACGTCGAGGTGGAGCCGTCCCTGCGTCGCGCGGTCGTAGCCCGGGTAGTCGAGGCCGTGGCTCGCGATCAGGGCGTGCACCCTCCCCAGGGCCTCGTGGGCCCTCGGGACGAGCCGTTCGATGGCGGCGTGATACTGCGCCGCGGCCCGCCGGCGCAGGTCGTGGCGGTCGCGCCGCGCGTCGAGCAGCTGCGCCTCCGCGCAGGCGCGGGCGTGCTCCTGCCGGGCCACGGCGAGGTTCTCCGCCGCCCGCGCCGCGAGGAGGTGGCCGGTCACGAAGAGGCCGCCCCCGACGGCGGCGACGTAGGGCGCGGCCTGCCCCCGGCGGACCCCGCCCCCGCCCTTGGACGTCGGACCGCCGCCCAGCCATGCGTCGCGCGCACTGTCCTTGGCCGCCCCGTGCAGCGACCGGATCGGCGTGCCCGTGCCGGCGGTGCCGAAGACCGACGCGGCGCCGAGGACCGACAGCCCGGTGACCACGGCCGCGCCGGCGCCCCCGACGCCCGCGGGCATCGGCCCGGGCTCGATCGGCTGCAGCGTCTGGTCGAACGGGAGCACCCACGGCGCGGTCGGGCGCGGCTCGCAGGCGGCGTCGTCCGCTGCGAGTTCCACCCGGCGGACGCGTCCCAAAGCGGAGGCGAACGGCGCGATCACGTCGGCCCAGCAGCGGTGGCGCAGGGCGTCGAGCGCCCCGACGCTCAGACCGAGCGCGAGCCGCGCGCCCTGCTCGCGCACGCGGGACGCGTCGTGGAAGTTTTGCGCCTCGGACCGCAGGGCTTGCGCCGTCGCGTCGTCGTCCCGCGCGCCGTTGATTTGGGCCGCCCCGACGGCCGCGCCGAGCAGGGAGGCGAGGGTGATGAAGATGTCCTGGCTCATGAAATGTGTTCTCCGTTGTCGACGATCGCCATCGCGTCCACGTCCGACCCTGCCCGCGTCACGATCGAGGAGGTGTGTGACCACTCGATCGTCCCGTCGTCTCGCTATCGTCCGACCCTCGACGCCCGGCGCCGGAGCCATGCCCAGAAGCGTTCCATCCGTCCTCGCGGCACGGCGGGGGGAGGGTCCGGCGCGACCTGTCCGGCCTCGGCCGGTTCGGGCGGAGCGGGAGACCGGCCCACCGGGGGCGCGGGAGCCGCCGGCGCCGTGGGCTCGGGGTCGGTGGCCTCGGCCGCGTAATGCCCGGCCTTCGCAGCCCTGTCCCGACGACGTTCGGCTGCGACGCGCTCGTCGCTCCATGTCCCGGCCCCGATCACCTTCCCCCGCTCGATCACGTAGTGCGAGCGGCAGGGCTGGTTCCAGTTCCCCACCGACGGCCATAACGAGACCGTCTCGCCGTCGTACGTCATGCGCCAGTCGGTCGGCGTGAGCGGCGTCACCACCTCCAGCCCGCACCCGCAACAGCAGCAGTGGGAGACCGCGCCGTACTCGAGGGCGATGTAGAGCACGCCCGGTTCCAGGCGGTCCGGGATGAACTCCACGAAGCGGTGCTCGAGGCGGGCGTGCTTCATGTCCCCTGGTCGCTGTTCACCAGTTGATTGCCGTCCGTCGTGTAGGTGCTGTGGTGCTCCCCCTCGAGGTCCCGGTAGAAGCCCCGCAGCTTCTTCCATCGGATCACCGCCATGGCGGCGTTGAGCGCGTTCAGGTCGGCGACCTGGATATTGGACGCGTAAAGACCCTCCTCTCCGCCACCGGTGAAGGAGATGCGTCCCTGGTGCACGTGATCGCGCCGCTCCGGGGTGCTCAGCGTCGTCCTCACGATGCCCCCGAGCGAGCCGTCGACCAGGTCGAGGCCCATGCCAGCGTCGACGAAGGGCACGCCCAGGGCCTCGAGCTTCCGCACGACGGCCCGCTTGGCCTCCCCGGCGTCCATGCAGAGGAAGGCGAAGGTCACCCCCTCGAGGAGGTGGAGGTTGTCCCCGCCGAGGAAGACGGGGTGGGCGACGATCCCCCGTCGCATCTTGGAGTAAATGGCCTTCAGGTACTCCACCTTCATCGGCGCGTCCCTCAGCTCGTCGAGAGAGGGCGCGCCGGGCGCGCGGAACGCGTTGTGCTGAAAGAGGATGTCGCCGTCGAACAGGCGGATGTCCCGGACCGGGGTCTTCGCCACGAGGTCCAGCACGTAGGAGCCGGTGCCACCGAGCCCGACGATGGCGACCGTTTCCCCCGCCAGGAGGTCGTTCAGCGCGCCGATGCCGGCGCGGCCGGACGCGGTCTCCTCGTAGTGGAAGACGGCGGCGTCGCCGTCCTCCGTCGCGCGGTAGACCCTCGCGCTGACGCCCGGCTCCACCACCGCGGCCGGTCCGGAGAGGAGCGAGGCGTAGGTAGTCATCTTGTGGTGGTAGTCGGCGTACCCGCCGGCGGGCTTGCTCGAGAACGAGTGCCGTGCGGTCACGCCCTGGCCGAGGTCGAACGGCTGGGTTTGATGGGAGATCCGCTGCAGCCGCGAGCCGTCGGCCTCGCAGGGGTAGTCGCCGTCGAAGTGGACGACGTGGTTGTCCGGAGTCTGCGTCGCGTCCCCGGCGAGCGTGAGGGAGGAGACGAGGGTGCCCTTGCGGACCTTCCGCTGCTCGTCAACGTAAGGCACCTCGCGCATGACGAGGAGGCCTCCCCGGATCTGCACGGAGTAGCCCTCCTCGCGGAGCCGCCTCAGGTCCGCGTTAAGACTGAACAGTCTGGGTGACATTGAAGATGGTCCCGTTCTTGATCTGGACGACGCCCCCCGCCCCCAGGTCCCCCTGGTGCGGGTCGGACGCGGCCTTGCGGTAGGTGATCGAGTAGGCGACGTTCTGCTCGGGCTGCGAGCCCGGGAACGCGAGCTGGACGAGCTGCTCGAAGGTCACCTGAGCCCCCGTGACGGTGCGCGGCCGCCCGTTCACGATGATGTCGAAGGTGAGCTGGCCTTTGGGGGCGGTGACAAACCGCTCCACCCCCGGGGCCGCGAGGTCGACCAGCGCGCCCGGGTCGATCAGGCGGTCGGTCCCGCCCCGGACCTCGAGGAAGACGCCGGTGTCGCCCTCCGCCTTCGCCAGCGCGTAGAGCTGGACCCCCTGGATCGCGGGCTTGCCCCACGCGATCGATCGCCCGTCCACGGTCAGCTTGTAGTCCCGGTCGGTCGCGAAGGCGACGAAGCGCTCGGCTCCGCGCCCGCGGAGGTCGACCGTCTCGTCGAGGCGCACGTCCTCGAAGTCCCCGCTCGCGAGGATCGCGAAGAGGCTGTAGTCGCCCCGGGGGTCGAGACCGGCACTCTCCAGGATCTGGCGGCCGAGCGGGACGGGGTCGCTCACCAGCCGGTGGCGGAAGTCGAGGCCGTCCTGGGCGAGCAGGATCCGGTAGGCCGGGGCCGGTCGGAGGGCCCGGCCCTCCCGCAGCGCGTCGCCGACGTCGTCGTAGTCTATGGGGTCGTTCATGGTCATGTTGGTTGGCTTTCTGTGGTGGGGGATGAACTCCCACCTCGAATGGCCAATCGTTCGGACCCAGCACGACCGGTAAGTCCCTACACTTTTTTCCTCAGGGTGCCGGAGGGCAGGGGACCACAGATGAAGAAAGCGGGGCAGCCGGGGCAGGTGCGAGGCGAGGGTTCCGCCGGGAACCGCCCGCGGCGGATCTCGTCCAGAATGCCAACCATCCTCTCCTCCCGGTTCTTCACCTCCCGGTCGGAGAGCGAGACCGGTCGGGTCGTCTGGTCGGCGAGGTGCACGAGCTCCACGACGGCGCTCGGTGAGGCCCGGCGGGCGGCGAGCACGAAGGCGGCCGTGCCGACGTCCTTCTCCTCCGACGAGCGACGGTGGCCGGTCCGGACGCGACGCAGCGTTCGTCCCCCGTCCGGGCGGACCAGGACCTCGTCCGGGCGGACCACCACCCGCCCCTCGCCGAAGGCCAGCACGATGTCCTCCGGCGCCTCCGGGCGGTGCCCCTGGCGACTCGACAGGAAGTAGCCGACCATCCCCAGTGCAAGCGCGCGGTAGTCGTCGAGGTACCCGTGCGCTTCCAAACCTTGCGCCGCGAGGGCCGCGTCGACCCGCTGCTCGAGCGCCGTGGGGCCCTCGGCCGGGTCATCTCCGCCGACGATGCCACGGACGACAGCGCGCACGGCCTCGTGCATCTGCGTGTACGGGGTGGGGGTGCGCCGCCCCCCAACCCGCAGGATGTGCGTGTAGAAGAAACGGCGCGGGCAGGTCTCGTAGAGTTCGATCTGGGATTCGCTGAAGGTCAGGGCCCCCTCGAGGGCGAACTCGACGACGTCGGCCACCGACGGCGGGACGCTCCGCGCAGGCACCTCGTGCCGTCGCGCCAGTCCCGCCCCGAGGCGATCGAGGAAGGGCGACAGGGCTCGTCCCTGCCCGTTGGACTTCCGCGTGGGCGCGTAGAGGAACAGCCGATCCCGGGCGCGCGAAAGGGCCACGTAGAAGAGACACTCCTGCTCCTCGGCCTGCCCGCGGCGGAAGACGGTGAGCGCGTCCCCCGCCGCGCCCGCCACCATGCCGTCGGGGGGCGGGCAGGTCGGCGCGGGCGGCGTCCTCGGCAGCGTGTCGGCGTTGAGGTCGGTCAGATGCACGACGGGGAACTCCAGCCCCTTCGCGGCGTGGATGGTCATCAGGCGCACGGCGTCGAGCCCCTGCGCCGCGGCCGGCAACTGGCGCAAGTCCCGGTCGTCCCCCAGCCGCGAGAGCCGGCGGACGCGGTCAAGCAGCCGCGTGATGGGCAGGCCGCCGCCGGGGGGCTGAGCGCGCACGAAGTTCAGCAGTTGCCAGACCGCGATCCCGCGGGTCCGCTCCGCCGCCCCGGTCGCGACGGCGATCCGGGCGGCGATGCGCGTGCGGTCGAGCAAGAGCGTCGCCAGCACCACCCACGGTGAGGCGGACCGGTCGAACCCGTCGAGCGCCCGCGCCAGCCCGGCCAATGCCGCGTGCCCTTCGGGCGAAAGCCCGCGGACGTCGCCCGGGTCCTGCAACCACGCCGCCCCCACCCGCTCGCCGTTGGCGTCCCGGAGGTGGTCGAGGACCGCCGCGACGTCGCTCAGGGTCATCGGGAAATCGGGCCCGCCGCCGATCCCCACCAGCCCCATCGCGCGGCGATCGGTCAGCACCGACAGGAGCGCTAGCAGCGCCTTGACCTCGGGGCGTTCGAACAAGCTGCCGAGGAAGAGGACCGGAATCCCCAGGCGCTCCAGGTCGTGGCCCAGCCGCGAGAGCTTCTCGTTGCCCGTGCAGAGCACCGCCTGATCGCGGTAGGTCCGCCCCTGCCCCCGCATCTCCTCGATCGCGTCCGCGAGCGCCACCGTCTGCTGGCCGGCCAGGTCGACGGTGCGCAGCGTCGGCTGTTGGCCCCGCGGTACGCCTCGAGCCCGCCGTCGGCGGCCCCCGCCCTCATGCCGGCCGCGAAGGCTGAGAAGGCGCCTACGACCTCCGCCGTCGAGCGGTAGTTGTGCTCGAGGCGCCCCCGCACGCCCCCGGGGAAGTCCTGATCCCCGAAGCGGGCCATGCTGAAGGAGGAGGCCCCGCGGAAGCGGTAGATGGACTGCCGGGCGTCGCCGACCGCCCAGAGGTTCTCGCCATCGCCACACAGGGCCGCGAGCAGGCGGACGCTGCTCCTGTTCACGTCCTGGTACTCGTCCACGAGGACGTGGTCGTACAGGCCGCGGAGGTAGGCGCGGATCGCGGCGTCCCCTTCGAGGAGGCACACCGGCAGGTGCACCAGGTCGCCGAAATCGACCCGGGACGCGCGCACCTTCAGCGCCTCGTACGCCTCGTAGACGCGCGCGACCTCGCACGCCCGCTCGGCGGCTTCACGCTCCGCCTCGGTCGCCGCCCTTCCCAACATGGCAGCCCCGAGTGCGGCGTAGGCCGCCGGGTCGACCACCTCGTCCTTGGCGCGGGAGATCGCCGTCAGGATGTCGGCGACGACCTGCGTCGGGTCGTAGACGTTGCGGTAGCGGGCGAGGCCGAGCCGCGGGAACTCCCGCTCGAGCAGCTCCACCGCCTCGGTCCGGTCCATCATTCGCGGGTCGTGTGGGAGTCCGAGCTCGGCGTGAAACCGGCGGATCAGGTCGAGCCCGAAAGCGTGGAAGGTCCCGATCCACATCGCCGCGGCGGCGTCTGCGCGCGTCCGGGCGATCCGCTCGGCCATCTCGGTGGCGGCCCTGTTGGAGAAGGTGAGCAGGAGGATGCGGCGGGGGTCGACGCCATCGTCCAGGAGGCCTTCCACCCGCGCGACCAGCGTGCGCGTCTTGCCGGTGCCGGGCCCCGCCTCCAGGAGGTAGGCCGCCCCCCGGTGTCGGGCTGCGGCGTCCTGTCCTGGGTTTCGGAGCGGCGCGTCCCGCTCGGCTTCGACTTGGAGCGTGACCGGTGGCAGCAGGAGCGCATCGAACAGTTGTTGGGCGACCACGTCGAAGGGGGCGCCGATCCGGCGCGCGATGTCCGACGCGCTCAACCCCTCGTCGAGGTGGAGCCGACGGACGACCGGGCGCGGGAGCAGGAACTCCCGGGCGAACAGGTCCATCTGGACCTCCCGACGCTGCCGCCGCCCGTAATCCACCACACGGTCGACGCCCACGGGGGAATGCTCGGCCGGGCGGGCGGGATCGATCTCGCCGACCGGCTCGCCCTCCGCACCGTCCCCGAGTTCGGCGTGGCCGATCTCGTGTGCGACCAGGAAGGCGCGTTCGAAGGGCGTGCCGACGTTCTCGTGGAGGATCAGCCGTTCGTCGGGCAGGAGCGTCGCGCGGGCGCCCCGTAGCAGGGCCGCTCCGGGTGCGGCCGCCTCGACGTCGAACTCCCGACGCTGGGCCTCCGCCACGGCGAACTCGTAGGGGCGCCACGGGTCGAGGCCCTCGGCGACGGCTCGGGCGTGCAGGGCGGCCGCGGACTGGCGGGCGAGTTCGACCGCGTCCACCTCATTGGCCCTCGGCCAGAAGCGCGGCGCGCGCCTCCGCGGACAGGCCGGCGTCGAGCAGGAGCCGCTCGAACGTGACGGGCTGCTCAGTCTCGGGCTTGACCTCGGACTTGTAGCTCCGCGCCAGGGACGACGGGGGAGGGCCGCCGAGGGCGCTCAGGAGCGCCTCGGCGGGGCAATGGAGGGCGCCGGCGAAGTCCGCCAGGAATCGACGCGGCACCGACGCGGCGATCACCCTCCGCTCGCGGAAGGCGGTGATCACCTGCCGGGGCACGGCGAGGCGCTGGGCGAGCTGGCGGAGTTCGGGGACGGAGAGGGCGGCAAGGGGGTCCCGGGGCAGCGCGGGCGAGTCGCCGCGGTGCACCCCCAGGGCGGCCTCGATCCTCGCCTCGTCCGCCCCGGAGAGCGGTCCTTCGCCCTCCCCCTCCATGAGCCGCCGCTCGCGCGAAAGCTCGACGAGTTCCTCCGCGTACTGCGGGTACGCCCTGAGGTAGCGCTCCAGGGTGCGGCGCCCCGCGTCGGGCTCGACCGCGAAGGCGCTCAGCACCTCCTCCTGTGACGGATGGGGCGTGTGGATCATGGGTCGTCTCCCTGCGTCAGCGCGGCCCGGAGCGTCGCTCGGGCCAGGTCTCGGTGCGTTCGGATCGTCTTCTCGGACCTGTCCAGAACGGCGGCAATCGTCACGACGCCCGGCTCCTTGGAGTCGATGGGGATCTCCTGGCGGAGCATCTCGATGATGGTTCGCTGCAACGGCGGTAAAGCGCCAATCGCCGCGTCGAGGCCCGGCCGGTAAAGGAATCCGTCGATTCCGTTCACTTCGAACGGAGCGGGGTCGCGGGCCGCCTCCTCGGCCTCCCCGGACGCGCCGTCCTCCCCCTCGAGCGCGAGGGGCGCCCTTCGGCTCTCCTCGCGATAGGCCCGGCGCCGGGCGTCGAGGCGCAGGTGCGCGATGGCGCCGTCGAACCGCACCTCGAAGTAGTCGAGCCGCTCGGAATATTCGGAGCGGTCCTCCGCGAGCAGTTCGTTGAAGCGATCGAAAGCGCCCTCGCGGACCCGGCTTTCGGTCAGTGACAGCGTCCCTCCGAGGGCGCTCCTCCCCCCGGGAAGGGCGCGAAGCACACGCGCCGCGAGGACCCGGTAGAGCCGATCGAAGTGACCGGGCGGCCCGCCGGACCTGCACGCACGCACGAGCGAGAGGACGCACTCGCTCGGTACGTAGTCCGGGTCCTCGCGGCGGATGATCGAACAGAGGGCGACCACCCGGTCGTGCGGCAGCGCGACCAGTTCGGCAAGCCTGGCCTCGATCTTCCCGTCACGCGTGTAGACCCCTCCGTCGGGACCCTGCTTCCTCAATGGCGGCACCATGCGTCCTCCTGTCCAACCGTACCCATAGTCGACTCCTGCCGCGCCTCCGTCCACATTCCGCAACTCCGTTCGCCCGGGTGGACGTCCGCCCCGGCGGGGATCTGACGCCGACGCCTGCGCTCGTCGGTGCCCATCCCGGTCGATGGTGCTCGGAGGCGCGTCGCGTCCGGGCACCGCAAGGAGGTGCCGCCGATGACGTCGAACGAAGGGCCGGAGGGCGACCGCGCCGGATGTCGCGGGGAACGGGGCGACCGGTGAGCGAGGCGAAGAAGGGCGCGGCCGCGGGGCCGCTCGGACCAGGGCAGCGGTGGAGCCTGAGCCGCAAACGCGAGGTGGTGCGGCGCCTGCTATACGCGATGCGCAATCCCCATGGCAGTAGGCGTTGCGGGAAGCTGGGACACTCGCGGTCATGCGACCTACCAAGCTGTCCTGGTGACGCCCGACGAGGTCTGTCGTCGCGAGGTCGAAGGCCGGCCCGTAGCGGCCAGACCGTGCCCGACTACGCCCGCGACCACGGCCTCAAGCCCGACACCCTCTTCCCCTGGCGACGACGCTTCCGTCCGAGCGCCACGGATGTCAGGTCCTGGAGCCGAGTGACGTCGGGGATGTACCACGCCTGGATTCCGGGAAAACTGACTCCAGCGTGGCCCTATCAACGAGCGGGGTGGCCACGGTGGCCCCGCAGGAGGCCTCCCGCCCATGGCACGAAGAGATCGACGCACCCCCGTCTCGAAGCAGCAGTCCCAGGCGCTGAACGCCCGATCGTTCGATGCGATCAGGGCTCAGGCCGCCTACGACGCGGCGATGGACGGCACGCTCGTGGGAGCGCGCAGTCACGCCCTCCGCGATCGGGCCGTTCTGGCCGACGCCCGAGGCGACCGCGTGGGGGCACACGCGCTCTATCTTCAAGCGGCGTCGCTGCTCGCTCACGACGACGACGGACCCGCGGCGGCGGCGTGCCGGTACGACCTCGGGGAGTCGTACATGCGGCAGACCACGGGCGTCCGAGAAGAGAACCTCCTCCAGGCCCGTGCCCTCTTTGAGCGCGCGCTTGGCTCGCCCGCGCGACAGGGCGCACCGCTCCGTCTGGCGCTCACGCTCGACGCGCTGGGGCGTGCGCTTCGGGCGCTCGCCGACGTCACCCAGGCTGGGACCCAGCCGTTGCTCGACGCCGCCGAACAGCACCTGCGCCGCGCCTGCGTGATCTGCGAGGGCCTCGGCCCGGTGGGGCTCGTGGACGCCGCGGGTTACCGCCACAATCTCGGCAATCTCTTGCTCCAGCGAGAGCGCTGGAACGACGCGGAGACCAGCTTCCGCCGCGCGCTCGCGCACGCCTCCAGCGCCCGCAACGATCCCTACCAGCTGGGCTTCGAGGTGCGGAAGCCGACGCGTCCCTTCGAGCCGATGCTCCACCTCGGTCTCGCCCGGATGCTCGTGCGACGCGACCGCAGCGGCGACCTGGCGCCCGCGCTGCGCGCCCTCGAGCTGGTGATTCGTGACGGCGACGCGGCGATGGTGGCCGAAGCGCACCTGCTCGCAGGCATCGGCCTCCTCCATCACTCGCCCGAGCGCACCGACGAGGCGCACGCCCACCTGCGCGCGGTCGACCTCTGGGACCTCGAGCCCGACAGCCGGCGGGAGTGGCTCGGCACGCTGCGCGACTGCGGTCAGACGGAGATCGCCCGGCGTGCGCTGCGCCTCGCGCTGGCGGACGCGATGCAACGGCGCAAGGCCTCGATCGCCGACCACGCGGCAGACCACGGCGCACGCGAAGCCCAGCAGATCTCGCTGCTCGCCGCCGAGCTGCACGCCGACGAGGAGCGCCCGATCGAAGCCTTCCTCGCCCTCGAGGAGACCGCCGCGCTGCGCTACTTCGAGAGCGTCCACGCGTGGGGCTGGCAGCCGCGTGACCCCGTCTCGCGCTACCTCGCGCAGCGCCGCGACTCGACCGCAGTGGGTGCCCGAATCCTCGACGAGATTGCGTCGCGGCTCGGCTACCTGACCGATGCCGGGATGCGCGATGCGCTCGACGAGAGCACCAGCGAGTTCGAACACGTGCTCGCCCGGGATGGCGTGCAGACAGGTGCAGGGTCGACGCTCGACGCCGAACGCGCGGCGGAGGCCGAGCGCCTGCACCGTACGCTCATCGAAGCTCTGCGGAAGGCCCGACCTGCGCCCTCGCCACCGGCGGCGCTCCGCGAGGCAGCGCGTGAGCTCGGTGACGAGAGCCTGCGCGCGAACGAGGTCCTGGCAGACCGCGACCCGGAGGCCGATCACCAGACCCGTGAGGGCGCGGCCGCACTCAACGCCGACGGCCTGCGACGGCTGCTGGAGGAGCACCCCGGCGACGTTCTTCTGCGCGTTTCGCTGGAGCGGGACCTCCTGGCCGTGGCTGTGTGGATAGAACAAGGATCGCTCACGGGCCGGTCCTTCCGGCGCGTGGTCGGTCCCGACGAGTGGCGCGCCCTGTCCGCGCTCTACCGATCGGCGGCCACGAGCGGCGACGCGCCCGTCGGTGAGTCCGTCTCCGACGCCCTGGCGGTGCTGCTCCCGCGGCTCGATCTGACCGACGCGTTGCCCGACCGCCAGGTCGACCATCTTGTGATCCTGCCCTCGATGCTCGCGGCGCTTATCCCGTGGGCCTCCGCGGGGGCGGCGGGGCGGACGCTGCTCGACCGCGCCGACGCGATCTCCTACCTGCCGAACCTCGCGCCACGCGTGACCCGTCAGCACACCACCGTCGCGCGAGCGGGCACCGTGCTCGTGGCCCCTGGCGAATGTTGCCACGAGCGATCGACCCGATTCCACGGCGTGGCGTTCTCGACCCTCCGCGCGGGCGAGACGGCGCTGTTCGGTGCCGACGCGACCCGCGACCGGATGGTGGACGCGGCCTCGCGGGCCGACGTGGTGAGCGTGTACACCCACGGGCTCCACGTCGCGCAGCGAGGCGCCGAGCTCGCGCTCGCGGATGGCGACTTCTCCCTCGATGACCTCGACCGCTCATGGTTCGGCTGCGAGCGTGTCGAGCTGTGGGCCTGCCAGTCGGGCGTGAACCTTCCGACCGACTGGCTCACGCCGATGGTCGACGAGGCCTTCGGCATCGACGTCGCCTTCCATCACGGCGGCGTACGCAGTACCATCGGCTCGCTCTGGAGCGTTCCCGCGCTCGTGACGGCCCACCTCGTGCGCCGGTACCGGGAGGGGCTCGCGGAGGGGCGGGATCCGCGGCGCGCCCTCGCCGACGCGCAGCGCTGGTGGCGTGACGAGGTCATCGCAGACCTGCCCGAGCTGCTCGCGCGGACACCCGAGCACCGCGTCTCCGACGCGATCGCGCAACGGCTCGGGACCGCACTGTCACGGGACGACCTCGACGCCACGCTGGGAGAGATGCGCGACAATGCGCCACTCACCCCGGAGAAGCAGGCTGGATTGTTCCTGCAACTCTCGACCCCGGAGGCCTGGGCGGGGTTCCGGTTCACGGGCGTCGTCGACCGGCGGCCGGTCGTGGCGACAGGCGGCTCGGAGCGTCCGCTCTCGCCCGACGAGCGGGCCGAGGTCGATGCGCTGCTCGCCACGGAGCGGGAACCCGGCCGGGACGTCGACGCCGTGCACCGCGAGCGCCTCGCCGAGGCCACCGCCCTCGGTCACCAGGAGTTCCCGACGAGCGAGCAGGCTGTGATGGTCGCGCGGCGCTACTCCGAGCGCGGCCTCGGAAGCATGCGCCACAACCTCCTCCGCGGTCTGGCGTGGGTGCACGAGGCGCTCGCGGCCCCCGGGCTCACAGTCACCGACCTCGGCGCGCTCGCGCTTGAGGCGGCGTGGCTCTGGACCGAGCTCGCGCGTGGTGAGCTGGACGCCGAGCAACTGCGTCTGCTGTACCCGTCGGACCGGATCGTCGTGGAGCGTTCGCGGACGATGCTGGGGGCCTGCGCCGGGGCACCCGAGACGCCCATCCTCCAGGCCTGGGTCGATCTTCTGTCCTCGCAAGGTTCACCGCCTGCTGAGGAGGTGACCCGGCGTTGGCCCTCCCTGCGCGGGGCCGTCGGCGCGTGCGCAGGGCGTTGGCCGACGCTGCGTGCGACGGCCCTGGTCGTCGAGTGGCTGCTCGCCTGCGCCGACGTTCCCGAGGCGATCGTCCGCGAGGCCATGGAGCTCGCACGCTCGGTGCTCGCACCCGGCGGCAACGCCGACACCTACTTCGTGGCGCAGCGGCTGCGCAGCGGCCTCTCGACACTCGCACTGCGCGTCGATGAGGTGATCACGCCGCCGGCCCCGCACCTTCTGTCGGCGCGCGAGATCGTGCGAAGCGCCTCCTGGTTTGGGCGACTCGACCAGGCGCAGCCGGATCTCGGGGTAGATGGGCGCGCAGTGACTTCCACGGCCCTCGACCGCCTCGAAGGCATCCACTGGGGCGCCATCGACGATGACCTGACCGGCTTCTGGGACTCGTCAGGCACCCCCGGCGTCGCGTGGCAGCGCGTGGCGTCGAGCTACTTCACCTCGAAGTTTCACAACCAGCCGGAGCCCCGGCTCGCGCTGCACCACCTCGCGTCGATGCAGCTCGGCGCCGACCTCCGACTGGGCGCCCTGCGACGGCAGGTTCACCTCCTGACCTCTCCCGAGATCGTCGACCGTCCGTGCGCGCCGGCCTGGCATCGAGAGCACCTCCTCCAGCGCCTTGAAGACCTCGCCCGGCTTCCGGACCTCGAGCGGGGAGGTGATCGGACGAAGCCTGCGCGCCCCGACGGCTTCCGTGCGTCCCCGACGGCGTTGATCGAGGCGGGCGCGCGATCGGCGTGGATGCTCACGGGCTGGGGCGTCGCCACGACGGCGTTCGAGGGATGCGAAGACCCACCCGCGGCGCGAACCTGCGCCTTCCTCATCGAGCGGCACCTGGTCGCCACCGATGCCGCCATGCGCGAGAACTGGCAGCGCATGCGCAAGAGCGCGGGCGAGATGGCCTCCCGCTCGCCGGACGCGCCCGATGGGGCGCTCACCACCCTCCTCCAGACCTTCGCCCCGCCCAGGCGAATCTCGGATCTCGAGGCCTGGCTCGGGGAGATCCCGAGCGACCGGGTCGTGCTCGGCGTGTCCATCGGTCCGCTCGGCGAACTCGTGATGAGCGTGGTGTGCCGGGTCGACGCGGGCACCTTCGTGCAGCCACTACTGTCGCCCGAGGGACTGGGCTGGCAGGTGCTCGAGGCCCTGCGGGTGCTTCTCGCGCCGAGCCCCGCGGATCACACCCCCATGGTCGGGACCGACGCGACTCGTACGGAGGCACTCGAGCGACTGCGCGCCCAGCTCGACGAGCCGCTCGGACGCGCCCTCGTGCACGTGCCGGCGGACCGCGCACGGATGCTCTCGGTCTTCGCTCCGGGTGCTCTCCGGGCCGTGCCCTGGGGGGCCCTCACCGCCGGTGGGATCGCGCTCCGCGACCGCTTTGCCGCGGTGACGCACCTGCCTTGTCTCGGCTTTGGCGGCGATCCCCCAGAGGGCGACGGATCGCGGGTGTTCTGCGCGCTTGGCGACGAGCGCGAGGAGGGCGAGACGCGCTTCGGTGAATGCGCCGTGACGACCCTGCGAGGGCAGCTTCCCGGGACCCTCGCAGCGGAAACCGGTGGTCGCACGCAAGGGGCCAACGTCTCTGCGACAGAACTCCTCGATCGCCTCGCCGACCGCGTGGAGGTCGTTCGCTGGTATGGAGTCGGGGCGCCCTGGACGCTCAACCCGAGCACCGAAGGGCTGCGGCTCACGAGCGGCCACGTGATCGCGGGGCGCAACCTCTTGGGGACGGCACTGCCACGCTGCCGCCGCGTCGAGTACTGGGCCGCGACCGGCGACCTGTCGGCCCTCGTATCGACGACCACGCGCGACCGGGAAGCGTACCCGGAGCTCGTCTGGAGCGCGCTCGCCGCCGGCGCGGACGGCGTCCTCGACCTGGCGTGGCCCGTCCATGACCTCGTGAAGGCGCTGGTCTGTGAGCGCTTTGGGATCACCGCGCGGCGTCGCGAGGTGCCCGACGCCGTCGCGCTCGGCATCGCACTGCGCGAGATCGGCGCCCTGCTCGCCCGGTGGGAGCGCGAGGCGCCGCGCTTCGACTCGACACGGGCCGCGCTCGCCTGGCTCGACGAGGCCCGGCGCATCTTCGCCGTGGAGGCGGGCCTCGATGCGAAGGTCGTGATCGGGTTCGCGTCGCACGCCGACGCGCCCACCGTCGCGACGGACGTCAGCGCGCTCGTGCGCATCTGCAGCGCGCCGTCCCAGCTCGGGGCGTTCCGCTGGTGGGGGACGTGATGACGGCGCGCGATCAGTACGAGCCGATCAGCGACTGGAGCCTGGAGGGGCGGCGCCGACTCGTCGAGGAGCGCGGCGAACAGATCCGGCTGTTGCTCGACGCGGCGTTCACCGACTTCACCGACGAGAAGGGCGTCAACCTCCGCGAGTTCCGGTTCCGCGGCGAAGACCCTGTGACCGACGCTGTCGAGTGGAGCGTCGAGTACTTCCTCCGGCCCCACATCGACGTGGAGAAGCTGCCCACGAGATCGCGCTCCATGCGCCTGTTCACGGAGGCCTAGTTCTGGCTGGTCCACCGGGAGAGTATCGCGGGCTACCGCCGCATCCTCGCGCGGGACCTGCGAGGCGGACCGACCGTCGACGCGGCGCCGGACACAAGCACATCGCCCGAGGCCCTTGCCGCGACGAGTCTCGATGCGAGCCGGTTCCGCGAGAGGATCATCGCGGGCGTCCTCAACCTGCGCGACACCTGCTGCGCCTCCCTCGTCGGCTGGTGGCTCGTCGGCACTGCCCGCCAACGTCGCACGTGGTTCGCGAGCGACGACCCGTGGACTGCCTGGGCTGACGCCGTCGCCCTCGACGACCGCAGCCCCAAACAGCGGTCGTTCCACGTCGCCGACGCGCTGTTCCGATACTTTGCGTTGTTCGCCAACCTGGTGCAACGCGCCAGCAACGACCTGCCCCATCGGGCGTGCGTGCTGACGTGGTTCAGCCCGTGCGAGGACCGGCCGCCGTACGAAGTGGCCCGCGGGCCCGTGCGTGAGGCGCTCGGCGGCCTCCCATCGCGGCAGATGACCACGCTGCGCAACGACGGCGTTGAGTCACTCGTCCGCCGCTGCGTCGAACTGGCGGGACGCCCGGCCAACGAGTTCGATCCCCTGGAGCATGCGCTGTCCCGAGCGAGCCTTCGCCACTCGGTACTGCACCGCTTCCACCTCGAAGACGCTGCAATCGGCAGCGCGATCGATGCGCTCGAGAGGCACCCCCGATGACCGCGCGACGCCCACCCGACCTGCTCACGCTGGAACGCATGGTGCTCGACGCCGGCGATGATCCCGGCGCCTGGGACGACCTCCTCGCGTCGCCTCAGGCCGCCCAGGTCTGGCAGACTGCCGTGGAGCGCCGCCATCGCATCGACGCCTTCGCGGCCGTGCTGGCTGCACACCCATGGCTCGCCGCCCCGACGCTCACGTTGCGCCGCGGGATGCGTCGCCTGGCCAGCGGGACGTGGCCCGGCGCGACGCTCGACCTGTCGTCGGCGCTGTCGGCGACCCTCTCCGCCGATGCACCTCGGAGCGTCACGCTCGCGCTCGCGGAGACCCGCGTGCTGGAGCTCGCGCCCGGCACCTCCGTGCGCATCGCGTTGCCTGTCGGCACACGCCTCAGGCGCCTGACCGATTCGGGCGAGGGACCCTTCGACGCCCCAGGCTGGGAGATGGAGACGGGCGATGGGCTGGTCGTGCTGCTCGCGGTCCGCGACGACGGAGCACCCCTCGCGACGTTGCTGCTCGTCGAGTCTCCGTCCCGGGAAAACGCCGACTGAACGGCGCCTATGCATCAGACCGTCGTGGCCGATGGGCGTCACGAGGTCGGAGGCGCCATGGACCCGATCGCGATCAATTTCCACCTCTACAAGCCCTGCGACTCGCGCTGCACCTTCTGCTTCGCGACCATCCGCGACGTCGCCGGGCACCTGACCCTCGACGATGCGATGCGACTGCTCGACCGCCTGCGTGACGCGGGCGGCGAGAAACTCACCTTCGCCGGCGGCGAGCCGACGCTGCACCCTCACCTCGGCCCGCTGGTGGAACACGCGAAGTCCCTGGGGTTCGTCACCAGCGTCGTGACCAGCGGCTCGCGGCTCGACGTGCTCCTCGACCACCACGCCCGCTCGATCGATTGGGTAGCCCTGTCGGTCGACTCGGCGATCGAGACGGTGCAGCGCTCGCTCGGGCGCGGCCGGGGTGACCACGTCAGCCGCGTGCGAACGCTCGCGGCGCGCTGCCACGACGAGCGCGTGCGCCTGAAAATCAACACCGTGGTGACCGCGCTCAACTGCGACGAGGACATGCGCGCCCTGCTTCTCGAACTGCGCCCGGTGCGCTGGAAGGCGTTTCAAGTGCTCCGCGTAGAGGGCCAGAACGACGGACGCGTCGAGCCGCTGCTGATCCCCCGCGCGGCATTCGCGGCGTTCATCGCGCGCCACGCGTCACTGAACGATGCGGGCATCACCGTGGTCCCGGAGGACAACGCGGCGATGGAGGACTCGTACGTGATGGTCGACCCGCTCGGCCGCTTCTACGGCAACCACGAGGGGCGACACCGGGTGAGCGCGTCCATCCTCGACGTCGGGGTCCGCGCCGCGCTGGAGCAGATCGGCTACTCACCCGCGAAGTTCGAAGCGCGCGGAGGGCGGTACGCGTGGTGACGCGAAGGCCCAGGATCGCAGTGGTCGGCGGGCTCGGACTCGCGCCGAACGGCGCCGACGACGTCTGCGTGCGCTACTTCGGCAGCCCCCACGACGCGGGCCGTGGCGAGCTCGTTCGTCTGGAGCAGAGCCTCGGCGCTGGCGGTGTCGACCGGGTGGTCATCCGCACCCGATGGAACAGTCACTCGGCCACCGTCCGCATCCGGCGTCTGTGCCGAACGCTGGGCGTACCCGTGGAGTTCGAAGCGTGAACGGCGCCGCAACCGATGCCCCGTGTTGCCCGCTCACGCGCACTCGAGGTGTTGCAGAACCCAGCGGCCGAGCGCGCCCCCTTCCGACTCTCCCGGACGCAATCGCCACAGGCCCAGCCCGTGCGCCGCGAGGAATCCCGGCGACGCCCAGTTCGCGCAGTCTCTCCCCACCTCCGGCACCAGCAGCAACCCGGCCTTCGGGCGCCCCCCATGCCCCTGCAGAAGCAGGGCGTCACGATAGACATGCAACGACGCGAACGCCTCCGTGATCGAGGCCCGCTGCACGCGGTACTTCGCGTCGAGTACCACCCACGAGCCCTCGCCGTCGGCGCCGCGCCACGACACGACGAGGTCAGGTCGCCGCTCGCCCGTCAGCGCGTGCCGCGACCGCCCGGCCTGCGCGGAGAAGGTGTGGTTGTACCCGATGAGCAGCGTCCCGCCCGCGTGCGCGCGGCGCAGCGACAGCCCGCCCAGGTCGTGCGCGAGCAGCGGATCGACGCCGAAGGCGCCGTGCTCCCACTCCGCCGCGCCGAGGGCCTCGTCGATCGAGCGGCGGAGCGCGAGCAGGCACCAGAGCTCGTAGAGCTCGAAGCTCGCCCGCACCGGCGCGACGACCTCACCGTCTCCCGCGTCGGCCGAGAAGCGGGCGCCGATGATCCGACGAGCCAGCCGCATCACCCTCGCGTAGCGGGGCTCGTCCTGCAGGGTCAGCATCGCGCCCTCGTCGGGCGGAGCAGCCGGGACGCCTCCGAGGAAGCTCGATCGCACCAGGTGACGCAGTCGCTGGCTCGCGAGTTCGAGCGCGCGCGCCAGGGCGAGGCACCAGGCAGTGGCGTCATCCATCATGCCCGACGCGGCCTTGCGGAGCGCGATCGCGAGCGGATCGAGCACGCCTGCGACCCGCTCGGCGTACCAGCGAACGGCACGATTGGCGGGGTGATCGACCGTCGCCTCGGGCACCCGCGTCGGCACCCACGGGTCGGCGGGGACGCTCGTCTCTTGCGCGCCGCCCCCGAGCGCGGCGGCCACCTCCGGGTGCCGCGCCACCCACCGCAGCGTCTCCGGACGCACGCGGCGGATGGCGTGCATCCGTCGATCGACCGGGCGATGGAGGTCGTACGTCATCGGCGAACGTACCACCGCCGCGATCGCGTCGAGCAGCGGCGCCAGGAGCGGCTCCATCGCCGCGACCGCGAGGCCCACCTGCACACCCGCGAGGGACACGCTCCCGTCGCTCGCCGTCGAGAGGCCCAGGAGCACGTCGGGAAGCCACGCCGCGAGCTCGTCGACCAGCGCGGACCACGCCGCGACGTCGAGCTTCTCGGCGCGAGCGCGCCGCCCTCGTAGTGCTGGCGTGCCGCTCCGCGGCGGCGGGGGAGCGGGTGGCGGCGACGCTGCGAGCCGGGTTGCCCGCGGACGCCGGCCGGCTCGAGGTGGCGACGCTCGACCTCGCCGACCTCGCCTCGGTGCGCGCGTTCACCGCGGGGTTCCTGGATTCGGGGCGCCGGCTCGACCTCTCATCAACAACGCGGGCGTGATGGCTCGCCCGCTCACCCTCACCGCGCAGGGCATCGAGTCGCAGCTCGGCATCAACCACCTGGGCCACTTCGTGCTCACGGTCGGGCTGCGCCCCGCGCTCGGCCCGAGCGGCCGCGTGGTCACCGTCGCCACCGCGGCGCACACGCGCGGCGACGCCCGGCGGGTGCTCGAGACGCTGACGGCGGACCGCGCGTTCTCCGGGCGTCGCGCGCAGCACCGCCTCGACGCGTCGGGTGACCTCCAGCGTGCTCTGCAGCGAGGCCCCGGGGGGCGCCTGCACGTTCACGATGAGGAACCCCTGGTCCTCGGCGGGCACGAAACCGCTCGGCACGCGGGTGTACACGTAGCCCGTGAGCGCGAGCCCGACGGCGAAGAGCGCGAGCCCGGCTGCGGGCCGCCCGAGCACGGCGGCGAGCGAGCGGCGGAAGCCCGACGTCATCGCGTCGAGCCCGGCGTTGACGGCGGTGAAGAACCGCCTGCGGGCGTGGGGCTGCGAGTGGAGGAAGCGCGCCGCGAGCGCGGGCGTGAGCGTCAGGGCGTTGAAGGCCGAGAGCGCGATCGAGAACGCGATCGTGAGCGAGAACTGTTTGTAGAGCCGCCCCGTGGTGCCCGGGAACAGCGCGACGGACACGAACACCGCGATCAGTGTAGACGGCCATTGGGATCCGCTGTTTTTTGACCACGGCGGGCGCCGGGGGACGCCCCTCGCGTCGGCGGCCCCGTTCCTGTAGCTCCGACCGGGACGTCGCGGGCAAGCGGGGACGCCGGGTCTAGCCACCCGTCGTCCCCTGGTGTCGGTGCGGACGCCGACGACGCGGGTATCCGGCCCGGCGCCGTGGGTGTCAACCAGCCTTGGGGCGACACCGTGCGGACGTCCCGTGGAGCCTCTGTTGGAGCTGCGCTGCGGCGATTGCGGCGCGCTCTTCTACCTCTGCCAGTCCTGCTACCGCGGCCAGCGCTTCTGCGACGACGGCTGCCGACGACCCGCCAGCCAAGGTCAACGACGCGCGGCCAACCGGCGCCATCGCCGCTCGCCCGAGGGCTGCCTCGACGCCCGCGACCGCGCGCGCCGGCAGCGAGACCGCGACCGCGCGCGACGCACTTCGGTCACGGATCCACGTTTCCCGCCCCCGAGCCCCTCGGCCACGTTCACTTCGTGCGGAGCGGGCTCGGCCCGAGGCGCCTTGCGTGGGCCCGGCGGATTCTGCCGCTGGTGGCGTGGGGGGCCCTCGACGAGATGCCCGAACTGGTCCGCCTGTTCGGCCGCGACGAGATCCTCCGACGCGAGAAGGCCGCCGACGTGGACGCCGCGGCCGCCGCCAACCCGGATCGATTTGCGTTCAAGGCCAGGTGAAATCGGAGAGCGCCTCGCCGCTTACGTGGGGCCTTCCCGGCGATGGCGGCCCCCGATGCGCGCGGCCAAGGGCGTCGGCGGGAAGGTCCACGCGCGCTGCGCTCGCCGTCAGGGGATCGGGCGGAGGGACTCGAGGGGTGACGGATGCCCGGCGATCCACCAATCGAGGTCTATACGAAAGGCGGACCGTTGGAGTACCTATCGAAGTCGATCGCCGCCAGGATGAGGGGGACTTCGCCGCCATGCCCGAGGAATTCAGCACGGGTGACCTCACTGCCCTCCGACAGGCGCCCCTCAGCAGGGTTCCGCGGATCGCTCGTGAAACCCTTGGTTTGTAGGGGTTGAAACCGTCACGGCTTGAGGGGCGTGGGCCCGGAGCTCTCGCGGCGGTAGAGTCCGCTTCGCCATGGCGTTGCCCGAGACGTTCGAGTGGTCGCAGCTGACCAGTGATCAGTCCGAGATCCTGGAGGCGTACTTCGCGCTGTTCCGGGAGCGGGAGCCGACGAGCATCGGCTCGGGCGAGATCCTCCAGTGGTTTCGTGACCGCCAACGCACGGCGCCTTCGGAGTCACTCATCCGCACCGTGCTCGCCGCGGTCGACGTCCCGCGACGCGGCGGCGGTCGGCCCTCCAACGAGAGCCGCGCGGCCACCACCGCGTCCCCCCCTTTGACCACCGTGCGCCCGCAGACCCCCGCGGACGCAAGTCACCGCGCGGGTAGCCTCCGTCCTGCTCCCCGCACTGGTCGAGCGCGAGTTGCGGGAGGTCGCCGCCGCGCACCACCGCGCGCGTCTCGACGGCGCATCTGTCGATCGTATCGTCGGCTGGCTCGGGGCGTTGATCCCGCGGGTGATGTCCCCGAGCAGCCTGACCGCCGCGGCGCGACACGCGGGCGCCGAGCCGCTCTGGACGGGACGGCCCCGCGCCTACGCCGAGAGCACCCTGCGCCAGGCCGCCGATCGTCTCGACGCGGAGGGCGCGTGGGCCCACGTCGCGCACGCCGTCCGGGCGCAGGTCGAGGGCGCGGTGGCCAAGGTCGACGGCGAGGTGATCGCTCACACGGACATGCTCGACCAGCCCTACCTCACCAAGAAGCTCGCGCACGCGGCGCCCATCGGGCGACTGGGCAATCGCCTCCTGGGCTGCGCCTACTTCGGCCTCACGACCGTGGCCCTGCCGGGCGGGCCGACGCTCTTCGCCCACCTCTCCTGGCACAAGCCCGCCGCGCCCTTGCGCGACGCCCTGGAAGATCTGTTCGACGACGAGGCGCGCCTCGGCTGGTGGCACGAGCACGTGCGGCTCCACATCGTCGATCGCGGCGCCAACGGGGACCCGGTGCTGCGGTGGCTGTGGAGCTGGGAGGTGCCGTACCTGACGATCGGGCACCGGGGCGCCGAGCTGTGGCGCTTCCACGCGCCGACGCTGCGCAACGCGCACGCGCTCCCGATCGTGGTGCGCCCCGATCGCCGCCTGGGCGGCGACGCGGCCGACGGCCCGTGGGAGGTGATCGTCCCCGCCCAGCCGGACGACCCGGACGCGACGCGGGGGATCCGCTTCCGCTCGGCGGTGGCCTTCACGGAGGCGGAGCTGCTCTCGCTCAACGCGCTCTACAAGTCGCGCTGGCCGTCGATGGAGAATGAGCTCAAGGCGCTGCAATCGCAGGGCTTCGGCCGCAACCGCACCCGGCGCCTGGAGCTCGTCGTCAGCCGCGGCACCGACGGGGAGGTGACGCGACTGCGAGAGCACGAGGCGCGATGGCGCGGAAAGGTCCGTGAGCTGGAGGCCGAGCCACTCTCGGGCAAGGCCGTCGGTCGCCTGACCGCGGCCGCCGGGAAGGTCACCCACCGCGCGATCGAGGACGACCAGCTCGTCGCAGCTCTCGTGATCGCGGTCGGGCGTCTCCCCGAGCGCTGGGGCGCGGCCTTCGCATGCATGCAATCGGCGAAGCGCACGATCGTGCCTCACCCCGACGACGCCGTCGCCGCGATCCTCGGCGACTCCGCTGAGGTCCCCAAGGCCCTGCTCGAAGAGGCGCAGCGCGTCGTCCTCCGGGACGGCGACTTCACACGCTTCGGCGTCGTGCAGGCCATCACCCTCGTGGCCCACCAGACGAACGAGGACCCCGACGTGCGCTTCGCGATGGAGCGCCTCGCCGGGGACTACCTCGCCGCCACGCCCCTCCCGACGTAGCGCCTCTGCGCCGTCGACTCATGGCCCGCCTCCGCTCTCGGACGGCGGGTCATTCCATGTCTCCCTCGCGACCAACGAAACAGCCTGCGGTACATGCGGAGCCACAGGTCTGATCTGACTGACATGGCGAAAGACCCGCCCGAGGATCCATTGATCGTCGCTGCGACGCCCTTCGCCGATGCGTCCGCTCCAGCCACCGTTGACGCCGGGCCCATGAGCCCAGCAGAAGACCTACTCGTTCGCGCGTCTCGCTTGCACGGGAGTGAGCGAAAAATCGACAGCCCCCCTTGACCGATCCCTAGAGTAGGAGGATCAACGAAGGATGACGGTAGCTTGGGATGCGAACTGGATCGCATACAGGTCGACTGGGAGGACATGAATCATGGCAAGGCTATTCAACGTCGAGATTTTCAATTCCACGATCAACAGCGGCGCGACATACTTCAGCTCGCCCGACTTCAACGAGCTGCTAGGTCGTGCCGACTTCCTCGTGCTCCAGGTCATCGTTGATTCCGCACCATCGACCGCGACCATCACGGCTCAGTACCAGTCGTCAAATGACAACGGTTCGAACGCGAACTTCTGGGTCAACAACATCAATCTCGCGCCAGCAGTTAGCGCGACGACCGCCAATTGCCCTGGCGTCGACATGAAGCGTTCGACTTCTAGCGATGCGCTGGGGGCCTTCGGTCGCGTCTCGGTCTCGGCCTCTGCGGGCGTGGGCTTCGCCGTTCGCGTTATCGCCTGCGGCCATACCGAGGGCTGAAGAGCCCGTCCTCGTAGAGAGGCGACATCATGAGGGTGGAGAGTGGTCTGTTCGCCATGGAGATTGCGGTGACCTCAGACTGGTCGCTCCTGGCTGCGCTGAACTCAAACGTCGCCCGCCGAAGAACAGGCGGACAGCGGTTGGATCACTGTCCACTACCTCGCATCAACGTCTCAGAGAGGTTGCCGTGAAATGTCCTGTGAGATCTAAATTCGCAATGTTTTGATTATTTCGGCCAATGAGATATGGACGGTCGCGCAGTGGCTGGGAATGACTGGGATCACTTGAGGCCCGTGCCCTCACTATGTGTTGTTTAATCCAGCTGTGTCTGCTTCCGGGCAAATCGCCCTCTCGGGGGTTGGTCTCATGTTTCCCAGCCCGAACCCTCCTCTCAATAAATGTCGTGCCATCATGCGAAACCGCGATGTAGTTCGTTGTCCCAGAGGATGAGCCCGAAGCCCGATGTGTTTGGTGGTGCGGACCGAGGGATCAGAGTGCCGCAGCATTAATCTGATACAATCACACCAATCTCCCAATCGCATTCAATTCTGAAGAGGCGTGACATGAAGAAGCCGTATGAGATTCTGCCATCAGGTAAGGGCGCACCTTCCTCGGGTGGCGGTTGGAGTGTGAACGAGATGAAGCCGTATCAGATCCTGCCGGGGGCGGGGGGCACGACGCGTGAGATCGGTGGATGGGCGAAGGGGTCTGTACCCACCATTTCTGGAGGCACCTCGGTCCAAGGCTACGGAGTTCCTTCGGCAAGCGAGACCCCATACATGCTCACGGGACCGGAGGGGGTGCCTATCTTTGGCTCTGTGAGTCCGTTGAAGGGTTCGAACCCCTACACGAATGCCACCTATGGGGGCGTCCCGTTAGTCGGGAGACAGTCGAAGTCCTACGAGATCATGCCCGGTGCGGGGATCGCGGGACGGGAACTGAGGAAGCCTTTGGGCGGTGGATGCCAGGGCACGAAGGTAGGCGGATGCGGTTGCCTTGAAGGATGTAGTAGCGATGGGGGGCGTAACTTCTCGGGCGCTGGTATTGCGCCCCTTGGTTTGATTGAAAGTATTGCTGCTAGGGGTCTACACAGTATTGACGTGCATAGTCTCGTAGCGGATGTACGTGTTCTTGCGGCACGCTCCTCAATGGCCGCTTCTCTACAGGGCATTTTGGATATGGCGGATGCAGCGCCAGCGACTGCCATCGGCGCCTTATTGTCGATCCTGGACAGGTACGGGGTGTACCTGCCTCCGGCAATCCACCTTTCCGCGCAACAGATGGAGAAAGTGTTGCGCGATGCAGGCCAAGGCAACGGAGGGGCGCCGACAGGGTCTCCAAACTGTGTAGGGCTCGCCCAATTGATTTCAACTGTGGATGGTTTGCTTGATTCCGCTTTCCTCTTCGATCCCGAACTTGATGCTTTTCGCCAAAATATACGACAGTGTATGAATTCCGGGGGTGGAGGAGATCCTATTCAGCCTCCCAATCCGTGTGGTCCGGCTCCCATGATTGGAGGATCTCCGCTGTCTCATTGGCTAGCTTGTATGGACGTGTGGGCGGTCACTCCGTGGCAAAACCAACCGCGCAATCCCGCGCGTTGCCTAGCTGAAGCCCGTCGTACAGCGAGGGATCACGGTTGGCTGATGGGGGTGCTGATGGTCGATATCATGGCTGATGTAAGTCAGGCTCGCTCTACTCTTTGGGCATGCCAGAATTCACCTGGAAAGTTCGGTCCGGGCTCGCCACTGGATCGTGGAAATTGCTATAGATTAGGCGGGGCGCTGGTGTTCGCTGGGTTGCTACTGATCCTTATGGGGGCGCTTGGTCCCACAAATCCGGGTTACGATCCAGTTACGGGGAAGAACGATCCGCGATTCGCGTCGGGAAGAGGATCTGTGGGGGTCGGATCGATCCTGATTGGGCTTGGAGTTCTGGAGGGCGTTTATTGTGCGGTTACTTTCGATCCATCGCGCATCCCTTAGGTGCGGTGGTGACGATGATCGTCGTCATCATATTCTGATCTTCCAGTAATCCTGGTATTGCTGACCATGATCTCACGCTCTGAACTAGTGAAGCGCCAACTCGTCTTTGCGAAGCTCCGTGGCGCATTGGCATGTGTTGTCATGTTGATTGTTTTAAATCTTCGCATTGATCGCATTGATCCGATTGTGGTGGCGGTCTGTATCGCTTGTGCGGGAATTCTTGGGCTGTCTGTGTCGTTCGTTATTCACACGAGAATTCATGCTCGGGTGAGCGATTCACTCGAGAAAGCTCAAGACGCGTGGCATGTGGGTCGACATGATGAAGTGCTGTTGAGACTGGGCGAGATTGAGGATGCTCTTTGGAAGGCGAGGCGAGAGCGCTGATTGGCGAGTTCGGCCCCGTGCTTTGCCGGTTCGCGTGAAACACCTCACAATACGGGATTTCGTCGCGCAGCGTGCGCATGGATTCGTGCCTCACGCTCGATTGTCTCGAAGGCCATGGTGATGCGGCGAGGTTGATTCGGATGTCGCCCATCTCGCTCGAAGATTACGATGCGCTCGTGCAGCAATCGTCTCCACTCGTGGAGAAGGATCGTACGCGGTGCGCAATCCCCATGGCAGTAGGCGTTGCGGGGACCTGGGACCCACGAGTTGCGCAACTCGCCCTGCGTAGCCACGCGCGCAGGCCGTAGTTCCTGGGGATAGGAGCTCCTGCGCCACGGCGGCATCCTCTGGGTTGCTGAGACCGGAGGCACCCCATGGCGCAGAAGCGTTCACAGGATACGTCCACCACCGAGATCGAGACCACTCCCGAGCGGGCCCCGACCCCACCCCCCTGGTTCGCCGACGCCCTCGTGGTGCTGCGGGCCGTGCGCGTCCGCGCGCTCTGGACGGCCCTGGTCGAGCGGATGCGGGTCGAGCGCGGTCGCGCCGGCGTGTACGTCGCCGTCGACTACCTCCTGGTGCTGCTCACCTTCGCCGTCTCCGACGCGCCGTAAGCACCCGGTGAGGACCATCTTCCGCGACCGCGCCGGCGTCCCCAGCTTCGCCGCGTGACCGCCACCGCCACCGCCCTCGTCCTTGTCGCCCTCTCGCTCCTCGTCGCCTGGCTCTTCGGGCTACGTCTCCGGCGTGCCCGTCTTCCAGTTCATCGGCAGCAGCGCGCGCAGCTGGTCGTCCGTGAGCCCGTCGGGCATCCGGTCGAGGACGTCTCGCAGGTACTGCCACGGGTCGATGCCGAGCATGTGGCAACACCCGCAGAGCGAGAGCACCGTACAGAGGCGCTTCGCCCCGGCCTCGCTCCCCGCGAAGAGGTAGTTCTTCCGGCCCAGCGCGATGGGGGTTTCATTGTGCTTCACCTCGTGGTGGCGTTGTCGGATGCGGACGGTTGGGCTGTCCCGGTTCGGGTTCGGCGGGCGGCCAGCATCTCGCGGACGCCCGCCGACTGCAGATCCTCGGCGAGAATCTGCCATGGCGCGTCGGGGACGACCTGCTTCGCTGGCAGGATCCCGCGTTGGATGAGTCGACGGATGACATGATCGGAGACCCCGAGAGTCGCCGCTGCCGCGCGCATCGTCATCCACCTGGGATCGCCCGCCGCCGAGGGATAGGCGCGGATCTTCGTCGTCCGGCGATAGGAGGCGACCCGAAGGGCGTTCCACGGGTGACCTTGCCCCGTACGATGCCCTTCCTCATTGAGCACGATGGAGATCGCCTCGTCCGAGAGGTTGCCGGCCATCGCGCGGATTCGCGCGTCGGCCTCCGCCGAGGCGTGTCGGCGATGTTCTCCCGTCGTGGGTTTGCGGACGCGTACCTCCGAGTGCTGACCACCGCGCCAATGAATCACCAGGACGATCTCGCGTGTGGTCTCATCGACATCCGCGATGATCTCTTCAATCAGCACACGCACCAATCGCTGCCTCAATGCCTCATCAACGGCGGGTGACTGCCATGCCGTCTGGAGGTCCTTCGCCAGGCGCATCAACGCCTCGCGATCGGGCGCCGGCGCGACTGCGGCGCGGACCTCGACCAGTTGGGCCTCACACCGCTGGACCCTTTCCAGGGCGCCATTCCATCGCAGTTCCAACTCCGCGGCGACGAGGCGATGATCGGGATCGACAGCCTCATAACGGCGCTGGGCGAGACGCGCGTCGTACCGGGCCTGTTCCAGCTCCAGTTCGAGAGCGCGGCGGCGTTCAGCGTGGTGTTGATCGGCGAGTTCCATGGCGACCAGAGCGGCTTCGACCGCGAGGGGTTGCACCGCCCGAAGGACCTCCGTGGCGATGAGATCGTCGGGGCGGGAGGCGCCAAAGGTAATGCAAGGCGAGACGCCATGCATGCTCTCCCCGACCCGACAGAAGTACCGCGGGTGACGCGGCGCGTGCCCGGCGTAGAAGACGCGCAGCATACGTCCGCACCGCCGACAGCGGAGCAGTCCGGCGAGCAGGGCATGGCCCCCTCGTGCGGACTTGGGACTTCCCGCGCTCCGCCGGTAGTCGTTGCGGTGGAGTTGTTGCCGATTGCGTTCGAAGGTCTCCCACGAGATGTAGCCGGTATGATGATCGCGCAGGAGCACCGTCCACGACTCCATGGGACGGGAGTGGCCATAGCTCTTGGAGAGACGACCCTCGATCAACTGGGTCCGATGGGTCGAGCGCCCATACGCATAGACGCCCGCGTGGCATGGGTTCTGTAGGATGCTCATCACATTGCGGTAGACCGGCCGAATCCAGATTCGCGGCCCACTCCCACTCTTCCCATCCACGGGTCGCGGAAAGAGCAGCCCCTCGCGACACATGTGGCGATGGACACGGCGGCCGCTGCCGAGACGCTCGAAGAGATCAAAGACCGTTCGAATGACCTCCTGTACCCGGCGGTCCGGGTCGAGTTCGATCCCCTGTTCGCGAGTCCAGAGGAAGCCCACCGGGAGACCGATACGAAACTCCCCGCGCTTCGCTTTGGTCAGGACTCCGTCGAGCAGGCGACGGCGCATCAGAGTCAACTCGAACTCACTGATGGTTCCCTTGAGGCCCAGCAGAAGACGGTCATTGGGGACCCCAGGATCGTAGATGCCCTCGGGGTCGATGACCCGCGCGCCGACGAGGCCACACAGTTCGAGCAGGTGGTGCCATTCGCGGCCATTGCGAGCGAGCCGAGAGGCTTCCAGACAGAAGACTGCTCCGACCCCGCCCTGGCAGAGCTGGGCCACGACCGACTCGAATCCAGGCCGCGCTACGAGTCCACTCGCGGACCGCCCGAGGTCTTCATCAATCGTCACGACGTCACGAAAGCCATACTCGCGCGCGAGATCGGCGAGTGCGTACTGACGGCGCTGGCTCTCCAGATTGTCGTGAACCTGCGTGTTGCTGGATTGGCGCACATAGATCAGGGCGCGACGCTGGGTCACAGTGACCGGAAGGTCAGCGGCGCTCATCGTCCACCTCGGAGGGGTCGGATCCCGCGGGCGCCTTCAGGGCGCTCGCCAGCAGCTGCGCCAGCAACAGGATGATCTCCTGCCGCTGGGGCCCGTCGAGCCGATCCCGGGGTGGGCTCGTCAACGGGAGGGAGAGTTGCTCCGGGACCTGCCGAGGAGAGGACTTCATGGAGGGGCTCCTTGGCGGAGCCTGGGTCCGTCGGATCGGGCCGCTCAACTCCGAGGGTGTCGAGGAGGGCGCGCAGGTCGCGCAATGCCTCGACCGAGCACCGCGGAGCGCCGCTCGTCATGAGCGCGCAAGCGACCCGATCGACCATCCACGCCGGAATCACCGCACGGGAGCCGTCGGCCATCTCGCACACGGCGACCGCTTCGCCGCGACGGTGCTCACGATAGAGAAGCGGCACCTGCTGGCCGACGAGGGGGTGCCAGGGGTAGTGGACCTCGGCAACCTCCGTGATGGAGGCGGTAGAATGAACGGGTCGTCGCGACACGGCGATGTTGGCGCTCCGCCTCACCGGTATCGACCGGCAGGTCGCCATCGAGCACGAAGAGCCCGAGCTGCATCCATCGATTCGCCGAGTACCGCAGCGCCACCCCAAGCGGCGTGCGCGGCGGCGCGCTCGGCCACATCTCGGTGATCCACTCCCTCAACGCCTCGAGCACCGGCGCGCTCTCCGCCTCCCGCAAGGACTGCCGCTCCGCCGACGAGAGATCCTTCGCGCGGCGCTCGATGTCGAAGAGCGTTCGGAAGTACCCCATCGCGACCGACGCGCGCAGGTCCTTGGCCTGGAACGCTTTCTCGAAGTAGCGGCGCGCGTGGGACAAATCCCGAGCTCGGGATTTGATGCACGCGCGACGGGGCTTCTACGACGCCCGAGGGACCGACCGCGCTCGCGCTGACGTCGCGCTCGCCTTCTACCGGGAGGTCGCGATCGAGGAGCGGCGCACCGCGGCGATGGACCCGCTCGCGCGCCGTGGCGAGCGGGAGCGGGTGCTCGGCCCGCGCTTCGCGCGCTTCCACGCCTGGCTCGTCGAGGAGAGGCCGAAGCTCGGTCCGCGCAGTCCGATGGCGGAGGCCTTCGACTACGCCCTCCGACACTGGAAGGGACTCACGCGATTCCTCCAAGACGGCCGGGTACCGTGGACGAACAACGAGAGCGAGAGGCTGCTGAGACACCTCGTCGTCGGGAGGAAGGCGTGGATCTTCCGAGGGACCTTCGGGGGCGCGCGCCGCGGCTGCGTGCTGTGGAGCCTGACGATGAGCTGCCGGCTGCACGGCCTCGATCCGCGACGCTACCTGCTCGACACGCTGGAGGCGCTGCGCACGACGAGCCACGGCGGGCTGGGGGCGCTCACGCCACGTGCCTACGCCGAGAGGATGAAGGCGCTCGCGAACGCGG
>Ga0208628_1000142_pt1 | contig 43521 bp, 38 predicted proteins | sample LakWasMet16_LOW5_2_FD_183864 | JGI IMG/M metagenome (GOLD analysis project Ga0208628, IMG submission 183864) | Freshwater sediment methanotrophic microbial communities from Lake Washington under simulated oxygen tension - Sediment Metagenome... | ecosystem: Environmental > Aquatic > Freshwater >... | reverse complement strand
CCCGGGGGCGGATACCAGTATTGGTGAGCATGCCCGTTTTATACGGGAAGCCTGATTTACCGGCCATGTCCCCACTTGAACCTCCGGTTCAAGGACGAAAGCACATTACGGCGCAGGCGGGAGATGCTCCATAACAATCGCTCTCCCCATTAAATCAAAATCCCCATGAATTACTGGCTAATGAAATCCGAACCGGATACGTTCGGAATAAGTGATCTGTACAATAAGCCCAATCAGACTGAACACTGGGACGGCGTGCGTAACTATCAGGCCAGAAACATGATGCGGGACGATATGAAGCTGGGCGACCAAGTTTTCTTCTATCATTCCAACTGTGATGTGCCGGGCATAGTCGGCATCATGGAAGTTGTTAAAGAAGGCTATCCCGACTTTACCGCATTCGATCCGGACGACAAGCATTTTGATCCCAAAAGCGATCCCGAAAATCCCCGCTGGATGATGGTGGATGTTAAATACATCAGAACGCTGTCCCGCACTATCACGCTTAAAGAATTAAAAGCTCACACAGAACTGGCTGATTTGGCTCTGGTAAGACCTGGCAACCGGTTATCGATAATGCCGGTGAGTAAAGGGCAGTGGGAGTTTATTCTTTCGTTGGCGTAAGAAGATGATGACACTAAATCTTTTCAAAATTAATTGTGGGAAAATTACGCTAGATAAACTCTGATGTTAAGAAAAATTCGATTGTATCGAATGTTTTTGCACGGATCGAATCATTGCCGTAGCCGACTGACTGCGTTGTCCGGCTGTTTTTATTAGAATTGGAAAAGCCAAGTTCTCTTCACGTTTTCAACTTTACAAAGCACACTCCATGACGAAAATTAATATCCAACAGATGATGACTGAAAGCGGCGTGGCATTTGGTACCAGCGGCGCACGTGGACTCGTTAGCCAAATGACCGACCAAGTCTGTGCGGCCTATAGTCTGGCATTTTTGCAAGGTCTAAACCTTGTGAAATCAGGGCAAGCAGTCGCATTAGGTATGGACTTGCGCCCATCTAGTCCCGCTATCGTTCGAGCTTGTGCTGCCGGTATCTGCCAAGCTGGTGGTGAGGTGGATTTTTGTGGGATGCTGCCCACCCCCGCACTGGCTTTATATGCCTTACGACAAGGTATACCAGCTATCATGGTTACCGGCAGTCACATTCCATTCGATCGCAACGGGATCAAGTTTTATCGAGCCGAAGGCGAGATCAGCAAAGCCGATGAAGCAGTCATTACCCATGCCGAAGTCGAATTGTCAGCGATGACTGAAGATGCACCAATGCCGCACGTCAACCTGGAAGCCTTGCTACAGTATCGGCAGCGTTATACATCTTTATTTGCCGATGATTTTCTGGCCGGTTGGCGGATCGGGATTTATGAGCATTCCAGTGCAGCGCGCGATTGCCTGCGTGATGTACTAAGTGCTCTGGGTGCGGATGTGGTTGGATTAGGTCGCACCGACACCTTTGTGCCTATCGACACCGAAGCGGTCAGCGAAGAAGATCGTCAGCGTGGGCAGGCTTGGGCGGCTGAGCACCATCTCGATGCCATTATCTCCACTGACGGTGACGGAGATCGGCCTCTGATCGCTGATGAAACCGGTAACTGGCTGCGAGGTGATATCGTCGGTTTACTGTGCGCGCATTTTCTGGGTGCCGACACTGTGGTTACGCCGGTGAGTTGTAATACTGCGATCGAAACATCAGGACTGTTTCGGCAAGTGATTCGTACTCGTATCGGTTCTCCCTATGTGATTGCTGGTATGGAACAGATGCTCACTGCGGGCAGCCCCAGCGTGGTCGGATTTGAAGCTAACGGTGGATTTCTGGTCGGTAATGATTTAATGGTCGGCGGATGCTCTCTGGCAGCGTTACCAACCCGCGATGCATTATTACCCGCTTTGATTGTGCTGGCTATGGCTCGGCAACAAGGCGGCAACGTGTCGGGTTTGCTAAGCGGTTTGCCGCAACGTTATACCGCGAGCGACCGCTTGCAGGACTTTCCTGTTACCAACAGTCGGGCATTATTGGATAGCTTGCAAAACGACGAGACAGCTTATCAAAGCCTGTGGAGTAATGAGCTGGGTTCAGTTGTACAGAGGGATTTGACCGATGGCCTGCGGTTGATCTTCGGCAACGGCGAGATCGTGCATTTGCGTCCATCCGGCAACGCCCCAGAACTACGGTGCTATGCCGAAGCCGATAGTATGAAACGAGCACAGGTTCTGGTCGCATTGACTCTGCAACGAATTGCCAAAGGCTATAAATAAAATAGTTGTCGTCAGCCCTGTTTATCGTGGTTCTATCGCAAAATTTAAACGAATGTAGATAACGAACGCCTATCTTGTAGGCAAAATATCCTGCTAAAGCATAAACTGTTTAAGTAGGTTGGCATAAAAAACGGGTAAAATGAAACCGTGTGACTGTTGCTTTTAGAGTGATAAATGAAATTTGTGAAGGGATTGAGCGAAGCTGAGCAGCACACATTGTTGGATGCTTCACGGTATGCCCCTTGGTCGCGATTTCGGCAGCGGGCGCATGCGGTTCCTTTGAATGGTAAGCGCTACAGTTTGGCACAGTTAGCGGACATTTTTGAGGTCGACCGGGCACGGTGTCTGGTTGGCTGGGTCATGGCTCCCATATGCCGGCGGAACAATGCCAATCATCAAGAAGCCCACGATGTGACAGACTACATCGTGGGCTTCTGTAACAGCCAACGGTTATCTGTCGTCCAGCGGCTATGAACACAAAATGGCAGAAAAGCAACCTAATTTTAATGTCCGAAATAACTTGACCACTACAGCCGGTTTACTCTGGGATCTTCAATCGTTGAAAAATGATGAATAATCGATGTGCTGGGTTTGGCTGTCAGTAGAAATTATAGACCTAATGCCTCATCTAAATTCTATTTTCAAAGTGTTTTAAGTGCGATTGCCCTGATAAGATAGCTTCATGGTTTGCCCGTCTTGTGCCCTATGAAGTATAATCTAAAATTTTCAGATAACTTGCTACGGATGCTATTACGGCTTTTGTAAGCGACAAAAATAATATTCAAGGATGCTGTGCGATTAATTCCAATAATACTATGCGGTGGAGCAGGATCCCGATTGTGGCCTGTTTCTCGTGAGTTGCACCCCAAGCCGTTCATCCGCTTGGATGATGGGCAAAGTCTCTTGCAAAAGGCATTTTTGCGAGGCGCATTACTGCCGGGCGTGGAAGAAATTCTAACCGTTACCAACCGAGAACTATTCTTTAAAACAGAAGATGAGTTTCGCGAGGTGAATGCTGCTGGGGTCGCAACATCTTTCATTCTGGAACCATTTGGGCGTAATACCGCTCCAGCGATTGCTGCTGCTGCCTTCCAAGTTGCCCAAAAGTATGATAGTGATGCAGTCGTGTTAGTGCTTGCCGCCGACCACCTGATCGCTGACCAGCAGGCCTTTCAGCAAGCGGTACTCAAAGCCGCTGAACTAGCAGTCTCGGGCAAATTGGTTACCTTCGGTATTCAGCCTGACTCACCGGAAACTGGTTACGGCTACATTGAGGCTGACGGCAACACAGTACTGCGCTTTGTTGAAAAACCATCACTTGAAAAAGCACAGGAATATCTTGCTTCTGGCCAGTTCCTCTGGAATTCAGGGATGTTCTGCTTTTCCGTTGGCACCATGCTGCAACAAATGGAACAGTACTGTCCGCAGATACTTGCCGCTACAAAGGCTTGCATCGAACAGTCACGGTCCGCCGAAGGCAAGGGCTTTGCGCTACTTGAACTCGATCCCGATACCTTTGGCAATATTCCTGATGATTCCATCGATTATGCCGTGATGGAAAAGTCGAATCAGGTTGCCGTAGTTCCGTGCAATATTGGCTGGAGCGACATTGGTACATGGACCGCGCTGGGCGATCTTGCCGAGCCGGACGCCAATGGCAACCGAATTCAGGGCGAAGCCCTATTGCACAATACGCGGAACTGCACCATTCAAAGTTATGACCGCCTAGTCGGCACGACTGGAGTCGAAAACCTTATTATCATCGATACGCCGGATGCTATTCTGGTGGTCGATAAATCCAGTGCGCAGGATGTAAAACACATATATGCGGAACTGAAGATAAAAGGACACGAGGCTCATAAATCACATCGCACCGTGCATCGTCCCTGGGGTATATACACCGTGCTAGGAGAAGGCCATGGCTTCAAGATCAAGCGCATCGAAGTTAAGCCGGGCGCAAGTTTGAGCTTGCAAATGCACCGCCATCGGAGTGAGCATTGGGTTGTCGTTAGCGGCGTAGCCAAGGTTATCAATGGTGAACGAGAGATCGTCATCAACACCAACGAATCCACATTTATTCCTTCTGGTCATAAACACCGCCTGCAAAATCCCGGCACTGTGCCTTGCGTGATGATCGAAGTGCAAAGCGGCGAATACGTCGGCGAGGATGACATCGTGCGCTTCGAAGATGTCTATGGGCGTACATGACGTTATCGTTAACTTTTGAGTGCCCTTTAAAATGAGTAACCATCACTCTGCTACACCAATTGCGATGCTTGGTGGTCTCGTGAGGCACCGAGAACTACTTTGGGAGCTAGTCAAGCGTGACTTTATCGGGCACTACAAAGGCTCCATGTTGGGTGTCGTCTGGTCCTTGTTCAATCCTTTGTTGATGCTGAGCATTTATACCGTCGTTTTCAGTGTGGCCTTCAAAGCCAGATGGGGAGCGGGCGAAGAAAGTAAGGTCGCATTCGCCATCGTGCTTTTCTCGGGAATGATCATTCACAGCTTTTTCGCCGAATGTCTCAGCCGAGCGCCAAGTCTGATTACCAGTCATCCACATTACGTCAAAAAAGTAGTGTTTCCACTCGAAATACTGCCGTGGATGGCATTATTGTCAGCTTTTTTGCATTTTCTCGTCAGTTTTAGTGTTCTATTGGGTTTTTGCCTATTGGCTGGCGTGACCGTTCATGTCGGTGCGTTATTAACCCCCGTAATTCTCGTTCCCCTGATTTTGATGATACTGGGCTTTTCCTGGATATTCGCCTCGCTCGGCGTCTACCTGCGTGACCTGTCACAAGTCATCGGCATGGTCGCCACCGTTGCACTTTTTCTGGCGCCAGTCTTTTATCCAATCGATGCGCTACCCGAGGCCTATCGGGCGTTCCTGATGTGGAATCCGATTACCCTCCCGGTCATTCAGTTACGCGACCTGATGCTGTGGGACAAACCGATCCAATGGGATAAGTGGGCAATCAGCTTGGCCATTGGCGCATCTGTGTGCCAACTCGGTTACTGGTGGTTTCAGAAATCACGTCGAGGATTTGCCGATGTCCTCTGAAGAAATTGTCATCGACGTGCGTAATCTCAGCAAGCGTTACGAAATCTACAATACGCCGCGGGACCGATTGAAGCAGCTTGTCCTGCCCCGATTGCGCCAGACAGTCAATCGCGCAGGTGTCGCATTGGGCATATCGAAGCATCGTGCCCCGCCCAGTTATTTTCGTGAATTCTGGGCATTAAACGATGTATCGTTTCAAGTTCGGCGTGGCGAAACTTTCGGCATCATTGGCCGTAACGGCAGTGGCAAAAGTACCTTGCTCCAGATTCTTGCGGGGACTTTAGCGCAGACCAGTGGTGAGGTGAGTGTCAAAGGCCGCATTGCCGCGCTGCTGGAATTGGGCAGTGGATTCGACCCGGAGTTTTCCGGACGCGAAAACGTTTTCCTGAACGGGCGCATTCTGGGTCTTACCCAAAAAGAAATCGAAGCTCGCTACGACCAGATCGTCGAGTTTGCTGACATTGGCGAGTTCATCGACCAGCCCGTCAAGACCTATTCCAGCGGCATGTTCGTGCGCCTGGCTTTTGCGGTGCAGGCGCATATCGACGCCTCCATTGTCATCATTGATGAGGCGCTGGCGGTCGGGGATGTGTTTTTTCGACAAAAGTGCTATTCCCGGCTGGAGCAATTGCGCGATTCAGGCGCAGCCATTTTGTTGGTATCTCACTCTATGCCGGAAATCGAGCAATATTGCGAACGGGCCATCCTGCTGGATCATGGCGCACAACGATTTATGGGTTCATCTTCCGAGGCTGCGAAGCACTACTATTTACTGCACCAACCTCAGGCACGAGTGGTAAGCAATCCGGTCACAGGATCAACTACGAGCAAAGCCTCCGTTCATGGCATCCCATCCACCGAGCGCCCACCGCCAGAGGCTTTTATCGATCTTAGCAACAAGTCACAAGTGAGTAATGGGCAGGCCCGATGCGTTGGAGTCGCACTTTGCAACGAGGCCGGGCAGCCGTGCAATAGCTTCCGTCAAGGTGATTTGGCTGTGTTTTATTATGAATTTGAACTAACCGAAAACATAGGTATCCCGATCTGCGGTCTGACGATTGCCAATGATAAGGGAGTTATCGTTCATGGCAAAAACAGTTGGCAAAGTGAAGAGAATGTTTTTTCCAGTTATGGCAACGGAAGTAGAGTCATTTGCCGACAGGAAATTGCCCTCGAAATTGGACCTGGCGAGTATACGTTTCAAGTTGGCTTGGCTTACGTCAGTGAGGATTGTTGGAGTAATCGCAAAAGAATCTCCTATGAAGAAAAAGTCAGCCAAGTTATGCGTGTATGCCACGTTCCACACACTGGCTTTTTTTCAGTAGGATTAAGTCTGCGTGATGGGATAAATTTCTTGACACATCACGGTGTTGCAGATCTGAGAGGAAAAATAACAATATCAACAGTACCTAAACCCTCTGATGAAATTGTTCGTAACCAAAATGAGAATTTAGTTTAAATGAATAACCCCATTATCTTGACAGAGTACCCCAAATCAGGAGGATCATGGATCGTATCCATGATTGGTGATGCTCTAGAAATTCCAAAGCGTGATATTTATGTGACACCGGGTTTCGATTCATTTGAAATAGCTAAACACCCGTGGTACATGGAGACTGAAAATTTAAATTTCCCAGTTCAGTCAGTTATCAAGAGTCACGAACTCCCCGACTCTCCATTAATTGATTTTGTGGCAACATACATTCATTTGGTTCGGGATGGTCGTGATGTCGTTGTTTCGAAGTGGTTTTTTGAAAAGGATTTTTGCATCAAAAATGGAATAACTTCTTCGTTTGATAAAAATTTTGACGACTATGTAGAAGAGGTTGCTCAAGATTGGACTAAATATGTTTTAGCTTGGGCAAATAAGGATGTTCTAACAGTATGTTATGAAGATTTTTTATCTGAACCTGAAAAAACTTTAGGTGGTTTACTTAAGCAAGTGTCGGGTCTTGATATTCAAGAAAGTGTTTTGAAAGAAGTTGTATCTAAGCATACAAAGAAAAACTTTTCTGAATCATTGAGCAAAACATTTAAACATAATACTTTTGTCAGAAAAGGAGTTGCTGGTGACTGGAAGAACCATTTTTCAAAGAAAAATATTGAGTCTTTTAATTATGTAGCCGGAGATGCGATGTCACTGCTCGGCTATGAGTTGTGATCTTCTTTTACAACTAATTAATTTCGGCAATTTTCAAAAATGAAAACGTATTTACTGACAGCTGATTCAGTGCTTCAAGGCTATGATGCCGTTAGCACCCTCTATTCTCACATTCCTCCACTCAGTCACTGGCGAGCATGGGAATACGCGGCGTATCAGAACTACCGGCTCGAAGGTCGCGTCCTTGATCTGGGCTGTGGCGATGGGCAATATTTTCGCTTGATATGGCCAGATGCAAACGACGTGGTCGGCGTGGACATGAGTCCCGAAGTGGCTGAATTGGGTCGGCAAAGTGGTGTTTATCACGACGTTCACGTCGCGCCCGCCCACCATGTGCCCGAACCAGATGCCAGTTTCGACCATGTTTTCGCTAACTGTTCACTGGAACATATGGATGATCTGGATGCCGTGTTGGCGGAAATACATCGCTGCCTTGAGCCCGGCGGTACCTTGTTGTGCAGTGTAGTGACTGATCGCTTTGTACAGTGGTCTCTACTGCCTAATCTTGTTGCCATGGCTGGCTTTGACGATGCCGCTGCCTCACTGCAGAAGGATTTTCTCGACTACCACCACCTTGCCAATCCCCTGTCTGTCGACGCATGGGCGAATAGCTTCAATCTGGCTGGCCTAATTGTCGAGGAACACGTTCCCATCCTGCCGAAGCATAACAGCGGAATATGGCTACTGATGGATAGTCTTTGGCACGTCAAGCAAGCGGGCGGCGGCGAAATAGGCGACGTGATCTTTCCTTTCCTGTCAGTCAACGCTAATTTTACTGGCGCATTCCGTAAGGTATTTGAAGGCCTGTTGGACATGGAAACCGATTGGCAAGACTGTAGTGGTGCCGTCTTTCTTGTGCGCAAACCGGAGTAATGGATATGACAATTTGTTGGTGCGGCAATGCCAATTTTCTTCTCTTTAGTTCTGAGTACGGCGAATGTAATGTCTGTGGAACCTTAGTCTCTCTTGAGGGAATGGCTCTCGAACAGTTACAGGTACTGGATGATGAAACTGATTTTTATGGGAAAAAATATTGGTTAGATCACCAAAGCCAAGATCTTGACTTTCCCGACATCCACAGTCGTGCCCGCAACGATCTTGCCGAGCGCAATCTGCACTGGCTGAAAACGCTGCTCAAATACCGCCTACCACCAGCCAAGGTGATGGAACTGGGTTGCTCTCACGGCAGCTTTGTCGCACTGTTACGGCAGACCGGATACGATGCCTCCGGGGTGGAAATGAGTCCCTGGGTCGTTGAATTTGGCCAAAACACCTTTGGCGTGCCGATTTTTGTTGGCCCGGTCGAAGCCCTCGAAATTGAACAAGGCAGTCTCGATGTCATCGCCTTGATGGACGTGCTGGAGCACCTGCCTGATCCCGCGGCGACGATGGCTTATTGCCTGAAACTATTGAAGCCGGACGGCCTGCTACTGCTCCAGACCCCGCAGTTCAAAGAAGGGATGAATTATGCGGTATTGGTGGAAACAAAGGGCGCTTTTCTTGAACAGCTTAAGGCCGACGAGCATCTTTATCTCTTCAGTGATCGTTCGGTCACTCGCCTGTTCAAGCAGCTAGGCGCCGAATATATCAAGTTTGAGCCCGCGATATTCGGTTACTATGATATGTTTTTTGCGGTGAGCCGTGAGCCGTTTCAGACCAACACGCCCGAGCAGGTTGAGTCGGCTTTGCTGGCTGAGCCAAACGGGCGGCTTGCTTTGGCTTTGCTCGATTTGCGCGAACGCGAGTTGGATTTGACACGGAAATTGCAGGAATCGGAAGCTGACCGGGCGGCGCGATGGACGCAAATCGAGACGCTCACGGCGATGCTAAAAGAATCCGAAGCAGACCGCTTGGCTCGAAGCGAGCAGATCAAGACTCTGACGGAGATGTTAAAAAAGAATCAGAGACTGAGCAAGCTACACGAAATATATAAATTGAGGAACAGGGAGACACCCAATGAATAAACAGCTCAGAACTATCGCGGTGGATTTAACCCCGATTCTTCCCGGCGGAGAGAACGGGGGGGCAAAGATTTTTGTCCTCGAATTGCTGCGCCATCTGGCCGAAATGGCGCCACAGACGCAATTTGTACTGCTTACGCAAGCGGCATCGCACGAAGAACTGGCGATATTGGATCGAGCCAATATGCGGCGTCAGATGGTCGTCGGCCCTGTGGTAGCGAATTCCCTGCGACCCCATTTGCTGGGCCTAGCCTCCCGTATTTTGCCTCATTTACCCGGCAGACTGCGTAGAGTTGTTAGCCGTTTAGGCTACAAAGTGAACACGATGCTGAAGCGTGGCAGTTCCAGCGCGTTGTTGCGCGACATGGCTGCCGATCTGCTTTTCTGTCCCTTTACCGCCCCTACCTATTTCGAACCGGGGATTGCGACGGTCTGCACGATTTACGATCTGCAATACAAAACCTATTCCGAGTTCTTTGCAGCAGAGGATGTTGCTAACCGTGACCGCACCTTTATTGAGGCCTGCCGTCGGGCAACGGCGCTCACGGCAATATCTGACTACTCACGGGACTCTGCCATTGTCCATGGCAATCTTGATCCGTCTCACATACACACTATTTACCTGCGCATGGCCCAGCGTATTGCACAGGGAGCTGAAAACGACAAAGCCATATTGGGTCGCCTTAACCTTACCCCACAGCGTTACCTGATCTACCCCGCCAATTTCTGGAAACATAAGAACCACGAAATGCTACTCACCGCTTTCGGCATGGCCTGTCATGATGGATTGGCAACAGATATCAAGCTGGTCTGCACAGGAGCTCCGGGCGCTCGACAAGAATGGCTGATGAGCGCTGCACGCACCATGAATCTGGGTGAGCGGGTCCTTTTTCCGGGATATTTGCCCAACGCAGAACTGGCAGTCTTGATGGCTAATTGCTCAGGTATGGTGTTCCCTTCACTTTATGAGGGCTTTGGTTTGCCGGTCATAGAAGCCATGGCCGCAGGCGTTCCGGTGGCGTGCAGCAACGCTACCTCACTCCCCGAAGTGGCTGCCGATGCGGCCATCCTCTTCGATCCGCGTGTTCCAACCCAGATCGCGCAAGCCATGGCTACTCTGGTGGACAATGAAGCATTGCGCACCCGGTTAGTTCAGGCCGGACAGCAGCGCGCCGCCGAATTCTCAGACGCAGAGCGTATGGCTGGGGAATATTGGGAGCTCTTCCAGCACGCCTTCGCCAACGTAAAGCATGAAAATCTGCTGACCGGCGCCTATGCTGATAGCTGGGTCGGGCACTGTCTTCACATACAAGTGGCTCCTGCAGCCAACGAACAAACTTTGGAGATTGAACTTTCAGCTCCGGAATGGCTGCCGCAGCAGCGCCTCACCGTACAAGCCAGCAGTAGAGAAAAAAAACAAGGCAGCCCGCTTGTATTCAAGCGTGGCACTAATGGAGTTTTGTCGTTACCTATAGAGTCTACTGGAGGATGCTACGAAGTCAGAATTACTCCCACTTTTGTACCTGCTAATTCAGGCCATGGCGATGATCAACGCGAGCTTTCGGCAATATTACAGCGATGCAGCATCGTTGGTGCCGATGGCGAATATGACGAATTATTCCCCGAGAAGGTTAACGCATGAAAGTCAGTATTGTTACTCCATCCTATCAGCAAGGACAATTCATTGAGCGAACCCTGCAAAGCGTCGCTAGCCAAACTGCACCGGGCTTTGAAATCGAGCACGTAGTCTTCGACGGTGGCAGTACCGACAACACCGTTGAAATACTCAAAGGTTTCAGCCCAGCGGTGCGATGGGAATCAAAAAGAGACAACGGGCAAACCGATGCCGTCAATCAAGGCATCCGCGCCACCGATGGCGAGATCATCGGCTGGCTGAACTCTGATGACATATACTACCCCGGAGCCATTGCCCGTGTAGTAGCCTATTTTAAAGCCAACCCGGAAGTTGATGTGGTCTACGGCATGGCCGATCACATCGACCTTGACGACCAAGCCTTTGAAAGTTACCCTTCGGAACCCTGGGATTTCGAGCGCCTGCAGTTTACCTGCTTTATTTGCCAGCCTGCGCTTTTTTTCCGGCGACGGGTGATTGAACAGCACGGCCTGCTTGATGAGTCGCTGAACTACTGTATGGACTACGGATATTGGCTACGGTTGGGTAAAGCCGGGGTGCGCTTTGGCTATCTTGAAGAGAAGCTGGCCGGTTCCAGGTTATACGCAGATAACAAAACACTGGGGTCCAGGGTGAAAGTGCATAAGGAGATTAACGATATGTTTAAACAATTGTTTGGCCGGGTGCCGGATCGGTGGTTGTTTAATTATGCGCATGTAGTGGTGGGTGATCGCTTGGGAGTCCTAAATCACCCGTCAAAAATAATAATGCTTGAATTGGGTATAAGAAGTTTGCTAGCGGCATTACGCTGGAATCATGGTGTCACACCAGCCATGAAACAAACTTTGCTTGCTTGGTTGCCGATATCGGCGAGGACATGAAGTGTCAAGGAAAGAGATGAATCATACTAAATTACTGCCATTTGAATCGGCCCTCTCAGGACGGAAAATATTGGTAACCGGACATACCGGATTTACAGGCGGATGGGCTTGTCTCTGGCTGGAGGCCATTGGTGCTAAAGTGATGGGGTTCTCACTCCCGCCAGAAACAACTCCCTCATTATTTGACGAAATTGGTTTAGCAAATAATATCCCGACTGTTTTTGGCGATATCTGTGATTACAGTCAGTTGCTCAACACAATAGAAGATTTTCAGCCTGAGCTGATTTTGCATCTTGCTGCACAGCCCTTAGTTCGTCGCTCTTACCGTGAGCCAGTAAGAACCTTTGCTGTTAATGCACAGGGCACAGCTCACGTACTTGAAGCGGCCCGAAACGTGAAAAGCGTCCGCGCCGTCCTATGTATTACTACGGACAAGGTCTACAAGAACAACGAATGGCCATGGCCATACCGCGAAAATGATCCTTTGGGTGGCAAAGACCCATACAGCGCCTCTAAGGCTGCTGCCGAGATGGTGATTCAAAGCTATGCAGCATCTTTCCCCTGGAATGAGAACAAAGGGCCAGCAATTGCGACAGCCCGAGGCGGTAATATTATCGGTGGTGGCGACTGGTCTGAAGACCGTTTGATCCCGGATTTTGTACGTGCCGTCGTCGACGGTGCCACCTTGACCTTGAGATATCCTGATGCAACCCGTCCTTGGCAACATGTACTCGCCTTAGTGCATGGTTATATGATGTTGTTAGCAGGTTTGATATCCGATAACCCAGCACGTTTTGCCCAAGCTTGGAATCTTGGGCCGCAGGATTCTAGACAATATTCCGTGCGTGAGGTACTAGAACTGATGTCGCAACACTGGCAACGCCCCGAGCTACTGTACATGGATAATCCCCTTCCTGAAGCTGGTGCCCTTGCGCTAGATAGTTCTATTGCGAGAAATTTGCTTGGTTGGCTACCAGCTTGGGATACTGAGCGGGTCGCTGCAGAGACATCAGCCTGGTATCGCGATTATTATCGTAACCCTTCATCTGCCCGTATGCTGACTTTGAGCCAGATCCATACATGGCGTTCTGAGCTTTTCAAATGAACTTTGTACTAGGTTCACGGGGTAGGCTTGGCCGAGCAATAGTTTCCTCTTTTGCGTCTAGCCAGGTTACTGCGCTTGACCGTTCCGACTATTCTGATTGGTGGCGTGACGATGCGGTTGACCGCATATCACGATATTTCGAGAGCTATGGGAAGCTTAATGGGAACATCTATATTACAGCTGGCATTATTGATCCCAGGTTTCCAGCTGATGAGCATCATCGAGTTAATTTCCTGTTGGCGCGGAACGTTATCAAAGGGGCTGCTAGAGTTGGAATGCGAACTGTAACATTTGGCACAGTAATGGAAAACGTGATTGCTGATAAACCAACCAATTCGTATTTTTCGAGCAAAATAAAACTAGGTGATTTTGTTTCTGAATTCTCGGTTAAAAGCAAACTTGCGCTGCATATCAGAATACATACTCTCTACGGTGGTGGTTTGCCAGATAAATTCATGTTTCTTGGTCAATTGTTTCATTCCATTGCAAGCCACACCATCTTCAATATGTCTCCTGGCGCACAACTAAGGGAATATCACCATATTGATGATGAGATTGCGGCTATATCTAAGTTGGTTGAAGCGAAACTTAGCGGGACGGTCGATCTGAGTCATGGTGCGCCAATTACACTAGGAGAGTTAGCTCTGTATGTATTTGAACAGTTTAATTGTCTCGAGCTATTGAAGATAGGCGCATTATCCGGGCCGCCTAATGACAATTACGGGATCTTGTTCGAACGAACTCCGCTCTTAAGAGAGTTGGCATTTAGAGATACCCTTCCCTCCATTGTAGAATATCTGAGTTTGTGTAAAGAATTATTGGAGAGTAATAAGTGAATATTGGTGCCAGCCTAACAAATCAAGTGCAACGTCATGTGCCATTGATCTCCATTTCTGTACCTGTCCTTAATGAAGAAGCCAATCTGGATGCGCTATATGTCCGTTTGTGTCAACTTGCGGATCATATGGCGGGTCGTTGTGAGCTTGAATTTGTTTTTACTGACAATCACTCCAGCGATACAACCTGGATAAAAATTACTGAGTTGGCAGCAAGAGATGGCAGGGTAAAAGCAATTCGTTTTTCCAAAAATTTTGGCTTTCAACGCTCAATACTTGCTAATTACCTTCATACCCGAGGGGATGCAGTTATGCAAATTGACGCCGACCTGCAAGATCCCCCCGAAATGCTAGAAGCCTTTTTTGATATGTGGCAAAAAGGTTACCGTGTGGTTTATGGTATTCGACGTAAGCGAAAGGAGGGTTTTTTACTCAACACATTTCGTCGAATTGGATATTGGGTTATAGATAAAGTCAGTGAGCATCCTATCCCTCGGGATGTCGGCGATTTTCGCCTTATCGATCGCAGAGTCATCGAAGAATTAGCTAAAATACGAACCCCCAACCCTTATTTGCGTGGCATGATAGCAGGACTCGGATTCAGCGAAGCTGGTATTCCCTATGATCGCGAATCCCGGATTGCGGGTGAAAGCAAGTTCGGCCTGTCGCGCTTGGTTCGGTTGGGGCTAACCGCCGTATTTAATCACTCCACAGTACCTTTACGTATCGCTTCTCTGGTGGGAGGTGTGATGCTTGGCGTGAGTGCACTAGGCGCCCTGTACTACTTTTTTTTACGCTTAAAGTATCCTGATCTTCCGCAAGGCTTGGCAAGCATTCATATACTGGTACTATTCGGGATCGGCCTCCAGTCAATGCTGACGGGGATCATTGGGGAATATCTACTGCGTATTTATCTCATCTTGCGTGCTGAACCACTAGTAATAATCGATCAAAGCCTGAATTTCGCGCATGGCGAACTAAAACTATAGGAGAAGAGGTAACATGAAAGCAGTTATTTTTGCAGGAGGTCTTGGAACGCGCATCGCTGAAGAGTCTGACACCAAACCCAAACCGATGATAGAGGTAGGCGGACGCCCCCTGCTCTGGCACATCATGAAAACTTATAGCCATTATGGCATTAAAGATTTTGTTATTTGTCTTGGCTACAAGGGTTACGTAATTAAAGAGTATTTTTCCAACTACTATCTCCATACTTCAGATTTTGAGATCAATCTGAAATCGGGTGAACATCATGTGTTAAATTCTCAATCTGAAGACTGGAACGTGACTTTGGTTGACACTGGTTCCGAGACTATGACTGGTGGACGTTTAAAACGCGTAGCGCCCTATCTCAACAATGAAACTTTCTGTCTTACCTATGGTGACGGCCTCTCCGATATCAACATCGCAGCAGAACTCGCTTTTCATCGTTCTCATGGTAAGCTGGCAACAGTAGCTGCGGTTCAGCCATCTGGCCGATTTGGCGTTTTAAATATTGATGGAAATAAACACGTCACGAACTTCGAAGAGAAACCCTCCGACGAGATTGGCTGGATAAATGGTGGTTTTTTTATTCTTGAACCAAAAGCGATTGATTACATCGACGATGATACGACATCCTGGGAACGAGCCCCACTCAGTAATCTTGCCCAAGATGGACAGCTCGCAGCTTTCGAGCATATGGGTTTTTGGCAACCCTGCGATACACTACGCGACAAACGTGATCTTGAGAAATTATGGGATGGTGGATCGGCTCCTTGGCTCGTGTGGGATAATTGATGACTGAACCAGTTCCAACAGGCTACCTAAGAAACTGGAAGCGAAACCTTTTTGGTATAGCAATTTCGTGCGCTTGCCTAGGCTTTATTGCGTGGCAAATCGATCTAAATGAGGTTCGGCATTCAATTTCACATTTCCGATGGCCTTACTTATTCTGGGGATTACTTTTGCTGATGTTCGGCTACACTATGCGGATACTGCGTTGGTTTACCATGCTGCGGGCAGCCGGTGCTAATGTGTCAAGAGTCACCTGTGTCGCACCTTTTCTGGGATCGATCGCGCTCAATAATATTCTCCCGATGCGTATGGGCGATATTGTACGGGCTTTTGTGTTTCCCTCTGCCATCGGCGTTAGCAAGACCACAGCAGCTGGCAGCCTAGTGATGGAACGTCTGGTGGATCTTATGACATTACTAGCCTGTCTTGTGATCGGACTTGTTATCAATCCAAAAACACAGCTTCCAGACTGGATGGCAAATACCGCTATTAGCCTTGCCATTATCGGTGGAGTTTTACTTGCGCTTGTCTTTTTATTCAGTGGCATGCTGTCCAGGTGGTGTTCTGGCTTAACTGAAGGCACTTGGGCGGTGGAACACCCTAATCAAAAGCGACTTTTAACGACTTGCCAAGACTTACTCAGTAGTTTTGATCTAATGTCACGTCTATCGGTTCTAATTGGACTTTTTACTTTGTCGATGCTGGTATGGGCAGGCGAAGCAGGACTTTTCTGGGCACTGTTACAAGGTTTTGCACTAAAGGCTGGGCCAGAAATTGCTGTTGTCGTTATGGCAATCATAACACTTTCAACGCTGGTGCCCTCATCACCGGGGTATTTTGGCCCTTTCCATCTTGCGGCCTACGCCACCATATCGATGTTGGGGGGCACGCCGGCGCAGGCCGCAAGTTTTGCTGTTGTGTCTCATCTTGGAGTATGGTTGCCAACCACGTTGGCAGGGGCTCTGGCGATCTTGCTCAATCCTCATTTATTCAGCGGCTTAAAAAGTAAAGCTGCAATGAGCCAGTAATTTAAATACACGAGTTAATTTTTATGGGTATAAACAAATATGATGTGGTAATTGTTGGCGGTGGCTTCACCGGACTGACTGCTGCATATGTGCTTTCCAAGCAGGGGCAGAAGGTACGAGTTATCGAATCCGATTCTACTCCAGGTGGTCTTGCGGGTACGTTTGAATTTTCCGATGGTGTGAAACTTGAGAAGTTCTACCACCACTGGTTCAACAACGACGTATATGTCCCTGAGCTAGTGAAAGAGCTTGGGATGGAAGGTGATGTCATTACATTACCTACGCGTACTGGCATGTATTTCAACGGACGTATGTGGAAGCTATCGACACCGATAGATTTGCTTCGTTTTACGGCGCTCCCGTTTATCGATCGTATTCGTCTTGGTCTTTTGGTCTTACAGGTTCGTCGAATTAAGGATTGGCAAACGATTGAGCATCTCAGCATACGCGAGTGGCTGGAGTCTCTTTGCGGCAAGAGCGTCTACCGCGTGGTGTGGGAGCCGTTAATTACATCGAAGTTTTCGATTTATGCAGAAGCAGTGAATGCGGTATGGATGTGGAAAAAACTAGTCCTACGTGGCAGTACGCGTAACGACAAAGGCGGCGAAGAGCTGGCATATTTCAAGGGCGGCTTTGGTCGTCTCGCAGAGGCAATGGTTTGGGCGATTGAAAGCGCAGGTGGAGAGGTGAGTTTCGGTGAAAGAGTGACAGGGACGATCTCAGATGGCAATCAACTACTAGCTTTGCATACTAATCGTGGCGAAGTGACTGGCCGTCAGTTTCTATTTACGCCCGCATTTCCGATCATTGCCAATATCTTTGAGGGATCGGTTGAGGCAAGTTGGCTTGAGCGCTTGCGACGAGTTCGCTATCTTGGAAATATGTGTTTGGTGTTACGCCTTAAACACAGTTTGTCTGATACTTATTGGCTTAACGTTAACGACCCTGGTTTTCCTTTTGTTGGAGTGATCGAGCACACCAATTTCGATTTACCGAAAAACTATAAGGGCTCACACATTGCTTTCCTCTCTCGCTATCTGGCAGTAGAAGACCCTGTTTGGTCATACAGTGATGAGCAGTATGTCGATTTTGCCTTGGAACACCTCAAGCGCATGTTCCCTGAAATGGATCGGTCGTGGGTTGTGGAGCACAGGGTTTGGCGGGCGGAATTTGCACAGCCGGTAACAGAAAGAAACTACTCTCAGTATGTTCCTGGCAGAGAAACCCCATTCGAGAACGGTTTCATTTCCACCATGGCGCAAATCTACCCAGAAGATCGGGGTACAAACTATGCTATCCGAGAGGGTAGGGCGGTTGCTGAGCAGATTACGAAACTACTTTCCACATAAAGATTGATGACAAACTTTTTTGGAACAGGAATTTTTTGGACAACATTAGCCGCCGTTACCGCTATTCTGTCATTGGCGACAATAATCGGCCGTGCATGGTGTTCCGTACTTCCCTATCGTTTCAATGCACCTGCACGCTTCTATCTGGCTCCTGCACTTGGATTGGCTTCTTTAACTATCATCGCCAGCCTAGTCGGTCGAATCTTGCCGCTGGGAAACTCGATTGTCGTACCAGGGTTGATCATAGCATTACTGGTTTGGGCGCTTGTCCGTGAGCCTCATAAGAATCAGGTATTTAGCCATGCCCTTATGGTGAGTGCTTTTGGAATAGTTTGTGGTATGAGCGTGTTAGGTCCGCTCTTTGCCTACGGCGCATTCAATGCACATAACGACGCTTTCACTTACTTAGCGCATAGTAATTGGTTACAGCTGCACGCCTTTAGGGAAATTATTTCACCGGAACTAGTGACGCCATTAACGACCCAAGTATCCCTCTATCAACAACAGGGCTTCCGCATGGGCGGCTCATTCTTGATTGCACTCATGCAGGCGATACTCAACTTGCAATGGTCGTATGAGGTATATCCTGCGGTAATGATTTCTGCCATTACCGCCTGTTGTTTAGCAATAGGCTTCCCCTTGGCACAGGTATTACGGCCGATGCAACGAAGCATCCGACTGGTGTTGCTGGCATTGCCGGCATTCAGCCTGGGTGGTTTGGTGTTTGGCGCCAATCTGGGGTTTCTGCCGCAAACCGTTGGCCTTGCTCTAGGGGGAAGTTTGCTTTTCATGGTTGGCCCACTATTTAAATGGGTTACTACCACTAAGGCCTCTTGGCAGGCCATTGGAAAGACTGCTCTTCCAGGCGCTGTACTGTCTGCGGGAGCAACTTTTGCCTACTCAGAACTTGCACCTTTCCTGTTGATGGCTGTTGTAGGCAGCGGATTTTTTCTAGCTGTACGCCTTCGTATATGGAGAAAGCTGCTGGTATATGGTGGATTGCTGCTCGGGCTTTCAATTCTCTTGCTCAACACGGAGCTAGTGAGAGCTTATGCCGCTCTACGCACACAATCCGGGGCTGTTGTTGGTTCACCCGTCGATTGGTCTTTGCTTGGCTATATGGCGCATGCCTTTGGTATTCATGGGGGTGCTTGGGATATGTACCAGTGGACTAATTCTGAAAGCGTTGGATCTGTGGTGTTTGCCAAGGGTTTAATCCTGTTTGGTTTACTGACTGGACTCCTGCTTTCCGGAATACGACCTATTTGGCGTGTTACGCTAAGTGGTGTGCTTATGCCATCTGTCGCTATATTGACTGTTTTTGCCGTGGGCATTATGTATTTTCGCTATTTCGTTCCCTCTCCTTTCCCGAAGGGGGTAGGCCAGAGTTGGAGCCAGTTTAAATTAGCCGACTGGGCGCACCCGTTCGTGATGGCACTCGTTTTACTCGCTATTGCTAGTATGCGAGCGCGATTGAGGAAGTTATACAATAGCGCAGTGGTGGCTCTATTTGTGATGAGTGCGGTAAGCGCCACGATTATCGGAGTAGCTCGCATCATGCCACTGATGCAGTACTACAATGGGGTGAGTGATCTCAATCGGTTTTATCTTGAACTTAGGGGGACCATCTTTGACACTTGTCCTGCTAGTGCGCCCGTTTATTTGAATCTTAATGGTGAAAACCATAAGTTCAGACAAATGGCGACACTGTACCTGTATGACCGGGAAGTCAGAGCAGACTGGATGGATGATGGCTACATTTATACTCGATTGCCAAAGGAGCGCAGGACGCAGGAATTGACGATAGGTAACTGCGTGGTAGAACGTAATGGGCAGGATGGGTGGTTGAGTCAAGGAACGCAAGTCGGGCCATTTATAGTTGGTGTTTTCGATAGTCACGGGAGAATCCGGATTGCATCGGTGACTGGTGCTTATGATCGTGAAAGCGATGGGCAGAATTGGTGGTATTGGGTGGAACACAAGGTGAACTTCAAATTGCAGTCCCAGTTTGTTCCCAAAGATGCTGCCCAGACGAAACTGCACTTTGAATATGAAACCCGAGGAAATCAGATATTAACTTTACAAATTATTAAACACGATGGCACAACTCAAATAATCTTACTGAAAAGTAAAGGCGATGCTCAAATAGTGTTTGACAAGGTTATTGACTTTCCGCCGACTGAACTTGCGGAAGTCAGCATTGAGACCGATGGCAAGGCCACTCCACTTGGAGAACGGGATAAGCGAATGGCGGCCTGGATCGTCCGCAATGTAACTATCACTCCGGTTTCGCCCTGAACTGGTGCAACTCAATTATTGAGATCGAGTCATTTTCTATATGATTAAACTTGAATAGCGGGAATAAATTTATGCACATAGGTTTCGACATTTCACAAACTGGTAGTGGCAAGGCCGGTTGTGGATATTTTGCGCACGCGTTGATAAAGGCAATGCTTGAACTTGCGCCTGAGCATCGTTATTCACTATTCCCCAGCTTCGGTGATTTCTATTTTGATGCATTGATGCCTATCGGGAATCCTTATTCAGGCCGTGACGTGCATTATGGTCCACGGCATCTCACACGGGAAACATCGAGTGTATTTTGGACAGGGAATGACGCTGAAGCATCGTTAGGGAATTTGGACATTATCCATGCCAACAACTTCTGGTGCCCAACTCAATTGGCGTCGAGCCGCCTGATTTATACCTTCTATGATATGGGCTTTGCGGTCGATCCTGCTTGGACAACTGAGGCTAACCGGGTGGGTTGTTTTGATGGCGTGTTTCGCTCGGCGATGGCAGCAGATTGGGTAGTCGCAATATCGGAGGCTTCACGGGCGCATTATTTAAGCGTGTTCCCTCATTTTCCGGAGGAGCGTATTCGCGTGATTTATCCGTGTTCGCGGTTTGCGGATTCCTCTGCGGAGGGTAAACGGCCAAAGGCGCTTGATGATGTGCCTGTAGGGGGCTATTGGTTGAATGTGGGCACCATTGAGCCGAGGAAAAATCAACGCAAGCTCGTTGAAGCGTATGCCCGTTATCTGGCTTTAGGGGGCGCACCCATGCCGCTGGTGTTAGCCGGTGGCAAAGGCTGGCTGATGGATGATTTTCAGAAACATTTGAGCGAGCTGGGAATTGACGCTCAAATCGTGACGACCGGTTATGTGTCGGATGATGAATTGGTCTGGCTTTACCGTAATTGCTATGCCAACCTTTATCCTTCGCTGTTTGAGGGCTTTGGCTTACCCGTTTTGGAAGGTATGCAGTTCGGCGCGCCGACGTTGACGTCGAATTCCACTTCGATTCCGGAAGTGGCCGGGGATGCTGCTATACTGCTCGCCCCTGAGGATATTGAGGGTTGGGTGCAAGCGATGCTACGCCTGGCGGTGAACAGGGAAGAGCGAGATCAGTTAAGTGCAGCTGCGCTGGAGCAGGCGGGGCGGTTTGACTGGAAGCATAGCGCGGCTGCTTTGCTGCAACTTTACGAAGAGGCGCTGGCTTCTCCAAAACGGCGGTTAGAGACATGAAGAAAGCGCTAATTACGGGTATTACCGGACAGGATGGTTCGTTTCTTGCTGAATCGTTACTTGAGAAAGGCTACCAGGTTTTCGGTTTGGCACGAAGGGAAAGTTGGTATCGACAGAATAATGCCAGCCATTTGACAGGTCGGGTAGAGATTTTGTTTGGTGATATGTCAGAAGGGGTCGATATAGCGTCGGCCATTCAGGATGCCAAGCCCGATGAGATTTATAATTTGGCCTCTCAGTCGCGCCCTGGCGAATCTTGGGTGCGGGCGCCAGAAACGCTGATGATCAACGGCATGGGAGCCATTCGGCTGTTTGAAGCGTTGCGGCATGCCTGCCCTCACGCACGGGTTTATCACGCCTCGTCTTCGGAAATGTTTGGTCAGGCAATGTGTATTCCTCAAAATGAAGAAACCCCCTTCCATCCGGCCAATCCCTATGCGGCTGCTAAGGTCTACGCGCACCATATGGTGCGAATTTATCGTGAGAGCTACGGTATGTTTATCTCCAGTGGGATTTTGTTCAACCACGAAAGTGAGCGCCGTCCACTCCATTTTGTTACCCAAAAGATTGCCTACGGTGCCGCCTGTGCGGCTTTGGGCATCAAAGATTCTCTGGATTTAAACGAACGTGGCCATCCAATTGTTGCCGATGGACAGCTCGCGCTAGGTAACCTGGATATTGCTCGTGATTGGGGGCATGCTATTGATTTTGTCCGAGCCATGTGGTTGATGCTGCAACAAGAACAGCCAGACGATTTTGTGGTGGGCACGGGAGAGCTACATACCTTACGCCAGCTTTGTCAGGCTGCGTATGGCCGTGTTGGTCTTAATTGGCAAGAGCATGTGATAAGTGATCCTGAGTTGGTTCGCCCTATGGAAACTGGGCAGACCCTTGCGGATGCCTCAAAAGCACGCAGAATTTTGAATTGGACGCCAACTATCAGTTTCGAGCAGATGGTCGGCAAGATGGTTGATGCCCAGATTGCGCGGCTTGAGTCCCGACTGGGTAGCGAAGAATAGTTTGGATTGATTGAATATTTAAAATAGGATAGTGAAGATGAAAAAAGCGTTAATTACCGGCATCACCGGTCAGGATGGTTCTTATTTGGCTGAATTTTTATTAGCCAAAGGTTATGAGGTGCATGGTATTAAGCGACGCGCATCGTCGTTTAATACCCAGCGCATTGATCATATATATGAAGATCCTCACGCCCCGCATCCTAAGCTCAAGTTGCACTATGGGGATTTGACCGACACCTCGAACATTAACCGTATTTTGCAAGAAGTACAACCGGATGAAGTTTATAACCTTGGGGCGCAGTCGCACGTTGCCGTCAGTTTTGAATCCCCTGAGTACACTGCAGATGTAGATGCCACTGGTGCCCTGCGCCTGCTGGAGGGTATCCGCTTTTTGGGCCTGGAGAAAAAAACGCGATTCTACCAAGCTAGCACATCCGAGCTGTATGGTTTGGTACAGGAAACGCCTCAAACGGAAACTACGCCTTTCTATCCCCGGTCTCCCTACGCTGTTGCCAAGCTTTATGCCTACTGGATTACTGTTAATTATCGGGAAGCCTATGGTCTTTATGCCTGTAACGGTATCCTTTTTAACCATGAATCTCCCCGTCGAGGCGAAACCTTCGTTACCCGCAAGATTACCCGCGGCTTAGCCAACATTGCTCAAGGTCTTGAGGAATGCTTATTCATGGGCAATATTGATTCCTTGCGTGATTGGGGACATGCCAAGGATTACGTTGAAATGCAGTGGCTGATGCTACAACAGGACAAGCCTGACGATTTCGTTATTGCCACTGGCTTGCAGTACAGTGTTCGTACCTTTATTAACAAAACAGCCGAACAACTTGGTATTGAGCTGGCTTGGAAAGGTGAAGATGTCCATGAGCATGGCATTGTGGTTTCGATTACTGGAGACAAAGCGCCAGGTCTCAAAATAGGGGATGTTATAGTTAAGATTGATCCACGTTATTTCCGCCCAGCTGAAGTAGAAACTTTACTCGGTGATCCGACTAAGGCCAAGAAAAAACTCGGTTGGACACCCAGGATTACCCTGGACGAGATGATCGAAGAAATGGTGGCTCATGATCTCGACAAGGCTAGGCAGCATGCCTTACTTAAGAGTCAGGGCTTCAATGTTTCGGTAGGGCGTGAATGATAATGTCTCTTTCCAAAGATGCAAAAATTTACGTTGCTGGACATCGGGGGATGGTGGGATCCGCTTTGGTGCGTAATCTACAGTCCAAAGGGTATAACAACATTGTTACTCGTACACGATCTGAACTGGATCTTCTTGATCAAAAAGCTGTTCACGCTTTCTTAAAGAAAGAACAGCCTGCGTATGTTTTTCTCGCAGCGGCCAAAGTAGGCGGTATATATGCCAACAATACTTATCGAGCCGATTTCATTTATGAAAATTTGGTTGTCGAGGCCAATGTTATTCATGGGGCGCACCTGGCGGGTATTGGACGACTGTGCTTTCTTGGCTCCAGTTGTATTTATCCACGAGATTGTCCTCAGCCGATTAAGGAAGAATACTTGCTCACTGGTCCGTTAGAGCAGACCAACGAACCTTATGCGATTGCTAAGATTGCGGGCATCAAGCTGTGTGAAAGTTATAACCGCCAGTACGGCACTCAGTATGTTTCAGTAATGCCGACCAATCTGTACGGCCCTAATGACAGCTACGATCTGAACAACAGCCATGTGCTACCGGCGTTAATTCGTAAGGTGCATGAAGCCAAGGTTCGTGAGGATAAAGAGCTGGTGGTGTGGGGTTCTGGTAAGCCGATGCGTGAATTTTTGTACGTTGATGATATGGCAGATGCCTGCGTGTTTTTGATGGAGAGCGGCATCAGTGACGGTCTATACAATGTTGGTACAGGCGAGGATGTGACGATTCGAGAGTTAGCGGAGACGGTGATGTGCGTGGTTGATTTTAAGGGAGAGATTGTGTTTGATGCCGGCAAGCCTGACGGCACACCGCGCAAGCTGTTGAATGTTGATCGGATGCGCCAACTCGGTTGGCAGGCCCAAACCCCGTTGCGAGATGGGATTGTCCAAGCATACGCGGATTTTTTGACCAAATCGCCCGAGTAAGGCATGACTGAGCCCTTAGTAACAATTGTCGTACCCTCTTTCAACCAGGGACGATTTCTGGATGATGCATTGGCTTCTATTTTTCAGCAGCGAGTTCCTGTTGAAGTGTTTGTGCTGGACGGCGGATCCTCGGATAATTCTCTTGAGATCATATGTAAGTGGGAACACAGATTGACTGGGTGGCGTAGTCATGCTGATGACGGACAGGCAGCAGCGATCAATGAAGGTATTGCTCAAGGCCGGGCGCCCTATGTGTGCTGGCTCAATAGTGACGACTGGTTTTTGCCTTCTGGCTTGGCGAAACTTCTTTCCGAACTGGAAAAAAATCCTGAAGTACCGGCTGTGTATGGGCGTTCTTGGAATGTGGTACAGAAATCAGGAAAGCGCTATCCGGTATGGGTAGAGCCCTTCAATGAACATCGTTTGGCGTTGCGTTGCATTATTTCGCAGCCAGCGACCCTGATTCGTCGTTCTGCCTGGGAAACCGTTGGTGGCGTTGATGCAAAACTGCACATGGTCATGGATTATGACTTGTGGTGGAGATTGTTTAAGTCAGTAGCCCCGCTGCATTTTGTTGATGATTTTGTTGCAGTGAATCGTGAACACGAAGATACTAAAACCAAAACCCAACGTCGCCTGCATTACCAAGAGGCGATGGGGGTTGTTCGCAAATACTATGGACGAGCGCCGTTGAAATGGTGGCTAGCACAGCCGTACGCAGTGTGGTTTAAATCAATAGTTGGTTAATTGGAATAGGATTGCATGCGCATTCTACATTTTTTTAAGACTTCCTTTCCTGATTCAATGGGCGGCGTGGAGCAGGTGATTAATCAGATTGCTCGGGGGGCGAACAAGCTTGGTGTTAAGACTGATGTTCTCTCACTTACACCAGATCGAGTTGAGCGCACTATCGAGATTGATGGCTACCTGGCTCATCGCGCACGTATGGATTTTCAGCTCGCTTCGACTGGGTTTTCAGCATCAGCCTTTTTGCGTTTTGCACAGTTGGCGAAGCAGGCAGATGTCATTCACTACCATTTTCCATGGCCGTTTATGGATGTGGTGCATTTTGCGACACGAGTAAAGAAGCCGACAGTGGTGACCTATCACTCGGACATTATTCGCCAAAAAAATCTTCTCAAGCTTTATCGCCCCCTGATGAATAAATTTCTGGCAAGCGTGGATCGCATTGTCGCTACTTCCCCGAATTACTTGGCTACCAGTGATGTGTTGGGCAAGTTTTCTGACAAGGTCAGCGTGATTCCTATTGGTTTGGACAAAGATACTTACCCTCAGCCTCTGCCAGAACGTTTGCAGTTCTGGAGAAATAAGCTTGGCCCGAAGTTTTTTTTGTTTATAGGCGTTCTGCGTTACTACAAGGGGCTTCATGTTTTGATGGAGGCGGCACAAGGAACAGACTATCCTATCGTGATTGTTGGCGCTGGCCCGATTGAGCAAGAACTGAAGGCGCAGGTTGCACAGCTTGGTTTGCGCAATATCCACTTTGTTGGATTCTTATCTGGCAGTGATAAAGTTGCTCTGTTAACGCTGTGCTATGGGGTTGTGTTCCCTTCCCATCTACGCTCTGAGGCTTTTGGTATTTCACTGCTGGAAGGAGCAATGTATGGCAAGCCTATGATCTCCAGCGAAATTGGCACCGGTACGACCTACATCAATATCGGAGATGAGACCGGGTTGGTTGTTCCTCCTAGTGATCCTGTGGCATTGCGGCAGGCAATGAGTTATTTGTGGGATCATCCCGAGGAAGCGGCTGAAATGGGTAAACGTGGTGAGGAGCGGTATTGGAATTACTTTACGGCTGAGCAGATGGTGAAGTCATATGTGAATCTATATGATGACCTAGTGAGACATCACCATGGCACGAGTCGTTGAGGTAGTGCCGACGCAGCTTGATTACAATAAAACTTAGTAGAAAAATATGAGAGCCGTTATCTCAACAATTATTACCATTGTTTATAAGGTGGAGTTATTGTGAAATTACATCAATTCGCGGCCTAATTGCCTGTTTGTAATCGAAATTATCGTGGTTGATAATGCGTACGTATAGCATTTCGGGTGGTCTTCTGGGGTTGGCTTTTGCGCATCTTATTGAAAGTAAAAAATATCTTTTGATTGCGGCCTCTGATCATGGGATGCGAATTGCTTTCTACACATTAACGTTTTGCCGACATGGGAGACGAATTCAAATTCGTCGAATTATCCATTCGTTTAAAGGATGTGGGCGAAGTGAATGACGATGACCAATTTATGCTAGGACTTATTCGGCAGTTATTAAAAAGCAATACTGAGGAAAACATAATGAGGTAAATATATATTCGTAGCCAATTAATTTTAAGGGTATATAGGCTCCGTTTCTTAGCTCATCCTAATAGCTTCTATAGTTAAATAAATTTTAATGGAGTATCCATAGATTTTTATGTCGAGGAGGTCCCTATTTCTACTACTTCCATGTTGATTGATTTTTGATAATGCCTCTTCCTCGATTACGTCACAATATAGCCACCTTAGGTGTGCTGCAGATAGCTAACTACCTAATTCCTTTAATTACAGTACCATATTTAACGCGAGTGCTGGGCGTGGAAAGTTATGGAAAAATGGCATTAGTGCAGGTAACTATGGCTTACTTCGTTCTAATTACGGATTATGGTTTTTCTTGGAGTGCAACACGAGACATCGCTGCCAACAGAGATAACTATGATTACGTCTCGCGGGTATTTAGTTCAACTTGGTGCGCCCAGTGGCTATTGGCTTGCTTCGCGCTGATTGCTCTCCTTACTGCAATCACGGTCGTCCCCATGTTAAAGCGAGACTCATGGCTTTATCTGGCTGGTTTCACTTCGGTGATGGGTAATATTTTCTTGCCGCTTTGGTTATTGCAAGGTTTGGAACGTATGCGCGAGATTGCGCTTATACAGGTAACCGCACGCTTTGTTGCATTGCCGTTATTGTTCTTGTATGTAGGTAGCCCTTCAGATGTGATTTTTGCTGTTTTAATTACTGGATTATGCTCAATGGTTGCAGGTTTTATCTCGCTGTTTTGGATAAAAAGAAAACGTTTGGTCAGTTGGCACAAACCAGCCATCCATGACATAGTTATTGTCCTACGTGAGGGCGCAGTCTTGTTCCTCTCTCGCCTCAGCATCAGTCTTTACACAACCCTGACGCCTTTGGCATTGGGTATTATGGCCGGGACCACAGCCGTGGGTTATTTCAGCCTTGCGGACAAGGTGCGTATTTTGGCTCAGTCAATGCTCGATCCCGTCTCTCAAGCACTGTTTCCGCGTATGAGCCATCTGTACGAAAATGATCGTACAACGGCACAGACGTTATTGTGGCGTTCGCTAATTTTTGTGCTTATCATCGCGGGTTGTGTGAGCACGGTACTTTGGTTTGGGGCTGACCTGATCATATTGTTACTGGGGGGAAAAGAGTTTATCGAGGCTGCGCAGGTACTCCGAATGATTGCCTTCTTACCGTTATTAATCGGCTTGTCTAACGTGTTTGGCGTTCAGGTCATGTTGCCTAACCGACACAACAAAGCTTTTAACATCATCTTGGGGTTCGCAGGCATATTCGGGCTCTGTATAATCTGGCCGCTAACCTACTACAACTCAGCAGTAGGTGCGGCACAATCGATAGGCTTGGTAGAGTTTATTGTAACGGCAACAATGGGTATTTATTTGTTGCACAAAGGTTATTTATCAAATAAATTTAAATTGAATCAATGAAATATGACTATCTCATCGTTGGAGCCGGTTTTGCTGGATCTGTTTGTGCTCAACAACTAGCTGAATCAGGCAAAAACATTCTTATCATTGATATACGCCAACATATCGGCGGCAATGCCTACGACACACATGATGAGCATGGAATACTTATACATCCGTACGGCCCGCATATTTTTCATACCAACAGTAAACGTATATTCGAATACCTTTCTAACTTCACCGATTGGCGATTTTACGAGCATCGAGTGTTAGCTGTTGTGAATGGGGAAACCTATCCTATACCCATTAACCGCACAACCGTTAATAAGCTATATGGTTTTGATCTAACCGAAGAGGAGGTAGAAAAACATCTACTGAATGTCCGTATTGAGCGAAAGATAATTAAAACTAGCGAAGATGTCGTACTGAACAGCGTGGGAGCGGATTTGTGCGAAAAATTTTTCCGTGGTTACACGAAAAAACAATGGGGATTGGATCTCTCAGAGCTCTCTGCTGGAGTTGCTGCTCGAATACCCACGCGCACGAATAATGACGACCGCTATTTTTCGGATACTTTCCAGTTCATGCCCGCACAAGGCTATAGTAGGATGTTCGAACGCATGTTGGCAAATGATAATATTACGATAAATCTTTCTACTTCTCTTGAAGATGTTAAAGAAACTATCGAGTGGGAAAAGATGATCTATACAGGCCCCATTGATGCCTACTTCAACTACTGCTACGGTAAGTTACCCTATCGCAGTTTACGCTTCGAGCACCTGCATTTTCCAAACACACCATGTTTTCAACTGACTGGTACGGTCAACTATCCGAACGATCAACAATTTACTCGAGTCACCGAATTCAAGCATCTTACTAAACAACAGCACTCCGGTACTTCGATTGTGCGGGAATACCCGCAGTGGGAGGGGGATCCCTATTACCCAGTACCCCGCCAAGAAAATGAGATCTTATTCAAGCGCTACCAACAACTCGCTGAGCAGGCGGATAATGTTTATTTTGTAGGGCGGCTAGCCCAATACCGTTACTACAATATGGATCAGGTTGTGGGCGCCGCACTTGCCTGTGTGGAGAAAATTAACAATGATTGATCAACAAAAAATAATTGTCTGTTGTCCACAAATAGTTACGGGGGGGCCAGAACTACTTCATCAACTGGTGCATGAGTTACGTGCAATGGGGCGCGATGCAAAGATTGCCTATTATCCGTTCAATGAAGAATTCATTTGTCCTGAGCCTTATAGGAAATATAACGCACCACAAGGTGAACTTAAAGATAATTCCGATACTTTTGTGGTCGTCCCTGAGGCAGATACTTGGATTACCAAAGGTTTAAGTAAAGCAAAAATAGGTGTGTGGTGGCTTTCGGTGGACAACTATTTTAGCGCTAGACATCAGTCTCGCGTCAGGGATATTTATATTCGTTATAGACTATTAATAAGTCATCGTGTGCCGATGTTCCAAATGAAGAAATTTATTCATTTCACTCAAAGCCATTATGCCCAAAATTTTTTAAGGGGGTGTAATATCGAGTCATATCCTCTAACAGATTATCTTGGAGTAGAGCATCTTAAACAAGAGAGAAATAAGTTGTTAGATAAAAAAGAGGATATAGTTGTTTATAATCCCAAAAAAGGACAAAAACAAACCGAGGCGCTTATTCAAGCCTATCCGGATATTAACTTTGCGCCTATCCAAAATATGACACCCACGCAAGTTGCGGGGCTATTACAGCGTGCAAAGCTCTACATTGACTTTGGATCCCATCCCGGTAAAGATCGTCCGCCGAGAGAAGCAGCAATCGCAGGATGTTGTGTAGTAACAGGTAGGCAAGGATCGTCGAATTATTATGAGGATGTACCGATTCCAGAACGATATAAGCTTGATGATAGAAGTGTCGCATATATTGACCAGTTTGGTAGTTTAGTAAAAGATATTTTTGTGAATTTTGAGAAACTTACCATCGATTTTGACTACTATCGAACGCAAATAGCTATGGAGCCTGAAATATTTAGAAGCCAAATTAGATCGATATTTGGACGGAGTTGATTATTTGTATCTGATGTAATAATCATCGATATTTGAAAATTCATCAACAACGATAGTGAAAGGTTAAAAATGAGTATTTGTGCCGTTATTGTTTCTTTCTATCCAACTGAAGAGATAATTGAAAATGTCAATAAGCTAGTAGACCAAGTGGATAAGGTTGTCATCATTGATAATGGTTCGGATTTAGCAACGAAGGAATTGTTTGGTAAATTTGAGTGCCATTCCAAAATAAGTGTTGTTTATATACAGGAAAACCTTGGAATCGCAGCGGCATTAAATATAGGCGTAAAAAAAGCCCAAGCTGAAGGCCACCAATGGGTAGCAACTTTTGATCAGGATAGTCAGGCTACAGTTGGCATGATTGAGACGATGCTAGAGGCGTATGAAATTTATCCGCAAAAAGAAAAAATTATTAGCTTGTCACCGCGATATAAGGATAAAAATAATGGATTGATACGTAGTAGCCAGTTGATAACATCCCATACTGATGCAGCGCCTTATGCCGAAGCTCAAGAGGTAATAACCTCAGGTAATCTGCTTAAATTGAGTGTTTTTGACTCGATAGGATATTTTAACGAGGCACTATTTATTGATTATGTTGATATCGAGTATTGTCTGCGGTGTATCACTCAAGGTTATAAAATACTCGAAGTTAAAGATGCTGTTTTAGTGCATAGCATAGGTTTTCCTACGTATCATAAAGTGCTGTGGAAAACCCCAACAGTTAGTCATCATAGTGCTCTGCGACGCTATTATTTTGCCCGGAACGCGATTTATACCTATAAAAAATTCGCTTTTAAACAACCTATTTGGGTAATAAAGAATGCTTATATTCTAGTAAAGATGATGGCGCTAATAGTACTTTTTGAAGCTGATCGAAAGAAAAAAATGGCTGCTGTTTTTCGAGGGCTTGTTGATGGCTTATTTGGCAGAATGGGCAAGTGTAGTACTTCAATTTAGAGATAAGTTTCGTGAATATTGGTAAATTATCAGCTAATCAGAGCAATTTTAAATTAAGGATATCATCAATATGATCCGGGAAGAAAGTAGCTACTCTATTATCTATATATTATGGTAGTAAATTACTTAAACACTATTTTAGTTGTTTATTCGAATATCAAAATCTTGGTACCCTATTATAGATTGGCAACTGCGATACGAGAATTTTTAAAGACTGAACTATTAAAAAGGGTTGTTAAAACGACTAGTAGGAGATAGTAGATGATGAGCTCCAATATCAAATCGGGGGCGATCTCAGTCTGCATCCCCACTTTTAATGGCGCACCTTATATTGGAGCGCAGCTTGAGTCGATCCTGGTGTCGCCCCTCATTACGGAGGTGATCGTGTCTGATGATGGGTCTACAGACAATACCGTTGAAATAATTAGATCTTTCAATGACTTGCGAATTAAGTTAATCCAAGGGCCGCGGGCAGGTCTAGTCAGTAACTATGAGTTGCTACTTTCCCTCGCTTCGGGTGAATATATCTTTCTGGCTGACCAGGATGATGTATGGTTTCCGAGCAAGATTGAGGTTATGCTAGCGCATTTGCACGACGTGGACTTGGTGGTTTGCGATTGCATAGTAGTTGACGGCCAACTGAATGTATTACACCCATCATTCTTCATTTTACTAAATTCGGGATCAGGCTTGGTGCGCAATCTGTTGCGCAACCGGTATCTTGGCTGCTGCATCGCTTTGCGGCGGCGGCTGCTAAAGCATGCGTTGCCGTTTCCTCCCCATCTGCCGGTACATGATTGGTGGCTTGGTTTGACCGCCGAGATTTTTGGAGATGTTGCTTTTATCAATCAGCCCTTGATGATGTACCGTCGTCATGGTGGCAATGTGTCACCAGCTACTGAACGGTCGCGTGTGGCTTGGATCAAGCGCATATATTGGCGAATAAATTTGTTGAGTGCATTGATATGCCGCAAGTTTAACTTGGGTTAGGAACACGTCTTTTTATGCGGATAATTTACTGCCGGTTATTCTATATTTTTAATTTCGCATCTAGTTTGCCCGGTATAATGGTTAATCAAAATAGCGTATCAACTGATAGCGCTCTAATTCAAGTAGAAGCGAGCAGGGAAATTTATGAATTGTGACGGCGGTCTTCGCACTCGCGATATTCAGAAGTGTTGTCTGCCAGGACTACCTTTGATTTCGGTAATCACAGTGGTATTTAATGGCGCGGAGACGCTTGAACACACTATACGCAGCGTCATTAAGCAAACCTATGACAATGTTGAGCACATCATCATTGATGGAGGCTCCACTGACGCAACAGTCAATATTTTGAGGCAGTATGATCATGTTATTGATTATTGGATTAGTGAGAAAGATGGCGGAATCTACGATGCGATGAACAAAGGAATATCCCTTTGTTCTGGCGAGTATGTGGGCATGTTAAATTCGGACGATATGTTTTCTGATGTAAATGTATTACAGGACATAGCGAACAGGTTTTGTCAGGCAAAAGTAGATGCAGTTTTTTCCTGTCTGAATATTGTCGATAAAGATAATCTAAAAAAAACACTACGAAAATATCGAGTTACCAAACTTAATTCTGTGTTACTGCGGATTGGCGTAATGCCCGCCCATCCGACGTTTTATTGCAAAAGGTCTTGTTATGAAGACGGTGGAATGTATAAGACCAATTATAAAATTGCTGCTGATTTTGAGATGCTGGTTAGGTTACTAATTAAGCAAAAAATATCGTGGTCATTTATTGACAAGGTTACAGTGACTATGCGTTCCGGCGGGTTGAGTAATAGTGGATTCATGACGAGCATTAAGTTGAATTGGGAAATTGTCAGAGCATGCCAAGAGAATGGATTGTATACCAATTTGTTATTTCTGGTGTTGAAACTCCCCATCCGATTGTTTGAGTTAATACGATGAGTTCGGGTGTATGAAAGTATTAATCTCAGGAGCAGCTGGTTTTGTTGGCAAAGCGCTTTGTGCTGAGTTGTTGAGCCAAGGGCAATCTGTTCGTGCGGCGGTACGATCTGCAACAAGACAAGTCGAAAATATTGAAACTGTATCAGTCGGCGAGATAAACGTTGAGACGGATTGGAAAGATGCATTACTCGGTATAAAGGTGGTTATTCACCTTGCGGCGCGTGTGCATGTCATGAAAGATAGTGCAACAGATTCGTTGCGTGCATTCCGAAGTGCAAATGTTGACAGCACCTTTAAACTTGCCCGGCAGGCAGCTGAAGCAGGGGTGCGGCGTTTCATTTTTATCAGTTCTATTAAGGTGAACGGTGAAAGTACGTTGTTGGGACGACCCTATACCGCTGAGGATCAACCTGCGCCGGCTGATACTTACGGCATTTCCAAGTTTGAAGCAGAAAATGTGTTGCGGAAATTGGCTGCTGAAACCGGTATGGAAGTAGTGATTATTCGCCCGCCGCTTGTTTATGGGCCAGGCGTAAAAGCCAACTTTTACACTATGATGCGTTGGCTGGAGAGGGGAGTGCCGTTACCTTTGGGGGCAATCCATAATAAGCGCAGTTTTATTGCATTGGATAATCTGGTTGATTTGATCATAACGTGCATTGATCATCCGGCCGCTGCCAATCAGACGTTTTTGGCAGGAGATGGTGAGGACATGTCTACAACCGAATTGCTGCAACGCTTGGGCAACGCGCTGGGCAAACCCGCCAAACTGCTTTCCATGCCTCTTTGGATATTAAGAATTGGCGCTATATTGTTGGGTAAGCATGGTATGGCTCAGCGTTTGTGTGATTCGCTTCAAGTTGATATTAGAAAAACTTGTGATTTGCTGGGCTGGCATCCTCCGGTGAGTGTAGATGATGCTTTGAAGAAAACAGCAGCCGACTTTTTACAAAAATCATAGAGTGTGAGGCGGAAAAACGGTTTTAAATCACGCTCTCCGCTCTTCGCTTTCCACTAACCCGCATTTATTAGAGGCGCAGATGACTTTGGGGTGGTTCCTTTTGTTGACAAGCACGATGTCTTGGCTGCTTACTGGCTTATTGCGTCGTTATGCCTTGGCGCAGAATTTAATCGACATTCCTAATGAGCGCAGCTCACACGCAGTGCCAACACCTCGCGGCGGAGGCGTCGCTATTGTGCTTTCATTTCTGGCGATACTTCCTTTTTTAAATGGTTTTGATCTGCTTTCTACCCTTGTATGCTTGGCTTTATGGGGCGCTGGATTCGCCGTTGCGGTAACCGGTTTTCTGGATGATCACGGGCATATTGCCGCGCGCTGGCGTTTATTGGTGCATTTTTGTTCGGCGGCCTGGGGGCTCTATTGGTTGGGTGGTTTGCCTGCGCTCACAGTTTCTGGGCATGTGCTGGATTTGGAGGGGCTCGGATACGTAGGCGTCTCGTTTTATATAGTCTGGTTACTCAACCTGTACAACTTTATGGATGGCATTGATGGCCTTGCCGGCATTGAAGCGATTACGGTTTGTTGCAGTGGTGCTTTGATGATATGGCTTGTGGCACCGGATTCAAGCTTTTGGATGCTCCCGGTTCTGCTGGCTGCAGCAGTATCGGGATTTCTCGTTTGGAACTTTCCTCCTGCTCGTATTTTTATGGGCGATGCCGGAAGCGGTTTTTTAGGTATTATGCTGGCGCTGTTTTCGGTGCAAGCCGCATCGGTTGCCCCCCGGTTATTTTGGGTGTGGCTGATTTTGCTGGGTGTGTTCATTGTTGATGCAACCGTTACCTTATGTCGCCGTGTATTGCGGGGGGAGAGGTTTTATGAGGCGCATCGTAGCCATGCCTATCAATATGCATCTCGCGCCTTGGGTGCTCATCGTCCCGTCACATTGGCAGTATGCGCTATTAATGTTTTTTGGTTGCTGCCCGTCGCAAGTCTGGTTGCATTAGAGCATTTAGACGGCATGTTGGGGCTTTGGGTAGCATACTTGCCGTTATTGTTATTGGTATATCATTACAAAGCGGGTGACCGTCAGGCTCAAGCTGGGCTGGACAAATGAATTTATTAAGATGGTATGAGAATGGGTTGTTATCGTCAGAGATGGTGTGTATGCCGCAGGTTTGCCCGGAGCGGCAGGTGCGGCGAATGAAAACGACGATAAATCAACAGATTCTCTCATGAGATTAAATATGCGTACTTGGTTTATCCTCCTTTCCCGCCCTAAAAAAGCTTTTATCCTTATTAGCGCTGATGTGTTTTTTGCCGTGTTCGCCCTTTGGGCGGCTTTTTCTCTGCGCTGGGGAGAGTTGTATATCCCAAAAAGCGATGAGTGGTATCTGTTTGCAGCTGCGCCTGCTATCGCAGTGCCGATTTTTGTTAAGCTGGGTTTGTACCGTGCGATTATTCGCTACATGGAGGTTAGGGCCTTATGGATTATCATTCAGGCGACTACGCTTTATGCGCTGTTTTTTGCGTTTGTCTTGTATGAGTCCGGAATAAAGGGTGTTCCCCGAACGGTGTTGCCGCTAAACTGGTTAAATATGATGTTGCTGGTGGGTGGTAGCCGTTTTTTTGCGCGTTGGTGGTTAGGAGAGGTCTATTTAAACTTGGGCGGCGGCCGGGAAGCAAAAAGGCATAGCAAAAAAAATGTAGTGATTTATGGGGCTGGAAACGCCGGCGTACAATTGGCTTCGGCATTAAATTATGGACGTGAATTCAGGCCGGTTGCTTTCATTGATGATGATATACGCTTGCATAAACAAAAGGTTAACGGTCTCCGGATTTACCCGCTCAGCTCCTTGAGGTACTTGATAGAAAGACACCAGGTTTCAGATGTTCTGCTGGCTATGCCCTCGGCTAACCGGGCGCGTAAAGGTGCAATTATCGATTTGCTAGAGCCTTTTGCTGTTCACGTGATGTCTATGCCCGGGCTGTCTGACATCGCCCAAGGTAAAGTTACTGTCGATGCGCTGCAGGAGGTTGATATTACCGATCTTTTAGGTCGTGACGCTGTGGCTCCGGATCAATCACTGTTGCGCGCCAATATTGAAGGCAAGGTGGTGATGGTGACTGGGGCAGGAGGGTCTATTGGCTCCGAGCTTTGTCGGCAAATTATCCGGTTGCAGCCGAATTCACTGATTCTCTTTGAAATGAGCGAATTTGCACTTTATGCCATTGAAAAAGAGTTACTGCTTTTATTATCGAAGATAGAAAACTCTAAAGACATAACGCTCATTCCTGTGTTGGGGTCAGTTAGCAACGCTAACCGATGCGAAAAGATATGCAAGACGTTCGGTGTGCAAACAATCTATCATGCGGCGGCATATAAGCATGTGCCGATGGTTGAAAAAAATCCGGGCGAAGCGATTTGGAACAATATTTTTGGAACTCTACATACGGCGCAAGCAGCGATTAACTCAGGCGTTGAGACGTTTGTACTGATTTCAACGGATAAAGCCGTTAGACCAACCAATACCATGGGTGCGACCAAGCGTTTTGCTGAATTGATTTTGCAGGCGCTGAGTTTAAACACTGCCAATAATTCCACTCGTTTTACCATGGTGCGCTTTGGTAACGTATTGGGCTCCTCTGGATCCGTAGTTCCGCTGTTTAAAGAGCAAATTGCTAGAGGCGGACCGGTGACCGTGACCGACGAAAGAATCATTCGTTATTTCATGACTATACCTGAAGCATCTCAGCTGGTTATTCAGGCGGGAGCAATGGGCTTGGGCGGCGATGTGTTTGTGCTGGACATGGGAGAGCCTATTCATATCGTTGATTTGGCGAAGAGAATGATCCATTTGAGCGGCTTGGAAATCAAGGATTCTGAACATCCCGATGGCGATATCGAGATTAGTTTTACCGGCTTAAGACCTGGAGAAAAACTGTATGAAGAGCTTTTAATTGGCGATAATGTTTCAAAAACCAATCATGCACGCATAATGCGTGCGCAAGAGCACGTTATTCCCTGGATCGAGTTGGAGAAAATGCTGGGGACATTGGAGCAAGCAACAAAGAATGACGATTTCGAGCGGATTAGAGAGATCTTGACCGATGCTGTTGCCGGTTTCATACCGCAATGTGAAATTGAAGATTTGTTATGGAAAGAAGATAGGCGACATGTTACGGATAAGACACTAGCATGAATGTTGTAGTGAAGGTCGGAAAATATGTGATAAGGGACTTTTCATAACCATGGCAAGCGCATCTTATTTATCTTAACGTGACGGTTCCTTAGACGATTATTTTTAGGCGAGTTGTAAATGGATAAATTAACCAGCATGAATGTTTTTGTTCGCGTGGCCAAGGCCGGAAGCTTTGCTGGCGGCGCGCGTGATCTGGATATTTCCAGGGCCATGGCAACCAAGCATATTATGCATCTTGAAGGTGTGCTGGGCACGCGGTTATTCAACCGCACTACGCGCAGTTTAAGCCTGACAGATGTGGGGGCATCCTATCTGGAACGATGCCAGCAAGTCTTGCTCGAGGTTGAGGAAATGGAAGCTGCGGTAACGCATCTGCAGACTGAGCCCAGGGGGATTCTGAGAATCAGTGCGCCGCCGGTGATTGGTTCGACGCATATCGCTCGTGCGGTGTCCGAGTTTTTGAAATTATATCCCGATTTAACCATCGAGATGATCATACAGAGCAGTCCCGGCGATTTAATTGATGAAGGGATTGATGTCGCTATTTTTTTAGGGGCATTGGATGATACCAGCATGTTTGCCCGAAAATTAGCCAGTTCGTCATTGGTTGTTTGCGGGTCGCCGGAATATTTTGAGAAATATGGCATTCCCGAGACGCCTGAAGATTTGGAAAACCATAGTTGCCTGGTTAATTGGGCTATTGCGCCAAGGAATAAATGGCTTTTCAAAGGCGAAGCCGGTTATACCGGAATTAATGTTTCCGGAAGAATGCAGGCAAATGTTGCAGACCCGATACGAATTGCTGCAATTAATGGCTTGGGGCTGGTTATGTTGCCAACTTATATCGTAGGTAGGGATATCGAAAAAGGTAAGCTGAAAGTCGTTTTGGAAAATTACACTTCGCCGCCTTTAGATGTCCATGCGGTATATCCGCATCGAAAGTATTTGTCAGCTAAGGTCAAAAGATTCATGGACTTTTTGCAGGAATGGCTGGAATATCGGGTTAGTCTGCCGGGAACTGAATAAAAAGACTGGCTGGTAGTGTATTTTGTGATGGCTGCCAAATAATTTTGTCTGCGCCAATGGAATATCCTATAACTGACGCGAGTCCGGCAAAGCTTGTTCACATCCTTGCCCACGTCCCTGTAGACAAGGGCAAAACATCAATATTCGTCAAGAAAAAAATTTATCCGTCCTGGTTGTGATAAAATTAGTTTTAATAGCATTGGTTAGCCGATTTCTTGACCGTGGCTTAGGGGATGAGATAATAGGCATTTATAAACCGGACAGATTACTGTTTTATCGGCGTTTTATGCAAGAAAAAGCAGGAGCTTAGGATGAGCTGTAGGTAACGACGCTCACCGGTTTCACGTTGATACGTTTCGTGCCTAGTACAATTTAGTCGGCCCGATGCAGAAAGTGTGGAGCGCAAAAACGCGCACATAGAGATTACACGATGATAGAAAATTTGGATCCGCAACAGGCATGGGATTTGTTACAAAATAATGCTGATGCCGTATTAGTGGATGTAAGAACAAAAGTTGAACATTCCTTTGTAGGCCACCCTCCTGGTGCAATATCAATTCCCTGGAAGGAATCGCCTGATTGGCAAGTTAATCCACAGTTTGTCGCCGACGTTAAAAAAAGCGTACCCAATCGCAATGCGCCGGTTTTATTGCTTTGCCGTAGCGGCCAACGGTCTCTGGATGCGGCAAAAGCGTTGGAAGACGTCGGATATCAATTACTTATTAATATTGTTGACGGTTTTGAAGGCGCCTTGGATGAACATAAGCATCGGGGCAATCTTGGCGGCTGGCGCTTTCAGGGCTTGCCGTGGGAGCAGAGCTAATCTTATATCTATAATTGGACCAAGCGGGAGCGTCCAACAAAATCTAAACAGCAGTCATGACGGCATGTCGTCCTTTCTTCCCCCCGCAATTAACTCATTAGAGTGCTTTAGCACTCATCATGCTTAAAAATGCGCGCGGCGCATTCTACATTTATTATTTAAACCTTAGAGTACATACAAGTGATCGAAAAATTAAGAAATATTGCAATTATTGCCCACGTTGACCATGGTAAAACCACCCTGGTTGACAAATTATTGCAACAGTCCGGCACGTTTGCCGCTCATACGAAAGTGACTGAGCGCATTATGGACTCTAACGATATTGAAAAAGAACGCGGCATCACCATTCTGGCCAAGAATACGGCGCTGGATTGGAACGGCTACCATATCAATATCGTGGACACCCCGGGCCACGCCGATTTTGGCGGCGAAGTGGAGCGGGTCTTGTCGATGGTTGATTCGGTATTGTTATTGGTCGATGCTGTGGACGGCCCGATGCCGCAAACCCGATTTGTGACCCAAAAAGCGTTTGCTTTGGGCCTGAAACCGATCGTGGTTATCAATAAAATTGACCGGCCGGGTGCGCGCCCGGACTGGGTTGTCGATCAAACTTTCGATTTATTCGACCGCTTGGGCGCAACTGATGAACAATTGGATTTTCCTATTGTCTATGCCTCAGCAATTAATGGCTATGCCGGATTGGAACATAGCATTACCGACGGCGATATGACGCCGTTATTTGAAACGATTGTTTCCAAAGTTAGCCCTCCGGCAGTTGATATGGACGGTCCTTTTCAAATGCAGGTGACCAGCCTGGATTACAACACTTATACCGGCGTTATCGGTATCGGACGGATTCAGCGCGGCACCGTAAAACCTAATATGCCGTTGACTATTGTTAGTCGGGAAGGCATTGAGCGTAAAGGCCGTATGCTGCAAGTTTACGGTTTCCATGGTCTGGATCGCGTTGAAGTTCAAGAGGCCCGTGCCGGCGATATTATTGCTTTTGCCGGTATTGAGAAATTGGAAATATCGGATACGATCTGCCATCCCGATGCCGTGGAAGCTTTGCCGCCGCTGACGGTTGATGAGCCGACCGTATCGATGACTTTCATGGTCAATAACTCGCCGTTTGCAGGGAAAGAAGGCAAGTTTGTCACTACGCGTCAAATTCGCGACCGGCTGGACAAAGAATTGCAGCATAACGTTGCGCTAAAAGTCGAAGACACAGCAGATCCGGACAAATTCATCGTATCGGGCCGCGGTGAGCTGCATTTATCGGTTTTGATTGAAAACATGCGCCGCGAAGGCTTTGAAATGGGGGTGTCACGTCCTGAAGTTATTGTCAAAGAAATTGACGGGGTAAAGTGCGAGCCTTATGAAATGGTCACCATCGAAGTGGAAGAAATTCACCAAGGTGCGATCATGGAGAAACTGGGTGAACGCAAAGGTGATTTAACCAACATGATACCTGACGGCAAGGGCCGTATTCGATTGGAATACATGATGCCGTCACGCGGCCTGATTGGTTTTCAAACCGAATTTATGACCGCCACTTCCGGTTCCGGCTTGCTGTACCATGTGTTCGATCATTACGGTCCGATGAAAGCGGGTGATGTAGGAAACCGTCAACGCGGCGTGATGATTTCAATGGTTGCCGGCAAAGCCGTTACCTATTCATTGCATCCGTTGCAAGAACGTGGCGATTTATTGTTAGTCAACGGCGATGAAGTTTACGAAGGGATGTTGGTAGGCTTGCATTCACGCTCTAATGATTTAACGGTTAACCCAACTAAGCCTAAACCGCTGACTAATATGCGCGCATCAGGTTCGGATGAGAACTTGGTGTTGGCAAGAATTCAAAAAATGACTCTGGAGCAAGCATTGGAATTTATTGCTGAAGATGAATTGGTTGAAGTTACGCCAAAATCGATACGTTTACGTAAGAAGCTGTTAACAGAAAATGAGCGTAAGAGATCATCAAAAGGATAAAGCAACGATATAGCGTTGTTGCGTTGGTGTGCCTGATCGGGCGCGCCAACGCTTACCCTTTACAGTAAAAACGGAGCCGTTTAGCTCCTCTGCCTTTGATTGCAAAGGTAGTGCCGTTGTACTATTCAGCATGGGTTCTTCATGCAAATCCAATTCATAAATCCAACATCTATTAGGTTTTCCGGCCTAACTGTTCAAAAGCTATTGTATTTCCGTTCCTGCACACAAAATGGTTTGAGTGCACTCATGATGAGCCAATCGGCATGGTTGTATAATCGCTTGAAACTATATGCATAAGGTATCTTATATGAATCGTTACGATGATCGAGTTAAGGGAAAAACAGTTGGTGCAAGAAGGATCTTGGCGGCAATTATTTTGATTGCTTTTGGGGCAGGGGGATGGTTTTACTCCAGGCATCTGCAAAACGATGCTCCAACAGAACCTGAGACGTTAACTTTGGCGCTTCCTTCTGAGAAGGCTGTTGACCCGCTATCGGCCAGTGAGGCGATAGACGGAGTGGCAACGCCAGAAGCCGCGCCTGGAGCGTCTAATGCAATCATAGAACTGCATCAGGATACTTCGTTTATTCTGCCTGATCTTGACCATAGCGATACGCTGCTGAGAGAAGAAGTGTCTGGAGTTTCTCCAGCGCTTGCCGAATGGTTGAAAGCTGACCAGCTGATTAGAAAATATGTTGTTCTTGTCAACGATTTTTCTCAGGGTTTACGCCTTGAAAAGCATTTGCGTTTTCTTGAGCCGGATCAGCCGTTTGCAGTCGACCAGGATGATGGGAAACTATTTATAGCCGGTAAAAGCTATCAGCGTTATGACCGGCTGGCCGCGGCAATCAATGCGCTGGATGTACAGGCAACACTATCAGTATATAAAAAGTTCAGGCCGTTATTGTTACAGGTTTTTAGGGAGTTTAGTTATCCGGATGAGTACGGCCTGGAAGATATTTTCACTAAAGCGGCGGCAATAATTCTTGCAGCGCCTGTCAAGGACGGGCAGATCGCAGTGGAAAGGCATGCGGTACATTATAGATTTGCCGATCAACAACTTGAGGCATTAAATCCGGTACACAAACAGATGTTGCGCATGGGGCCTGATAACACCCGGATTATCCAGAATAAATTGCGGTTGCTTGTTGAGGGTTTGGTTAATCTGAAAGAGTAAGCTGGGTTGAGTGGGGGGCGTCGTCAGCCAAGTCGCCGATACGACAAGGCTGAAATTCATGTAGGAAAACAGCGAAGAGTGCTTTAAATGGGAAGCAATTGTCGATGACTGGCTGAGATGGCGGAGACTACGCTCCAGGGGTAGAAGATGTTTTCAGGGTTTACCGTGTGCCAAACACTACAATGGTTTTGCCGTGTGCGCTAATCAGTTTTTTGCTTTCCAACTCTTTTAGAACGCGCCCGGCCATTTCTCTGGAGCAGCTGACCATGCGGCCGATTTCTTGTCTGGAGATATGCAGCTGCATCCCGTCAGGATGCGTTATTGCCTCGGGACTTTTGCACAGATCGAGTAAGGTTCGGGCAATTCGCCCTTCAACATCCATAAACGCCAAGTCTTGTAAATTACGGCTCGTGTTTAATAGCCGTGCCGATAATTGTTCGCCAATCATAAAAAATATGTCATAGGCATGCGCCATGAGTTCTTTTTTCAAAATCTGCCGAAGTCGTTCGTAGCTTATTTCAGCCAAATGGCATTCACCACGTGTTTTAACACTCACACTTCGCGCTTCGGTTGTTCTAAAAATGCCAATTTCACCGATAAATTCATTTTTATTTAAGTAAGCGAGAATCAGTTCATGTCCTCCGTCGGGGTCTTCCACGCAAACACTCACCGACCCGTTTATGATAAAATACAACCGATCACCTATATCGCCAGGTCGAATGATAGTGGTCTTGGCTGGGTATTTTTTTATATGGCAAAAACGTAAGAAATGCTCCAGCGCTTCTTTATTGTGGTTTTCTTGGACTTTAAGTGTCATAGCAACAATTCAATTGTCATCCGTGCTGTAGTAAATCCGTAGACAATGCAGGATTTTAACAAAAAAATCAACATTGTTACTCTGGCAATAAGTGATTTTATGCTACTCTATGCGTCATTT
>Ga0208628_1000133_pt1 | contig 45309 bp, 38 predicted proteins | sample LakWasMet16_LOW5_2_FD_183864 | JGI IMG/M metagenome (GOLD analysis project Ga0208628, IMG submission 183864) | Freshwater sediment methanotrophic microbial communities from Lake Washington under simulated oxygen tension - Sediment Metagenome... | ecosystem: Environmental > Aquatic > Freshwater >... | reverse complement strand
GGTGGTGAGATTCTGTATTCAGGAACAAATTATGTAATTACATGGAATGCGGCTACTTTTTTCACGAGTGTACGATTAGAATACTCGTTGAATAATGGAACAAGCTGGACAACAATAACGACAGGAGCAACCAATAATGGCTCATATAACTGGACAGTGCCAAATGTGTCTAGTACATTATGTTTAGTGCGTGCTAGCAATAGTACAAGTGTTACAGTAAATGATGTTAGTAATGCCACGTTTACTATTAAGCCCGCAGTCACTGTTATTACTCCAAATGGAGATAATGGAGTTACAATTTGGGGAGGATGTACTGTGACATCAATTACATTTGATCGTTCTCCAGCATGGAATACTTATTTAATAGAGTATAGTATTAATAATGGAAGTACATGGACTACAATTGTGAATAACTGGGTTTCAAATGCTAATCCTGCTACTTACAATTGGAGTATACCAAATACACCAAGTTCTCAAGTAAGAGTAAGAGTGACTCCAGTTTCAGCCACTTCTTATGGTGATCAAAGCGATAATGTGTTTACGATTACTAAACCAGTAACTATTATTCAACCTAATTTTGGAGGAGTAATGCAAGTGGGAACTGTATATCCTATTAAATGGCAATCAGATGGTATCTCAAATATTTATGATATTTTCTATTCAACTAATGGAGGAACATCTTATACGAATATTGTGATGGGATATAACACATCTATTAATACATATTCATGGACTGTTCCAGCTACGGTTTCAAATAACTGTAAAATAATAGTTAGAGATAATATTAATACTTGTAAAACAGATACAAGTGATCAGGTATTTATTATTCAAAATACACCTCCTGCAATTACTTTATCAAATCCTAATGGAGGAGATACTTTAAAAGGTTGTTCTTCATATACGATTAATTGGACGGATGCATTGCCTACTGGTTCTTATAATTTGGCATATTCAATTAATAGTGGCTCTTCTTGGACATCAATAGTTACAAACTATACAACTTCTACGGATAGTTATAATTGGGTTGTTCCAAATACTATTAATTCAAGTAATGTATTGTTAAGAGTCCAATCAGCAACAACTTTAACAACTTTAGATTTAAGTGACGCTTTATTAACGATTATTAATGGTACACTAAATGCAACTCCAAGTTCAACAGCTATTTGCTTAGGTAATACATTACAATTAAATGCATCAGGAGGAATTAATTATACTTGGTCGCCTTCATCGTCATTGTCTGCTTCTAATATTTCAAATCCAATAGCATCTCCAACTGTTTCAACGATATATACTGTCCAATCAATAAATGGATCATGTATTTTATCAAATACAATTAATGTTACGGTTTCTCCAGTAGGAGCGCCAGTTGGATTAGCAATTGCGGCAAGTCCATCTAATTCAGTTTGCCCAGGTGTATTAGTTACATTTACTACCAATGTTACAAATGGTGGTGTAAATCCAACATACCAATGGTTTGTAAATGGAGTTAGTAATGGTGTAACAAGTGCAACGTACACTAATAATACACTTTCAAATAATGATGTAGTTTCTTGTCTTGTAACATCAGATTTATCTTGTGTCTCAAATAATCCTGCACTGTCAAATTCTGTAACAGTTAGTATCGTTTCTGGTCAAACTCCATCTGTAACAGTAAGCGCTTCTCCATCAAACACTATTTGTCCTGGAACGCTCGTAACATTCTCTGCAAATCCAGTTTTTGGAGGAACAACGCCAACTTATGTTTGGAAATTAAATGGAGTAACGGTAGGTGGCGCATCTGCTACATACACAAATAATACATTAGCGAATGGAAATTCGGTTTCTGTTATTATGACATCAAATGCTTCATGTTTAAGTACAACAACAGCAACATCAATTCCTATGGCTATTGTAGTAAATACAACTCCTGCAGTTCCTTCTTCTATTTCTGGTAATACGGTTGTTTGTGCTAATAGTTCATACACTTATTCGACAGCTGCTGTTAGTGGGGCTTCTTCTTATAACTGGACTTTACCAAGTGGATGGGCAGGAACTAGTACAACGAATACAATAGCAGTAACAACATTAACTAATAGCGGTGTTATATCTGTTCAAGCTTCAAATGCTTGTGGTACAAGTTCAACTAGAATATTATCTGTGTCGATGACAACTCCTACTGTATCAATTACAGGTGCTTCGTCTGTTTGTTTTGGCTCATTAGCAATTTTAACAGTAACGGGTTCAGCAACTTCCTATACTTGGAGCACAACTCAAACAAGTAATACTATTTCTGTTTCTCCAACTATAACAACGACTTATAGTGTTACGGGTACGGATGCAATTGGTTGCCAAAATTCTGCAAGTAAAACGGTTACAGTAAATGCATTACCTGTTATATCTGTAACTAGTCCAACAATATGTGGAGGAGCCACCGCTACAATTACAGCATCTGGAGCATCTACTTATACTTGGAATACCGGAGCAGTAGGAACTAATTTGGTAATTACTCCTAGCGTAACAACTATTTATACGGTTACAGGAACATCTTCATTAAGTTGCGTAGGTACTTCAACAGCTTCAGTAAATGTTGGTTCAACTCCAAGTATATCAATGAATACAGCTACCATATGTGCGGGAGCATCTGCTACATTGGCTGCATCAGGAGTTACGACTTATACATGGAATACAGGTGCAACAACATCTTCTATAGTTGTAACGCCTACAACAACTACAGTGTATTCTGTGTCAGGTCAGCAAACAGGATGTACAACGATTGCGTCTCAAATATCAACAGTTGTTGTTAATTCTGTGCCTACAGTTAGTATAACTGCTAATAGTTCTTCTATTTGTGTTGGTCAGTCGACGGATTTAACAGTTTCGGGTAGTGTAACATCTTATACTTGGAATACATCGGCTACAACATCTTCAATTACTGTTTCTCCAACTGTTACAACTATATATAGTGTAACTGGAAATGATGCTAATGGTTGCCAAAATTCAGTTACTAAAAATATTGTTGTAAATACATTGCCAATTATTTCAGTAACAAGTTCTACAGTTTGTGCGGGAGGAACAACAACCGTCTCAGCATCAGGTGCATCAACTTATACATGGAATACAGGTGCTACTGGGTCAGATTTAGTTATTTCTCCGACAGTGAATACAAATTATACAATAACAAGTACATCTTCTCAAGGCTGTACTAATACTAGCACTACATCTGTTATAGTAGGTGCATTACCTAGTATTACATTAAATACAGCTACAGTTTGTGCTGGATCTTCTGCAACCTTGACAGCATCTGGTGTTACTTCATATACATGGAATACATCAGAAACAACAAGTTCTATTGTAGTAGCACCTGCATCAACATCAGTATATACCGTTTCTGGTAATTTAGCAGGATGTTCTGTTGTTGTTTCAAATACAACATCTGTTAATGTTAATGCCTTACCAACGATATCTATTTCAGTAAGTAATAGCATTATTTGTGAAGGTCAAACATCAGACTTAACAGTGTCTGGTAGCGTGAGTTCATATACATGGAATACATCGGCAACAACAACGTCAATAACTGTTTCTCCTCTAAATATATCGACATACAGTGTTTTAGGGACTGATGTGAATGGGTGTGAGAATTCAGCATCTAGTGTTATTACGGTTAATTCATTGCCAATATTAAGTGTTGTTAATTCAACTATATGCGCAGGAGGTACTGCAACAGTATCTGTTTCAGGAGCATCATCTTATTCATGGAGTACTGGAGCAACAGGTTCCGATTTAAATGTTTCGCCTACAGCAAATACGGATTATACTGTAACAGGTACATCAGCATTTGGATGTGTAAATACAGAAACAGCTTCTGTAACTATAACAACTACTCCAAGCATTTCTGTGAATTCGGTGACATTATGTTCAGGAAATACAGCAACCTTAACAGCTACAGGTGTTTCAAGTTATACTTGGAATACAGGTGATAATATGGCATCTATTAACGTTAGTCCAGCTTCAAGCACTGTATATACTGTGAGTGGATTTGCAGCAGGATGTAGTTTACAAGTAACAGAAACAGCAACCGTTGAAGTAATAGCATCTCCAACGGTAAGTGCTATTACTTCTAACACCTTATTATGTGTTGGTCAAACAGCTACGTTAACAGCAAGTGGAGCTAATACTTATACTTGGAGTACAACAGGAATTGGCTCTAGTATAGTTGTTAGTCCTTCGTCAACAGTTAATTATACAGTAACTGGAGAGGCTGTTAATGGATGTGTTAATTCTGCAATTATCACTCAAAGTGTTAGTCCTTGTACTGGCATATCAAGTGTTGGGCAATTTAACGAGGAATTAAATGTGTATCCAAATCCTTTTAAAGATTCATTTACAATAGTGTATGCTTCAACCATAGGAATTAGATTAACTCTGATAAATGCTTTAGGTGCTATAGTGTATGAAACAGTAATGATGGATGGTAAAGTTGAAATTAATATGGTAAATCAGGCATCTGGAATTTATTTTATCAAGATACATTCTCAAGAAGGAATGATTACTAAGAAAATTATTAAAGAGTAATATTAATTGATTATTTAAAAAAGCGCATCTGTTAAGATGCGCTTTTTTTATTTTAGATTTGAAATTTCAGTAGCTATTTTATTGTAAATAAAAATTATTGTAAATACACATAGCCCAGGAAATACTACAAGCCACCAAGCAGAGAAGTGATCTCTAGCTTCATTTAATAAGCTTCCCCAAGTAATAGTGTTTAATGGAACTCCAACGCCAATAAAAGATAAGGAGGCTTCAATTAAAACAGCACCCGCTAAGCCAAAAATAATTTGCACTAATAATAATGGAAATACATTTGGTAAAATATGTTTTACAATGATTCTATAATTGCTCATGCCAATAGCTCTGCAAGAAGTGACATAATCTAATTGTTTAGCTTTTAAATATTCTGCCCTTGTTAAACGGGCAATACTTGTCCAGCTTAAAAATCCAATTATCATAATTAATAAACTGTATGATGGTTTAGAAATAGCCGATAAAGCGATGATTAATAAGAGAGAAGGGATGGAATTTAAAATTTCAATAATTCTTGAAATGACTACATCGATAGGAAAATATAAACGATGATTAGTCTTGAGTTTTTGATCTATCCATTTTCCTAATTTTAACAATATAAATGTATTTTGAATGAACATATATATAGTAAATAGTATCTGAAAAAACATTCCCAACCCACCTTCCTTAAAGGCTTCAGATAGTTTGTCTGCTCTTACAATAAAACAAAAAAAGTAAGAAATGAATAAACTCAGAAATAAAAATAACACTTGAATGTATCCAATTTTCAAGGTATTATTTTGAAAGTATCCCGCACAAGCACCTAAAAGTATTCCTATCAATCCAGCAATTAACATACTAAAAATGCCCACGCTTAATGATATTTTGGTACCATGAATAATACAGGAAAATACATCATTTCCGTTTTGTGTAGTGCCAAGCCAATGTCTGTATTTTAAAGGAAGAGATATTGTTTGTCCATTTTTCAAAGTCATTATTTGTTCATCAAACGGACTTTTTCTCGGCGCATTATCGGCATCAATGCTATTAGGAGAATAGGCGCATGGTGGGAAAATCGCAAAATCGGTTTCTAATGTTTTCCAATCTTTAGCCATATTATAATTAATAATCTCATTATTTATAATTGCCTGATGTTTAAATGAGAATGCTGGAAATAACCACTGTTCTTTGTATTTACAAACTAAGGGTTTGTCGTTGGCAATAAAAGGAGCCAGGATAGAAATGAAAACAAAAAGAGTAAAAACATAAATACATCTTTTTAATACTCTGTTTTTAGAGAGTATATTTTTAAAGGATAGATATGATTGTTTTACGTTCATTTATTTTGTTATTCTAATTCTTGGATCAATCCAAGCGTAAAGTATATCCGCTAATAAGTAACTAAAAATGGTTAAAATGGATGATAAAGTAATGATGGCAATTACAATAGGATAGTCTTGCGCAATAATAGCTCGCACAGTTTCCAATCCCATACCTGGAATGGTGAAAATGCTTTCAATAATAACAGAACCTCCTACAATACTAGGAAATACAGAAGAAAAAACAGTGATTAAAGGTAATGCGGAATTTTTGAGAGCGTGTTTCCATACAATTACATTAGCACTTAATCCTTTTGCCTTAGCTGTTTTTATGTAATCTAATTGTAATTGTTCTTGAATAGAAGTAGCAGTTAATTTAGATATAAATGCTAAAGAAGAGTAGGTGTAGCAAATTAGGGGCAGTATCATGTAAGGAACAGAAATAATAAACTTTTCTATTAATGACGCATGGTCATCATATCCTTCAATTGGTTTGATACCAGATGGAGGAAAAATAGAGATTACATCTGGATTAGCAAATAACATGAGTAATAATACGCCTACAAAAAAAGAAGGCATTGAATACATTAAAAATAGAATAAATTGGGAGCCTTTACTGAATTTGCTTTCAGGTTGTTGTGCCATTTTAATACCAATAGGAATACTAATCGCATAGGCTAAGATGATTGATAGGATTGAAAAAAATAAAGACCATATTAATTTGTCTTTGATGATGGCAATTACAGGTTCTTTTTTTGAAATCGATAAACCAAAATCTCCACGAATAATTCCTTTTGAATTAAATCCTCCAAACAACCAACGGTGATATTGATTACAGGAGCCATACCAAACAATTTTAGGAAGATAATTTTTATACCCACCAGTTATTTTAATATGCTCTTTTACTTTTTCTAATTGAACTTCATTATGGATTTTGTATAAGGTATCTGGTTCGGATAATTTACAAATGGAAAAATAAAACAAGGGTAAATCCAATCCTAATTGTTTACGCCAATATGTTTTTTGTTGATCAATATCTTGAGTGGTTTTTAAACTTCCTCCCGAATTGGAAGACATGACAAGACTATCAACTGCATCTCCTGGGGCATTAGTTAATAAAATAAAACCTATAAGAGTTACCGCAAATAGAGTAGGTATAAACCAAAGAATTCGTTTTAATACATATTGCCACATGTATTAATCTTTCAGTTTTAATGTATTTAATAAAACGCCAGGATACTCTGTATAGATTTCTAAATTATCCCATTTTTTGCTCACAATCACGCGGCGAGTTTGAGTGAACATGAAAATATAGGGTTGTTCATTATATACTAATTTTTGAAAGCGTTTAGATAGAGCAATTCTTTTTGGTTCGTTCATGCAAGTATTAATACTATCAATTAGAGCATCTGATTGAGGTGTTCCAAAACCAGTAAAATTTAAGCCATTATTTGACCATGAAGATGATGACCATAATTGAGAAAAGTCCTCTGGTGGTGCGCTACTTTGCCAAGCACTAATACTCATATCAAAACTATGCCCAGTTACAGAACTAAAGAAGCCATTATAATCCAAAGGATTTAGCATCACATATATGTTAGCTTTTCCAAAGCTTTCTGCTAATTGTTTCGCTAAATCTTCCCAAACTTTAGAGCCAGCCATGAAATTAATATTGAATTCAAATTTTACTTTTTCGCCATCAATTATTTTATCTAACACTTGATCATTATCTGTATCTGCCCAGCCTGCTTGTTTTAATAATTCTTTAGCTTGTTCTACATTATATTCAAGTGGTTTTAAATCCGTATTAAAATCTATTTTATTTGGTGAAATAGGCCCAACTACTTGTTTATTGTTGTTTTCATATAAGGTCTTATTGATTTGATTGTAAGGAGTTAATAATGCCATGGCTTTTCTTACAGCAACATCGGTAAATAATTTTTTATGTATTTTTCCATCTGGTTTCATATTCATGGCCACATAGGTATAGTTGTAAGTATCTGCCAATTTTAAGGTGTATTTCTTTTTAAACTCTTCATCTTTTGATAATTCAGTAAATGATGAATAATCAATCATAGTTGATACATCGATTAATCCGTTTTTTAATTCTAATAAAGCCGAGGCATTATTACTATTTAATTTTAATATAATTTTATCTGGATTAGCTTGGCAATACCAGTTTTCTTGGCAGTTTTCCGACCAATGATGTTTCTTTTTTTCTAAAGTAATACTTACGCCTTTATCCCATTTTGTAATTTTATAAGGGCCGGCTCCACTCATAAATTGCGTGTCGGTTGAATATTTAGGACTATTAAATTCATCCGCCCATTGTTTAATATCATGTTTTGATTTTAAAAACGTAGAATCAGTTAGTTGTGCATTTGTGTATTTAGCTAATACATTTTGTTTATCATAAAATGCAGCTTGAACAATAGGGAAATCAGTCCAAAACCACGTATTTAAAATATAAGGACGTTTCATTTTAATGGTGAATTTTTTATTTTCTTTAGAATCAACAATGATATCGTCAATGTTTTCCCAATAAGGTTTCAGTCCAATATTATTAGTATAAAGGCATTTACTGGCTTTGGTAGTAAATGCTATATCCATGGCAGTAATGGGAGAATTGTCATCCCAAGTCATATTGTCTTTTAATTCGTAGCTATAATTTAATCCATCTTCAGAAACAGTAGGTAAAGATTTTGCTAAACATGGCAATAATTCGCCAGTTTTATAATTTACACGTAATAAACTTAGGTTAGTATAGAGGTTTATTTCGGCTCTTACGGCCGATGCTCCATTAGTTGGATGCATATCATCGGGCTCTGATAATAAATGAACAACCAAAGTATTACTTTGAGTTTTTTTACAACTACTTGTAAATGTAATTGATAGGATAAAAAGTAAGAGGTATAGTAGCAACTTCATGGTACTAAAAATACAAAAATTGACTGATGAAAATAATTTTTGTTTATTTTTTAATAATTTAAAAAAATAACTACATTTGCATTCTCTATTTAAATATAGAGTTGGAGAGGTGCCTGAGTGGCCGAAAGGACATGTTTGCTAAACATGCGTACGGGAAACTGTACCGAGGGTTCGAATCCCTCCTTCTCCGCTGAAACTCTTTCAAAAGAGAACAAAACGCTGTAAATCTTATGATTTACGGCGTTTTTTGTTTCTACCAATCCCCAAAAAAAGCATCAAATCTTATTACTTAGGTGACCTATTCGAGACCCATTCCATTTACACCAAATGGGTCACCAGAAACCACCTAAACCCTTATGTATCAAGTAGTACAGAATTTGTAGGTCTTGTGCATGAGTAACTAAAGTAATAATTTTAAACTCTAATCGGTGACCTATTATGAACAAAACATTTAGTCTACTTTTTTATGTCAAAAAAGCCAAAATCCTAGCCAATGGAACAGCGCCAATTTATCTTAGAATTACCATAGATGGTAAAAGAAAAGAAATTACTACTAAAAGGCATATTGAGCCTGAAAAGTGGAATCCGATTACTCAAAAAGTAAATGGTAATTCTGAGGAGGTAAAAGCTTTAAACTCCTATTTAAAAACTTTGGAACAGGAAGTTTTTGATACACAACACACTATTTTAAAAGATAAAAACTTTGTAACAATTGAGGTTCTTAAAAATAAACTACAAGGTGAAGAAGAAAGACCAATGTTATTGGTTCCAATTTTTAAGGAGCATAATCGTAAGTTCAAAGAACTTGTTGGGCAGGAATATGCAGCCGCAACTTTGCAGCGTTACGAAACTACACTTAAACACGTTCAGCAATTTTTAAAGTGGAAATATAAAGTAACTGATATTGCTATAAAAAAGATTGATCATTCCTTTATAACTGAATTTGATTTTTTTCTAAGGAGCGAACGAAAATGTGCTAATAATTCTACTGTTAAATACATTAAAAACTTTGGTAAAATAATCCGAATTTGCCTAGATAGTCATTGGATTGAAAGAGACCCATTTTCAAATTTCAAATCAAAATTGATTGAAGTAAAACGAGTTTATTTAAACCAAGAAGAATTGCAATCAGTTATTGATAAAAAATTTAGTTCGGAACGATTAACCAAAATTAGAGATGTTTTTGTTTTTAGTTGCTATACTGGATTGGCTTATGCTGATGCAAAGAAATTAGATAAATCCCAAATTGTAAAAGGAATTGACGGCGAAAATTGGATTTACACTAGTCGTCAAAAAACTGATTCACAATGTAATATTCCATTATTACCAGTTGCTCAAGGTATTATTGATAGATACAAGGATAGCCCCGAATGCCTTAATAAAGGCATATTATTGCCTATTTTGAGTAATCAAAAAATGAATGAGTATTTAAAAGAAATCTCAACGCTTTGTGAAATTGGTAAAGATTTTACTTTTCACACAGCACGACATACTTTTGCAACAACAGTTACTTTAACTAACGGCGTGCCTATTGAAAGCGTTAGTAAAATGTTAGGGCACAAGGATATTAAAACAACACAGCATTACGCTAAAATTTTAAATACTAAAGTAAGTGCAGATATGAAGGCACTTAAATTAAAATTTAGTTCTAACGTCATTCCATTAACAAAGGCAAGTAACTTTTAGTTACATAAAGCATTATATACCAAAAGAATACAATATTTATTAAATTTTACTGTTATACATGTGGTATAAAGCTTTCCTTTTTAAGGTCTGTGTGTTTTAATACACAGTTGATGTTGGTTGTATATTAAGGGGTAGTTCGTACTTTAAACATACTGTTTTATGAACTACGAATTCCAATTATTCGACCAGATTATTCAAGGTAATCTTTCTCCTATTGCAAACCAACAGAACAATGCAGAGCAGTATATTAATGTTCTAAAACAAAAGCATAATTTTTGTTACAATTATATTGTTGCCACTTTTAGCAAAACCAAGTCTAAATTTATTTTGCAAAACAAGAAAGTAATTAATTCTTTGCATCCTTCGGCAACAAAGCTTTCAAATAATCAATTAGATTTATTTCAAGATATGCAAGTAAATGAATTATCAAATGATGTTCTAAAAGCTCTGGCAATTGATAAAGGAAAGATTTTGCATATACATTATTTACAAAAGCCAAATGAAACAATCCTGCATATTAAAATGGCATTAAATTGGGAAGAAATCGAACTTAAAGAAATAAAATATTATTACTATAACACAATTTTGCACGATGAAGTTTTAAGATTAAAAGAAAGTATCAAAGAGGAAGTCTTTAATTTTAAATCAAATGATAAAACAGAACACTTTATTCATAAGTTACAGCAAGCATTGATAAATCTATGCTTTCGGTTAATGAAGCTTTTAAATTCTAAAGAGCAAAACAATATATATTTACCTTCGGTAAATTTTTCAAATACTGATATTTTAAATCTCACATTTATTTCTCTCGAAGAATTAATTCGTTTTGTTGAGAAAAATTATTTAAACTATATCGACCAAAATATTCAAATCCCTTATCGTTCCTCACTTGTAAAGATTTACAATATTGATGAAAAATTGAGTTTAGTAAAATCAGTTTTACTAAATTCTGTCATTAATCAAAAACTCTTGCAAATTATTTACATTCCTTTTTTAAAACTGAGTGTTTTAAAAATTGAAGAACGAATGACATACAAAGATTTAATCTATTTAAACGTCTATTTACAGGCGTTTTATGATGAGATTAAAGAAAATGATAATACAATAAATGAAGCACAGGTAAATGAATTGCTTTACCGTATTAATTACAATTCTTTCGAAATTCAATTTTATAAAACAGCATTAATTAAAAATGAAGTTGAAGAAATTGAAAGCATTCCTGATAAAATTGATTATTTATATCACAGTTTAAAAATTGTAAATCAACGCAGAAGCAAGGTAAACCTTGCTTTTGATTCATCTTTAATGTCACTAAAGGATCAATTGATTGGTTGGTTAGAGGAGGAAATAAATTATCTAAATAAAAAAATACAGCTACAAACAAAGCAACCAAGCATTAATTTGTTTTCTGAAAATGATAAACTGAAACTTGAAAGTGGTTTGACTGTTGCACAGTTAGCCTGTTTTTTTAAACTTCAATCTGATGTCGGTATTATATCCCATAAAGTTCAGCAAGATATTTTTAAGCATTTATCCGAAAGCTATCAAACCACTAATGTTTCTGATATTTCGCAAGGAAGTATTAAAAATAAATTTTACAATTTTGATAGTTCTACAATTGAGATGATGAAACTAAAAATTATTGAAATGCTCAATCTTATTAAGGCCCATTAATACCTTTGGTATTATTTGGGTTAAATAAATGGTTTAATAATCTATAACCAAAGCCGTCCATTTTAAGCAATTTGCTTGGCTCAACTTTTAATACATCTTCAATGTTTTCAAAGTTGTGTAATTCCATAAACCGTTTAAGTTCATCTTCAATTTCTATATGATTGTTTTCTTGATGCATTTTTTTGCAGTAAACCAGCTACAAAAAAGTAGCGTGGGACATTAATAAAGCCTGTAATAGAGGTACCGCCAGGCACCCAAACCCCAAGTTAAACTAAAGCCCACGCATACCGTGGGCGATTAGTTTATTTCTTCTTGGGGTTAGTTCAGAATTCTGGCGGTTTTCTATTACCCTAAAAAATAACTATTCGCTATTTAATATTTTAATGCTTAAAGGTAGTTAATTTCTGTCAAACACCTATAATTCTAATTTTGCTCCGAAAAACTTTTATTAAATAATCATCTGTTTTTCAATTGGTTAAAGAGGGTGGCGCCACCCAAGCCACCCTATTTTTTTATATAGTTTAATTCTATTTGCTGTATAAAAACAAATCAAATGGCATTAGAAATTATTACAAAAGAAGACCTGCAAGAGTTCAGGTTCTTATTACTAAACGACATTAAGGAATTAATGGGAAAATCAACAGAACAAAAGGAGTGGCTAAAATCTCCCGAAGTTCGAAAGCTTTTAAAAATTTCGCCCGGTACATTACAAAACCTACGCATTAATGGTACGCTTCGCTTTACCAAAATTGGGAGTATCATTTATTACAGCCAACATGATATTCATAAATTACTTGAAAGTGGTATGAACTCATGAACTATATAAGGCATCTATCAGGATTTTTTAATAAAGTGAGTGTAGATGATCGCTTAAATCCTACCCATGTTAGTTTATATGTTTCATTATTTCAATTTTGGAACGCTTGCCGATTTCACAATCCGATTAGTATTTCAAGGCAGGAGGCAATGAATGTATCTAAAATTAGTTCAAAAGTTACCTACCATAAATGTATCAGAGAACTGCACCAATTTGGCTACTTGAGATACGAACCTTCTTATAATCCTTTCAAAGGAAGCCTTGTGTATTTGTTCGATTTTCAAACAGGAACTGAACTGGTTAATAAAATTAACCATACCAAAATCGAAACTAGCTCTGAACTGGTAGCGAACAGCAACCATACTAAAATAGGGTCAGGTGCTGTACAAGCTCTGATACCTTATATAAACAATTCAAACAATAGTAAACAGAAAACATTAGTAAACGCAATCACAAAAAAAAATAAGAATGAAAAAAATAATAATTCAAAAAGTTCAATTGATAAAATTGGCATTGAAAAAGAAAAAAAAGAAATGTTGCGGGCAAAGAAAAAAAGTGAAACCATTTTCCAAGAAACACAACCAAACTCCCAAACCGAAATCTCCATCTTCAAAAACGAAGAAATCAGCCCGACTTCAAAATCCACAGAGCGGAAACGATCGTTTGAGGGATTCAAACGGCCGCTTCTTAGCGAAACCAAAATCTATTTCGCACAAAACCAATGGACTGAAAACGAAGCCAGTAAATTTTACAATCATTATGAAAGTAACGGTTGGATGATTGGAAAAACACCCATGGCCAATTGGTTTGCAGCTGCCAATAATTGGATTTTAAACTCTCAAAATTTCAACAATGACAAAAATAAAACATCAGTCAGCGAGCGTGGTCGAAGCGCAGGCAATCTCCACACATCAACAGGTAAAAACTATGACGAACCCCTCTAATAATTACGATTACGATAAAGCCATTGCTTGGCTTCAAGCACAGGGTAAGAAACAATTTGGTTCCCATTTTACCATTAGTGATAATGATAAACCTTTGCTTCGCAAGGTTCTTTCTTACTTTTTTAAAGATTCTGAAACAGCTTTGCCATTAGGTATCAATTTCAACAAAGGCATTATGTTATCAGGTCCTATTGGCTGTGGCAAAACTTCGTTAATGCTTTTACTTCGTCATTTCATGCCTCAGCAAAATCAGTTTATTGTAAAATCTTGTCGTGATATTAGCTTTGAATTTATAAAGGAAGGCTACATAACTATCAATAAATACAGTCATTCAAGCTTCAAAAATCACGAACCAATTGTTTATTGTTTTGATGATTTGGGTACTGAAAACAACTTAAAACTATACGGTAACGAATGCAACATCATGGCTGAAATCCTCCTTTCTCGGTACGATTTATTCGTTAATCGCAAGCTCATAACTCATTTAACTACAAATCTTTCGGCTTCCGAAATTGAAGCCTCCTATGGCAATCGGCTTCGCTCTCGCTTACGCGAACAATTTAACCTCATTGCTTTTAACAACAATACTTTAGATAAACGTAGTTAAGTTACAATAGTCTTAAGAATCTCTTAAGATTTATAGCCTTATATTTACTTTATGAAAATTCTGTTAATAGAAGACGAACCTGAATTAAGAAAATCAATAAAGCAATACCTACACCAAGAAGGTTACATTATTGAATCTGCTTCAGATTTCATTAAAGCATCTGAAAAAACAGCAGATTATGAGTACGATTGTATATTAGTTGATATAACATTACCTAACGGTAGCGGATTAGATATTATAAAACAATTAAAACATGATAATTCAAAAGCGGGTATCATCATTATATCTGCTAAAAATTCATTAGATGATAAAATAACTGGACTTGATTTAGGAGCAGATGATTATTTGGCAAAACCTTTCAATTTAGCAGAACTCAATTCAAGAATTAAAGCACTTATTAGACGAAGAAACTTTGATGGTAACAAAGCAATTGTAGTTAATGAAATAACTATTGTTCCCGAAGAACGCACTGTTAAGGTTAACAACGAGCAAGTTGTTTTAACTGCAAAAGAATACGATTTACTGTTATTTTTTATTACTAACAAAAATAGAGTTGTTTCTAAAAATTCAATTGCTGAACATTTATGGGGAGATGATAGTGATCAAATGGATAGCCATGATTTTATTTATGTGCATTTAAGGAATTTGAGAAAGAAACTAGCAGAAAAAGGTTGTACTGATTATGTACAAACTATCTATGGAATTGGATATAATTTTAAAATTAACGTATGAAACTTATAAGTAAAACCATTCTATACTATTTGCTAATTAGCCTTCCTTTATTAATTATAGCAGGCTTTTTATCTTATTTTTTAATACGGAGTGAATTAAGAGATGGCACAGATGAAACACTCAATCACGAAAAATCAAATGCAGAAAAAACAATATCTTCATTAGTTGAACCAAAAATAATTTATTTAAGCTCTGATAGCCTCTCGTATATTAAACCCTCAATTATCAACTTTACAAATACAATACTTTCTGATACGAGTGTATTTGATAAAACAGAAGAAGAACATATCCCCTACAGAAAGCTCAGTAGTTACTATAATTATAAAGGAAATACATTTAACATAACCATTTGTAAAACTACACTTGAAGAAGAAGAGTTATTAGAAGGCTTATTATCTGCCTTTGCATTAATAGTATTATTCTTATTAGCTGCATTTTTCATTGTTAATTGGCTTTTATCCAAAACACTATGGAAACCCTTTTATAAAACACTTTCCGGCTTAAATAACTATGATATTAAAAAGCATGAACCATATGTGTTTGAAAGTGCATCAACATCTGAATTTAATCAGCTGAACAATGCATTAAATAAAATGACAGATAAAATATATTCTGATTTCAAGCAACAAAAAGAGTTTACAGAAAATGCATCCCATGAAATGCAAACCCCGTTAGCTATTGTAAAAGCCAATATCTCTTTACTAATGCAATCTCCTAATTTAAAAGAGGAGGAAATGAATCAACTGCAAACTATTGAAAATACATTAAAAAAGTTAAGTTCATTAAACAAAACATTACTCTTGTTAACTAAAATTGAGAATAATCAATTCAACGAAAATGTAAAAATTAACCTTATTGATGTTGCACAAAAAACGATTAATAATTACTCAGATTTAATTGAAGCCAAGAAAATTGAATTGGAAACAAATTTCTCAAACGATTTTGAAATTAACATGAATCCGGCTCTTTCAGATATTTTAATTTCTAACCTTTTGCAAAATGCCATTCGTCACAATCACAAAGGAGGGAAAATATTAATTACGATAAATGGCTCTGTTCTTTCTGTAAAAAATACTGGAGAGCCGCTTAAAATTAAAGAGGACGACTTGTTTGTGCGTTTCAAGAAAAATGATGCATCAAAGGATTCGTTAGGTCTTGGGCTTTCTATTGTTAAAAGTATTGCCGATACCTATAATTTTTCTACATCATATAATTATTCTAATTTTCTTCACAGCTTTAGTATTAAATTCATTTAAAGATTCTCTTTAGAATTGTTAAGTAAATTTGTTTTATGAAAGTTATAACTCCCTCCATTTTAAAAAGAACAATTAAGAGCTTGATTCTTTTGTTTCTATGTGCAAATTTGTATTCTCAAACACAAAATGCTTCAGTATCAGGGTTAATAAAAGAAAACAATACAAACAATCCTTTACCCTATGTAAACATAATTATAAAAACAGAAAAAGACAGTTCATTAGTTATAGGTTCAATTACAAATGAAGAAGGGCGGTTCACTTTAAATAATTTAAAGCAAGGTACTTATTTCATCGAAGTTTCGTTTATTGGTTATACTACCATCAGGCAACCTCTATTTATTGGCAATTTAAATTCGTTTTTAGATGCTGGTACAATTACACTATCAGAAGATACTAAGGTTTTAAATGAGGTAGAAATAACTGCTAAGCAAGACGAGGTTTCAGGGAAAATGGATAAAAAGTCTTTTACTCTCGAAAATAATATTTCTCAAAGCGGAGGAACTGTATTACAGGCAGTTCAAAATTTACCAGGAGTAACTGTACAAGATGGTAAGGTTCAAATAAGAGGAAGTGATAAAGTGACCGTATTAATTGATGGAAAACAAACAGCATTAACTGGCTTTGGTAATCAAACGAGTTTAGATAATATACCGGCTTCTGCAATTGAAAAAATTGAAATCATAAATAACCCTTCCGCTAAATTTGATGCCAATGGTAATGCAGGTATAATCAATATTATATATAAGAAAAATAAACAAGAAGGCTTTAATGGTAAAATAGGTTTAGCAGGAGGTTTAGGGGCATTATGGATTAAGAAAGAAAACTTACCTACCATAAATTCTCAGTATCAAAATACACCAAAGTTCAATCCATCACTTTCGCTTAACTACAAAAAAAAGAAAATCAATTTATTCCTTCAGGGAGATTATTTACTTACCAATACTCTAAACAAAAATGAATTTGTAGACCGTTATTACGATAATGGAGATGTAATTCGTCAACAAACACGTAGAAATAGAAATACCACAATTGCAACTGGTCGCGTTGGTTTTGATTATAATCCTAATGAATACAATCAGTTTAGTTTATCGGGATTATTTAGTTCTGAGCGTATTTTAGATCATGGGGAAGAACCCTTTTTTAATTCAAATTTAACAGACAGAAAACGCTTATGGCAATTTTTAGAAGATGAACTTAAAACAACAGTTACTGCTTCTTCTACATATTTACATAAATTTAAACAGCTTGGTCATACACTAAACATTGGGCTTAATTATACTTTTCATAGAGAAGATGAAAAATATTATTTTACTAATGTAATGCCAACTTTTACAGGCAATGATGCTTTTAAATTAATTTCTGATGAGCATGTCGTAGATTTTAACCTAGACTACATTAAACCTTTAAAGTATGGCAGAATTGAAACGGGACTTAAATTTAGATATAGAGATATTCCAACAAACATGCTCTTTTACCCAGGTCTTAATTCTCCTATTGATTCTGCAGCAGGAGGTTGGGCATCTTATAAAGAAACTATTCCAGCCCTATACGGTAATTACGTTTTGGAAAATAAGAAATATGAACTAGAGGTAGGTTTAAGAGTTGAATATGTGAATGTCAATTATCAAGTTAATCCAAATCATCCTACTTACAAGAGTAACGGATATAATTATACTCAACCATTTCCAAATGTAAGGGCTGCTTACAAGTTCAACGACAATAATAAAATATCTTTATTTTATAACAGACGCGTTGACAGGCCTAATGAAGTTGATATAAGAATCTTTCCTAAATATGATGATGCAGAAATAATTAAAGTTGGTAATCCGTCTCTAAACCCTCAGTTTACTAATCTATTTGAATTAGGTTATAAAGGCAACTGGAAAAGCGGATATTTTTATTCAGCAGCCTACCATAAAATAGCGGATGGAACAATTACTCGCATAGCAAGTGTTGTTCCGGGTAGCACAGTAATTTATTCAATTATGCAAAACGCTGGTAAAAGTTATAGTACAGGGCTTGAACTTTTAATTTCACAGGATGTAAAAAAATGGTTATCTGTAAATGTGAATTTTAATGGGTATCAAAATACAATAGATGCTTTTACAGTTTACAATAAATATCCATCTGAAAACACTTATTCTTCTGATAAAGAGTCATTAATATCTTGGAACTCAAAATTGAACTCAACCTTTCATTTTAAGAAAAAGATAGATTTGCAATTAACAGCCATTTATCTTGCTCCTGATTTAATTCCTCAAGGAAAAATTGGTTCAAGATTTTCTTTAGACATTGGCATGAAAAAACAAATTCAAAAAGGAAAAGGCGAATTATTTATTAATGCTACAGACCTTTTAAACACTATGCAGATTAAGAAAACAATTAAGGGCAATGGCTTTAATTACATTAGTACCGATTATTACGAAACGCAAGTAGTAAGAATTGGATATAATTATAAGTTCTAAATAACAGCTAAAGATTTGCTTTAGATTCATGTAGTAATTTTGAAATATAAACTTAAAACCCAAATAAAAATGAAATCAATGATTCTCCAAAACCAATTAAGTAATAAAATTACCTTTGGTAAAACAACAATCGCAACAATCGCATTATGCTTAGGATTTACTATCGCAAATGCACAAGACATGAAAGAATCAGAAGTTCCTGCAAATGTAAAAAAAGGATTTGCAACTAAGTACCCTGGTTCAAAAGTTGACCAATGGGAAAAAGAAGGATCTGAATTTGAAGCGGAGTTCCATTTAAATAAAGTAGAATCTTCTGCTGTATTTTCCGTCGATGGAACTTTTAAAGAATTAGAGCAGGAAATTAAAACATCTGAACTTCCAAAAACTGTAACTGACTATTGCGCTAAAACTTTTGCAGGATATAAGTTGTCAGAAGCTGCAAAAATCACTGATGCTAATGGCAAAGTAATGTATGAAGCGGAATTGGAAAAGGATAAAATGGTATTTGATGCAATTTTTGACGATAAAGGTAATTTTATTAAAAAATCTGAAGCAACTACAGAAGAAGGAGGAAAAGATTAATTTTTATTAATTTATTTAAACTATTAAGTCTTTGCTATGAGCAAAGACTTAATAGTTTTCAGATATTTGTGTCTAACCTAAATAGTTTAACATAACATTGCATTTCTAAAACAACCTTAAATAGTATTCCTACCGTATTTTGCATTAATTTTCTCTTTTTCAAAACAATATTTACTATATTTGATTATAATTTATAATGATAAAAAAAGCCACCATAATTTTTCTTAGTGTTTTTTACTTGGTTTTTGCATCAGGTTTTACGCTTAGTGCTCATTATTGTGGTGGTAAGTTAAAAAACATTTCTCTTTTTTCAAGTAATGAAAAAGGTTGTTGTGGTAACAAAAAGAAGAGTAAAGGCTGTTGTAAAGACAAAACAACAGTTATCAAAGTACAAGAAAACCATCATGCTACCAAAATAGCGCAAGTTGGTAATCCAACAGTTCATTTACTTGCCTTTTTACCAACTCAATTATTATTTAATCTTCCTTTAAGTAATGAAATAAACATTACTTCAAATTATCATGCACCACCCGTCTTATACGACAATCCATTATACCTCAAGCATAGGGTATTCCTAATCTGATTTCATTTTATTGTACTTAATCTACAACTGTACTAAAGTTGTGGAGTTTTTGTGCTTGTATTCTACGAGCATAGTACCTTTATATTTATTATTCATTTATCAAATTTTACATCTAAAAAAATCACACATGAAAAAATCAATTTTTACTATTATTACTGCTACAGTTGTTTCTGTATCAGCTTTTGCTCAAATACCAAATGCAGGTTTTGAAAACTGGTCAGCTGTTGGCACTTACTCTGTTCCTGATGGTTGGGGTACTTTAAACAATACAACAACATTAGCAGGTATATATACTGTAACTAAAGCTACACCAGGTAGCCCCGGAGCATCATACATGAAGATAACCTCAAAAACAATAGCAACCAGTGTTGTTGGAGGCATTGCCGTTAGTGGTGTTTTAGATTCAACGACAATGATGCCTAAATCTGGTTTCGCCTTTAATCAACGTCCTGCTAGTTTAACTGGAAAAAATCAATATATGATATATGGTAGCAGTCCCGGTTCTTTAAGTGTAACACTTACTCGTTGGGATTCTGGAACGAATAGCCGTGTAATTGTAGCATCAGGTAACATTACACATAGTCCTTCTGCTATGGCAATGGCTTGGACAAACTTTACTATTCCATTAACGTATGCTGATGGCAATAATCCTGATTCTTGTATTATTGTTTTAAAAGCAAGTGGCAGCGCACCAACAAATAATGATTATTTATGGGTAGATAATTTAGCATTTTCAGGCGTAGTTACTGGTATTCAAAATCAAGAATCACTTATATCAAATGTTAGTGTGTTTCCTAATCCATCTGCCGAGTTAATTAACGTAAACATTAATTTAAAGTCTGAACAAAAAGTAAGTTTAGAATTAATTGACATGTTAGGTAAAGTAATTACTGTTAAAGATTTAGGAACACTTCAAGGTGAAGCTAAACAGGCCATAAATGTTAGTGGAATAACTAAAGGAACTTATGTTGTAAGAATTGTAACTGAAAATGGTACTGAAGTTCGTAAAATAATTATTGAATAATTTTTAAACTGTTTATTTTATATAAATGAAACATCTATTGTATATCTCCTTATTGAGTTTGGCTTTTCAAGTAAAAGGTCAAACTCAATTGGCTATTCCAGATACGATTACTGGAACTAATTATAACTTAACAATGCATAAAGATAGCGTGCAGTTTTTTCCTACAGGAAAAATCTCACACACCTATGCCTTTAATCAGTATAAATATTTGGGACCTACCTTAATTTTAAATAAAGGCAGTAATGTAAATATGTCTGTGAGTAATCAAATAGGCGACACAACAACTGTTCATTGGCATGGATTACATCTTCCATCTATGATGGACGGTGGCCCGCATACAATAATTTTACCAGGCGCAATTTGGACTCCGTCATTTACAGTAATGGACAATGCAGCTACTTATTGGTATCATCCACATTTTATGGGAAAAACGGCTAAGCAAGCTATCAAAGGAGCAGCAGGTTTAATTATTGTAAGAGATCCAGTTGAAGCCGCATTAAACTTACCAAGAAAATATGGTGTTGATGATTTACCTTTAATAGTGCAGTGTCAGCAATACGATTCCAATAATCAAGCAATGCCATTAGGCATGCAAGATTCTACTATTCTAGTAAATGGAGCAAGAGCAAGTCATGGCTATACGGTTAATGCAAATTTTCCAGCTCAAATTGTGCGTATGCGTTTATTAAATGCTTCAGGAGAACGAACATTTAATTTTGGTTTCACTGCAAATAAACAGTTTAAAATTATTGGCAGTGATGGTGGATTATTAAATAGTCCTGTAACAACAACTAGAATTAGATTATCCCCTGGCGAGCGCGTCGAAATTTTAATTGATTTAAATGGCATGAATGGTCAAACACTTCATTTAATGAGTTATGCTTCCGAATTAGCAATGGGCATACAAGGTGGCCCAACTATGCCTATGCCTGTTGGAAGTCCTCCAATGGATAGTCCATTAAACGGAATTGATTTTAATATCATGCAAATTACTGTAGTTCCCCAAACGGCAAACCCTGTTACAACAATTCCTACAACATTAACAACTAATACGCTATTCACTTCTAGTCAAGCAAATATTACCCGTACCGTAAGATTTACAGCAGATAGTTTAATGGTAATGGACGGCCCATTTTATTTTAATGGCAATTCATTTGATATGATGCGCATCGATTATGAAATTCCTTTAGGCAATATCGAAATTTGGAAATTGGTTAATGAAACCATGGTTGCACATCCTTTTCATATTCACGATGTACAGTTTTTCTTAATTGATAGAAGCGGAAATACACCACCTGCCGAAGAACTAGGCAGAAAAGATGTAGTACTGGTTCCACCATTTGATTCGGTTATGTTTATAACCAAATTTGAGGATTTTGCAGATTCAATAACTCCTTTTATGTATCACTGTCATATTTTAATGCACGAAGATGATGGTATGATGGGACAGTTTATTGTGAAAAATACAGTTACAGGAGTTTCAGCAATTTCTTTTAATAATACTTTTGTTATGATCTATCCAAACCCAACAAAAGACTTATTAAATATAAAATTGAATAATAACACAAATTCAGAACCTATCTTCTTTAATGTTTATGATATAATGGGTAAAAGTATCTATTCATCAATACTTCTTAATTCTCATAATACTATAAACACATCTGATTGGGCTAAGGGAATATATATGGTGGAACTGAATCAAAATAAAAACAGTATTCACAAAAAAATAATTGTAGAATAAATGAAAGGCTTAGTGTTGATATTAATTGCACTTACAGAATCTGTTTTTTGCCAAATACCAAATAATGGTTTTGAGGCATGGACAAATACTGGCAGTTATCAAACACCTGATAATTGGGACAACTTAAATCAAATAACTTTTAATAGTAGTATTTATACTTGCATAAAAGGTGCCCCGGGTTATTCAGGCGCTTCCTATTTACTTCTTACTTCTAAAGCAATAGCAGGTAAAGGTATTGTGCCAGGCGTTGCCGTTTGTGGCAAAATAGATACTGTAACATATAAACCGATATCAGGTTTTCCTTTTTCTGCAAGACCGCAATATTTAAGTTCTTATTTACAATATATGCCTGCCGTCCCTGCTGATTCATCAAGTATAAAAGTTCTACTTACAAAATGGAATCAAACTCTTTTACAAAGAGATACAGTTGCTTTTGGAGCAAGTTATTTTAATGCAATGGCTCATAGTTGGTTTAATAATGGAACGTACCTGAATTACATGAATGGTGAAAACCCTGATAGCGCCATTATTGTTATTTCTTCGAGCAGCAGTATGCCAAAAAATGGCAGTTATATATATGTAGATAATTTGCAATTTATAGGCAATGTTGTAGGAATAAGTGAATACAGTTTAAATTCTAATACCATTTCTGTTTTCCCAAATCCTTCAAGCGATATTGTAAATATTGGTTTTAATTCTGAACCTGATAAAGCTTCGGTTTTAATGATTTTTGATTTTAGTGGCAAACTCATATATAAAACAAGAGAATTAAATAAAAGTAATACGATAAATACTTCTCAATGGAGCAAAGGTATATATACCATACAAGTAAATAGTAATAACCAATCAATTAATAAAAAACTAATAATTAATTAAACTATGAAAATATCTAAATACATCGTAATCGCTTTTATTGCATTCGCAATAACATCTTGTGGTAACAAAGCAGAATCTGAAACCGTTGAAACATCAACGTTAGTTGCTAATGGCACAGCAAATTCAACATTTAAAGTGTGGGGTAATTGCGACATGTGTAAAGAAACCATTGAAGGTTCATTAAAAGTAGAAGGAGTTTCAAAAGCAGATTGGAGTACAGAAACAAAAATGATTGCAGTATCTTATGACACTACAAAAATATCATTAGATCAAATCCAAAAAAATATTGCCTTAGTTGGTTATGATAATGAAAACTACAAAGGCGATGATAAAACATATAGTGAGCTACCTGAATGTTGCCAATACGATAGAAAACCATAATATTTAGAGCGTAGCTTATGTTGATTATACTTTCCTCATAGCTTGTATTTTCAAAACGCTACGTTCTATAATTTTATTAAATACAATAACAGATGAAAATAAAAATCATAATAATTACTGCGCTTTTTGCTAATTTCATTATAAAGGCGCAAAATAATGAGCCTTGTTATTTCGATAAATACCAACGAATAAACAAAGCGGCCATCGAAAAAGCAGAACTTGAAATTCAAAAAGGATTAAATAAAGCAGAAAAAAAACTGCTATCGCATAATCCAAATTTAAAAGTAATACCAGTCGTAGTTCATGTTATACACGATGGAGGTACTAATAATATATCTGATGCTCAAATACAAAGTCAAATAGATGTTTTAAACGAAGACTTTAGAAGGAAAATTGGGACTAATGGTTTTGGTGCAGGAGTAGATACCGATATTGAATTTTGTTTAGCTAAAAAAGATCCTCAAGGAAAATGTACTAATGGTATAGTAAGAGTTAACAGCCCATTGTCAAACCATCAGACCTATCAACGCAGCCAGTTAAAATTATTGAGTTATTGGGATAACACACGTTACTTAAATATGTATGTAGTAAAAAACATTAATAACGGTAGCGGTATTTTAGGTTACTCATCATTTCCAGGAGGTCCGCCTGATGAAGATGGAATTGTTGTTAGACATGATTATTATGGAAAAATTGGAACGGCATCTGCTTCTCTTGGCAGAACTACTTCGCACGAAATCGGACATTGGTTTGGCTTGTATCATACCTTTAATGGCGGTTGTGGTTCAGATACTTGTACCGATGGCGATTTAGTATGTGATACCCCACCTGCTGCTAGTCCAAATTACGGTTGCCCAACAATTAACAGTTGTTCAAATGATATTCCAAACGTAAACGACCAAATTCAAAACTACATGGATTACTCAAACGATAATTGTAAAAGCATGTTTAGTAACGGTCAAAAACTACGTATGCAAGCTACATTAGTGAGTTTAAGAAACGATATTTGGCAACAATGGAACTTAGACTCAACAGGCTGTGATAGTGGTTTTGTAAATAGTAATTGTAAAGTAATTGCTGATTTTGTAACGCTTAATCCAAATATATGTGTAGGAAACTCCATTATATTTTACAATAAATCTCAAAATATGCCAATTTCATATCAATGGTATTTTCAGGGCGGTACACCTTCAACTTCATCAGTAGCAAATCCAACAGTTAGCTATTCTGCAATTGGTAATTTTCAAGTAAAGTTAGTTGCAACTAATAGTAATGGTACAGATAGTTTAATCGTAAACAGTTATGTAAATGTTACAACGCCACCAATAGGTCAAGCTTTACCTTATTTCGAAAATTTTGAATCAGCTACGTTTCCAACTAACGGCATCACAATTGATAATCCAGACGGAGGTATTACTTGGGAACGTGATACTATCGCTGCTGCTTATCAAGGTATAGCAAGTGCAAAAATTAATAATTTAATCAATATTAATTACGGACAGTCAGATGCTTTAGTATTACCACGGTTTGATTTTACTTCATTTACTGGTACACCATATTTAAACTTTAAATGGGCTTATGCTAAATCAGACCCAAGTTACTCCGACGAATTAATTGTTTTAGCATCAAAAGATTGTGGCGTAAACTGGTCACAAGTTTTTTATCGCACAGGTACAGCAATGATAACAGGAACAACGCAAACAACGCCTTATGTGCCAACTGCTAGTACAGTTTGGAAAATTGCAAATATTAGCCTAGCTACATATACAACTTATCCTAATGTTCAGCTTAAAATTGTAAATGTTACAGATGGAGGTAATAACCTATACATTGATAACATCAATCTTGGCGCACTTATAACAAGTGTAAATGAAATAGATACACCAATAAACGATGTGTTAGTTTATCCAAATCCTACAAATGGTAGCTTTTTAATTGAATATGCATTAACTAATAACGATAATGTAACAATTGAAATTACTGATATTTTAGGCAGAGAGGTTTATAAAACAGCAAACAAACCACAAACTATTGGCACAAATAAACAAGAAATAAACACCCCATTAATAAATGGAGTATATAATATTACTATAAAAACAAGTAACTCCATTACTACCAAAAAAGTAATCATAAATAAAATTTAAATCATGAAAAATTTAAAATCAATAGTTCTATTATTAGCACTTATAATTAAAGTAGAAGCTTTTGCTAATTTTATTAACGCAAAAGTTAAAGTAACTGGCATTACTTGCAGTATGTGTTCAAACTCTGTAAACAAGGCATTAAGTTCACTTACCTTTGTAGATAAAATTGAAGTTGATTTAGAAAAAGCGATTTTTACAATTTCATTTAAACCAAATCAAACGGTTAATATTGATGAAATAAAAAACAAAATTGAAGGAGCTGGCTTTTCCGTTGGTGAACTAATAGCCGATTTTAAATTTGAAAACGTTTCTATTACAAACGATTTTCACTATCAGTTTCAAAATAGCACTTATCATTTTGTAAATGTAAAAAATCAAAAATTAAATGATATTGTTGCAGTTAAGTTTGTAGATAAAGGCTTAACATCAACTAAAGAATTTAAAAAGTACACAACGCTAACAACTTTTAAATGCATAAAAACGGGTACTACCGAAGCTTGTTGTAATTCAAATACAAAACAACGTATTTACCATATAACAATCTAATGAAACTTATAGTAGTTACTTTTTTCGCCTTATGTATTGCTCAAAATACAAAGGCTCAAGAGTTATATCCTAATTCAGAACCTGCAAGTATTAACCCGAAAAACACACTCGGAATAAGACTTATGAACGAAGCGTATGTAACTAAAGATATTACTCGTTCATGGCATGGTGCAATGTTTATGTATGGCGTAAACTCTAAATTTATGATAAGTGCGATGTTTACAACATCTAATCATCATTATAAATTCTTGCCTGCAAATTTTATTCAAAAAGACACTAATAATGTAGAGTATGTTCCAAATAATAATACAACCACTCAAAAATACAATTATGCATTTGAGGCTATCAATTTAGGCTTTCGTTACCGCTTTTTAAACAAGGATGGAGATCATAAACATTTTCGTATGGCATTATACGGCAATGGTGTTTATGCCTTTCAACCTCACGATGAAGCTGAAACAACATTAATGGGAGATAATAAAGGTATTGGTGGAGGTATCATCTCAACGGCACTAATAAACAAACTAGCAATATCGTTTACTGGAGGCATTATAAAACCTTTTGCTTATACTCAAAATCAAATGGCTATAAACTATGGTAACGCCTACAACTATAGCTTATCATTTGGTTATTTGATATACCCTTTTAAATATAAAAACTTTAATCAAACCAATATTAATTTATATGCCGAATTTTTAGGTAAAAGCTATGATGCTATGTCTATAACAAACAATCGTAAAGATGTTGTATTGCAAAACAATAAAGCTTATGATAATGGTAATTACATTGAGTTTCGCCCAGCTATACAATTTATCGTTAAATCAAATTTGCGTATAGATTGTTCTACATCCCTGCCAATTTTGAATAAATCATATATCCGTAATTATCCTCTCTACTTGTTAAACATACAATATTATATTTTTCTATAATTAAACAGTTAAATAAATATGATTCTTTATATAAAAAACATGGTATGTAACCGATGTATAACATCTGTTAAAGCGCAGTTGCAACAATTGGGTTTTAAGAATACGAAAGTTACACTTGGAGAAGTTGATTTTGAAAATAAAGTACTTACAGACGATGATATTGTAAAGATTAATGAAGCTTTACTTCCTCATGGTTTTGAAGTAATTGATAGTAAGAAAAATAAGTTAGTAGAAAAGATTAAGCTGCTAGTTATTGAACAAATTCATTACGGCTCAAAAAACTTAAAAATCAATTACTCTGAGCTTATTTCCGATAAATTAAATAAGGATTACGGCCATCTTAGTTCTATATTTTCTGAAAGAGAGGGCTTAACAATAGAACAATTTATAATACTTCAAAAAATCGAAAAAGTTAAAGAGCTACTTGTCTATGACGAATTAAACCTAAATGAAATTGCTGATGAATTGGGCTATAGTAGTAGTGCTCATTTATCTTCGCAATTTAAAAAAGTAACAGGTTTAACGCCTACATTTTACAAACAACTAAAAGGAGAAAAGAGGTTGGCAATAGATAAAGTAAAACCAAATAATTATGTAGATTAAACCGATAATAGTATAACACGAACGGTTTAAAATGATTGACCTTTGTTTCATAATTAAATTTTTAAAACATGAAACATACATATAAAGTATCAGGAATGACTTGCTCAAGCTGTCTATCAAAAGTTCAACACTTATTATCACAAGTAAAGGGAGTAAACAATGTGAGCATTGATTTAGAGAAAGGAGAGGCAGAAATTACAATGGAACATCACATTGCAACTTCTGAATTAAAAAATGCTCTAAAAGAAAATCCAAGATATCAATTAACTGAAAAAAGTGTAGAAATGCCAAAAGTGACCCCTACTGGGTTTATTGAAGAAGAAAAAAGTTGGTTAGAAACGTATCGTCCCATTTTGTTAGTGTTTGGTTACATAACAGGCATAACACTTTTGGTGCAATTTGTAAACGGTTCTTTTAATTGGATGCAATGGATGAATCATTTTATGGCAGGATTCTTTTTAGTGTTCTCGTTCTTTAAATTATTAAACTTAAAGGGTTTTGCAGAAAGCTACGCCATGTATGACATAGTAGCAAAAAAAATGAAGGGTTACGGCTATATATACGCTTTTATTGAGTTAGGCTTAGGTGTAGCTTATTTAGTAGGCTTTAATCCTTTCGTTACAAATTTAGTAACAGTAATTGTAATGAGTATAAGTATTATAGGAGTTTTACAAAGTGTATTAAATAAGCAAAAAATTAAATGCGCTTGTTTAGGTGATGTGTTTAATTTGCCTATGAGTACAATTACAATTATTGAAGACGCATTAATGATAGGAATGAGTTTGATAATGCTTATAAAAATGATATAACAACCCAAAAATAATTAACTAATAAATAAAAAATCATGAAATCAATAACAAAAATAGTATCAGTAATTATTGCAGTTCTATTCTACACAAGTAGCATAGCGCAAATTAAAAATTCAAAAACAGAAACCGTAAAAATTTACGGAAACTGTGGCATGTGTAAAACAACTATCGAAAAGGCTGGAAACAAAAAGAAAGTATCAAATGTGGTTTGGGATGAAGACACAAAAATGGCAACTCTAACTTACGATTCCAAAAAAACAAATCAAGATGCCATATTAAAACGTATTGCTTTATCGGGTTATGATAGCGATAAGTTTTTAGCTCCCGATAATGTATACAACAACTTACACGGTTGTTGCAAATATGATAGAGTTAAAAAGGCTATTACTAAACAAGAGTCTGTAACTGAAAGCAGTTCTATTCCAGTAACATCAACAACAAATCAACAAACGTCTTCTCTAAATTTAGTATTTGATGCTTATTTTTTAGTAAAAGATGCTTTAGTAAAAACAGATGGAAATACAGCTTCTGCAAAGGCAAAAGATTTATTAGCAGCTATTAATGCTGTAAAAATGGAAAACCTAAAATCAGAAGAACACACCGTTTTTATGAAATATTTAATCGATCTTAAAACAGATGCTGGTCATATAGCTGAATCAAAAGATGCAGCGCATCAAAGAGAGCATTTTACAACACTTTCAAAAAACATGTATGAATTAATAAAAGTGTCAAAACAACCCGAAACTATTTATTATCAAAATTGCCCAATGTATAACGATGGAAAAGGTGCAAATTGGTTAAGTAAAGAAAGTACAATTAAAAACCCTTACTATGGCTCACAAATGATGAGTTGCGGTAAAACAGTTGAAACGATTAAATAATTTTAATAGTAAGTAAATTGAATTATAACTACAATTCAATAAAAATTAAAGTCCTATAATGCATTTCAAAACAACAACCTTCCCAAAAGTATTATCAATAGCATTAATGCTATTGATAATACAAAATGTATTTGCTCAAAAAACTGTTCGGTACGATTTATATGTAAGAGATACAATAGTAAACTTTACAGGCAAAGACAAAAGGGCTATTGCCGTAAATGGACAAATACCAATGCCTACACTAACATTTACAGAGGGAGATACCGCTGAAATTTATGTGCATAATGAGTTAAATGAAACAACATCGTTGCACTGGCACGGTTTATTTTTACCAAATAAGGAAGATGGAGTACCATACCTTACCCAAATGCCTATAAAACCTCATACCACACATTTATACAAATTCCCGGTCATACAGCACGGTACTCATTGGTACCATAGCCACTCTGGTTTACAAGAACAAATAGGAATGTATGGTTCTTTTATTATGAATAAGCGTGTAGATGATAAAACATTCAGAAAAGGAATAGATGATTTACCAACGATACCAGTTGTTTTAAGTGAGTGGACAAATTACAATCCTAAAAATGTGCATCGTATGTTACACAATGCAACCGATTGGTTTGCTATTAAAAAAGGAACTACTCAAAGTTATGCCGAAGCAATAAAACAAAAACATTTTAAAACCAAACTTAAAAACGAATGGAAGCGAATGTTGGCAATGGACGTGAGTGATGTGTATTACGATAAATTTTTAATGAATGGAAAAAACGAACATCAACTTTCTCAATTTAAGGCAGGCGATAAAGTGCGTTTACGAATTTCAAACGGCGGGGCATCTACTTATTTTTGGCTAACTTATGCAGGAGGAAAAATAGCAGTTGTGGCAAATGATGGAAATGATGTAGTGCCTATTGAAGTTGATAGATTAATTATTGCTGTTTCCGAAACATACGATGTGATTGTTACCATACCAAATGATAGTACCTCTTACGAATTTTTAGCAACCTCCGAAGACCGAATAAATTCAGCATCCTTGTATATAGGTAATGGAATTAAACAACTTACATCTCCATTGCCTAAGCTGAAATATTTTGAGGGAATGAAGATGATGAACGGAATGATGAAAATGAACGGAGATTTAGACGATATGAATATGCAAATGAGTCTTAATCAAATGGATATGAATGTGGTTATGTACCCCGAAATTACAGGAGAAGACAAACCAAAAATGAGTGACATGAAAATGGGTAGTGAACAATACAATAGTAATAAACTATCAGATATTGTTACATTAAATTATGCGATGCTAAAGTCTCCAACTAATACAAGTCTTCCAAAAGATGCTCCAGTAAAAGAATTACGGTTTGAACTCACAGGCAATATGAATCGTTATGTATGGAGTTTAGATAATAAAGTAATTTCAGAAACTGATAAAATTTTAATTAAAAAAGGAGAAAACGTAAGAATTGTAATTTACAATGGCTCTATGATGCGCCACCCAATGCACTTACACGGCCATGATTTTAGAGCAATTAATGGACAGGGTAATAATGCGCCGTTAAAAAACATCATCGACATTATGCCAATGGAAACAGATACGTTAGAATTTAATGCTAATGTTGAGGGCGACTGGTTTTTTCATTGCCATATTTTATACCACATGATGAGTGGAATGGGAAGAGTATTTACTTACGAAAATCAAGCAAGAAATCCATTAATCAAAAACCCAAAATATGCTTATCGTAAATTAAAAAGCGATGATAGAAAGTTTCATGTAATGGCAGAAAATGATATTGCTACAAATGGTAATGATGGACAGTTAATGATACAAAATACACGTTGGAGTATTGGTACAGAATGGCGTTTAGGCTATCATGATATGCATGGGTACGAAACCGAAACACATATTGGACGATATATTGGCAAAATGCAGTGGCTAATGCCTTTTGTTGGTTTTGATTGGCGATACAGAAAGTTAGGTATTGATGAACAAGAGGAAAATATTTTTACACAGACTAACAGTAAAGATAATAGGGCACAGGTTAGTTTAGGTGTTAATTATACTTTGCCAATGCTTATAATTGTTCAGGCAGAAGTTTTTTTAGATGGCAAATTTAGACTACAATTAGAAAGAATGGATATACCTATAACTAAGCGTATGCGTTTCGGTTTTATGCTAAATACTGACAAAGAGTATATGATTGATTTGAAATACATATTAAATAAAAACATGGGCATTAGAACACACTATGATAGCGACATGGGATTTGGAGCAGGGCTTAGTTTGAATTATTAAGATGTGTTAATTATACAACTTTTCACTAAAGTTGTATAACACTTTAAGATAAGCAAACCATGTTCTTTATGATGTGAAAATTCTTTCACAGATAAAATTTAAGGAAATGGACAAACAAAATTGTATTGACGCTTGCTTAGCTTGCGTGGTAACTTGTGAAACATGTTTAACAAGTTGTATTAATGATGGTCGCAAAGAATGCGCTGCATTATGTCGTGATTGTGCTGATATTTGTGCTTTATGCGCAAGACTATGCGCAAGAGATTCTCAATATTCAAAAGAGTTATGTGCTTTATGTGCTAAAGTTTGCAAAGCTTGTGCTGAAGAATGTGCTAAACATGCTTCTCATCACGAAAGTTGCAAAGCCTGTGCTGAAGCTTGTAAAAAATGTGCTGAGGCTTGTTCATAATAAAGCATAAGAGAGGGTTCAAATCACCCTCCTTTTTTTTGAATAAAACGGGTAACAGCGAAACTGACGAATGGGAAACAGCTTACTGAATAAATTGTAAAAAATATAATTATTATGAAAACTAAAAAAACAATTATTACTCTATTTACCTCATTGTTTATGATGGTATTATGCTTTGCCTCAACTAATTTATCAGCTCAAGCAAAAAAAGAAACAGCAAAAACAAAAGAGTGTTGTATGATGAAAGATGGTAAAATGATGCACCATAAAGATGGTGTAACAATGCCAATGGAAAAGAATATGACTATGAAAAATGGCACTGTATGTATGGTAAATGGAGAATGTGTGATGAAAGATGGAAAAAAAATGACAATGAAAGAAGGAGAATGTATGGATATGAATGGCAAAATGGATAAGTGCAAAAAATCTGACCCTAAAGCAACTATTTATACTTGTTCTATGCACCCGGAAGTAACTTCTGATAAGCCGGGAAAATGTCCAAAATGCGGAATGGAATTAATTAAGAAAAAATAAAGTTTTCATAAACTCAAATCACTATCGTAAAAATCCCTATCCGCCAGTTGGCGAATGGGGATTTTTTTCAAGAAAAAGAACAAGAAAAATTCAGTTTACTTTTTGAGTGAATTCTAAGTAGGTGGTATATATGCTTCAATATATTGGTTGAGATTTAGTACCCTTAATTCACTAAAATTTGTTTTAAAAAAAAAGCCTTAGTAATTCTTAATTGTTTGAATTCGTAGAATATAAAGAGTCAAATAATAGATGCTGAATTTATCCTGTTTATTTATCTATCAATTGGATATTCTTAATACGATCGAATATGAAATAAACAATCATCTTGTATTCATATCTAAATATTCGACTATAAAAAAGTGTGAAAGATGTAAACTTCACCCAGAATAATCTAACCCTTATTTTAATAAAAAAGGCACTCTTTGTTAATTGATAATTCAGTTAAAATTGATACGTTTTGAGCGGCCTTGTTGTAGCCAAACTACAAAGAACTGATAAACGTCATGCCTGTTATTGATTTTGGTCATAAAGCAAATATTCAGATATATGGATATTCGCATATATAAATATCTATGAAAAATGAGAAAAAAAGAAAGTGATCTGATATTGATTTCAGAATCGTTGAAAGCTATGGCTCATCCCGATAGGATCAGTATCTTAACACTTCTTGGTCAAAAAAAGGAAATTAAATTTTCGGTTAACCAGATTTGTGATAAACTAAAATTAAATCAGCCGGAAGCATCTAGACACCTTTCTATTTTGAAAAATAAAGGCATCCTACTTTTTGAAAGAGTTGGTTCCCACATTTATTATTCATTAAACAAAAATAATTTGGTATTTAATTGCATCGAAAATTTGTTAGACAAGAAATGAAGAATAAGAAGGCTTATATTTTGAATAATGGCAAGCATTAAATTAAATACAAATCCACACGCTATTGAATCGGAGGCAGTATTAACTGCCTTGCAGTCTGATGCTGCAAATGGATTAACTTCTGCCGAAGCACAAAAACGATTGAAGAATGGTGCAAATAAAATTGAAGCAAAAAAAGACAAAAGTATTTGGCTTATTTTCCTGAGTCAGTTTAAAAGCCCAATAGTTTGGCTCCTTGTTTTCGCAGCAGGATTATCTTTTTATTTTGGCGAGTTGTTAGATGGCATCGCTATTCTTATTGTAATACTAATCAATGCACTTATAGGTTTTTACATGGAGTATCAAGCAGAACGATCCATGAATGCTTTGAAGAAATTATCTGCTGTTCCTGCAAAAGTACAACGTGATGGAAAGTTAGAAGAAATAAATGCTGAGGAAATTGTTCCGGGTGATATAATTTACATTGAGGCAGGAGACATGATTCCTGCTGATGGAAGAATTTTTAAAGCCTCTCAAGTGCAAATTGATGAATCAGCTTTAACAGGAGAATCACTTCCTGTTGAGAAACAGACTGATAAATTAAATGTGGATACAACTCTTGCAGAGCGAGCTAACATGTTGTACAAAGGCACGTACTCAACAAAGGGAAATGGGTATATGGTAGTAACAACTACCGGAATGGATACCGAACTTGGCAACATTGCTCGAATGGTTCAATCCGCAGATCAAGCCGCTACCCCCTTAGAGAAAAAATTAGAGAATTTTAGTAAAAAACTCATTTGGATTACTGTGGGCTTGGTAGTAATAATTTTTGTTGCTGGACTGTTGAATGGACAAAAATTTCTTGAAATGCTTGAGACCTCAATCGCACTTGCGGTTGCCGCTATCCCTGAAGGCTTGCCAATTGTTGCTACAATGGCATTGGCACAAGGGATGATGAAAATGGCAAAATACAATGTAATTGTAAAAAAATTATCCGCAGTTGAAACACTTGGTGGAACGAATGTAATATGCACCGATAAAACAGGCACACTTACTCAAAATAAAATAGAAGTAAATAAAATAGTAACTCCAGCTGATAATGCCGAAGCATTGGAAATTATTAATCGTATTGCTGTTTTATGTAATACTGCTGAATTACAAAGTAGTAATGGTAGTGTAAAAGAAATTGGAGATCCACTTGAAACAGGGCTGCTAAAATTTGCCGAAAAGAATTCCGTCAATATTCAAAGTTACAGAACTAAATATCCAAAATTAAAAGAAGAACCATTTTCTTCGGAAACGAAAATAATGGCTACGCTGCATCAAGATCAAAGCAATAATACCACCTATGCAAAAGGAGCATCAGAAGAGTTGCTATTGCGCTGTAATCGTATTTTAGAGAAAGATGGAATTAAAGAACTTAATAATGAAAACAGAACCCTTTGGATAAAAAAAGCAGAGGAACTTGCTAATTCAGGATTAAGAGTAATTGCTGGCGCATATAACCCTTCTGCTTCTGCTGAAGGGGGTTTGTCTGTAAATCTTGTATTTGTAGGACTTTTCGGAATGATTGATCCGCCAAGAGAAGAAGTGTTTGAAGCCATTAAGGAATGTAAAACAGCTGGAATAAAAGTAATCATGATCACAGGAGATCATCCTGCAACTGCTAAAAATATTGCTGTTAAACTTGGCATTGCTGACAATGATAACTTTAAAGCAATGGTGGGCAAAGAAATGAAAGACTTTGAACATTTAACCGCTAATGAAAAATTGAGTTGGATGGATACTCAAGTGTTTGCAAGAGTTAGCCCTAAACAAAAATTAGATCTTGTGGCTGTACTGCAAGAAGGAAAAAATATTGTTGGAATGACGGGAGACGGTGTAAATGATGCCCCTGCTTTAAAAAAGGCAGATATAGGAATTGCAATGGGCTTAAGAGGTACACAAGTTTCTCAGGAGGTAGCTGACATGGTATTAAAAGATGATTCCTTTTCATCAATAGTAATTGCCATTAAACAAGGGCGTATTATTTTTGAAAACATACGCAAGTTTGTTATCTTTTTACTCTCATGTAATTTGAGTGAGTTGTTGGTAATTGCAACTGCTTCTGTTTTCAATCTTCATTTTCAGTTATTTGCCCTTCAGATACTTTTTATCAATATAATCACGGATGTATTACCTGCCCTTGCATTAGGAGTTACTGAAGGAAGTAATGAAATAATGCAGAGGCCGCCAAGGAACGTGAATGAACCTATCATTGACAAAAAGAGATGGATTACCATTTTCTTTTACTCAATTGTTATTGGAGCAGTTAGCGTTGGCGCAGTATATTTTAGTCATTTAACAGTTCATAATACAGAAACGTGGAACCCCGAACTGTGTAACAATATTTTATTCTTCTCACTCATATTTTCACAGCTACTTCATGTGTTCAATATGGGAAATGGTACATCGTTTTTCAATTCAGAAATATTTAGGAATAAGTATGTATGGGGTGCAGTTGCCTTATCAGTAATCATTTTATTAGGTGTCTATGCAATTGAACCTGTTAGGAAAGTGCTATCAATTTATGAGATGTCAGTATATGATTGGCTTATTTCTATTGGAGCAAGTATCGTTTCGTTAATAATAATTCAGATCGGTAAAAAATTAAAAATCGCACAACAATGAACAGGGTAAATAGAAGTATTTTTATTTTTGGTTTGTATTCCATCCTAATGGGTATTGTTCTGCTCTTTGTACCAAATATTGTACTACCAATAGTAGGATTACCAATCTCTAATGAACCGTGGATTCGTTTGCTTGGCTTTGTGTTGATATGTTCATCATACTACTATTTACGATCTGCTTTAAAAGGGAATGTTGATTTTGCTCGATACACAATACACACAAGGTTTTCTGCACCATTAGTTGTTATTTATTTGATTACAACAGGCAAAGCGGATTGGCATTTTTTGTCTTTCGGTTTAATTGATGGATTGGGAGGATTATGGACATGGTTAGAAATGAAAAAGGAAGAACGATTGACGAAAGAAAATAATTGAAATATTAAATGGAAAAAATAATTGTAGATATTACTAAACAAACTAACTGGTACGTAATTACAGGTGGCCCAAGTTCCGGTAAAACAACAACCGTAAACCTTTTGCGAGACCGAGGTTATATCACTACGATGGAACATGCCCGACATTTCTTGGATACTCAGCGTTTAAAGGGACGAACTATTGAAGATGTAAGAAAAAATCAGAGGGAGTTTCAATTAGGAGTGTTAGATATGCAAATCGAGCAAGAAAATGAAATTAATCCTGAAGTACAGGTATTTCTTGATAGAGCAATACCTGATGCTTTAGCGTACTATATGTTTTTAAATCTTTCAGTCGATGATAGATTGACAGTAGCTCTGAAAAAAGTATGCTATAAGAAAATTTTTATAATGGATTATCTGCCTTTAAAAAATGATTACGCGAGAAATGAAAATGCTGAAGCACAAAAGAGAATTCATGAACTAATAACAGAAGTTTACGAATCTTTCCCTTTCCCTGTTGTACATGTTCCTGTACTTCCGGCAGAAGAGAGAGTAGATTTTATTTTAAAAAATCTGTAGTAACCTCCTTATAAAAATATTTTTAAATGATAAGTAACTTCATAACCTGGGCATTAAAAAACAGAATTATTGTTCTGCTGATTGCAGTTGGTGTAACTGTTTACGGAATAATAGCAGTTAAAAACACTCCTGTTGATGCTATCCCTGATTTATCAGAAAATCAAGTGATCATATTTACCGAATGGATGGGACGTAATCCACAGATCATTGAAGATCAAATTACCTACCCTCTTGTGAGTAATTTACAAGGGATTCCAAAAGTAAAGAACATCAGGGCTAACAGTATGTTCGGGATGAGTTTTGTGTTTGTTATTTTCGATGATGATGTCGACATCTACTGGGCGAGAACAAGAGTACTGGAACGCTTAAACTATGCGCAGCGATTATTACCCGAAGGAATAACCCCTACACTTGGGCCTGATGGAACAGGATTAGGACATGTTTATTGGTACACTTTGGATGCTCCCGGTTATGATTTAGGTGAACTCCGTGCCTTACAGGATTGGTATGTTCGCTTTGCCTTACAAACAGTTGATGGTGTTAGTGAAGTTTCATCTTTCGGGGGATTTCAAAGACAATATCAGGTGGTTGTTGATCCTAATAAATTGAGATATTATGATGTAACGCTAATGGATCTCAATGAAAAAATAGCTGCGAATAATAATGATGTCGGAGGAAGGAAATTTGAGCAATCAGATATCGGTTATATAATTAAAGGATCAGGTTATATAAAAAACATCAAAGAAATTGAAGAGATTCCTTTGAAAACAGTTAATTCAACTCCTATACGAGTTAAGGATGTTGCTACCGTACAAATGGGAGGTGATTTAAGATTGGGTATTATTGATGAAAACGGACAAGGAGAAAAAGTAGGTGGAATCGTGATTATGCGTTACGGAGAGAATGCGAAAGATGTAATTGACCGAATAAAAGAAAAACTCCCTGAAATAGAAAAAGGACTTCCTATGGGAGTAAAATTTAAAACGGCTTATGACAGATCGGATTTAATTGAAGCTACCATAGCTACATTAAAAGAGGCGGTAATTGAAGAGATCATTGTTGTTGCAATCGTGTTGCTAATATTTTTATTTCATGTAAGGAGCGCTCTGATAGTAATTATCACAATACCAATTTCCATTTTAATATCATTTATTATGATGAGTTGGTTTGGGATAACATCTAATATTATGTCGCTTGCCGGTGTAGCTTTAGCGGTTGGCGACTTGGTAGATGCGGGAATTGTGATGGTAGAAAATGCATTAAAATCAATAAGTGGTGAAGACGAATAATTTGAGCAAAATAATTTAACTGATATGTTATCAAACGAAGAAAGAGAAAAGAAGATTGAAAATTCTTCTAAATTAATTGGTAAGGCAGTGTTCAATTCCATACTTATCACTTTGGTGTCATTTAGCCCGATTCTTTTTTTAGAAGGACAGGAACATAAACTATTCTCGCCATTAGTGTGGACAAAAACTTTCGCCATGATCGGTTCAGCGTTTGTAGTAATATTCCTTGTTCCTGTTCTTATGACCATGTTTTTAAAAGGAAAAGTTAGACCGGAAAGCAAACACCCTGTTTCACGTTTTTTTCTTTGGATGTACAATCCGATTATTCGTTGGTGCCTGAAATGGAAAAAAACTACGATCGCATTAAGCATTGCTTTGGTATTAGGAAGCGTTCCTCTTGTTTTAAATCTTGGTACCGAATTTATGCCACCCCTTGATGAAGGTTCATTATTATTTATGCCGGTAACATTACCCGATGTTTCAAATTCAGAGGTAAAAAGAATTATGCAGGTGCAGGATAAGTTAATTATGACCGTACCGGAGGTGCAAAATGTATTGGGAAAAGCCGGAAGAGCAAATACAGCAACGGACAATGCACCAATAAGTATGATTGAAACAATTATACTCTTGAAGCCTCAAAAAGAATGGCGAGAAGGACTTACTAAAGAAGGAATCATTAATGAGCTTAATTCTAAAATGCAAATTCCCGGTGTAATTAATGGTTGGACGCAACCAATCATTAACCGTATTAATATGTTATCAACTGGAATCAGAACTGATGTAGGGGTTAAAATTTACGGACAAAGCCTTGATACCATAAACAAACTTGCACAACAATTCAAAAAAGAATTAGAAGGAATTGATGGTGTGAAAGATTTATATGTCGACCCAATTGTTGGTGGAAAGTATGTGGATATAAATATAAAGAAAGATGAGATTGGGCGGTATGGATTAAGTGTGGATGATGTAAACATGTTTATTGAAACAGCCTTGGGTGGAATGAATGTAACTACTACTGTAGAAGGGAGACAACGCTTTACTGTTAACGTAAGATTTGCACAAGATTTCAGGGACAAAATCGACAAACTAAAGAGACTACAATTACAAACAATGGATTATGGGCCTATACCATTGTCAGCTGTTGCAGAAATAAAAATAAGTGAAGGCCCGCCAATGATTACTTCTGAGAATGCTATGTTACGTGGAACTCTACTATTCAATGTGAGAGATAGGGATTTAGGAAGCACTGTAAATGATGCTAAAAAGAAACTGGAAACGGTGGTGAAAAAATTACCTAAAGGTTATTTCTTAACATGGAGCGGCCAGTATGAAAATCAAGTACGGGCAAATGAGAGATTAAGAATGATTATTCCAATTGTTTTAATTATAATAATGGTTATTCTTTATTTTACTTTCCATACTTTCCGGGAAGTACTTATTGTTCTTTCGGCAGTGCCAGTTGCATTAGTTGGTGGCGCTTACTCTCTACATTTCTTTAACGTTAATTTTTCAGTAGCTGTTGCGGTTGGTTTTATTGCCTTATTTGGTGTAGCCGTCGAAACAGGAGTGTTAATGTTGGTCTATATGAATAACTCAGTATTTAAGAAAGTTAAAAAGGCAAAATCGGAAAATAAGGAATTGACAAGTCAGGATGTAGAAGATGCAATTTACGATGGTGCAGCTTTACGACTGCGTCCAAAACTTATGACGGTGTTAGTGGATATTATTGGTCTAATGCCGGTTTTATTAGCAACAGGAACAGGAAGCGACGTGATGAAGCCTATTACCATTCCGTTTGTATTTGGTTTGATTACGTCAACTTTATTTGTGCTAATTGTTTTACCGGTACTTTATGCATTGGTAAGAGAATACGAACTAAGAAAGCATGGGAAATTAATTGTTCAGGAATTTGAAGATTAGAAATGATGAATACACACAAATATTTAATTAAAAGCATTCTTCTGATTACAGTTGTTTTGCTTGTGCCATTTGAAATGTTTTCACAGACAATGTCGCTTGAAAATGTCTTAAATGAAATTGAAAAAAAACAGCCTGAGTTGAAAAAATACGATGCGAAAATTAGTGCGTATGATACTTATGCTTCAGGCGCAAAGGCACTAGATGCACCGCAGGTTGGAGCAGGATTTTTTATGACTCCTTACAATCCTCAAATGTGGAAAGCTGATCCGGCAATGAATACAAATGGCATGGGGTCTTTTATGCTGTCTGCTCAACAGATGATTATGAACCCCAAAAAGTTAAATGCAAATTCGAATTACATGAAAAGCATGTCGGGTATTGAATTACAAATGAAAGGTTCAATGAGAAATGAACTCTTCTCGATGGCTAAAATGAGTTATTATGAGTGGGTGATTTTAAAAAGAAGGAAAGCCATACTTATGGAAAGTGAAAGTATTTTAAAATACCTTATTGAATCTAACGAGCTAAGATATAAATACGGAATGGATAAGCTCAATGCTTATTACAAAGCAAAAGGGATGTTAGGAGATGTACAAACTATGATGGTAATGACAAATCAAGAAATCAATCAAAAAATGATTGAATTAAATACCTTAATGAACCGTAACAAAAACCTCCCTTTTGATGTAGATACTTTAATAAAGTTTAATGAATATGAAAACGTGTTGGTTGATAGTGCTGCTATCATGTCGGCAAGGAGTGACTTCAAGGTTCTTAAGCAAAATGAAAACCTATTACGAACTAAGCAGACATTTGAAAACTCAAAACGATTACCTGATTTTGGTTTAAAATACGACCACATGCTTGCTTTTGGAAAGCAGCCACAGCAATTCAGTTTAATGGCAATGGTAACAATTCCAATAGCACCTTGGTCATCTAAAATGTATAAATCAACGGTAAAGGGTTTAAATTATGAGATTGAAGCTGCTAAACTTGAACAACAGGGTTTTGTAAATAACGTGAGTGGAACTATAGAGAATATCAAGGTAAAGATTAAGAATAAAAAACAGCAGATCGAGCTTTCAGAGAAAGTGGTTATCCCATCTATGAAGAAAAATTACGAGACAACTTTGTTGGCATATGAGCAAAATACAGAAGAATTATTTATGGTGCTGGATGCTTGGCAGAACTTAAAATTAATGCAGTTAAACTATGTTGCCCAGTTAATGGAATTAGCTGAATTGCAAATTCAATATGAAAACCAACTTGAAATAAAATGATAATGCGTTTATTAAAAATATTATCTATCGTTCTGATTTTTAGTTCTTGCAATAGCACGAATGAGAAAGAACATAACGACATGAAGGAACAGGACAACAATGATCATAAAAATCACGTTGCGCCAAGCCAGGGCAAAAAGTACACATGTCCTATGCATCCTGAAATTATAAGGGATGAACCCGGTCAATGCCCTATTTGCAAAATGGATTTGGTTGAGATGAAAGGTGACGAAAGTAAATCCTCTGAAACAGAACTTGATGTTTTATTAAAGCCTACAAACAAGTATGTTATTTCTCAGGTAAAAACAGTGGCCATGAAGCGACAAACTGTATCTGCAACTATTCAAGTCTCTGGGAAAATAAACTATGATACAAGGGAAATTTCAACCATATCATCAAAAGTAGAAGGACGAATCGAAAAATTATATGTGAAGTATTTATATCAACCCGTGAGCAAGGGGCAAAAGCTTATGGATATTTATAGCAAAGAATTATTGACAGAACAGGAGAACTTCATTTATTTATTGAAAAACGATCCTGATAATTATTCACTCATAAAAACTGCCGAAGATAGGTTGATGTTACAGGGTTTAACTCATTACCAGGTGAAAAAGATAAAAGCTGAAAAGAAAGCGATTGATTATATTGGTATTTACAGTCCTTATTCAGGCCATCTTCACGATTTATTGGGTGAGAAATCCTCTGATATGTCTTCCATGAATCAGCAGCCACAAAAAGAACTTTTAATTAAGGAAGGTATGTACGTTCAAAAGGGGCAAGCGGTTTTTAATGTTTATAATACCAACAAATTGTGGGCATTGCTTAATGTTTATTCCGAAAACCAAGGCTCAATTGCAAAAGGTCAAAATGTAAATCTTTTTGTTGATGGGAAAGAACTCAGCGGGAATTTCAAAATTGATTTTATAGAGCCTGAAATAAAGACTAATCAAAATACCGTTACCGCAAGAGTTTACCTGTCAAATTTAAATGGAGAAATAAAGGTGGGTTCAAATGTAAAAGGAAATATCAATGCAGGTGAAAAAACTGGATTTTTTATTCCAGTTACATCCGTGGTTGATTTAGGCATCAGCCATGTTGTATTCTTGAAAGAAAATAATTTGTTTAGAGCACAAAAAATTTTAGTCGGCTCAGTATTAAATGATATGATTGAAATTGTTTCTGGGATTAAAGAGAGCGATTTAATAGCTGTAAATGCACAACTATTAATGGATAGTGAGAGTTTTATTAAAACAGAAAATTAAAGAGATGAAAAAGAATATTTTTTTACTCCTCATTGTTTTATTGTTTGGGTATTGCACACCCAAAGAGGAAAAGACCGATTCAGATGTTTATTACACCTGTTCGATGGACCCGCAAGTTGTTGAAACGAAGCCGGGAAATTGCCCTATTTGTAAGATGCCTTTAACTCCAGTAAAAAAGGATCATTCTGCGCATGAGGGCGGGTTGCATCTTAGTGATCAGCAAATTCAATTAGGGAACATAAAAATCGATATTTTGACGGAGCATGAATTAGGAGATGAAATGCAGCTTACAGGAAAATTAAGTATCGATCAAAATAAACAGTGGTCTATCAGTTCAAGGGTAATGGGAAGGATTGATAAATTGTATATTAAAAATCTAGGAGAAACCATTAATGTAGGAGATGTAGTTTATGAGATTTATAGCGAAGACCTGAATTTGGCTGCACGTGAGTACAAAATGGCTCTTGAGAAAAAAAGTTCATTTAAAACAGAATCCTTTGATATGGATAGAATCATTCAAAGTGCAAAGCATAAACTTAAACTATATGGCTTAAGTGACACCCAAATCAATAAAATTTCGAGCGCAGATTTAACTAGTGATTTGTTTATGATTACAAGCAATGTTTCCGGTGTAGTTTCCTCTGTTGATATTAGAGAAGGTGATTATGTAATGGAAGGTGGGAGTATTTGTCATGTTTCAGATTATAAGAGCCTGTGGGCTGAAGCACAGGTTTTTGTGAATGATCTTTCTAAAGTTAGTGAGGATATGAAAGCAACTCTGTTTTTCCCTGGCATAAAGGGAAAGAAAGTTGTAGGAAAAATATCGTTTGTAAATCCTGAATTAGGTTCGGGCTCACAAATAAACCTTGTCAGAGTTGAAGTAGCTAATCCAGACAATATACTAAAGGTTGGAATGCAGGTTGATTTTTCTATTTTACTTAACACTAAAACTGTTGTGGCATTGCCAACCGATGCTATACTTCTTGATGGTAAAGGAGCATCTGTTTGGAAAAAAACAGGCCATAATAAATTTGAAAGTGTTATGGTTCATACCGGACTTGAAACAAACGAATACACCCAAATTTTACACGGATTAAATAAAGGAGATACGATTGTAGTATCAGGAGCATATTTATTAAACAGCGAATATATGTTTAAAAAAGGAGCAAATCCAATGGAAGGACATGATATGAGCAAAATGAAATAAAAAAGGAGGAACAAATGAGTGTAATACCATCAGTAGTAAACTATTTATATTCCCTTCGTAAAAGCGGAAGAAATGTAACTGTTGAAATGAAAGTGTGGGGAAATTGCGGTAAATGTAAAACCCGAATAGAAAAGGCTGTGAAAATTAAAGGTGTAAAAAAAGCGGAATGGGATATGGATACCAAAATTCTAACTCTTACTTATAGCCCAAAAATTATTTCTCTTGAAAAAATTCATGAGAAAATTGCCATTGCCGGACATGATACAGAAGATATATATGCCCTTAAATCAAAATACATTAAGCTACCGGACTGTTGTAAATATATTAGGGAAAAATGATTACCAGCGGAAAATATAATGGTAAAGCGGTTGAGTTGTCCTCCACTATAACCTGCCCGAATTGTGGCCATAAAAAGGAAGAAATTATGCCCACAGATGCTTGTGTTTACTTTTACGAATGTGAAAAATGTAAATCTATCCTGAAACCATTAAATGGAGATTGTTGCGTTTATTGCAGCTATGGATCAGTAAAATGTCCTCCAATTCAGGCAGGAAATAAGTGTTGTTAGTACCGGTAAAGTGGTG
>Ga0208628_1000132_pt1 | contig 45685 bp, 46 predicted proteins | sample LakWasMet16_LOW5_2_FD_183864 | JGI IMG/M metagenome (GOLD analysis project Ga0208628, IMG submission 183864) | Freshwater sediment methanotrophic microbial communities from Lake Washington under simulated oxygen tension - Sediment Metagenome... | ecosystem: Environmental > Aquatic > Freshwater >... | reverse complement strand
TGTTATTCCAGGCGGCAACCTCCCGGTAGCTCAGGCCGGCGCGAAAAGAAATGCCGTACAAGGTATCGCCCGGATGCACCACATAGGGCTCGTTGCGCGAGATCGGCTCGTATTGCCGTTGGGCTGCGGCAACCGATTTGGCCGGCGGTGTTTTTTCATCGGAAACATTAGTTGCCCGTACGCTGACCGTTGTCTGCGCGCAGGCGCTCAGCACCACGACGGATGCGATGACCGAACAAGTAAATAGTGAAATATTTTTCATGGTGTATTTCATACGCCTTGTGGTTTCATAACGATCCAGACAATCAGCAAAATAAATACGGCGGTTGCGATCCAGCCGATCGGTTCAATATATTTTTTCAACCTGGCTTCCGCCTTCGCACCACCAAGGCGGATAGCCAAAGCAACCAAAAACACCCGCTTGCCCCTGCCTATCAAGGCGCCGAAGAAGAAAGGCAGCAAAGGCATGCCGGCGGCACCGGCGGCGACTGTAAAAATCTTGAAAGGAATGGGCGTGAAACCGGCGGCCAGCAACAGAAGGAATCCGTTATCGATCACATCTTTTTTGATGCTCTCGAATTTCGCGGCATAACCCATTTTTTCGACCAATGGCATCGCCAAATCAATCGCGAAATGGCCGATCGCGTACCCGACAAACATGCCGACCATGGAAGCCGCCAAACTGATGCCCGCATACCAAAACCCGGATTTCGGCTTGGCGAGACACATCGGGGCCAGCATCATTTCCGGTGGCACGGGGAAAATAAAGGCTTCCAGAAAACTCAATACCCCAAGCAATGCGGGTGCATTTTTATGCTGCGCCCACTGCATTGCCTTTAGATACATCGGCTCGAAAATCTTCATCAAATAATCCCGGTAACCAAAGGCACGAAAACCACATTGCCCAAATCGTCTTGCACGATGCCATCAGGTGTTTTTCTCAGGCGCAAAAGTTTCTGCACATTCGAGCCGCCGACCGGTGCTATCAAAGTACCGCCCTCGGCTAGTTGTTCGAGTAGTTCGGGCACGATGGCAGCAGCGCCGGCGGTAACGATAATGGCATCGAACGGCGCATATTCGGACCAGCCGATATGGCCGTCGACATGCTTGCTGCGCACATTCAAATTCAGGTTTCGAAAACGACGGCGCGCCTGACGCAATAATTCTTCAATACGTTCAACCGTAAAGACTTCCATGCCCAGCGTTGCCAATACCGAACCCTGATAGCCGGAACCGGTACCGATCTCGAGTACTTTTTTCGGCATGCCGTGTTCAATCAAGGCTTCGGTCATGCGAGCGACCACCCAAGGTTGGGAAATCGTCTGGCCCTTGCCGATCGGCAGCGCAGTATCTTCATACGCACGCGATGCAAGCGCTTCCTCGATGAATAAATGCCGCGGCAATACACGCAATGCATTCAGTACGCGCTCATCCCGAACACCACCTTCGCTGCGCAAGCGGTCCACCATGCGATCACGGGCTCGCTGCGAAGTCATGCCCAAGCCTTTGGCTTCGGGTTTGATGAGGTAAGGCGACATCATGCGGACAGTTTTTTTCCCGCGCTCAAACCGGAAATCCATTGCCCCACCGTTTCAAGCGCGTGGTAACGCGTCAGGTCGACATGAATCGGCGTGATGGAAATAAAGCCGTTACGCACCGCATGGAAATCGGTGCCGAGGCCGGCATCCTGTTCAGGGCCCGGCGGGCCAATCCACCAGACCGTACGTCCACGCGGATCGGTTTGCGGGATGCAGGGTTCGGCGCGATGACGATGCCCGCAGCGGGTGACTTCAAAACCATGAATATCTTCCCAGGGCATGTCAGGGACATTGACGTTCAAAATAGTATCCGCGGGCAAGGGGTCGGCCAGCAGGCGTTCGGTAATCAACACCGCCGCTTTCACTGCAGACTCGTAATGTCTCGCTTTATGGTCTTGCGTTGCCAATGACATCGCGATGGCGGGAAAGCCGAGACAGCGCCCTTCCATCGCGGCAGCGACGGTGCCGGAATAGATGACGTCGTCACCCATATTGGAAGTGTTATTGATGCCGGAAATCACGATTTCGGGGTCCGATTTCAACAATCCCGCGAGCGCCAGATGCACGCAATCGGTCGGGGTTCCCGCAACGCTCCAGGTATTTTCATTCAAGGGCTTGGCACGGATCGGCATGTCCAGAGTAAGCGAGTTGCTCGCACCGGAACGATCCCGGTCTGGCGCTACCACGAAGACGCTGTGTCCGGCCTCCTGCAAGCCCTGGGCCAGCATTTTGATGCCCGGTGCATCGACGCCATCATCGTTACTGATCAATATTCGCATTGCTACCTCAATTCATTATGCTCATGATAACGGAAGCCAGATAGCTTGTGTTTTGTAATCCCGGGAATATGCAGAAAAACCAGCCGCCGGACGATGATCACGATGACGATGATGCCGCGCTGTTTCGCGAGGCAATCGGCGAAGTGCGCCGCATTGAAATCAGGGAGCAAACCATTCCGCGCAAGAAGCCCCTTGCCGATTCGAAGATGTTCCGTCGCGATGAAGCCGAAGCCTTGCGTGATTCACGATCGGTATCGGCAACCGAGGCTTATTTGAATTCCGCCGACGAACTCAGCTACCGCCGGCCCGAAGTCCCCGAGAAATGGTTCAAACAATTGAAACGCGGGCAGATAAGCATTCAGGATGAACTGGATCTGCATCACTGTCGCGCTGCCGACGCCGAAGTTTTCCTGAAACAATTTTTAAACCAGGCGCGCGAAGAAGCGCATTATTGCGTGCGCGTAATTCACGGCAAGGGCTTGCGCTCCGAAAGTACACCGGTACTCAAAGCACTGGTTGACCGGGTATTGCGTCATCGCGGCGATGTTTTGGCGTTCAACTCCGCGCCCCAGACACAAGGTGGAACCGGCGCGGTGCTGGTATTGCTCGCACGCCAATGAAGGCAACCAAACAAACGACTTTTATTGACCGTCTTTTTTGGGTTTCGGTGCCAACGGTGGATTCACCCACTTTACTATCACGCCGTGCTGGCTGGCTTGACGCTCCACTCTCGACATGTATTTTTCGTCATAACCGCTGCTGTTGAGCTTGGTTTGGGACATCTTCGACGAGTCTTTACTGTCGGTCGAGGCGCAAGAACTGAGGATGCACATGAGGCAAAGGGCCAATACTCGTTTCATGGGATTACTCCTGAACATGGACGAGATTTCAGACTACTCCTGCCAACGCCGGTTGCAAGTGCCTGATTATGGTTTTTGCGACCAGTCTGCCAGCTCTCCCAATTCAGCCAGCAATTCCGTGGCATACGCGCCCGGCGGCAGGGAAAACCGGCATGACAAATGGTCTTTTTCCGGCCATTCCCAGCTCAAATCAGGCACCTGAATTCGCAAAGCGCGCCGTTCCTGTTTCAGGTCGGCTGCCTCCAGGCCCTGGCATAGCGCACGGTGGACTTCGGCAACGGCCAATTCACAATCGGCAACCGCCGATTGAACTCTAAGTTCGCCCTTGCCCCACATTGGCCCGGTCGCATGGATCTCCAGTTTTTCGGCTCTTGACCGGAGTTCATCGGTAAACGGCTCCGGTCCGAAAATGCTGTGCGAGCCATCGATCATCCATACCTCGCCCTCCAACGCGCTCAGCCAGTTTCTATTTTCGATGCGCGCCGCCAATACGGCATTGAAAATTTCGGAACGTGCAGCCGAAAGATAAATGGATCGCTGTTCGCGTTTCACCCGGTCACCCGAAAACATTTTCAATGCCATTCCGACATTGGCGCGCTCGCGGCCAAAACGTTGCTCGCCAAAATAATTGGGCAAACCGAAATCACGAATTTTCCCGAGACGATCCTCGATTAATGCTTGGTCGCCTTCGATCTCGCGCAGTTGCAAAGCAAACCGGTTTCCGGCCAATGCGCCGCGCGGAAGTTTCCGGTGATGCCATTGCCATTCGAGCAATTTGACGCCATCGATATTCAGGCTATCGAAGTCAGGCGCGATTTTTTTTGGCAGATGCACGGTAAAACGTTGCCGCGTCACTGCATGACGGTCTTTCAAGCCGGCATAACCCACTCCCATCTCGGCGATGCCGGCCCAGGTCGCAAGTTGCTTCGCGACGAACGCGGTATTCAAACCGCGTTTCTCTATCGTCAGCAATAAATGTTCGCCTTCACCATGGGCATCGAAAGCGTTTATTTCTTCAACGACGAAATCTTCCGGAGTGCTGCGAAACTTTCCTTTCAATACGGCTTCGCCGTAGGCACGCGGCAAGATCATGCCTGCCCCAGCAAGACGACAGCCTGAGCCGCAATTCCCTCACCCCTTCCGGTGAAGCCGAGTTTTTCGGTCGTGGTGGCCTTGACTGAAATCTGTTCAATACCCGCCTTGCAATCTTCGGCAATATTTTTCCGCATCAGCTCGCTGTAAAGACCGATTTTTGGGCGCTCGCAGATAATCGTGATATCGGCATTGTTCAACGAATAACCTTTGGCCTGCACCAGCGAAAAACAATGGCGCAGCAAGTCGCGACTGTTCGCCCCACGCCAGCGTTCGTCGCCCGGCGGAAAATGCTTGCCGATATCGCCCAGCGCAAGCGCACCCAGAATCGCATCGCAAAGCGCGTGCAAAACCACATCGCCATCCGAGTGCGCAATCAAACCGTATTCATGTGCAATGCGCACTCCGCCCAGCATGACGTGATCGCCGTCGCCAAATGCATGAACATCGAAACCGCTGCCAATTCGCATCATTTCTTACTCAAAATAAATTCTGCCAAGGCCAGATCGGAAGGCGTTGTCACTTTGATATTGTCTTCGGAACCTTCCACCAGCAAAGGTTTGAAACCCAGACGTTCCATTGCCATCGCTTCGTCGGTGACTTTCAAACCCGCGCGCATGGCCGCTTCTATCGCACGCATCAAACCACCGCGCCTGAACATTTGCGGCGTCAGCGCACGCCATAATTTTTCACGCGGTTCGGTGGCGAATATATGCTTGCCGTCTTCACTGCGTTTAATGGTATCCCGCACCGGCGCAGCCAGAATGGCACCGATGGCATGCCCTTCACCCATTGCCAGTAGCCGCGACAAATCGACGGCGCGCAAGCACGGCCGTGCTGCATCATGTACCAGCACGTATCGATCTTCATGCACCACCGCTGGCAATGCCTGCAAGGCAGAAAGTACGGAGTCTGCCCGCTCGGCACCGCCACGGCAGGTATAAATCGGCTTGCCTTCCATCTCGCGCCAACCACCCCAATACGGATCATCGGGAGAAATCGCCACCATCACACCGTCCACCAAAGGGTGCGCCAACAAGGAGCGCAGACTGTGTTCGATCAGGGGGCGACCGGCAATATTCAAATATTGTTTTGGCGTTTCGCTACCGAAACGGGTACCGCGACCTGCTGCGGGTACGACGGCCCAGGTCATTTGGCATCCTCTTCGACAACCGCTTTTTCTTCCGGAAGTTTCGCAGCATGCGGATCGACTACGCGATAAAAAGTTTCACCCGGTTTCACCATACCCAATTCATTGCGGGCACGCTCTTCGGCGGCGGCCTCGCCCGACTTCAAGTCTTCCACTTCGGCGGCAAGAGCATCGTTGCGCTGCTCGAGATGCGTGTTGTCCGCCGCTTGGGTACGTACCTTTTCTTCAAGCTTGCCAGCTTGTCGCCAACCGGTATCGCCCAACCAAAGCTTGGCCTGAAGAGCCAGCAATAAAATGCCGAGCACCAGAAAAGGCCAAAGGCGTCTCAATAGCGTCATTTTCAGTGTTTCAAACTCACGAAAGCACCGCGACCGGCATAGCGTGCCTTGTCGCCAAGTGCCTGCTCGATACGTAATAACTGGTTGTATTTTGCAACGCGGTCACTGCGGCAAAGAGAACCGGTCTTGATTTGGGTTGCAGTGGTGGCAACGGCAATATCGGCGATCGTGGTGTCTTCGGTTTCACCCGAACGGTGCGACACGATAGCGGCATAATTATTGGCATGGGCCATCGCAATAGCCTGCAAGGTCTCGCTCAGGGTGCCGATTTGGTTAACCTTGATCAAAATGGCATTGGCGATTTTCTTGTCAATGCCTTCCTGGAAAATTTTCGGATTGGTGACGAACAAATCATCGCCCACTAATTGAATCGTATTGCCAAGACGATCCGACAACAATTTCCAGCCATCCCAGTCGTCTTCCGCCATGCCGTCTTCGATCGTGATGATCGGATATTTTTTCGCCCAGCCATCCATGAAGTCGACAAATTGTTCGGACGACAGGCGCTTGCCCTCGCCCATCAAATTGTACTTGCCGTTTTCATAGAACTCGGTGCTGGCGACGTCGAGACCGAGCAGAATATCGTCGCCCGCCTTGTAACCTGCCTTGCCGATGGCTTCCAGAATGGTCTCCAGCGCTTCCTCATTCGACTTCAGATCCGGCGCGAAACCGCCTTCGTCACCGACCGAAGTGGAAAGACCGCGCGACTTCAAAACCGATTTCAATGAGTGGAAAATTTCGGTGCCGGCACGCAAGGCCTCGCTGAAAGAATCAAAACCGACCGGCAACACCATGAATTCCTGCATATCGACGTTGTTGTCGGCATGCGCGCCGCCATTGATGATATTCATCATCGGCACCGGCAATGTGACGACATTGTCATCAGCCAGATGCGCCCAGAGCGGCAGCTTTTTCGAGCTGGCAACGGCATGCGCATTCGCCATCGAAACACCCAACAAGGCATTGGCACCGAGACGGCCTTTGTTGTCGGTGCCGTCGAGATTGATCAACTTCTGATCAAGACCTTTTTGGTCCGCGGCATCAAAACCTTTCAATGCATCGGCAATCGTCGTGTTGACGTTGGCTACTGCTTTTTTCACGCCCTTGCCCATATAGCGCGATTTATCGCCATCACGCAGTTCGACGGCTTCTTTACTGCCGGTGGACGCGCCCGATGGCACGGCGGCGCGACCAACATGGCCGGAATTCAATGTCACTTCGGCTTCAAGGGTCGGGTTGCCGCGTGAATCAAGAATTTCGCGAGCGATGATTTTGGTAATGGTGGTCATAGTCTGGCTTCAATGGCTTTCGGATTAATTTAGGTGGTTCGGGACTGGCCGTAATTTAACGCCAGAAGTAATTTTTCTACACAAACGCATTACAGACCGCTCTCCAGAAATCCGTTGCGCTTGGTGATTTCGTCCAGCGCTTTCAATGTTTCCAGTAGCGCCGCCATTTTTCCCAGTGGCCAGGCATTCGGACCATCCGACAATGCCTTGTCAGGATCAGGATGTGTTTCCATAAAAATACCTGCGATACCAACAGCCATTGCGGCACGCGACAACACCGGAACGAATTCACGTTGTCCGCCGGATTTTCCTTCCATGCCGCCGGGTAATTGCACCGAATGGGTAGCATCGAATACCACTGGACAACCGGTATCGCGCATTACCGAAAGCGAACGCATATCGGAAACAAGATTGTTGTAACCAAAACTGACGCCGCGCTCGCATACCATGATTTGCTGATTGCCGGTTGCCTGCGCCTTCGCGGAAACATGCTTCATTTCCCAAGGCGAAAGGAATTGGCCTTTCTTGATATTGACCGGCTTGCCGGTCGCAGCGACTTTCTGGATGAAATCGGTTTGGCGACAAAGAAACGCCGGCGTTTGCAGCACATCAACCACACTGGCCACTTCGTCCATCGGCGTGTATTCGTGCACATCGGTCAAGACCGGCACGCCGATTTGTTTTTTTACTTCGGCCAATACTTTCAGGCCCTCTTCCAGACCCGGGCCACGAAAACTGGTGCCGGAAGTACGATTGGCCTTGTCGAAACTCGATTTGAAAATAAACGGAATACCGAGTTGGCCGGTGATTTCCTTCAGCTTGCCGGCGACATCCATCTGCAATTGCATGGACTCGATGACGCAAGGACCGGCAATCAGAAAAAACGGTTTGTCCAAACCGACTTCAAAGCCGCAGAGCTTCATGCGCTCACCTCTTTCAACAAGCTGCCACCGGCCTTGTATTCGCGCGCGGCACGAATAAAGCCGATAAACAAGGGATGCCCATCGCGCGGCGTGGATAAAAACTCCGGATGCGCCTGGCAGGCAACAAACCACGGGTGATTCGGCAACTCGATCATTTCGACCAGCAAATCGTCCATCGATTTTGCCGAAATGATCAAACCGGCTTCTTCAAGTTGGTTGCGATAGCGATTATTGAATTCGTAACGATGGCGATGGCGTTCGGCTACGACGTCTTTTCCGTACATTGCGCGCGCCTTGGTACCCGCTTTCAAACGGCACTCCTGCAGACCAAGCCGCATGGTGCCGCCAAGATCGGAATCTTCGCCGCGTTTTTCGATATCGCCGCTGGCGGTACGCCATTCGGTAATCAAACCGATGACTGGGTCGGCACAATTTTTGTCGTTTTCGGTGGTATTGGCACCTGGCAAACCAGCGAGGTGTCTTGCCACGTCCACGACGGCCGCCTGCATGCCGTAACAAATGCCGAAATACGGCACATTGTGTTCGCGGGCATATTTTGAAGTAAGCACTTTGCCTTCGAAACCACGATCACCGAAACCACCCGGCACCAGAATCGCATCGACATCGCTCAGGCATTTGCCGTTATCGGCTTCCACCTGTTCCGATTCAAGCCACTTCAGGCGCACGCGCGTGCGCTGGCGAAGTCCCCCGTGTTTGAGTGCTTCCGACAAGGACTTGTAGGCATCCTGGTGATCAACATATTTACCGACCACCGCAACGGTGACTTCATCAATCGGGTTTTCGGCAGCATCGACGGCGGCAGCCCATTCGGACAAGTCCGCTGGCTTGGCCATGTCTTCCAGACGCAATTTCTCGATCACGATCTGGTCAAGTTTTTGCTCATGCAGCCAGAACGGCAATTTGTAAACGTTATCGACGTCTACGCAACTGATCACGGCACGCTCATCGACGTTGGTGAACAACGCGATTTTCTGGCGCTCGCCTTCCGGCAATGGGCGCTCGCTGCGACAAAGCAGGATATCGGGCTGGATACCAATCGTGCGCAATTCCTTGACCGAATGCTGCGTCGGCTTGGTTTTCAATTCGCCCGCTGCAGCGATGTAAGGCACCAGCGTCAAATGCATGAAGATGGCGTTTTCACGACCACGGTCGCTGCGGATTTGGCGAATGGCTTCGAGAAACGGCAGCGATTCGATATCGCCGACGGTACCGCCGATTTCCACCAGTGCGACATCGAAACCATCGGTGGCTTCGAAGATGCAGCGTTTGATTTCATCGGTGATATGCGGAATCACCTGCACAGTGGCGCCGAGATAATCGCCGCGACGTTCCTTGCGGATCACGTTTTCGTAAATGCGCCCGGTCGTGACCGAATTCTTCCGGGTCAGACGGGTACGCACATAACGCTCGTAATGACCCAAATCCAGATCGGTTTCGGCCCCGTCATCGGTGACGTAAACCTCGCCGTGCTGGAACGGACTCATGGTGCCTGGATCCACATTGATATAGGGATCGAGCTTCATCATGGTGATTTTAAGACCGCGAGCCTCAAGAATGGCTGCGAGTGAAGCGGCTGCAATGCCCTTGCCTAGCGAGGACACCACACCACCGGTAACAAAAATTAAACGCGTCATTGGGAAAGCCTGGCGCTGGAAAGCCCCATTTTACCGGAGTCGGCCCGAGTCTGCACCCAACTTGACCGAAATGGCTTAAAAGCCCATCCTGCCAACCTCTGTAGATCACCCAACATAGTTAAAAAATAATGAATTCACGTTATAACGCCGCCGATATTGAAGTTTTATCCGGTCTTGACCCGGTCAAACGCCGCCCGGGCATGTACACCGACACCACGCGCCCGAACCATCTGGCGCAGGAAGTGGTAGATAACTCGATCGACGAGGCCCTCGCCGGTCACGCGAAAACGGTGGAAGTCACGCTTTATGCCGACGGCAGTTGCGAAGTCAGTGATGATGGCCGCGGCATGCCGGTCGATATCCATCCGGAAGAAAAAATTCCCGGTGTTGAATTGATCCTGACCCGACTGCACGCCGGCGGAAAATTCTCGAACAAGAACTACACCTTCTCCGGCGGCTTGCACGGCGTCGGCGTCAGCGTGGTGAATGCGCTGTCGAAAAAAGTCGAAGTGTTCATCAAACGCGATGGCAACGAATACCGGATGGAGTTCCAGAATGGCGATCGCACTTCGCCTCTGGAAATCGTCAACACCGTTGGCAAGCGCAATACCGGAACGCGCGTGCGTTTCTGGGCTGATCCGAAATATTTTGATACGCCGAAATACGCCGTGCGTGCCTTGCGTCATTTATTGCGCGCAAAAGCCGTGCTTTGCCCCGGCCTGACCGTCAAACTTTTTGATGAAGCCACCGGCGAACGCAACGAATGGTATTACGAAGATGGCTTGAGCGATTATCTGCGTGGCGAACTGGTCAATCGCGAATATATTCCGAATGAACTTTTCGTCGGTAATCTGAGCAAAGACACCGAAGTGGTGGACTGGGCCGTGGCCTGGCTACCGGAAGGCGAATTGGTGCAGGAAAGTTACGTCAACCTGATTCCGACCGCTCAAGGCGGCACGCACGTAAACGGCCTGCGCAGTGGTTTCACCGATGCGCTGCGTGAATTTTGCGATTTCCGAAATCTGCTTCCGCGCGGCGTAAAACTGGCTCCAGAAGATGTCTGGGATCGCGTCAGTTACGTGCTGTCGGTAAAAATGACCGACCCGCAATTTTCCGGGCAGACGAAGGAACGATTGTCATCAAGGCAAGCCGCCGGGTTTGTCGAAGGCGCATCGCATGATGCTTTCTCGCTTTGGTTGAATACCCATACCGAACTTGGCGAACGCATCGCGCAAATCGCAATTGAACGTGCCGCCGCGCGCTTGAAAACCGAAAAACAAATCGTCCGCAAGAAAATTACCCAGGGTCCTGCCCTGCCCGGCAAATTGGCCGATTGCATTTCGCAGGATTTGTCGCGTACCGAATTATTTCTGGTCGAAGGCGATTCCGCAGGCGGTTCGGCAAAACAGGCTCGCGACAAAGACTTCCAGGCCATCCTGCCGCTGCGCGGAAAAATCCTGAACACCTGGGAAGTGGAAAGTGGTGGCGTGTTGGCTTCAAATGAAGTGCACGATCTCGCGGTGGCGATTGGTTGCGATCCCGGCGTCGATAAAATCGATGGCCTGCGTTACGGCAAGGTCGTGATTCTGGCCGATGCCGACTCCGACGGTTTGCATATCGCGACACTGCTCTGCGCTTTGTTCCTCAAGCATTTCCCCGCATTGGTCAAGGCAGGCAATATCTTTGTCGCCATGCCGCCGCTGTTCCGCGTCGATGTGGGCAAACAGGTTTTCTATGCGCTGGACGAAGAAGAAAAACGCATCCTGCTGGAACGCATCGAAAAAGAAAAAATGCGCGGTCAGGTAAACGTGACCCGCTTCAAAGGTCTGGGTGAAATGAATCCATCGCAATTGCGGGAATCCACCATTCATCCCGATACGCGTCGCCTTGTTCAACTGACCGTGGATGATGCTGCAGAAACAAAATCGCTGATGGATATGTTGCTATCGAAGAAGCGCGCGAGTGATCGCAAAGCCTGGCTGGAATTGAAGGGTGATATGGCGAGTTTGGAAATATAATTTGCGAGAGAAATATAGGGTGCGCCTCTGGCGCACCGGTGCGCGACACGCGCACCCTATGCCAATTGGAAAATCACAAAACCGCGTCGAAGAATTTCCGTATCACGGCCTGCACATGCCCTGCCTTCGCATCGTCATATTGAAGGCTGTCTTCATCCATGTAAGTCGTTTGCGAAAGTTCCAACTGCACCGTTTCGATATTGTCGGCAACGTCGCAGTAATTGCGTGTGATATAGCCGCCTTTGAATCTACCATTGCTTACCGAAGCAAATCGCTTTTGTTCCGACAATATTTTTTCGATCGCATTTTGCGTCTCCGGCCTGCAGCTTGCACCAGCAACCGTGCCGATATTGAAATCCGGCAACACGCCTTCAAATAGAAACGGCACCCGCGATTTAATCGAGTGGCCTTCCCATAGCAAGACGCGACCATGCAGGAAATGCAGGCGCGCGATTTGTGTTTTCAAGGCATGATGATACGGACGCCAGTAATGCTCGATACGCGAATTTATTTCATGCTCGCTGGGCCAATGACCTTCCAGATACACAGGCTCGCCGCTGAATTGTTTCATCGGGCACAGGCCCGTGGTGTTTTGTCCGGGATACAAACTGACATCATCCGGCGGACGGTTCAGGTCAATCACGTAACGCGAATATTTCGGCTGCAGAATCGTGGCGCCAATGGATTTCGCAAACTCATAAAGACGGCCGACATGCCAATCGGTATCGGGTGCCGAACGTGCTTGCGGCTGCATGCGCTCCTGCAGTGCTTCCGGGATTGCACTGCCATCGTGCGGCAAGCTGATCAACAAAGGGCTCGAACCCAAATGAATCTGATAGATATCGTCTGTCATCGGATCAAAACCTTTGTATGGAATAAGGAAACGGATTGATGATCGGCTCACGCCGGCAAATCATATCCGCCAATAAATGCCCGGTGACCGCCGACATGCTGACACCCAGCATGCCATGACCCGTGGCCAACCAAGCGTTTTTCAAATTCTGCGTGGCACCAAGAATCGGCAAATCGTCCCACGTCATCGGCCGCCAGCCAAACCATTCCTCAAGCTTTAACGGGCCGACGGCTTCATGTAAATATTCGCTCGCGCCGCGTTCAAGCGCATCAAGACGACGACGATTCAAGCGATTGTCATAGCCGGAAAACTCCATCGTGCTTCCAAGGCGATAACCACTACCCCAGGTCGTCACGCACACACTGCGCTCTTTCAACACGACTGGTCGTTTGGGTGCTAGCCCCGGTCGCGTATAGGTAATCGAATAGCCCTTGCCCGGCTGTACCGGCAAATGCACGCCGAGCGATTTCATCATTGCCGGCGACCATGGCCCCAATGCAAACAAATAATCCTGCGCCTGATATTCGCCAAGCGATGTCCTTATTTTTTGCACTTCGTCATGACTGGTTTCGACGGCGAGTATTTCGCATTGTTCGATAATCAAGCCGCCGAGTTGTTTCACAACCCGCGCCAGCTCCGCCGTATAAAGATCAGGCCGCAGATGCGCGTCGCCAGGATAATGCACTGCACCGGCCATGCCCGTTTTCAATGCAGGTTCGTCTTTTGCCAACTCTACGCCGGATAAAATCTGAGGTTCCAGACCAAATTCACGAACCGCTTCGGCTTCCTTGGCCGCATTCTCGAATCCGGCCTGCGATTTGTAGACGTTGTGCATTCCGGTCGAACCGAACTCGCAGTCCAGTTTTTCCTGTTTCACGATCTGTTCTATCAAACGGCGCGAATTATGCAGCAAATCCATTTTCGCCAATGAACTGGCACGCCAATCCTTATCGTTGCAACGACCGGCGAATTTCAGCAGCCACGCTATCAGTTGCGGATCCAGCGTCGGCTTGACGTAAAACGGCGCGTCCGGCGTCAACATCCATTTCATGGCTTTCAACACCATGCCCGGTGCGGCAAGTGGCGGAATATGGCTTGGCGTGATGGTTCCGCAATTGCCCAATGAGGTAGCAGAACCGATCGTGTCACGCTCCAATATGCAGACGCTGCGGCCGGCTTTCAGCAAATAATAGGCACAGGCCAGGCCGATAACTCCACCACCCAAGATCAGGACATCTGGCTTGTTTTTTTGCATGATGGAATTGTAGCGTCTAATTGAAGTTGCGGTTCGCATCCACCCGCATTGCCGGCAATGACCAATAGGTTAGTGCGCGCCACAACCATTCCATCGGACCATAACGAAAATATCGCAACCATAGATGGCTGAAAATAACTTGCGTGATGAACACCATGATTACGAATAATGCCAAATGAGCGCGGCCCCATTGCGCCCAGAGGCCCAGGCCATAGCCGTAAAACACCGAGCTGGCGATCAGTGATTGCATGAGATAGTTGCTCAGCGCCATTTTGCCCGCCGGCGCCAAAAGCCCGAGAGTCTTGCTGCCGATGGCAGAGCTCATCGCGAAGGCAATCGTGCAAAGATAAAACAGACTCAGTGGCAGGTTGCCGAACATCATCAACGCGTCGGCAATCATGCCTTCATTGTCCGACATGCCCTCACCGGAAAATAACTGCGCCGAACCAATAAATGCAGCCGCCATTACCGCAGTGGCGGCCATGGCTTTAAGAAAAAAAGAGCGATTACCTTTCAAATCCAGCAAGCGGCCGGAGCGCATGATGCCCGCTCCGATCAGGAAGATGCCGAATGCTCCTATAAAAACGAAGGTTTCGTAATTCAGCATCAACATGAAATCCTGCCAGCGCTGCTGCGTCACTTGCCAGTAATCGCCGGCCGAATATACCCGTGCAGCCTGCATGGCAAGCTCGGCAGTATCGGCAGAATCTTTCGCTGCGGCAGCGACTTGATCGGCAGTCATCGAAGAAGACATCAGGCCGGACAACAGCAGCATGAAAGCGGGAGCGCAATAAAAGCCGACACCGAGAAATCCGTTGGCAGGTACGGAAATGAAAGGCAGCCACATGAAAACGAAGGCGACCAATGCATAGGAATGGAGAATATCGCCCGGCCACAGGAATGCGGTATGCAACAGCCCGAAAACCATCAGCGCCGCCGTTCTGCGCAGGTAGATGGCTTCAAATGGCCTGCCATCCTGCGTCAGTTGCGTTTGCATGACAACAAAGCCCATGCCGAACAACAGCGAAAACAATACCCAGAATTTGCCGGTCACAAAAATTTCGATCAGCCGTGCGATGGTGTAATCAAGCCCGACCGTCGCAGCCGGAATTCCCTGGCCAAATTCCTGAATCGGGCGGTTGAAATACTCGATATTCATCAGAAAAATACCGAGTAAGGCAAACCCCCGAAGCACATCCAGCACTTCGATCCGGGCTATTTTTTTTAAGGAAGTTGTAGCGGGGATTTCGGCGGTGATAAACGGGTTGTTCATGCCGAGAATCCCCTGGACTGACGTTAGTGTTGCACGCCACCGTCGCCGTGGACATGACCGTGTTCGAGTTCTTCGGCCGTGGCTTCGCGAACAGATACGACTTCCGTTTCGAAATTCAGTGTCTTGCCTGCCATCGGGTGGTTCAAGTCAACATCCACTACGCTGACGCCCACTTTCAATACCGTCATCGGGCGTGGGCCCATTTGCGTAGGCAAAACCACTTGCATGCCGGGAGCGAGCTTCGCGCCTTTGAACAACTTGCGTGGAATACGTTGATTCAACCCATCCTGACGATCGCCATAGGCTTGATCCGGTGTCACGGTAATCGAGAATTTTTCTCCGGCTTCGCGTCCAATCATCGCTTCTTCCAGACCTGGAATGATATTGCCATGGCCGATCAGGATCGCCATGGCATCACGATCATGCGAACTTTCCAATTGCGGCATGCCGGGCTCTGCAACGGAGTAATGGAAATGCACGACGGAGTTTTTCTCGATTTTCATTTTTAACCCTAATTTATCAATGTAATGGGCCCATTAAGGCAAAATCGGGCCATGTATTCGGACGCGCATTATCCCCAGACAATGACTTTATTGCCAGCAAAATCGCGGTTTTTAGGACTTTCTTCGGCTTTTCTCATGTGCATGCTTAGTGCCTGTGCCACTACGCAAAAGCCGCGCGAAAGCCTTGAAAGCATGCAAACCCACCGACTCGAAGATGCCGACAGCACCGAAGTTCGTGATTTAAACCAGATCAGCAACGAAGTCATAATTCGCGCCATCAGCCTGGTCGGCACGCCTTATCGCTACGGCGGCACGCGGCCGGAAACCGGTTTTGATTGCAGTGGTCTTATTGGCTATGTCTTTAATGAAGCTGCCGGGCTGAGATTACCCCGCACTACCCGCGAACTTATCGATATCGATGCAAAAGCCATCGACCGGAACGACCTGCAGGCTGGCGATTTGATCTATTTCAACTCCCGCGGCGGCCGGGTTAGCCACATTGGTATCTACGTCGGCGAAGGCCGTTTTGTGCATGCCCCCAGCACGGGCGGGCTGATTCGTATCGACAAGCTCGATACGCCCTATTGGACCAAATTTTATGTCGGGGCAAAACGCGTACTGATGTAATCACGCTCCAAACAAGGATTTGATTCTGTGCAAAAGGCTTTTCTGCGGAGCCTCCGTTTTTTTTGCCTTGCCATATGCAAACCTGTCTTGCTGATCGGAAATCTCGCGTGAGGACTTGCCGAGTTTTTTACCTGATGCGGCAATCAATGCCGGCATTTTCGATGTTTGCCATATCTTTTCATGCAGCTCGACGGGAAATACGTATCCGATCTTGTAAAGCAACAAATTGAAAACAGTCTCGTTATTGATGAATTTCAACATGATGGTATTTAAGTCATCGTCCTTAAAATTACTGGCATGACGCGTATTCAGCGTAGCAACGATGGCATTCGGATCATTCGATTCCAGTAGTTCAGACAGTGACAGAACCTTCTTCTGCACACCGATAAAAATATCGTCCAATACCCTTTTTTGCCGCATTGAAGGCGGCAATATATTTTCTACTTTGCAAAATGTGCACGGGTAATTCGTCTTGTCCGGGTTGACCTCGAGTGGAGCGCCGCAGGAAGCGCAGCGAACGGCTATCAGGGAATTAGCGCTGCCGATTTTCTGGTTTACGTATCGATATAAAACCATGCCCTTCTGGTCTTTCAGGGGCTGGAATACCAGTTTTTCGCTGCAATGCTCGCAGGCGTGATCATGCGCGAAAACAATATCGCCGGCCGGGACGATGCTCTTCTTGCAATGATGACAATTGATCGAAGCGGCGGCTTCCGAATTCGATGTCGCTGTCATAAAACCCATCAGATGCTTGTTGCCGACATCGCCTCGAGCCAGCTCCCCGATACCGCAGAACTGCATGGCTTCGAGCCAACTGTGACGGCTGGACTCACCGCAGTCATTGCATTCGGGCAAACCTTCCATATCCTGAAAAACAATTGGCTTGCCGCATTTATCGCAGGAAACCTGCAGACGATATTGGTACCAGACATAACTGAATTCGGACATTCACGGCCCCGGCTAACTTGCATTCCTGAATGAATTATAGGGCCCTGCCCATGCTTCGGCTCACCGTTTCAGGCCCGCCAATCAGCAAAAACCGTTTAATAATCTATATTTAGCTGGTAAATGCCGGACTAGTAGTGCATAATTCGCCCCGTTTGCTGCTCCGGGTTCGTTGTCCCCTTGGCTGGCCGGCGGTCCAAGGACCGAACAAGCCACCTCTCCCGTACGTTTCGTCGCGCAAACCGCCTAGTCTGATTTCATTCCAAGGCGAAATATTACGCTCCGAGCACGGTTTCAGGGAAAGCTCCGGGTACAACGGAGTTACACATGTCTTTTGAAACGCTTGGGCTATCGCCCGCGCTTGTGCGCGCGCTGTCCGAAAGTAATTACACCACGCCAACGCCAATCCAGGCCGAAGCTATTCCCCTCATTCTTGCTGGCCGCGATTTGCTCGGTGGCGCCCAAACCGGTACCGGTAAAACGGCCGCGTTTGCATTGCCAATGCTTCAGTTGATCAGCGAACTGACCACACCGCGTCAATCGCGTCGTCCACGCGCATTGATTCTTACCCCTACCCGCGAACTCGCCGTGCAAGTGCACGACAGCATCCGCAAGTACGGTAAATATCTGCGCATGCCTTCCACCGTTGTTTACGGCGGTGCCGGCATGAGCCCGCAAATCGACGCGTTGCGTCGTGGCGTCGACATTCTGGTCGCAACACCGGGCCGTCTGATCGATCACATCGAACAAGGCACTTTGCAATTGGGCGATGTCCAAATGCTGGTACTCGACGAAGCCGATCGCATGCTGGATATGGGCTTCCTGCCTGCTATCCGCCGCGTGCTGACTTATTTGCCGAAAGTGCGTCAAACCCTTTTGTTCTCCGCTACTTTCGAAGAACAAATCAAGAAACTCGCGATTGATTTCCTGAAAAATCCGACCCAAGTGCAAGTCTCGGCGCAAAATGCCGTTGCTTCCTCGGTCAGCCATCGCGCGCATCCGGTCGATACCGGCCGCAAGCGCGATTTGCTCACGCAAATGCTGGCCGAACGTTATCAGGAACAAATCCTGGTATTCGGTAAAACCAAGCACGGTTGCAATCGTCTTGCCGAACATCTGGAAAAAGCCGGTATCCGTTCTGTGGCCATTCACGGCAACAAATCGCAGGCCCAGCGTTTGAAAGCATTGAATGATTTCAAATCCGGCAAAGCCCGCGTTCTCGTTGCTACCGACGTTGCCGCGCGTGGTCTGGATATTCCGCAACTTCCAGTCGTGATCAATTACGACTTGCCGATGGTGGCTGAAGATTATATTCACCGCATTGGCCGTACAGGCCGCGCCGGCGCATCCGGCGAAGCTATCTCTTTGGTTGCTCCGGAAGAAGCACAATTATTGCGTGCGATTCATCGCGTGCTGAAAGCCGACATCGAAATGATTACCGTGCCGGGCTTTGAAGCCAGCCGTGCGATTCGCATGGGTAATGACACTGGTCGTCCTGCCGGCAATCCGCGTCCAAGCGGTGATCGCGCTCCGCAAAAACGTGGTCGTCGTCCGCATGCTGCACCGGGTAAAACCGGCCAGCCTGCTTCGTATGCACACGCCGGTCCGAAAAAGCATGGCGCGAGCAATGGTCCGAAGCGTCGTGACCCATCGGCACAACGCGGTTAAGTCGTAGCCCGGGTCATGGCTCCACCTGACCCGGGGAAACACGAAATTCTGTAACAGTTTGAGTTGCTTATGCACTCGGGGGCCGGCTTGAATTAGTCGGCCTTTTTTAATTGTGGGGAGCGATCCCCGGGTCAGGTGGAGCCATGACCCGGGCTACGCGTGATAAATTGCTTGCATGCAAAAAATAATCATCGAAAAACCAGGGCATTATGATGTCTTGAAACTGGTCGAGTTTCAAACACCGGCACTGCAATCCCATCAGGTTTTAATCAAAGTACATGCGGCCGGCTTGAATTATGCCGATGGTATTATCCGTATGGGCTTGTACGAATCGGCCAAGCGTCTGCATGGCTATCCGATTACCCCGGGTTTTGAAATTGCCGGTGAAGTTATCGAAGTGCATCCCGATGTCAGCGAATATAAAATCGGTGACAAGATTATCGGCGTGACTTTATTCGGCGGTTACAGCAGCCATATTGTTTTGGATACAACGCGACTTTTCCGCCTTCCGGAAAATCTAAGTTTCGAGCAAGCCGCAGCACTGCCAACTGTTTTCCTGACCGCGTGGTTTATGGCACATCGGCAAGTAAATCCAATACCGAATGATGTTTGGCTGGTGCATTCCGCAGCCGGCGGTGTGGGTTCTGCACTGGTGCAACTGGGAAAACTCGCCGGTGTTCGCGTTATCGGTGTCATTGGTTCCGCACATAAGCGCAACGCCTGCCTCGCAATGGGTGCCGATGCGGTGATCATCAAAAGCGAGCAGGGTTTATGGAAAGAAGCGAAAACACTGGCACCGAAAGGTTTCGATGCAATCTTCGACGCCAATGGCGTCAGCACATTGGGCGATAGCTACAAACATCTTGCACCCATGGGAAAACTTTGCATCTACGGTTTCGCCAGCATGCTGCCGAATAATGGCCGATTGAATTGGCTAAAACTTGCCTGGGATTGGCTGCGAACACCGCGTTTCAATCCATTGAAAATGACCCAGGAAAACCGCAGTGTACTGGCCGCGAATTTAAGTTTTCTTTCCGAACACGCCACCATGCTGCGCGAAGGCATGCTGTGGTTGCTGGAACGTTTCGCCGATGGTCGATTGAAGCCATTGCCGGTCGAGACATTCGATCTGGCCGATGCCGGAAAAGCACAGGCACGAATTGAATCGGGGAAAACCATTGGCAAGATAGTGCTGGTGCCGAAGCATCCGTAGGGGCGATTCATGAATAGCCCCTACGAATCAGAACGGTTTGGCTATCACTAGGTAAATCGCACCAAGCGCCAGAAGAATCGGCAATTCGTTGTACCAGCGCAGTGCAGTGGTGGACATCAACTTGCCGCCCGCAGCGGATTTCTTGAGCATTACGCCGGTCGCAATAAAGTACGCAAACAGCAACGCAACCAGTAAAAGTTTCGCATGCAGCCAACCGCCTTTCATTCCGAAATGCAGCCAAAGCGTCATGCCGAAAATGAAAGCGAAACCAAACATGACGTGTCCGAAGCGATACAGCCGTTTTCCCATCAGAACCAGACGCTGCTGTACTGTCGGCTGACCTGCGCATTCGTTGATATTAAGCAGTATGCGCGGCAGGTAAAACACCGATGCCAGCCAGGCGATAACGAACAGCAAATGTAGCGATTTAACCCAGAAATAGGCCATTTGAAGCACTCCGAAGCGATGGGGTATCTTGTTACATAATGCCACAAGCCCAAATGGAGCCACGGCTCCACCCATAAGAGAGTAAACTATGCACCGCGTTCTATCGCATTGGGCGACTCGAACGAAACTGTGAGTACACCATGTCTGAAGCGCCAATTACATTATTTTCCGATTTAAATTTGAGTGAACCGCTGATGCGGATTCTCAAGGATATCGGTTACGAATCACCCTCCCCTATTCAAGCAGCCTGCATCCCCTTAATTCTTGCAGGCGGCGACATCATCGGCCAGGCACAAACCGGTACCGGCAAGACTGCCGCCTTTGCCCTGCCGATCTTGAACAAGATCGATATAAAACAAACCAAGCCGCAGGCTTTGGTGTTGGCCCCTACCCGCGAACTCGCGATCCAGGTCGCCGAAGCATTCCAGAAATACGCCAGCCATATGCCGGGCTTCCATGTACTGCCGATTTACGGCGGCCAAAGTTATGGCCCGCAATTATCGGCACTGCGTCGCGGTGTTCATGTCGTTGTCGGTACACCTGGCCGCGTAATCGACCATCTGGACAAGAACACGCTGGACCTGTCGAACATCAAGACCTTGGTGCTCGATGAAGCCGATGAAATGCTGCGCATGGGTTTTATCGACGATGTCGAAAGCATCCTGAAAAAAATGCCGGCCGTTCGTCAGACCGCATTGTTCTCTGCCACGATGCCGTCGGCGATCAAACGCATTGCCCAAACATATTTGAAAACGCCGTCGGAAATTACCGTCGAAGCGAAAACCCGTACCGCCGACAATATCCGTCAGCGTTTCTGGATGGTCAGCGGTTTGCACAAGCTGGACGCACTTACCCGCATTCTGGAAGCTGAAACCTTTGACGGCATGATTATTTTCGCCCGCACCAAACTCGGCACCGAAGAACTTGCCGAAAAATTGCTGGCACGTGGTTTCTCTGCTGCCGCCATCAATGGCGATATCCAGCAAGCCCAGCGTGAACGCACGATACAAAATCTGAAAGACGGCAAGATCGATATTCTGGTGGCCACCGACGTGGCTGCCCGTGGTCTCGATGTGGATCGCGTCAGTCACGTGATCAACTTTGACGTGCCGTATGACACCGAATCCTATGTCCATCGTATTGGTCGTACCGGTCGCGCCGGTCGTAGCGGTGATGCGATTATTTTCATCACCCCGCGTGAACAAAGTCTGCTGCGCAATATCGAGCGTCATACCAAGCAACCGATTACACCGATGGAATTGCCGACACTGGAAGACATCAATACGGTTCGCATTACCAAGTTCAAGGACCAGATCGCCGAAACCATTGCGGCAGGCGGCTTGAGCTTGTTCCAATCGGTGGTGGAAGATTTCGAACGCGAGAAGAATATTCCTGCCATTGAAATTGCCGCTGCATTGGCAAAAATGGCACGCGGCAAAGTGCCATTGGTGATGGAAAAACAAAAACGCGAACCAAAACCGGAAGTGTCACCGAGCAACCGTCCTTCGCGCGCAGACCGATTCGCGCATGAAGAAAAGCGTCCGCGCAGCGAGCGCTTTGAACGCAGTGATCGTGCGGCGATGCCGAAGAAAGAACGCGTTGCCCGTGATGCCGACGTCGGCAAGGAAACCTACCGTATTGAAGTTGGCCATGACCATGGCGTGAAACCGGGCAATATCGTTGGTGCCATCGCCAATGAAGCCGGACTGGATGCCAAACACATCGGCCGTATCGAAATTTTCGAAGATCACACCATCCTCGATTTGCCCGAAGGCATGCCGAAAGACGTGCTCACCCATTTGAAAACCGTATGGTGTGCAGGGCAACAATTGCGCATCACCAAAGACAGCGAAAAGCCGGATACCGAAGGCAAGAAATCCGGTGGTAGCAAGAAGTCTTTCGGTTCGGAACGTCCGGGCGGCGGCAAGTCTTTTAAGCCAAAACGCGAGTTCGGTGATAGCCCGTTCAAATCGGGCAAACCGGGTGCGCATCGTAAAGGTCCTCGTACCGAGTAATCTTTGCGATGGCAAGAATCCTGATGCCACTGCCGTCGATGGATTTCGATCCGACCGAAAGTGCAGTGCCATTTCGATTCCTGAAGCAACACGGTCATGAATTCGTATTTGCCACGCCGGATGCAAAACCGGCGCAGGCAGACCAACGAATGATTGACGGAAACGGTCTCGGAATACTGAGGCCGTTTTTTATTGCCGATAAAAATGGTCGATCGGCTTATGCCGAGATGCAGCAATCAACGGAGTTTTTATCGCCGATTGCCTACGATGACATCGCAATAAAAACATACGATGCCATCCTGCTTCCCGGTGGTCATGCGCAAGGCATGAAGCCTTATCTGGAATCAGCACGACTGCAGAAATTGATTGCCGAACACTTCGACGCGAAAAAACCGACTGCCGCGATTTGCCACGGCGTCGTGCTCGCCGCACGCAGTCTTCGCGAAGATGGAAAATCGATATTGCATGGCTTTCAATCCACGGCTTTGCTGCAGAAACAGGAAATGCTGGCCTGGCAAATAACACGGACATGGCTGGGAAACTACTACCGAACCTACGATCAAAGCGTACAAGCTGAAGTGACCGCGGCTCTAGCCAAGCCGGACGATTTTCTTGAAGGGCCAATGCCATTAACACGCGATAGCGAGAAGAATCTTCGTCCCGGCTTTGTCGTGAAAGATCGACATTATTTATCGGCTCGGTGGCCCGGTGATGCACATTCGCTCGCCTACCAATTGCACACCCTACTTCGCTTTCAAAATTAGCAAAAGACGTGCGTCACCCCCGAATGCTCTTGTCGGGGGCCCGGTGACTTCATTCATCACGGCAACAACACTTGATCTCCGCCTACGCGGAGATGACCGAATATTTTTTTCACGAACAGATAACCTGCTTGAATCATTCCCGGTTTAGAATCGAGACATTCTTCACCTAAGCCAGGAATACCCATGAGCAACCAACATCGCGCCCTGCACCTTGCTGCCCGCCCAGAAAACGAACCGAAAGACAGCGACTTCGAACTTCGCACACAAGACCATGCCGCTTTAAGCGATGGACAGATCCGGATCGATGTCCGTTATATTTCGATCGATCCTGCCATGCGTATCTGGATGACCGAACAGAAATCCTATTGGCCGCCGGTGGAAATGGGGGCAGTGATGCGTGCCTCGGCGATTGGTGTTGTTTCCGAATCGAAGAATGAGAAGTTTGCCGTCGGTGCCTGGGTGACCGGCATGATGGGCGTGCAAAACAGTTTGGTCAGTGACGGCAAGGGCATGCGTGTTTTTGATGCCGCGCAATTACCCGACCCGGCCTGGGCGCTCAGCGTATTCGGCGGCACCGGACTGACGGCATGGTTTGGCTTGACTGAAATCGGCAAACCGCAAGCCGGTGAAACCGTTGTTGTCTCCGCTGCCGCCGGTGCAGTCGGTTCTACCGTTGTACAAATTGCGAAGAATCTTGGCTGCCGCGTCATCGGCATTGCCGGTGGTCCGGAAAAATGCGCCTTCGTGAAAAATGAACTTGGTGCCGATGAAGTAATCGACTACAAAAACGACAATATCTCGGATGCCTTGAAAGCACACTGCCCGGATGGCATCGATGTGTATTTTGACAATGTTGGCGGCGAAACACTGGATGCAGTATTGAAGCGCCTGAAACTCAAGGCTCGCATCGTGCTATGCGGTGGCATTTCGCAATACAACGCCGGCAAGGATGCACGTGGCCCGGTGAATTATCTTTCCCTGATTTCCGCACGCGGCAAGATGGAAGGTTTCGTGATTATCGATTATCTCGACCGTGCCCAGGAAGGCATTGCGGCACTCGGCGCGATGACGGCGAAAGGCAAAATGAAAAGCAAACTGGATATCGTCGAAGGCCTGGAAAATTTTCCGGAAGCCCTGCGTCGTGTATTGACTGGCAAAAATTACGGCAAGCAGCTTGTGAAAATTTAGCGTAGGTCGGCCCCCGGCCCGACGCTTTTTTGCCCAAGGAATAAAACCACAAAAAAAGCCGGAATAAATCCGGCTTTTCTTTATGCATCGGAAAAATCACGCAAGTCGAGCCGGGGCCTGACCTGCATTCACATGCTCAACCAGGCGGTTGTCATGGTCTTGAAAAGCAGTTCCTTGTGCGGACGAAGCAGCTCGACATTCGCACGCTCGGCTTCGCTTTGCGGACCCTGCATTGCATCACCCATCGCCTGACCACCGGGAATGCTTTCCTTCATCGCTTCGGCAGCAGCTTCCTTCGCCTTGGCAACCGCGTCATTGACCGCAGCTTCGGCGGCTGCATTTCCATCGGTACCCGTGGTTTCAGTCGCAGCCGCATCGGGAGCCGTCGTTGCCTCCGGTGCTGGAACATCGACCGCGATATATGGTAGCGCCGCGCTTACCTGATCGCGAATCCAGCGATATTCAGACATCGACATGTTCTGCACATTCAAGGCATCAACCTGCGCCTGTTTGGCTTTCGCCATCAAGCCGGTCATGTCGGCGAAAGCTCCCATTACATCTTTGGCACTCGCATCCGATTTTCCGTTGACATCATCCATTTTCTTGTATTTCTCTTCCATCAACGCAAAATCCGGACCCATTTTGTCGTAAATGGTTTGCTGGATCGTGATGAATGCATTGACCTGGGCCGCAGAAAGTTTTCCATCCGCTGGCGTCGAAAATTCGGATTGATTCTTGACCGCCTGCTCCGCTTCGCCGATTTTTTTCAGGTCATCGACCTGCCCCATCAAATCACCACCGGCCGCCGACAATGGGCGCCAGACAAACCAGTACGCTGCTGCACCGCCGAGCAAGACCAGGATAAACCCGGTTACCAAACAACCAATCAGCCACTTTTTCATGAGGATTCTCCAGGGAACAGGCAGCCACTATACGAAAAAAATCGTGAATCGGCACGGGAGCCGCTAAAATGGGCCCTATGAAATCAAAGACCAACGCTCATGGCTGATAACAGCGTATTCGATGCCGTGATCATTGGCGGTGGTGCGGCTGGACTGATGTGCGCCATTGTTGCCGGCCAGCGTGGAAAGAATGTGCTGGTGATCGAGCATGCCAATCGATGCGGCAAGAAAATTTTGATGTCCGGCGGCGGCCGCTGCAATTTCACCAATACCGGCACGACACCGGCAAACTACCTTTCCAATAATCCACATTTTTGCAAATCGGCGTTGGCGCGTTATACCCCGCAGCATTTCATCGATATGGTGGAACGCCATGGCATTGCCTATCACGAAAAGGAACTCGGGCAATTGTTCTGCGACGACTCGTCCAAACAGATTGTCAAAATGCTGCTCGATGAATGCGAATGGGCCGGTGTTCGAATCAATATTTCCTGCTCGGTGGATCGCATCGAGAAAAATGCGGATTCATTCCTGATCCGGACCTCTCAAGGCATTATCGAAACAAAAAAATGCGTGATTGCCAGCGGCGGCTTGTCGATTCCGAGCATGGGCGCCAGCGGCTTTGGTTATGAAATCGCCAGACAATTTGGCCACAACATATTACCGACCCGCGCCGGCTTGGTGCCTTTGACGCTTACCGGCAAGCCGCAAGAACAATTGGCGGATTTGAGTGGCTTGTCGGTTCTTGTCGAGGTGACTTGCGGCAAGACGAAGTTCAAGAATTCGATGCTGATGACCCATCGCGGACTCAGTGGCCCGGCGATCCTGCAAATTTCATCGTATTGGCAACCCGGGCTAGCCTTGCATGCGAACTTGCTGCCGGATATCGATGCACACGAATTTTTGCAGAGCCAACTGGTGAAACATCCTGCTGCCGAATTGAAAAATTGTCTGGCCGATGTATTGCCAAAGCGTTTGGCACAAAGACTTTGTGAAATCGAATTCGAAAACAAGCCGATGAAGCAATACAACCCGAAGCAACTGAAAGCGGTTGCCGATGTATTGAACCGCTGGCCTATCGTCGCCAGCGGTACCGAAGGTTATCGTACTGCGGAAGTGACACTCGGCGGCGTAGATACGCGTGAATTATCGTCGAGCACGATGGAATCGAGTCTTGTATCGGGTTTGTATTTTATCGGCGAAGTCGTCGACGTCACTGGCCATCTCGGCGGCTATAACTTTCAGTGGGCCTGGGCGTGCGGATATGCCTGTGGTTCTGCATTGTGACCTGAAACCCCTGTCGTAGGAGCGCCTTCAGGCGCGACAAACCTGCGATAAAAAAGACACGAGCAAGTCGCCACATCGCCCGCAAGCGGCCTCCTACGGTATTAATTCGCTACTGACAAATAATTAACTATTGCAATGGTATTTTGCAAAGCATACTCAACAGTACGGCCAAATTTTTAGCGGGAGATTTCGATTTCCCAAGCACCCCAATCATTCAACGGACACTCTATGCCCTCCTACCACGCTCCTCTACGCGATATGCGCTTCGTGATGTTTGAATTGCTCGACGCACAAACCGTACTAAATCAGATGCCGGCGTATGCTGATCTCGATACCGATACGATCAATGCCGTATTGGAAGAAGGTGCAAAATTTGCCGAGAACATTGCGTTCCCGCTGAATCAATCGGGCGATCTTGAAGGCTGCACCTTTCACGGCAATGGCGTTGTTACGACGCCAAAAGGCTTCAAGGAAGCGTATCGACAATTCTCGGAAGCCGGCTGGCCGGCACTGAGTTGCGATGTCAATTACGGCGGCCAGGGCTTGCCGCGCCTGCTGAATAATCGTCTGTATGAAATGATGAACTCGGCAAACCAGGCCTGGCTGATGTATTCCGGCCTCTCGCACAGTGCCTACGAATGCCTGATGGCACACGGTACCCAGCAACAAAAAGATTTGTATCTGCCGAAAATTGTTTCCGGCCAATGGAGCGGCACGATGTGCCTGACCGAACCGCACTGCGGAACCGACCTCGGTCTTTTGAAAACCAAGGCCGAACCCTCCGGCGACGGCAGCTTCACCATTACCGGTACGAAAATATTCATTACTTCAGGCGAACACGACGTCGCTGAGAATATTTTGCATCTGGTCCTGGCACGACTGCCCGATGCGCCTGCCGGCAGCAAAGGCATTTCACTTTTCCTGGTTCCGAAATTCATTCCGGATGCGAACGGCAATCTTGGTGAACGCAATCCCATTTTTGCCGGCTCCATCGAACACAAGATGGGAATCCATGGCAATGCCACCTGCGTGATGAACATGGACGCCGCCCGCGGCTGGTTGATCGGCGAGCCGCACAAGGGATTGGCCGCAATGTTCGTGATGATGAACTCGGCGCGGCTCGGTGTCGGCATGCAAAGTCTGGGGCTTGCAGAAACCGCACATCAAAACGCGACCGCCTATGCCAAGGATCGTCTGCAAGGTCGTTCCATGACTGGCGTAAAAAATCCGGACAAGGCTGCCGACCCGATTCTCGTACATCCCGATGTGCGTCGCATGCTGCTGACTTCACGTGCCTACACCGAAGCGGGCCGTGCATTGACTACGTGGATTGCGCTATTGATCGATCAGGAAGAATCCGGCGTCGATGCCGAGATCAAAAAACACTCGGAAGATATTGTCAGCCTGCTGACACCGGTCGTGAAGGCATTCATCACCGATAATGCGTTCGAAACCACGAATTTATGCGTGCAGGTGTTCGGTGGCCACGGCTACATCAGGGAATGGGGTATGGAGCAATATGTCCGCGACGCCCGCATCAACATGATTTACGAAGGCACCAACGGCATACAGGCGCTGGATTTGCTCGGCCGCAAGGTACTCGCCGACCATGGCGAAAAACTGTCGGTCTTCATGAAAATCATTGCCGAGTTTATCGATAGCCAAAAATCCAATCCTGCCATGCAGGAATTTATCGAACCATTAAGCGCCTGCTTAGAATCCGTACAGACGGTGACGAAAGAAATTGCGATCAATGCAAACGGTCATCCCGATGAAATCGGTGCGGCGGCGTTACCGTACCTGCGTTTGGTCGGCCACCTGAGTTATGCCTGGATGTGGGCACGCATGGCGGCGATAGCGATCGAGGCGATTGAAAAGAAAAACGCAGACCATGACTTCTATCATGCGAAATTGATGACCGCGAGGTTTTACTATACCAAGCTGCTACCCGAAAGCCTTTCGCTCATTGCCGTAATCAAAAGTGGTGCAGCGCCCATCATGGAGATGGAGCTCGCAACCTTTTGAACCGGTTCCGCATCCAAGCACTACCTAGAACAATAAAAGTCCCGATAAATGAATATTCCGCGTTTGGCCCTGTTTTTACTTGGCTCCGTCTTTTTCGCCCCGACAATCCTTGCAAACCCGGATACCATTATTGAAGTACCCACCCTTTCGGGTGAGGTAGTAATCGACGGCGTGCCGGATGAAGATTTCTGGAAACAGGCACGTACCATTGAACTGGATATCGAAACACAGCCGGCCGACAATGCCGCCGCTTCGGTAAAAACCACGGCCTATATCGCCGACAACGGCCGCGAGGTATTACTGGCTTTTCGTGCAGAAGACCCGGACCCGGCTAAAATTCGCGCCTTTCTGCGTGACCGTGACAGCCTCTGGAACGACGATTTCATCGGCTTCACCATTGACACCTTCAACGATCAACGCCGGGCCTACGAATTTTACGTAAACCCGCTCGGCGCCCAGGGCGACCTGATTATCGACGGCGCCACCGGCAACGAAGATGATTCCTGGGATGGCCTGTGGGAAAGCGCCGCGAAAATAAATGCGACCGGTTATACGGTTGAAATGCGCATCCCCTACTCGACACTCCGTTTCCAGAAAACCAATGGCGTCGCACAAAAATGGGGCGTGGATTTTCTCCGTTTCCGTCCACGCGACAATCGTTACCGCATTTCGAACAACAAATTGGTCCGCGGCGACAATTGCTATTTATGCGGCCTGGCCAAACTGCAGGGTTTTGCCAGTGCAAACCCCGGACGCGATCTGGAAGTCACTCCTACCTTCACTGCCGGCTATGCACAGTCAAGAGGCACTCCCAATGCCGCCTGGCAAAGTGATGGCGCGCAGTATGAATTGGGCGTGGATGTTAAATGGGGTATCGGCACGAACCTGACTTTGAATGGCACGATCAATCCGGATTTTTCGCAGGTTGAAAGCGACCAGGCGCAACTGGATTTAAACACGACGTTTGCATTGTTCTTTCCGGAAAAACGGCCTTTCTTTCTGGAAGGAGCCGATTATTTCAGCACGCCGTTCAACGTGGTTTATACGCGGTCGGTCGAAGACCCCGATTATGGCGTTCGCGCTACCGGCCGCAACGGGCAGCATACTTACGGTTTTTTCGCCGCGCAGGATTCAATCCTCAGGGTTTTGATTCCGGGCTCATTGGGGTCGCGTTTCACCCGCCCGCAGGAAGAAGATTCGCTGGTAATGGCGGGCCGCTATCGTTACGACATCAACAACCAAACCAGCATCGGCTTGATTTCCACTTCGCGCAGTGCCGAAGATTACAGTAACACCGTAATCGGCATCGATGGCCGCTGGCAGACCGGCGGACACACTTTGACGGCGCAATGGCTGACTTCGGACTCCGAAAACCCTGCTTCGTTTAATCAGAATCCCCCTGCATTGCCACTACCTCACAAGCAACAAGGCGATGCTTATACCGTTGCCTATGATTTCAGTAGCCGTAACTGGGGTGCTTATGCATCGCATACGAATTTCGACGAAGGTTTTCGTGCTGATCTGGGCTTCATCAGCCGGGTTGGTTACAACAAATCAGTTGTTGGCGGTTCGCATACCTGGCACGGGGAGGATGGCGCGAAAATTACCCGAATCCGGGTCAACGGAGATTGGGACATTACCCATGGTTCCGATGGCCAATTACTTGAGCGTGAACTTGAGGCCTATTTTTCCATTAGTGGCCCGATGCAGAGCTTTTTGCAAATCGGTGCGTTGTCGCGTGAACAATTCTGGCAAGGCCAGCTATTCGATGAATCATGGTGGTCGATATATGGCGAAATCATCCCCACATCGCGCCTGAGTTTTACCCTGTATTTAAAAGACGGCGAGCAAATTGATTACGTCAACGCAAAAATCGCCGATATCAGTCAACTGGAACCCTCGGTCAACATCAATATCGGCAAGGGCGTCAATCTCAAGCTGAATCACGTCTATCAGAAACTGTCACGCGATGGCGGCGATGTCTTCATCGCAAACCTCACCGATTCGCGGCTTTCGTGGCAATTCAACCAGCGCCAACGGCTGAGATTGTCCTTACAGTATGGCAACACCATTCGCGACAAGTTCGTCTACAACATTCCCGGCAGCGCCATGTCCGAAGAACGTGATTTGAGCGCGCAATTGCTGTATTCCTACAAGATCAATCCGCGCACGGCGTTATATGCCGGCTATTCGGAAGGACAATATTCGGACGATGATTTCCCCGATTTGTTTGCCACCAACCGGGCCTTGTTCATGAAATTGAGTTATGCCTGGCAACCAGATTGATTTTCGGTCGGGCCCAAGGGCCCTCCTACGTAGGAGGGCCCTTGGGCCCGACCTACACCCACAATTTCTTCCAGCCTTCCGAACCAAGTGACTTCAAGGTCTCGATATTTTTTTCGTAGATTTTCCCGGCATCAGGAAATGCGGCCACGGCTTTTTCGACGCTGCTCTCCCTCAATAAATGCAGGCAGGGATAAGGCGCGCGATTACTGAAATTCTCGACATCTTCGTAGCGGGTTTCGGCAAACTGGTAATCCGGATGAAAACTGGCGACCTGGATTTCACCATCCAGCGCCAGCTCCGAAACCGCAGCATCGGCGATTTCAAGAAAATCGTTGTAGTCCAGGAAATCCTGCAAAACATGCGGATGGATCAATAAAGTGGTTTCGACTTTCTCGGAATCGGCATCGTAAAGCAGCTGCAACTCGTGCAATAAATCCGCCAGCAACTCTTCTTCGTTCTGGGCATGCGACACGACATAACGGATTTGTTCTTTAACATGCACCGCTTTGGCAAACGGGCACAGATTCAGCCCGATGACTGCCCGCTCCAGCCAGTTTTTCATCTGGGCGACAAGGACATCGGGGTTTTGGACATTCATGGCGGTTCTGGCTCTTGGCTTTGCGCTGCTTGGCGCTTAGAGTACCCCATCACGCCGGTCCGGCGCATTACGGGAACAGCATATGCATTTGCAAGCCGCCTTGATTACCGCTTTAAGCACCATCGTCATTACGATTGCGATGTATTTGGTCGGCCGCGCGCGCGGCAAATATCAAGTACAGGTTCCGGCAACCACCGGACACCCCGATTTTGAACGTGCGTTCCGGGCACATCAAAATACGCTGGAACAAGCCATCATGTTTTTGCCGCTGCTATGGCTGGCGACCATTTATTGCAACGAACAATATGCCGCTTATCTTGGCTATGCCTGGCTGATTGGCCGCTTGTGGTACATATTCGGCTATATCGCCGAAGCCGGTAAACGCAGCACGGGTTTCATGATTGGTGCGCTTGCACAACTGGGATTACTGGGAATGAGTCTTTGGGGCATTATCAGTAAAATGATGTAATCCTCGCAGGTAGTTGCATGCACAAAAAAGGGCGGATATTCCGCCCTTTTTTGTGCATGCTATTTGGAAATTCCGAACCGCTGTTCACGGGTATCGACCACTATCATCTTGTTTAAAAATAATCGATTGCCAGTCATGCCACCCATACCGGAAAAACGCATCAGCCAGTCTTGCGTCAGGCTTGTACCTTCCACATAAGCGACCTCGCCTAATTTGAAATTGGTAAGCCCTATCTGGATTGATGCATCGGTGGCAATCTCGTTTACATAAAGCGTATTACCCCAGGAATTGATGCCTGATCTCGTTGCCACCGCACCTGGACGAGCCAATGCTTTCCAATTCGATTGACTGGTAAGCAATGAGTAGGCGCTTGAACCGGTATCAAACATTAAATCGCTTGTTTTACCATCCAGCGTAAAAGGAATAAGCAAGCGTCTTTCCTTGAATTTTAGTGGAGCATAAACAAGGCTGGCGGCAATATCGGCAGGCAACTGCCGATGCAGAGCAAATCGCTTGTTGGGGTAATCGATCACCAGTACACGGCCATCGATAAAATCAGACCCGAGCGTTCCAATAATCTGCTGTTCTTCAGGCTTGTTCCAATGAATTGGCTCTTCCGTTTTATAAACACGCAAAGTTCTGGCAAGTATTGGCTGGCTTCCAATCCGGAAAGAAATATTATCGACATATTTCCGCTTTTCATCCGTGCGTATTTGAACGCCACCATCACGTGCTTGCAGCGATGCCATTTTCCCTGAATAAAGCACGGTAATCGGTGCGCCAAGATCAAACTGCATCCAGAATTCTCCCGGATGGTTCTTGAGTTCCACCGGAACCAGCAAAGCATCAAGCGCCCCGGGATTACTTATATCTTGTCCACCCGACCATGAAAATTGAATCCACTCGCCATTCGGCACAATGCTTAGCTGGTTAGGCGGCGCTGAAAATGATTTCCTGAAATAAAAATAGCCGCCTGCTCCACTACAAACAAGAATAAATACGATGACCATCAAATAACGAAATAGTTTTTTCATGCTCTCTCTCTTGGGAATCCAATAACAAATGTGCTGCAAACCCAACCTGCTGAATATTTCAATGTGTTTTTCCAAAACAATCAGGAATTCGCCGATGTATGCACGAGTAAATTTTTTGCCAATTGTCCGTGCAATTTTCCGATGCCACGAGCTACATGCAGAGTCACGAAAATTCCCAATGCACCGATTACAAACATCGGGATCACCAACCAGGGCTGTTCAGCCAGGCTCGTGTTAAATAAATGAACATGATCCGCATAGCCAAGAAAATAAATAAATGGCGCCGATAAAAAACTCAAAGACAATATCAATCCGATAAAAGCGATATTGAAATAAATATTACCCAAAGGCAGCATCAACAACATGTACAACAATGTTGCCCAAGTGCGCGGATCGACCAGAATTTCCTTGATACGCGTCAGGAAGCCTCCTTCTTGGTTCACATAGGCAGGGCGCCTTGGCATACGCACGCCGAGCATGGTTTCGACCAATCGACCTTCGACCAATGACAGCGCCCATACCGATCCCATAAACAATACGGCGAACGGAATACCGATAATCAAAATCATGAAACCCAACGACAAACTCAAACCGGTCACTGCCCAGGTGAAATAGAAAATACCGGTGGCCAGCGACAGCAGCATGTAAAACAAGGCGGCGTAAGCGCGCGGATCTGCTGCAACACCAAAAAACCAGGCGATCGGATTTTGCGGCTTTTTATTGACGCTTACACCGACGCTCGCGACACCTGCACTGCTCTGTGTTTGCTGAATACTGGCACGTGGCGAACGAAAGGCTTCGCTGACAGCGACTTCGCGTTCACTGTATATTTCCGCGACTTCTTCCGGTGCACCATAACTGCTGGAGACTTTTTCCAGCACGCTGGCTTCGTCCTGCCCGGGGTGTTCGGCCAACTCCGCACGAAGATATTCTTCGGCATCGTAAAGCGCATCCTGGACCAAGGCCGGGTCCTTGCCTTTCAATGCGGCACGTAATAATTCCAGATACTCGGGAATCGTTTTCGGTGTTTGCAAGATATTACTCATGACTGTCCCCTTTCAAAATTGAATCTACGAAGCCGCGTGTAGCGTTCCAGGTATTCATCCATTCGCTCAATACGGCACGGCCGTCTTCGGTAATTTGGTAGTAGCGTCGCGGTGGCCCGGATACAGATGGTTCGACGAAACTATCGAGCAATCCGGAAGCACTCAGATTTCTCAACACCGGATAAAGTGCGCTTTGCTTGCCGGTCAGCACGGCCTCTCCGGCCCCTTCGAAACGCTTGGCGATCTGGTAGCCGTACATCGGTTCGGTCGCCTGACCAAGTACGCCCAGCAGAACCAAAGACACCATTCCGGCGCTTAATTCCTTCTGGAATTTCTTTAGATGGATCTCGGTTTCGGTCATGGCGGGCTCCTATGGCTTATCCATGACTGCAATATAGTGTTAAGTTAAGTATAGTGAACCTGCCATAAGTCACGGGCAGCGATTTTTGTCACTATGGTGATAAATCAGCCCGGAATCAGTCATGAGCACAAGAATGCCCGCCCTTTTCATAGGCCATGGGTCACCAATGAACACCATTGAAGACAATGACTTCAGGCGTTCATGGCAGGAACTGGGTAAAACGCTGCCGAGAGCCAAGGCGATTCTCTGCATTTCGGCCCATTGGGAAACCATGGGCGTGGCCATAACGGCAAGCCAATCGTCGGACACCATCCACGATTTCTACGGTTTTCCGAAAGCTTTATTCGACGTCCAATACCCGGCCCCCGGCAGTCCTGAATTGGCGCTGCACATTGCCGATCTGCTGGATGGCGAAAATGTTCATCTGGATACGGAGCGCGGCCTGGATCACGGTGCATGGAGCGTGTTGCAACCGATGTATCCGGCAGCCGAAATTCCGGTTCTGCAATTAAGCCTGGACCGAACACGTAGTGCCGCAGCACATTACGAGCTTGCCAAAAAATTGAAGCCGTTGCGCGAACAAGGTGTGTTGATAATCGGAAGCGGCAACATCGTGCACAATCTTCGCGTATTCAATTTCGAACAGACCAAACCCTACGACTGGGCGACAGTGTTTGATCAAATGGTAAAAAACTGCATTCTGCAAAAAGATCATGCTGCACTTTGCAACTATCCGCTTTTCGGCCAGATGGCGGCACTCAGCATTCCAACTGCGGAACATTATTTGCCACTGCTCTACATATTGGCATTACAGCAAGACGGCGACTCGCTCGAATTTTTCAATGAGGAAGTCATGAGTTCGATCAGCATGCGTTCCTTGCAAATAGCTTGATATCACAGGATAGTAATGCCTGATCCTCGAGGGCGCAGCAAGCAAGCGCCACTAGGTTTTCTTTTTCGTGACTGGCTTTGTTTCTTTCCGCAACGCCGCTGCCAATGCATGCTTTGCCCATGGCAACATCTGCTCGGAAGACTCCATCGCGTCATCCGGCACCGACCAGTAACTCATGGCAACCTGCTTTTTCTTCATCTCGTAGACAAAAGGTTCGCAGCCCTCTGCGATGAATAAGGGCTTCGTCTGCTCGTCGACCTTCAAATACAGGGCTTCATCGATCACCAAACCTATGATCACGCCATCGCAATAAACCCCGCGACCACCGAACATTTTCTTGGTCGAAATTCTGCCCAGTGGTTCAAGCAATTCATGCAGGTATTCGATGTAGGCTTCGTCTTTTGCCACGCGAGTCTCCGCGGATGGTATAAATGCATCATAACGCCGCGACAAGAAAAATCATCATGAATAAACAATATGACCGCGCCTATTTTGACCGCTGGTATCGCAATTCGAAACACGAGCGCAATAGCCATGCCCTGCTGGAACGCAAAGTACACCTGGCGGTATCGCTGGCCGAATATTATCTGGAACGGCCCGTTCGTTCGGTACTGGATGTCGGCTGCGGTGAAGCGGTTTGGCGCGCGCCTTTGCTGAAACTCCGGCCAAAGCTCGAGTACCGCGGAGTGGATTCCAGTGAATATGCGGTCTCCCGATTCGGCGGCACCAGAAACATTGCGTTCGCAAGTTTCGGCCAACTGGAACAACTGCGCTTCGGCGCACCGGTAGACTTGCTGGTGTGTTCGGACGTCATGCATTACATACCGGATCCGGAATTGAAACGCGGCCTGAAAGGTTTTTCCGAACTTTGCGGCGGACTGGCATTTCTGGAACTTTGGGCAAAGGAGGACGATATCGTCGGCGACAAAATCGGCTTTATCGAGCGCCCCGCCAGCTGGTATCGCAAGCAATTTGCCAAGGCCGGCTTCATCGCTTGCGGTAGCCATAGTTACCTGAGCAGTGGCTTGCACGCGGCTGCCGCCAGTCTCGAAGTTTTGCCATAATCGACCTGCTTCAGGCTGTGGCACACTACCCTGAACTCAACGGACACCGACATGAAAACTAAAATCAAATTAAGCCTCGCTCTTGCCATTGCAGTTGCCTTGAGCAGCGTCGCGCTCCATGCCCAGGACAAGGAAGCGGCGCCCGTAAAACCAAAAACCATGCAGGAAATCCTGGATGCCACACAAGCGGCCGACTGGCGTCGGCTGGATCCAAACAATACGATTTATCTCGAACTGGCTAACGGTCGTGTCGTGATTGAACTCGCGCCCACATTCGCGCCGGAGCACAGTAAAAACATCGTCGCACTGGCCAAGGAAAAATATTGGGATGGCTTGAGCATCAATCGTTCGCAGGACAATTTCGTCGTGCAATGGGGTGACGCGAATGGCGATGATGAAAAATTGAAACGCAACTTCAGGTTGGCCAAGCAAACCCTGCCGGCCGAATTCGTTCGCAAAAGCGATGGACTCGCATTCACCCGCCTTCCTGATGTCGATGGCTGGGCACCGCATGTCGGCTTTGTGGACGGCATGCCGGCTGCACAAAGTCCGGTCAACAACCAGGCATGGCTGACACATTGCTACGGCATGGTAGGCGCCGGTCGCGGCATGGTGATTGGCCAGTCACCAAGACAACTGGACAGAAACATCACCGTCGTCGGCCGTGTCGTGCAGGGAATGGAATTGCTTTCCATATTGCCGCGCGGAACCGGCCCCCTTGGTTTCTATGAAAAAGCGGAACAACGCGCGCCGATCAAGGCGATACGCTTGATGGCGGATGTGCCGGAAGACGAACGCACCGCGATTGAAGTATTACGCACCGATACCGACAGCTTCACGCAGTTGGTCGAAGCCCGTCGCAACCGCCGGGACGACTGGTACAAGGTGCCTGCAGGCCATATCGATGTCTGCAACGTGCCGATACCGACAAGAGCCATCAAGAAATAAACCGCAATTAAAAAAGCCCGCCTTCGTTCGAAGGCGGGCTTTTTGTTTGTCTTGAATTACCGTTTCACTTAGAACTTGGTGAACAAACGCAGGAAATACGCTCTGCCGTTCAAGCCGAACTGCACGCTGTCATAGATATGGCCATTGTCGGTTTCGTTCGGATCCTGTGCATCGGGGAACTGGTCGAAAATATTGGTGCTGCCAATGGTCAAACGCGTGCTTTCACTGAAGCTGTAGGTAAAGCTCAAGTCAGCCGATGCTTTCGGGCCGTATTCGGCATTGGGCACTGGCGGGCCGGAGAAGGTGCCCAAAGTTTGCGAACCGAAATAAATGATCTTGAAATTGGTATCCCATTTGCCTTGCAGGTAATCAAAGCCAACCGTGGCTTTTTGCTTGGGCGCACCCTCTTCCAGGAATAAACGTTCGCGATCGGACAACAACACGTCTTCGCGGCCGACCAACGAAGGCGGTGCATGAATCGCAGTGACTTCGTTATCGTTCAAATTCAATGCAATCGTAGTATTGAGTTTGCCCGGACCGAAATCATTCATTTGCGAGAACGTGAAATCGATACCCTGCGTGGTGGTATCGACCGAGTTCACGAAGAACTGCGCCTGGCCAACACCCAGTGCAAGCAAAGCCGCGCCGATGTTTGGATCGGTGGTATCGAAACGACCCGACAACACGATGCGATCATCGATATCGATGCGGTACAGATCGATCGTCAGCGAGGTATCCGCGTTCGGCGACCAGGTCATGCCCAGCGTATAGTTTTTCGATTTCTCTTCTTTCAGCGCCGGAATACCGGCAGCATTGGCAATCACGCCGCCATTGGGTGCCAGTACAACATCAAGCGGTACGCCGCTGATGAAGTCGGTAAAGGTCGACGAAAAATAACGTTGTTGCAATGAAGGTGCACGGAAACCCGTGCTGACCGAACCGCGGAAACGCAGCGTGTCGGTCGCCTTGAACAACAAGGCCGCCTTGCCGGTAACGGTGGAACCGAAGTCGCTGTAGTCTTCGTAACGCACGGCGAAATCGCCGGTCACGCGATCACTGAAGCCGACTTCAACATCGCCATACACGGACCAACTGTCACGGCTCTTGTTGGTAGCGTCGCTCGGTGCGAAACCCGGGAAACCCTGGCTGCCGGCGTTGCCACCGATGCCCACGCCGTCGGCGTCGATGTAAGAACCCGGTTCACCGGCATAAATCCGGTAATTTTCGCGGCGGAACTCGGCACCGAATGCCAGATTGACGCCACTCATCATCGTGTCGAAATAGCGCGACACGTCGAAATTGGTGGTGTCTTGCTGGAACGAAAAACCGCCGGCGTCGAACGCCGTTGCACTTCTACCCGGACCACCATTCAATAAATCAAGATTGGCAATCGAGGCATTGATCGTGTTGTTGATGTTGTAATCGAGACGGTTGTAGCCATGGGTTTGCGAAAAATCCCAGTGCCAATCGCCGAACATGCCTTTCAGGCCGGCCGAAATATGCTGGTCTTCAATGTCGCCATCGATGAACGGTACGAAACCGTCCGGATACATCGCAGCGGAATTTCGCGAAGGAATATCGCCCGAACCGATGCCGCCACGGGCAAAGGCGGCGGAGGATGCACCGCGATTCTGCCAACCGGCAACGGCATACAAGCTGGTGGTATCGCCAACCGGTAATTCGGCATTGATGAACACGGTCGAGTTTTGTACGGCGGTATCGCCGATGATTCGGGGATTGCCCGGATCCGAACGATCGGAACGGCCACGGTCACTGTACTCGGCAGTAATCGCAAAGATGCCGTCGTTGCCGATATCAAGACCGCAGTAAGCCGAACCCAGATAATTCTTGCCATCGCCACGGCTGTATTCGCCATAGCCAAGTACGGCTTCGCAGCCTTTGCGTTTTTTCAGTCCGACATTCAGGACGCCGGCAATGGCGTCGGAACCGTATTGTGCTGCGGCGCCATCACGCAATATTTCAACGCGATCAACGGCCAGCATCGGAATCGTATTCAAGTCGGACCCGGTATTGCCGCGATTGCGGGCACCGAACAGATTGACCAGAGCAGTTGTGTGATAACGCTTGCCGTTCATTAACAGCAGGGTTTGATCCGAACCCAGACCCCTGAGGGCAGCGGAGTCGACCAGATCGGCACCGTCGGCGCCGGTTTGGCGGGTCGAGTTGAAGGATGGTGAAATATATTGCAGGGTTTGCGCCAAATCGAATTGGCCGCTTTGCTCAGATGCCTTGGTAATCGAGATGACATCCACGGGCACCAGCGTTTCGGTATCGGAACTATTGCTGGTGACGCGACGTGAACCCACAACCGTCAGTGCATCCAGTGTTTTGGCTTCGGTCGTCTCTTTTTCCTGTGCCATCGCCAGACTGAACGGCGCAACCGCAGTGAAAATAACCGCTCCACTCAATGCCTGCAGAATCCCCAAACGTAACTTGCTCATACAACCCCCTTTTCAAAGAACGCCTAGATTAGCCTGAAATATCGTTTTTTGCATAAAATCCACAGCAAATCTGACAAGCTACACGCTCACTTTCCCCAGGAACTCGTCTTATGTTAAAGACCGGCGCAGCAGTACCCAGCTTCAGTCTGAAAACGGAATCCGGCAATGCGGTCAGCTCTGCCAGCCTCAAGGGACAGCGTTTCGTTCTGTACTTTTACCCAAAGGACGACACACCTGGCTGCACGAAGGAAGCCTGCAGCTTTCGCGACAATTTGCCCGCCTTCAACAAACTCAAGGTGCCGGTATTCGGCATCAGTGCCGATGATGAAAAAACCCATGGCAAATTTGTCGGCAAGTACCAACTTAATTTCCCGCTATTGGCCGACCCCGAACACAAGACCTGCGATGCCTTCGGGACCTGGGTTGAAAAAAGCATGTATGGAAGAAAATACTTCGGTATCCAGCGTGCGACTTTTGTCGTTGCGAGCAATGGAAAAATCGAGCATGTCTGGGAAAAAGTCAGCCCCGAAGGCCATGCCGAAGAAGTGCTTGCCTTCCTGAATGGCGCTGCGCCTCAAAAAACGGCTCCAGTCAAAAAAGTGGCTGCAGCCAAAGCGCCGGCGAAAAAGTTAGTCGCGAAAAAAGCACCTGCAAAGAAAGCGGCCGTTAAAAAAGTACCGGCCAAAAAAGCGGTAGTCAAAAAACCGGCAGTAAAGAAAACAAGCGTAAAAAAGTCCAAGGCCTGACAAACTCGGGCAGCGGCAAATTGAAAAACGCACCGGCTGGAAGCTGGTGCGTTTACCTGCTTGAATGCGAGGACGGCAGCTTTTATACCGGCATTACCAATCGCCTGATGCAACGCTTTGCCGCACATCAACTCGGCAAGGGCGCCCGTTATACCCGATCGCACCCGCCAAAACGATTGGTCGGCAGCCTGCCCTATGCGGACCGTTCACAAGCCTCGATTGCCGAATATCAGATCAAACAACTCAAGCCAGGCCAGAAGTTGGCCCTGTTCAAAACGGCAAAAGTGTGACGCTTGCCATAAAAACCCGATGGGGCCACACTAATCCCATCAGTTTTGTGGACAGTTAAAGCAATGAGCCTGCTAGACCGATTAAAACAGTTGTTCGCAGACGCCAAACAGGCAAAAGAACCTGCCCCCGTTGCACCCCCGGCCCCGATGGTGGAACTGCCCGACGGCCAATCCAGCATCCCGGAACGCCGTGGCAAGGAACGCATCAATGCAGTCGCCGGCACCAAGGTGCTGGTCATTGACGATTCGGCCACGATTGTTGCTCTTATGAGCCGAATGCTGAAACAAAACGACTACGCGGTGCTGGAAGCAGAAGATGCCGAAAAAGGGCTCGAAATCGCCTATCGCGACAACCCGGCGATTATCTTTCTGGATATCGTGCTTCCGGGCATGAGCGGATTTACCGCACTCAGGCATTTGCGACAGGACATCCGGACGAAAAACATTCCGATCATCATGATCAGCGGCAATGAACAGGCAACCGAACAGTTTTACGTACAGCGTATCGGTGCCGACGATTTCATGAAAAAACCATTTTCGCGTGCCGAATTATTTACCCGCATCCAGAAACTGCTCGACAAGGATTTCATCCCCGTTCGCTTCAACCAGTACGTGCATGAAACGGAAGCCGCCGTGGAAGAAGGCCAACCAACGGCCGAAGAAGAAAACGCGGCCGAGCCGTCAGCCGAGAAATCCAGTTAGCGTCGCCAACCGATGAAAAATGCCACGCCAATTTTCATCGGCTTGATTCTATCCGGTCTGTTGGCAGCCACAACCGGTCACTCGCAACAATCCAGCCTTGCCGAAAGCGCGGAAATGATTCCGGCTAAACCGGTTATCGGCGTACTGAAATTCCAGGATGAAACCGGCGCCATGTTTTTGCAGGGCGGCGTGGGTCGTGCACTCACGACCATGCTGACCAATGAATTATCGGCAAGGCCAACACTGACTATCGTCGAGCGCCAAAAATTGCGTGCCGTGATCGAAGAACAAAACCTGTCGGCCTCCGGCATGGTATCGGCGGCTACCAGCATCCAGATCGGAAAGCTCACGGGCGCTCAATATCTGATTACCGGCACGATTACCGCGTTCGAGAACCAGGTCGAAACCAAAACCAAACGCGGTTTCATGGGCTATGGCGGCGGTGTCGAATCGATATCGCATGGTGGTTACCTGGCAGTGGATCTTCGCGTTATCGATACCACCACCGGCGAAATCCGCTACTCGCGAACGATTGAAGGTCGTACGCCACCAAACGAAAATAAAAACATGCAGACCGAACGCGCCGTCGTCGGTAGCATCGATACCGGCCCGGACTCGCGCGCGGTGCGTGCCGCCGTTATCGAAATCGTCGATTACATCGAGTGTGCGATGGTCAAACGCGATGCCTGCATGGCGGAATTTGAATTAAAGGAAAAAGCGCGGGTTGAAAGAACGCGGCAGGCAATTCAGATTAAATAAAATTGCTTCCCGCCAATTACTGCCCCGTCATATTCATGACCTGATACCCGGCCGGAATATCAAAACCACTCACTTCGATTGCCTCGTTGCTTACTTGCACTACCACCTGCCCTGCTTCGCTACCATCGGGCGCGAAACAGGTTTTCGCAAACAGCACATTGCTATTCGCGGGATCAGGCAATGATGCTTTTTCCGTATCGGTCATTTTGAATTTTTCGGAAAGACCGGAAAACGTATCGCTGTAGTGCAACATCACTTTCATGTTTCGCAGCAGGTACTTTTTGTCTTTGTCGGGCATCGGCATGTCTTTTTGTTCGATATAGCATTCTTCGCTGGTCCTGATGCCATTTTCGTAACGGTCGAATGTCTTGCAAGCCATGCCTGCGATCGTCCGGTTTTTGTCAACGGCCCTTATTTCCATTTGCGGCTCGCTCTGCCCCATCATTGCCTGTGCGTTTTGCATGATGGCGGACAGGTCCATATTGGGGCAGCTGAATCCCTGCTTTTCCATCTGCGCGCATTGCTGTTTCATCTGCGCCTGCGCGGCCTTCATTTGATTGTCGATATAGGTGCCGGTGCTCGACATCACGTCCTTGTTGTAATCGAGGGCATCATCATCGACTTCGGTTTGATGGTATTGCCGGCTTGAATGATCCAGCATGGTGATCATGTCTTCCATGCCGTCGAACAGCATGGAGTACTTTTTGTTATCCATCACGCTGTCTACGCGCATGCGGCTGCCGGATATCTGTATCGAAGTCATCGTCGATTTGCATGACGCCTGCTGCGGATACATGAGACTGACATCGGCAGAAGCAATGCCGGAAATCAGCAGCAGACAAGCAGCCAGTTGTCGCCTCATGGCAGTTCCTTCAGGGCGGAAAGACTTAAACGATTAAGCAAGGCCCAATCCTTGTTATCGGATTGCAGGGTATTGGCTTGCAGAAGCAGCAGGAACAACTGCAAATTATGGCGCTTCGCCAAACCGGCGCTGGAAGAAAAAGCGTCTTCCCATTTCGCCAGCGGTGCAGGCGCCACCAGCGTATCCATCCAGGCTTGCCATTCCTGTTCGCCATGCAATCCGCGCTTGGCGATATACAAAACGGGTCTTAACAGACGTTCCGATTCACCATCGATGTAGGAATGTTCCGTGATTGCTATCTGGCTGGTAACGGCAGCCAGCAACAGGTCAAGCTGTGCCTTTTCCAATGCGGGATTCAAGGCCAACTGCATGGCAAGATCGGAAGCATGCGCAATGCCATGTCGCCATCCCTGCTTCTCGTCGAAACCGCGATAATCGCGAATACCGGAAAGATAGTTTGCCGTGATCCTCACGAGCGTATTTCTTTGTTCCGGCGTCATCCAGGCATTGATGCGATCGGTACGTGCCACTTCAGACAGAACGAGCGCCGAGAATGGCTTGGAAAAGCCGGGCTTGTCGGGTTTGCCGTCCTCAATATTCGATTGCAGTTTTACAAGCAAAGCCTGGCGTGTCGGTAAATCCAATTGGTCCTTGCGTAGCCAGAAACTCAGTGCCTCGAACGCAATGCCATCCCGCAACACAGGATCAGGCGATCCCAGGCAAGGCAACAGACTCAAAGCGGTGGATTGCCTTTGATTTTCTACGGCAATCAAAAACCCGGATTTTTTCAATTCCTGCAGGCTGTTTTCTGTTTGCCCCTTCGGAGGGCATTGTGCCAATGCATATGCCGGAAAAAACAACAGGCAAAAAAAACCTGCCGCCATTCTCGAAGATAATCTTGTCGGAATGCGGCAGGTTGTTTTCATCGGGCTTAGCCCATGCAGAAGAAGTTTAGCTTGTTGCCGTCAAGGTCGCGAAAATAGCCGGCGTAGAAACCTTCACCGCGCGGGCCGGCCGGGCCTTCATCGGTGGCGCCAAGTTCGATGGCTTTTTTGTAGAGACGATCCACCTTGTCGCTGCTGTCGACGATGATAGCCACCATCACGCCATTACCCACGGTCGCCGGCTTGCCGTCATTCGGATAGATAAGACCGATACCCGGTGAATTTGGACCCGTACCCCAAGCAATGAATTTATCGGATTCCATGAAACGCCCCGCTCCGATTTCACCGAGCAATGCATCGTAAAATTTTGCCGCACGTGCCAGATCATTCGTGCCTAAAGTGACGTAACCGATCATTGAATGCCTCCACAGATTGAAAAATTAATGGCGAGCGCGTTTTGGGAAACCGACCATGCGTTGCAACTCTTCATCCCACAACTTCAAACGCGCGCATTTCAAACTAGTCCACAAAGTCAGTCTTGGGGCAAGTTGCAATAGCGGACTCGATTCGAATGCTTCGCGCAAACGATAGTTTGGAACTCGGCTGGCAAGATGATGAATATGGTGATAGCCGATATTGCCGGTAAACCAATGCATCACTCTCGGCAAATCGTAGAACGAGCTGCCGGAGATGGCGGCCTTATGGGCATCCCAGTCTTCCTTGCGGGTCCAGTAAGCCTGCTCGAAGGTGTGCTGCACATAGAACAACCAGACACCCAAGGCACCGGCGATCAAAACGATCGGTACATGCACCATGAAAACGGTATGCCAGCCAATCCAGAAACCCAGTGCAACGCCGACAATCAGCAACATGAAATTATTGATCAGTACGCTGGCCCATTCCTTCTTCCAGGTAAAGGGCATGTCGAACGGAAAACGGTGCTTGATGATGAATTGGTAGCAAGGACCGATGCCTAGCAACACCGGTGTGCTGCGATAGAAGCGGTAGCAGAAGCGGCCAAACCAGGAACGTGATTGATATTCGGCGACCGTCAGGGTTTCGATGTCGCCGATTTCACGACGGTCCAGGTTACCGGATGTGCCGTGGTGGATGGCATGCGTTTTCTTCCAGTAGCCAAAAGGAAACAGCGTGACCAAGCCCAACATGGCACCGACGACGTGGTTGGCTTTTTCGCTGGCGAAAAACGAACCATGACCACAATCGTGCTGGAAAATGAAAATTCGCACATACAAGCCGGCAGTTGGTAATGCCAGCAACAAGGTCCACCAATAACCCCATTCAGCGACTACACTCCAGGCCATCAAACTCCAAAGCATGAAAAAAGGAACCAGGGTATTGATCAGCTGCCAAATTGCACGGCCTAAATGCGGTTTTGCAAATTTGCTCAAGAGCTGACGCAAGTTCACCGTCGTTACTTGGGGCGTTTCTGCAGAATGGGTTTCCATGGTTATTTCAAGTACCTGTGTTGACTGTGTGTATTGTCTGATTCAGTGGCGCGATTAGCAAATGAATTAATTGCTTCTGCCAACTAAAACGCAGCTTTAACAGTAAGTTAATGTCTATGTACACTATATGCAGGCGTACATCTCCAAATCAAGCTCCCTCCGCGCGGAAAACATGAACATATCCCTATCACAAGCCGCCAGCGTATGGG
>Ga0208628_1000131_pt1 | contig 45821 bp, 43 predicted proteins | sample LakWasMet16_LOW5_2_FD_183864 | JGI IMG/M metagenome (GOLD analysis project Ga0208628, IMG submission 183864) | Freshwater sediment methanotrophic microbial communities from Lake Washington under simulated oxygen tension - Sediment Metagenome... | ecosystem: Environmental > Aquatic > Freshwater >... | reverse complement strand
ACCCGTTTGGTGGGACGAACATTGGCAACGTTTCATGCGCGGTGCGGAAGTGTTAGGAATCCGGGCTCCCGATGAAACGATTGTCTGGAATGCCTGCAAGCAACTACTGTTGAATTCTGATCGTTGTGTGCTGAAAATCATCCTGACCCGTGGCAGTGGCGGGCGCGGTTATGCAATTCCCGACAATCAGGATCCACGCATTATTATTTCCCTGCATCCGGCTCCTGCATCCATTCTGGAAGCCGTGAATTTACGCTGGTGCGAAACTCGGCTTGCGTGCCAGCCGCAGTTGGCCGGGATGAAACATCTCAACCGGCTAGAGCAGGTGCTGGCGCGTAACGAGTGGCAGGACGAGAATGTTTTTGATGGCCTGATGTGCGATACCGAAGCCAATGTCGTATGCGCGACATCGGCCAATGTATTCGTAAAAATCGGGGGCCGGTGGCTAACTCCGAAAATGGATAGGGCCGGAATTGCCGGAATCGCGCGCGCCTGGGTGTTAAAACAGTGGTCGCAGGTACAAGAAGCCCATTTGTCGCGACTTCAAATCGACCAGGCCGAAGCCGTTTTTGTTTGCAATGCCGTGCGCGGTATCCTAGCGGTAAAGCGTCTGGGGGATCGGGAATATCCGGTTAACGGGGATATTGCGGATTTGCAAAACCGGTTGGCGAAAGAACAAGCTGCTTTCGCCATGGGAGAACACAGTGGTTCGTAAAAAAATAACCAAAGGCCGTGTGAAAAAAACTTTCGCATTGCTGTTTTTACTTGGCATCGTTGCCGTCGGGTTGCTCTGGCAGCAATACCAGGCCTTTGCCGACAAGAGTCTTGTGCTGGATTCGCAGGAACGCATCTTGTCGGTGGAGTCGGGCGATGGTTTTCACGATGTCCTGAGAAAATTACGCGATCTGGGTGTCTATCAGGGCAATGACCTAGAATGGAAGGCGCTCGCCAAGCAAATGAAAGTCGCCTCGCATTTGCAGGTGGGCGATTATGCAATCACTTCGGGCTTGAGTCCTCGCAGTATTCTGCAACGGCTGGAAGACGGCGACATCATTCAAAGAAAATTTGCCTTGATCGATGGCTGGAATATCCGCGACCTTAGAAAGGCATTGAAAAATACCGCCCACATCAAGCATGTGACCGATGAATTGAACGATGCGGAATTAATGGCCAAGCTGGGAGCCGATGGTGTTCATCCGGAAGGCCGCTTTTTGCCGGAAACCTATTTGTACAGTCGTGGCACCAGTGATCTGGATTTACTGCAGCGCGCCTACAAGGGCATGCAGGATGCGCTCGCCGAAGCCTGGAATAATCGACAGGATGGCTTGCCGTTGACGTCGCCGGACGAGCTGCTGACGTTGGCATCCATCGTCGAAAAGGAAACCGGCGCGGCCGAAGAACGCCCTATGATTGCCGGTGTTTTCATTCGCCGACTTAATTCCGGCATGCGACTGCAAACCGATCCTACCGTGATTTACGGAATTGGTTCGGCCTACGACGGCAATATCCGCAAGAAAGATTTGCAAACCGATACGCCCTACAACACTTATACCCGTGATGGATTGCCGCCTACACCGATCGCTATGCCGGGCAAGCCTGCGCTTGAAGCCGCTGCGCAGCCTGCCGATGGCGATGCCGTATTTTTTGTTGCGCGCGGCGATGGTAGTGGCCGCCATGTCTTTTCAAAAGACCTGAGTGACCATAATGCTGCCGTTCGCCAATATCTGAAAAATACCCGATGAGTGGATTCCTGATTTCCCTCGAAGGCGGTGAAGGTGCGGGCAAGACTACCGTCCTTAATGCCTTGCGTGAGTGTCTGGTCGCACACGATTTCGAAGTGGTCACTACGCGCGAACCCGGCGGTACGGCGGCGGGTGAAATGATCCGGCAGGTACTTCTGAATCCGGAATTGAAATTATTTTCCGAAACCGAATTGCTGCTGATGTTTGCCGCGCGTGCACAACTTGTGCGAGAACTTATCCAGCCTGCGATTGCCCGAGGCTCCGCGGTTATCAGTGACCGTTTTACCGATGCTTCTTTCGCTTACCAGGGCGGTGGCCGTGGTTTGGAAACGGGGCGTATTGCCGAACTCGAACGCTGGGCGGCCGTGATCAAACCGGATCTGACATTCCTGCTGGACGTGTCGGTGCAGCAAGGTCTGGAACGTGCGCGCTCAAGGGGCGGCGAATTGGATCGCATCGAACTTGAACGCGAAGATTTTTTCGAACGCGTGCGTGCGACTTATTTGAATCGCGCAAAGAACGAACCCAACCGCTTTGTCGTCATTGATGCCAGCCAGTCGCCTGAAGCGGTAGTTACCGAAGTGCAGACAAGCTTGAATGCGTGGCTGCAAAAGCGAATAGCGAAATGATGGCGCCCTGGCAGCAGGAAGTGCTCGACAAGACACTCGCCATCGCGGCAGAAGGGCGGCTTGGGCATGCGCTATGCCTGGTAGGGCCGGAAAAAATGGGCAAGCTCGATGTTGCGCAGCAACTTGCGCGTGCCTTGCTTTGCCAATCGCCCAAAGAAAATAAAAGTGCTTGCGGCGAATGCCGCAGTTGCGTGTTCATCAAAGCCGGAACGCATCCGGATTTTCTTGATATCAGCTACGAAGCAAACGAAAAAACCGGCAAGCTGTACACCAATATCGTGATTGACCAGATTCGCCGATTATCGCAATGGTTTTCGCTGACGCCGCAATTCGGCGGCGCGCAAGTGGCGATCGTGCATCCGGCCGATGGCATGAATTACGCCGCCTGCAATGCCTTGTTGAAGACGCTCGAAGAACCTTCGCAAAACCGTTTCCTGATTCTGGTGACCGATCGGCCCGGGGCGCTTCCGGCCACGATTCGAAGTCGTTGTCAGCGGATTCTGTTTCGACTGCCCGAGCCTTCGCAGAGTCTTGATTGGCTCAAGCAACGTGGTTATGCAGCCGATATCGCTGGCCCGGCACTTGGCGCAGCTCGCGGCCATCCGGGTTTGGCGCTGGACTGGCTGGAGCATGGCGGCCTGCAAATGCGTCGTGAGGTTCAGGCCGACATGAACGCAGTTGCCGCGAACAAGATGAGCCCGATCGAGTTGGCACAGCGCTGGTTGGGCGATGATCAGGCCGATTTGCGCCTGCAATTTGCGGCCGATTTGAGCCTTGAGGCCGCTGGTCAGACGCTCGGGTTGCCAAAACTTGTTAAATCGGGCTTGACCGCGCCACCAGATTTTATGAAGCTGTCACAATGGTACGATGCGCTGAACCGTGTACGTTCGCAGCTCGATAGCCCGATTCGCAGTGATTTACTGCTGGCCGGCCTGCTTCGTGAATGGCGTGCAATGCAACACTAATCTTGTTTGAGGGGTGATAACAGTGACCGGAGCTGCAGCTGCCAGACAGGGTATTTTATCCTTGGCCATCAAAGACAAGGCCACACTTTACAACGCCTACATGCCATTCGTTAAAGGTGGCGGTATTTTCGTGAGTACGCCAAGGCGCTACTCGCTCGGCGATGAAGTGTTCATTTTATTGTCCTTGCTCGAAGACAAGGACCGTTTACCGGTCGCCGGCAAAGTGGTCTGGATTACTCCGGCCGGTGCGCAAGGGAATCGTTCCGCAGGTATCGGCGTGCAATTCGCGGAAAGCTCGGAAGCCGAAATTGTCAAAGGCAAAATAGAAACTTTATTGGCCGGCATTCTGGAATCGGATAAGCCCACTCACACGATGTAAGGCTTCATGCCGCATTGACCAGCTGCGCTGTTGAGAAGCGCTCCACCTAGGCAGAACACATGCAGACGCGAACATTGACGGAGCAAAAAATCGATGTCGCGCATCTTGCAACCGGCATGTATGTGCATCGGCTGGATCGCGATTGGCTAGGTACGCCGTTTTCACTCGAAGGTTTTTATATCCGGTCGCCGGAAGACATCCAGACGATCCGCAAAATCTGCGACTACGTCATTATCGATCTGAAACGCAGCAACCTGAATTTCATCGTCAGCAAATACCACGAAAAACCTCCAGAAGAAAAACTGAAGGTTCGTGAATACTTCAATACGGTCACGATCGCCGAAGAATTGCCGAAGGCAAAAATCGCGCATGAAAATGCCTCTACTCTTGCCAGTACGATCATTTCGGATGTGCGCGCCGGCAAGAAACTCAATCTGGATGATGTGCGCTCGGCGGTCGAACCGGTCGTGCAAAGCGTATTGCGAAATGCCGATGCATTTTTCTGGATCACCAATTTACGCAAGCGCGATGCCTATCAGTACAGCCATGCGATCAACTGCAGCTTGTTGGCGGTTGCACTAGGCCGGCACATGGGCTTTGCCGAATCGGTGTTGATGAATCTGGCCACCGGCGGATTATTGCTCGATGTCGGCAAATATGAATTGCCGCAGGATTTACTGGATAATCCGGAACCGCTGAGCAAAACGGAAATGGTATTGGTGCGCCGCCATGTCGCTTTCAGCATGCAGGTTCTGGAAAGCTCGGGTGTCCACAACCTCGATGTTATCAACATGGTACGCACGCACCATGAGCGTTATGACGGCAGCGGTTATCCCAGCCACCTGATCCGCAACCAGATCCCCTTGTTTGGCCGCATGGCCGGCGTTATCGACAGCTATGATGCGATGACCAGCCACCGGCCATATCGTAAGGCGATGTCACCGCACAAGGCCTTGCAGGAAATCTACCGGCAACGAAATGTCTTGTATCAAGGCGATATCGTCGAACAATTCATGCAATGCCTGAGTGTTTATCCGACCGGTTCACTGGTGGAGTTGAATTCGGGTGAAGTGGCGATCGTTATGGCCCAGAACCAGGCAAGGCGTTTGCGGCCAAGGGTGATGATTTTGAGTACGCCGGATAAAAAACTGAAGGAAGCTTTCACCGAAGTCGATTTGTTCATGCATGCATTGCACGACGACCAACAGACGCATCTCGAGATCATCGGCACGCTTGAAAGCGGTGCCTTCGGTATCGACCCGACCGAGTTGTACCTTACGCCGAGCACATGAAACTAGCCGGAGTGCATGCTTTGGATAATCCTGCAGGTGGCTTGCATGCTTAGTCGCGATGATTTTTTTTCCGCCTTGTTGCGACAATCCGCGCAGTTGCAGGCGGACAAGAAGATGGGCCTGATTCTTGCACGTGTTCAGCGCCTCGGTGAAGTCAATATCATCATGGATACGGAGCTGGTAGACGCCGCCCAGGTCCGAATTGAAAAATCGCTCAGAGCCGAGGACAGGGTCGCAAAAATCGGCGCCTGCGATTTCATCATTTATCTGGCTGATTTGAAGAACGTCAATCACGCTGCCCTGGCCGCCAATAGTCTGGTGCGTGGATTTCAGGAACCCTTGCTGGTAAGCGCCGGGCCGGTGCAGGCAACGATTGCGATGGGAGTTTCAATTTTCCCCGACCATGGCGACGAACCGGAAATTCTTTGCAAGCATGCCGAAATCGCTTTTGGCAGGGCGCTGCAATCCAGTGACCGATATGCGATTTACGACAGCCACGAAGAAAAAATAAAGATTCTGTATCCGGAATTCCGCGAGGCGATTACCAATAATCGCCTTGAAGTCTATCTGCAGCCATTCTGGGACCTGCGCAGGAAAAAGGTGGTAGGCGCGGAGTCCTTGGCCCGATGGAAAAGTCCGGTACACGGGTTCGTCAGTCCGGATCAGTTCATACCGTTCGCGGAGCAGACAGGTTTGATCGGGGCACTCACGCGTTGGAGCGTCAATGCCACCATGTACCATTCCAGCGAACTGAAGCAGGCCGGCTTCGATCTGAGTTTTGCCATCAATTTATCCGCCCGCGTTTTCCACGAGCAGGGCATCGTCGAGCAGATTCTTGGCGCATTGAATATCTTCGATGTGCCGGCGACCAATCTGGTACTGGAAGTGACCGAAAGCGCGATCATGTCCGATTTGAAGCTCAGCGCTCGCGTATTGGAGAGTTTGCGAGACAAAGGCGTGCGCATTTCGATTGATGATTTCGGCTGCGGCTATTCGTCGTTTGAATATCTCAAGCAATTCCCGGCCACCGAATTGAAAATCGACAAGTCATTTGTTTTCGACATCACCCGAAGTGCCCGTGCAGCCCAGTTGGTTCGCTCGATGATTGATTTGGCGCACCATCTCGACATCGTCGCGATTGCCGAAGGTGTCGAAGACCAGGAAACCGCGGATATGCTGACGAACATGGATTGCGATTTCGCCCAGGGTTATTTTTACAGTCGGCCAAAACCGGCCGAGCAGTTTGTTGCCGAGATGATGAATTTATAGGGGCCCGGGAATTGAGCCGGGAGTCAAAGTTGTTTTCATGGGGGGCATGAGATGAGTGACTTTACCAATGAATTGCTCAGATTGAGCGAACTAAGAGAGAAGGGCCTGATTTCCCAGGAAGAGTTTGAAGCAGCCAAGGCCAAACTTTTCGGCGATTCTTCCCAGGAACAAACGGTTGACGATGCCGGCACATCCGAAGTTTCAGCGACGGAATCAATGTCCCTGGAGTCGGAGTCAGAGCCAGCAACGATGGTTCTTCCTTTACCCCCACTAGCGCCGCCCGCCGCAGACATCCCGCAAGGCATTCCGCCGGGAATTGCCGGTTGGTCCTGGGGCGCGTTTTTATGGAACTGGATATGGGCGATATTCAATAACACCTGGATTGGGTTGCTCGCATTAATACCGGGCGTGAATCTCATCATGATTTTTGTTCTTGGCGCAAAAGGCCGCGAATGGGCGTGGAAAAACAAAAAATGGGATAGCGTCGAACACTTCAATCGCGTCCAGCGTAAATGGTCGCTTTGGGGCATATGGCTTGTGCTCGGCGGCTTGATATTGGCTATTTTACTGACGCTTGCCAGCTTCTTTTTTCTCGGCTCTCAAATAAAGAGTGCGATGGACGCGAATAGTATTCCGGCCATTGAGACGAGCAATGAAGTGCTTGCTCCCGTCGAGCCAGCCGCTACCGCCGTTGAAGAAACTGTTACCGCTACCGATGCCGCGACGGGTGAGCTTGCGCCAGTCGTGATTGAAGATACTGCCGCACCTCTTGGCGAAGACACCCCGGTGAGTGAGCCTGTGGATGCGGACCAAACGGCAGCGCAGGATGTGGTTGCCGAACAGGATAGGAAGCATCAGGAAGAGTTGGCAAAAACACGCGCAGAAGCGGCCGCCGCGAAGGCAGAAGCGGCCAAGGCAAAAAAAGAAGCGCTGAAGGCCGAGAAAGCACTGGCCGAACAAAAGCGCCGTGAGCGTGAAGAGGAAGAGCGTTTGGCGCAGGAAGAAGCCGAACGGGAGCAAATGCAATGCCCGTATTCGAAGGCTCAACCGCTGACCTGTGCGAGTCGGAAAGGTCAGCCCGCACAATGCGACTGGAATTTCCGGGCATGTGGTAATCCGCGGATAGCCAAAAAGGAATCCAAGACCAGTTGCGAAGGCAAAGTGGAATGGGATACCGACAACGACCAGTTGATCGTTACCGACGGTTGCCGGGCACAATTTATTCCGGTGCAATAATCATCATGAAAAACGGCCCGAATGGGCCGTTTTTCCGGTTGGATCTATTGGCATCTCAAAACAGCAATGATCTGATTACCATTGCAAATATCATTGCGCAGATGACACCGAGCAGAATCAACTTGGTGCGGAGCAATTTCTTTTCCTGCGTCATTTGGGTTTGATCACTGAACTGCAGGCCGGGGATATAGGGGTTCTGGATTTTGTCTTCGAGCAGATCTGCTTCATGCAGAAGTTCGCGGGCCTTGGTGTAGTCCTCTGCCTTGATGACCCAGACCGCCGGATACTGGCTGGCATCTACCTGGCGTTTTTTGTCGGCATAGCTGTGTTCGCGGCGGCTATTGCCCTTGTAGCTGCGGCCCTGGGTAATCTTGGTTTCGATACCGGCTTCATTGAATAATTTATTGACGCCTTCGACATTTTCCAGTCGCGGCGATGAAAACATTTGTCGCATTACTTGGCTTCCTTTGGATCAGTCTCGGGCAACACGCGGATCAGGCCTTCCTGTGCAGTCGATGCCACCAGAATGCCGTCGCGGGTAAAAAATTGTCCACGTGCAAGCCCGCGTGCATTCTGAGCCGTCGGGCTGTCGAGCGAATAAAGCAGCCAGTCGTCGACACGGAATGGACGATGGAACCACATCGCATGATCCAGGCTCGCCATCTGCACGTTCGGCTGGTAGTAGCTGATGCCGTGCGGAAAGGTCGTCGTGCCCAGCAAATAAAAATCCGATGCGTAGGCAAGCAGTGCGCGGTGGAGCTCTGGAGCATCATCCACCTTGTCAATCAGGCGCAGCCAGACTTGCTGATACGGCGGACGTTTCGGTGGTTTGACTTCGTCGCGCGGATAGATCGGACGCATTTCGAACGGGCCCATGCGCGATAGCCAGCGCTGCATTTTCGCAGGTAGTTTTTCCATGACTTCAGCCGATGGCGCAACGTTTGGCTCGACATCTTCCGGCATCGGTACTTCGGGCATATGGAATTGATGCGATACACCGGGTTCGTCATGCTGGAATGAGGCGGCGAACACGAAAATCGGCTGTCCGTGTTGAATTGCCGTCACTCGACGAACGGAAAAGCTGTGGCCGTCACGGGTTCTGTCGACGTGATAAATGATCGGCGCTTCAATGTCGCCGGCGCGCAGAAAATACGCATGAATGGAATGCACTGCACGCGCATCTTCGACCGTTTGTTGCGCGGCTGAAAGCGCCTGTCCCAATACCTGGCCGCCGAATACATATTTGGTGCCGATGTCGCGACTCTGGCCGCGGAATAAATTGTCTTCCAGGCGCTCGAGCGTCAGTAGGGCGACGAGTTCTGCAACAACGGGATGGCTCATGGTGTCACCTGGGTAATTTGTTTCAATTCGATTGCTGCCAAAATTTCCTGCCACGGAAATTGCGGGCCGGGATCGCGTTTGCGGAATACGGTTTTATCCGGATCATCGGTGGCGGTAACCATCGCGGTATCAAGATCTTCATGGCCGGCAATGAATTGCAGATTCGGACATTCCGATTTCAATCGCAGCAATAGATTTTTCAGGGCGGAAATTTGTTCGGTCGTGTACGGTTCGGTCATCACTTGATTGCCGGAGTCGTACCAATTCGGATAACGGCCGGTATTCACGATTTCAATGCCGACGGAACGCGGATTATAGCCGCGCGTGTGATTGGCAATATGTGCGGGATCGACGTATTGGTAAATACTGCCATCGCGATCGATATAGTAGTGGCCACTGGCGCCGGTGCCGGCTTCATACAGAATGCGTTCGCCATATTCGCGTGCCATCGTCATGTCGGGCAGTTCGGTGCAATGCATGACCACCAAATCAATCTGCGACAAGGGGCGTTTTTCGAGCAGCTCTACATAGGGCAAAGGCTCTAGAACAAGGCGCAGGGCGGGGTCGAAAGTCGAGGTCAGAGTCATGGCCGCATGTTACCATTGGCAGGCCTTTTTTTGACCATTAATCGCATGAACGCGCTTGCCAAATTAACTTCACAATTCCCGCGTGCCGGCAAAGTGCAATGGATTGGTTTGCGTCCCAAACGCGATGTGCCCATGCACGAGGTCAATGAAGCGAATGCGGTTGCCGATAAAGGCCTGCAAGGAGACCGTTATGCCTCCGGCAGCGGCAAACGCGGCATCACGCTGATACAAGCCGAACATTTGCCGGTGATCGCGGCGTTGAGCGGGCATGAAAAAATTTCACCAGCAACTTTGCGACGGAATATCGTGGTTTCAGGTATTCCGCTTATTGCCTTGATCGGAAAAAAATTTCGCATCGGCGAAGTGATTCTGGAAGGTACTGATGCCTGCGATCCCTGTGAGCGGATGGAAGCGGCGCTTGGACCGGGTTCATACAACGCAATGACAGGACACGGCGGTTTGTGCGCGCGTATTCTCCAAGGCGGAAAAATAAGCATCGGTGATTCATTGGTGCCCATCATCGAGGAATCCGTTTGAAAGCGCATGTAATTATTTCTCACGGACTTGAAAGTAGCCCCGATGCGACCAAGGCTACCGCGCTCAGTCATGTCGTTGATGCAATGGGCTGGACATCCGAACGACCTGATTATCGGGATCGCGACAACGATCCGTCCATGACCCGTCTGGGTGATGTGCATGGACGCATTGCTCGTTTAAACGATCTTGCAAAAAAAGTGCCGATGCCGCTGATTCTTGCCGGCTCCAGTATGGGTGCTTTTATTTCAGCGCGAGTTTCACTGCAAGTTCCCGTCGCAGGTTTGTTTCTGATGGCGCCACCCACGCAGTTGGAAGGTTTTGATATCAAGCTGGAAGCGGCCGAGGCTCCGACTTGCATTGTGCATGGTTGGGATGACGAGTTGATTCCGGCGAGTGAAGTGGTGAAGTGGGCGCAACCGCGTCGTAGTCAATTGATATTGGTAAACGATTCGCACCGTTTGGCCGATCATGTGGAGTTTTGCGCTGAAGTTTTTGCGCGTTTTGTGCGATCTTTATCATTGGGTTTGAAATGAAATTTTTTGTAGCATGTGCGAAAGGTCTGGAATATTTACTGGCCGATGAAATGTTGGCGCTGGGTGCCGAAAAAGCGACGGCGGCAGTGGCCGGTGTGAATGTCGAAGGCAACGATGAGCTGCCTTATCGCACCATCCTCTGGGCGCGGCTGGCCAGTCGCGTACATGTTCCGCTGGCGGAGTTTGAATGTCCCGACGAACAAGCCCTGTACGACAACGTAAACGCGATTGACTGGCCGATGCATCTGAAGGCGGAAGGCAGTTTGGTAGTGGACGCGCATGTGTCGGGCACGGTACTGACGCATGAACGTTATGTGGCACAGCGAATTAAAGACGCCATCGTGGATCGCATGCGTGCCGAAAACGGCGTGCGGCCTTCGGTCGATGCCATTGCGCCTGATCTGCGCATCAGCTTTGTGATTCGTAAAGGCAAGGGAACGGTGTCGGTCGATCTTGGCGGTGGTGCATTGCATCGTCGTGGCTGGCGCCAATCGCAGGGCGAAGCACCGCTTAAGGAAAATTTGGCGGCGGCATTATTGATGCGCGGCCAGTGGTCAAAAATTTATGCCGAAGGCGGCGCTTTGCTCGACCCGATGTGCGGCAGCGGCACCTTGTTGATCGAAGGCGCGATGATGGCTGCCGATGTGGCGCCTGGCTTGCAACGCAATGCAGATCAGGCTCCGAGCCGCTGGCTGCAATTCAATGCCGGAATTTGGCAGCGTTGTTTTTCCGAAGCGTTGGAACGCGAAAAAATTGGCCGTGCCGCATTGAAGCCGGTATTCTTCGGTGCTGATATTGATCAAGAATCCTTGCGTTCCGCGATTGCGAATGCGAGCCGTGCCGGTGTTGCAGATTTCATCCAGTTGGATAGAAAGCCGGTCTCCGCACTCCAGAAAAATAAATACGAGCGCGGTTTGGTCGTTTGCAATCCTCCTTACAACGCTCGTCTGGCCGCGGATGAACCACTATATCGCGAGCTTGGCGATGCCTTGCGTACCGCTACGCCAGGATGGCGTGCCAGCTTGCTGTGCGGCGATGAAGCACTGGCGCGTGCGACCCGTATTCGCGCCGATAAAAAATATACCTTGTTCAACGGTGCGCTTGAATGTACCTGGGTGATTGCCGATCCGGTGCAGCCGCCCGAGCGCGAATTGCGCGAACCGCAATCCTTGAGCGACGGTGCGCAGATGGTGGCCAATCGTGTACGAAAGAACATCAAGCACTTGCAAAGCTGGACCAAGCGCGAAGCTATCAGTTGCTACCGCGTTTATGATGCCGATTTGCCCGAGTATTCGGCCGCAGTCGATTTGTATCAGGAAGCCGAGGGTGACAAACGCCGCTTTCTGCACGTGCAGGAATACCAGGCGCCCGACACGATTCCCGAAGCCGACACCAAACGCCGTTTCGGCGAGTTGTTGAACGCGTTGAAAGAAGTTTTCCAGTTGCCTAAAGAGCAGATTGCTGTAAAAACCCGCAGCCGTGGCAAGGGCGGCAGTAAATATGGCGTGATGGACCAACGTCATGAATTTGTCGTGGTGGAAGAAGGTACGGCGAAATTGCAGGTGAATCTGTTTGATTATCTGGATACCGGTTTATTTCTGGATCATCGTCCGATTCGCTTGCGAATCGCTCATGAAGCGCGTGGAAAACGCTTCCTGAATCTGTTTTCCTATACCGGCGCAGCCACCGTGCATGCCGCCGTGGGAAATGCCGCACAAACCACCAGCGTGGATTTGTCCGCAACCTATCTTGACTGGGCGGCTGATAACCTGAAGCTCAATAATGCCGGCGGCAGCAAACACCGTCTTGTGCAAGCCGATGCCATTCGCTGGCTCGAAGCAGACCTTGGCGAATATGATCTTATTTTCTGCGACCCTCCGACATTTTCGAACTCAAAGCGTGCCGAAGATTTCGATACCCAGCGCGACCATATTCGCTTGCTTCGTGCAGCCGTCGAACGCCTGTCCGAAGATGGCACGCTGATATTTTCGAATAACTTCCGTCGTTTCAAGCTGGATGAAGTCTCTCTGTCGGAATTCGCACAGTTCCGCGAAATTAGTACCAAAACGATTGCGCCCGATTTCGAGCGCAATGCGAAAATTCATCGATGCTGGGAATTGCGGAAGATTTAGTCCTCGGTCGACTTTTCCGGATTGCCGGCCGACTTCTTCATTTTCAGGCTTAGCTTCTTTTTATTCTGTGCTTCATTGAAGGTTTGTTTGTCGATTTCTCGGATTTTTGAAATCCGGCATTGTTCACCCTGCACGCGAATGGCATCCAGTGTGCTGCCGCAGATTCGGCCGGTAATGGGGTCGCCCTTGAATTGCAGGGTAGGGCTGGAACTTAAATTGAAACAGGATTGCTGCAGGTCGACGCGATACTTTTTACGGCCCGCATCCAGCAACAAGGTCTCGTCGTTCACCACAATCCAGTTGCGCACTCTGTTGCTGTCGAGGCATTCCTGTTTTTCCGATTGGGCCGCCAACGGGGCCGGTAGGCCGAGAGTGCTGCTTAGCAACAATAATGGTAAGAAACGCATATCCGATACTCCCTTGGTTCACCATAGTGTAGTAAGGTTGTCTTAACCTAAGTTCAACCGAAAGACGTGTGACGGGCATGATTGATCCGAAAAATTCCGGCGAAAAAACCGATCAGAACTGGACATTTTTCCGCCAATGGTTGAAAAATCCGATGGGCGTGGCAGCAATATCGCCATCAAGCCCGCAGCTAGCCCGGCAGATGATGGCCGAATTGTCCGACGATACCGCAAGAGTCATTGAGTTAGGCGGCGGTACAGGCGTTTTTACGCAGGCTCTGCTCGAGTTCGGCATCAAGCCGGCGGACTTGCTGGTGTTGGAGTTGAACGAGGAACTCCATCAGCATTTGCAGAAGCGCTTTCCCGACGCCCATGTCGTATGCGGCGATGCCCGTGAAATTTTCAATTTGGCCAAGCCGCTCGGTTTCGCCGAAAACAAATCCGACGCGATTGTCTCCGGTCTTGGGTTTCTTTCGATGCCGAGGCAATCGCAGCTCGATATCGTTTCCGCAGCATTCGATTGCCTCAGATCAGATGGACGTTTCGTGCAGTTTACCTACGGCCCGGCAAATCCGATCGCACGCGAGGTGCTCGAGACTTTGGGCTTGTCATCACGGCGTGCGAGTTTCACCTGGTGGAACGTTCCGCCGGCGACGGTCTATGTTTATAACCGCCGGGTTTCCCGCGCTATTCCAGCGAGACCGATGCGCTAATTGGGTGGATTTCAGAGACCGTGCTTTCCAGCATGCAGTCGGTCCTCAATAGTCCCAGGATTACGCTGTCCTGCAATTCTCCGGCAACTTGCCAGCGTTGCCGCAAGTAGCCTTCACGTTTGAAGCCGAGCGCTTCGAGTGATTTCAGACATTTAGCATTATGGGGGTCGACATCGGCTTCCAGGCGCCGCAGCCCGAGCTCGGTAAAGGCATGTTTGATAAGGGTGCCCATGGCTTCGCGGCCATAACCATGGCCCCAATGATCGCTGGCTATGGCGTAGCCGACCTCGGCCCGCCCCTGAGCAGGAGAGATATCACTCAGTGTGCAGGTGCCGATCAGTTTTTGGCTGCCTTTCAGGCAAACACCCCACTGGAACAATTTGCCGTTGTTAAAGCCTTGGTGGATGCTTTCGATGTAAATATGGGCATCGTCCTGATGACTGAACGGGGAGTGGGACCAATAGCGGGTTACCTTACTGTCAGAATAAATTTGATAGATGCTGGCGACATCGGCATGGTCAATCCAGCATAGATTGAGGCGCTGGCTGGAAAGGGTGGGAAGGCTGCTGGGCTCGCCGACTTGCGGGATTCGATCAGTTTTTCGCTTGAAAAATGGGGGCATGGGTAGGGCCATAGTATTTTCAACCTGAACGATTTAAATGGCTAAACGCATTAGCGCGGCAAAACAGGACAAGGCGGTCTGGTTTCATATCGGCAACAGTTGGTTGCAGCCAGAACACTGGTATAGCACCTATTGCACTCCCATATTGCTTTGTAGAAAAGGAGGCTTCAAATGAACAGGCAATATCGTGGTATCCAACAAAAAATACGCGGCATGGCGACTTCTGACGGCGCCGGTGTAAGACTGACCCGGGTGATCGGTAGCCAGGCGATGCCCATGCTGGACCCTTTCCTGATGCTGGATGAATTCGGCTCGGAAAAACCAGGCGACTATATCGGCGGCTTTCCGTCGCATCCGCATCGTGGTTTTGAAACCGTGACCTATATGCTCGATGGCCGCATGCGCCACAAGGACAATCATGGCAACGAGGGTCTGCTGACTCCCGGCAGTGTTCAATGGATGAGCGCGGGTCGCGGTATCGTGCATTCGGAAATGCCCGAGCAGGAACAGGGCCTGATGCGCGGCTTCCAGTTGTGGGTGAATCTACCCGCAAAGGAAAAAATGAGCGAGCCGAAGTATCAGGAATTCAATGCCGGACAAATTCCGCAAGTTAGCTTGCCCAATGGCGCGAAAATAAAAGTGATTGCCGGGCAAGTAGGCGATGTTACCGGCCCGGTCGTGCAGCCTGCTACCAACCCGCTTTATCTCGATGTATTGCTGCTAGCCGGACAAAGTTTCGAACATGGCTTGCCGAGCGAGCAGAATGCTTTTGTCTATGTTTACGAAGGCGAGTTAAGCCTCGTTGTCAATGATGAAAAACTGCCGGTGAGAACCCAAGAGTTGGTGAGTTTGACCAAGGGTGATTCCGTTCGTTTCGAAGCTCAGGCCGAGACGCGCTTTATCTTCGTTGCAGGAAATCCGTTAAACGAACCGGTGGCGCGTTACGGGCCGTTTGTGATGAATACGCAGGCCGAGATTCACCAGGCGATCCAGGATTTTCAGGCGGGAAAATTTTGATTTTCCGATCAGTCGATAAATCTAGGGGCGCTGCTTGCTGCGCCCTGACACTTCGACAAACCTTGGGCGCAGGCCGAAAAATGCTCCTGCATTTTCGGCACTCCCGCCATCCATGGCGGTCGCAAGCATGCGCCCCTACGGTTAGCCTCGCGCCAATGTAGTGAGTAAGGCTTTTGCAGTGCGCACACGCGAAGCGGCATCGGGCAGGTCAAGTTTTATACGCAGTTTGTCGCCGCCTTCCATCGCATAGATTTTCGGCTGCGATTGGATCATCCGGATAACCGACATCGGATCAATCACTGGCTGCGCATTGAAATGAATGCGGCCACCGTTGGGTCCCAGTTCGAGTTTACGAATGCCGAGTGGTGTGGCTTCCAGTTTGATTTCGGCAGTCGCGAATAATTGTTTGGTTGGGTCGGGAAGAATGCCGAAACGGTCAATCATTTCGACCTGCAGTTCTTTCAGCTGGTCGCTGTCACGCGCCGACGCGATGCGCTTGTAAAGCGTCAGGCGCGCATGCACGTCGGGCAGGTAATCGTCCGGTATCAATGCGGGAATATGCAGCTCTACGTCACTGCCAAAACGCGTACTCGGATCGAGATCCGGAATTTTTCCGGAACGAATGGATTTTACGGCGCGTTCGAGTAATTCGGTGTAAAGCGAGAAACCGATTTCTGCCATCTGGCCGGATTGATCTTCGCCGAGCAATTCACCGGCACCGCGGATTTCGAGGTCGTGCGTCGCCAAGGTAAAACCGGAACCGAGTTCTTCCATCGATGCCAGTGCTTCCAGTCGTTTTTCGGCATCGCCGGTCATGGCTTTCTTGTTCGGCACGATCAGGTAGGCATAGGCGCGATGATGCGAACGGCCGACACGACCGCGCAATTGGTGCAATTGCGACAAACCGAATCGATCGGCACGATTGATGATCATCGTGTTCGCGCTTGGAATGTCGATGCCCGATTCGATAATCGTGGTGCAGACCAGCACATTGAATCGCTGACGGTGGAAATCGAGCATCACCTGTTCCAGTTCGCGTTCCGGCATTTGTCCGTGGGCAATGCGAATACGGGCTTCGGGTACCAGTTCTTCGAGTTCACGCGCTTTTCTTTCGATGCTTTCGACTTCGTTGTGCAGGAAGTAAATTTGCCCGCCGCGCGCCAGTTCGCGCTGGAAGGCTTCGCGCAATAAATTCGGGTCCCATTGTGCAATGAAGGTTTTCACGGCGAGTCGATGCGCTGGCGGGGTCGCGATAATCGACAGCTCGCGCAGTCCGCTCATCGCCATGTTCAGTGTGCGGGGAATTGGCGTGGCAGTCAGTGTCAGCAAATGCACTTCTGCACGCAGCGCTTTTAGTGCTTCTTTCTGGCGCACACCGAAACGCTGTTCCTCATCGACAATGACCAGACCCAGATCCTTGAACTTCACATCCGGCTGCAGAAGGCGATGGGTGCCGACGATCACGTCGATTTTTCCTTCGGCAACTAGTGCCAACGCGGCTTTGATTTCCTTGGCTGATTTGAAGCGCGACAACACTTCGACCCGCAATGGCCAATCGGCATAACGGTCACGGAAATTCCGGTAATGTTGTTCCGCCAACAATGTTGTCGGCACAAGAATGGCGACTTGTTTTCCGGCGGTGGCAGCTACGAATGCTGCGCGAACCGCCACTTCGGTTTTCCCGAAGCCGACATCGCCACAGACAACGCGATCCATCGGCGTTGCCTTGTCCATGTCGGCGATCACTGCTTCGATGGCATTGAATTGGTCGGGTGTTTCTTCGAACGGGAAAGTCGCGGCAAACGGTTCGTACAGGCTGCGGTCAATCGGCAAAGACATGCCCTGGCGTGCGTGGCGGCGCGCCTGTATTTCCAGCAGTTCGGCCGCGACGTCGCGTACTTTTTCTGCAGCCTTGCGCTTGGCTTTTTCCCAGGCTTCTCCACCGAGTGAATGCAATGGCGCGTGATCCGGAGACGCGCCGGAATAGCGGCTGACCAATTGCAGTTGCGAGACCGGCACATACAATTTGTCGCCTTTCGCGTATTCAATGCAAAGGTACTCGCCGGAAATGCCTCCGGTATCGAGCGCAATCAATCCCTGGTAGCGACCGACACCGTGATCTTCGTGCACGATCGGTGCACCAACGGCAATTTCGCCCAGATCGCGGATGATGCTTTCAGGATCGCGCCCAACACGCTTGCGTCGGCGAGATTGTTCGACGCGTTCCGGAAACAATTGACGCTCGGTCAATACCGTGAGCATCGGCGAGTCAATTGCAAAGCCGGCTTCGAAAGCGGCCACGGTGACGCTCAATTTATGGTCGTTTTCATTCAAGAACGATGGCCAATCGGGAACTTGATGAAACGGCAATCCGGCGGCATTCAATAATTCCAGTAATGCCTCGCGACGACCCGCCGAATCAGCTGCCAATAAAACGCGGCCTGGATAGTTTTTGAGGAAAGACTGCAAGGCTGCGCCGGGCAATTCGTTTTTTTGTGTCCACGGCAAACTCGGAACCGTTTGCTCGGCGATGGCGATCGCTTTGGAATACTGTGGATGTTGATCGCCGCAAATTTCAATGCGAAGCCTTTGATTGCATTGCGCGCGTAGTTCGTCCGGGCTGAGGAATAACTGCGCCGGCGACAAGATCGGACGTTCGACGTCATGACGGCGTTGTTCCCAGCGTTCACTGGTTTGCTGCCAGAAACTTTCGGCCGAGTGTTCCACGCCATCGCCGGAAATGATCAAACTGTTTTTTGGAAGATGATCGAACAGACTCGCGGTTTGATCGAAAAACAGGGGCAAATAATACTCGATGCCGTTGGGCGCCACGCCTTCTTTCAAATCCTGGTAAATCGTGCAGCGACGCGCATCGAATTCAAATTGTTCACTCAGGTTCTGCCGGGCTTTTTTGGTGCCAGCAGCATCGAGGGGGAATTCGCGAGCCGGGAGCAGCCGAACGGATTCCACCGGATGGTCGGAGCGTTGCGTTTCCGGATCAAAGCTTCGCAAGGAATCGATTTCGTCATCAAACAATTCAATTCGGTAGGGGACATCCGAGCCCATCGGGTAAAGATCAAGCAAGGCTCCGCGTACTGCAAAATCGCCGGGGTCATTTACTTGCGGAACATTGCGGTATCCGCTGGCTTCAAGACGGCGTTTTTCCTGGTCGAGATCGAGTTTCTGGCCTTTGCGTAAATCCAGTACATTGCCGGCAATCCATTCCGGCGGCGACACCCGTTGCATCAGCGATGCCACCGGCACCACCAAAATACCGCGTTTGATCGAAGGCAAGCGATACAGGGCTGCAATACGCTGCGAAACAATATCGGGATGCGGACTGAACAAATCGTAGGGCAGTGTTTCCCAGTCCGGAAAATGCAACAGGGGCAAGTCGTTGGCGACGATTCGCAGATCGTTTTCCAGCGCGCTGGCGCTGTGTGTGTCACGCGCGATCGCGAGGATCAAACCATCGTGCTGTCGTGCAGCTTGCGAAATCGCGAGCGCCATTGCGCTCGGGCTATGCGGAGCACGCCAATAGGCGCGCTGTTGGCCAGCGCGGGGAAAAGGAGGGCAGGGAAGATTTGAATCAGAAGTCATCGGCCTATTTTAACCGATGTCATGTGAGGATGATTAAATCGTCAATACGACGCGGGTAATGCCGGCTTCGGTATGGCGTGATTCGCGAGTGAAGCCCATGTTTTCGGCCAGCTTCAGCATGGTTTGATTGTTGTCGAGTACATCGCCCCACAAGTGGCGAATATGATGGGCACGGCACCATTCAATCAGTCGATCCATCAGGATTTTCCCGAGCCCAAGGCCGGTCACGAAATGACTCACCAGAATGCCGAATTCGGCACGACCACCATTGCCGTCAACCGATAGTCGTGCGACTGCACCGACCAATGCGGCGCCGGGTTCAAAGGGTTCGGCAGCAACGACGACAAAATCGGTTTCCGGATCGGGTTGTGTCAGGCGCATCAGATAATCATCACTGAGTGCCTTGATCGGATGCAGGAAACGGCGGCGAATTTCATCCTCATGCAATAGATGAAAGGTTCCCGCGATGGGGAGCGCGTCGGCGGCTTGAATCGGACGAATCCAGAGAGTGCGGCCATCATTCAGCGTGACGGCATCTTGGCGTTGCCATTTGCCTGGACGCTTGGCTTTTTTTGCTTTGGACGACATCACGCTAGAGTGCCATGAAAAGTCAGTGAGAATGCTCTAAAACATTCGAAAAATCAGTGGAATATGAAGCCTTTCTGAATCACTGCGACTCTTTTTTCAGCCATTGAAAGGCAGAGCTCGCGTCTTTTTCACCCAGCAGGCGCGCAAGTACCGGCAACACAGGTTGCAAGGCTTCATCACAATGCCAAGGCGGGTTGATCACCAACATGCCGCTGCCGTTAAGTCGCAATGGCGAGTCGTCCGGCCGCACCAAAACTTCAGCAACGAAGGCGGACTTTATCGGCAATGCCGTTACTTTGCGGAAAAACGACTGCAAACTTCGCCGCTGCTTGATCGGGTACCACACCGCATATATTCCGTTTGACCAGCGCTGCAAACCTTCCTGCAAGGCTTTCAGGATGGAGTCGAATTCCGCTTCCTGCGCTTCGTATGGAGGATCGATCAAAACAAGACCGCGTTTTTCCTTGAACGGTAATTTGGCCTTGATCGCGGCGTAGCCGTCACGGCCGACAATGCTCACTCGGTCGTCATTGGCAAACAAGGCTTTCAAGGGTTGCGCTTCTTCGTGTTGCCATTCGCAGCACATCAGCCGGTCTTGTTCGCGCATGGCCTGCGCGGTCAACAGGGGTGAACCGGGATAGACCAGCAAACCTCCGACCGGATTATCGGCGGCTACGGCATGCAGGTAATGCTTGATTGCAGCTGGCAGGCCCTGCACGCCGATGAGTTGAAAAATACCGCCACGTGCCTCGCCGGTTTTCTCGGCTTGTTCGCTTTGCATGTAATAGCGACCGCGGCCGGCATGGGTATCGAGCACGCAAAAGCCGCTTTCCTTGCGCTTCAGTGATTCAATCAGTTGCAGCAGCACGATGTGCTTGAGCACATCGGCATGGTTGCCTGCATGGAAGCCGTGTTGATAATTCATGGCCTATCTTACTGCATCTGGGGCATCAGCTTTGTTATTCTTGAGCCTTCGAGGGCGGGGCTCAACGGGACGGGATATGAAACGACTTTTTCGCTGGGGTTTCAGAACGATACTGGTATTACTGCTGATACTGATTTTATTCGTGCTGCACTCCATGTATTTCAAGCCGGTGCATATCCGCATTTTCTTTGAACGGGTTTTTATCGAATACGCATTCGAAGATCCGCAATTATTATCCAGCCTTCGAATGTTGCCGCCCTGGATGGATTGGTTCAGCGATGACCTGACCGATTTGTCGCTTGCGCAGGAAGAAAAACTCAACAAAAAACTGCAGAACGACCTGGCGACTTTGCGCAGTTATGACCGGGCCTCGCTCAGTGCCGAAAACCGGCTTAACTACGACATGCTTGAATATTTTCTGGAAGTGCAGAAAGAAGGACAGAAGTTCCAGTATCACAATTATCCGCTCAATCAATTATTCGGCCTGCAGGGTGAATTGCCCACTTTTCTGGCAACCCAGCATCCCGTTGCAAATCAGAAAGATGCCGAGAATTATATCGCCCGTCTCGACAAGATTCCGTTGGCGTTCTCGCAGGCCCAGCAAGGTCTCGACAAGCGGGAGGCACTGGAAATCATTCCGCCGAAATTCGTGATCGAGAAAGTCCTGCTGCAAATGCGCGAGTTTGCAGGTGCACCGGCAAACAAGAATATTCTCTATACCTCGCTTGAGGAAAAGCTGAAAAAAGTTTCCGATCAGGAGATCGACCCTGAACAACGTAAAAAGATTCTGGCCGATGCCGAAGCCAGCATTCAGAAAAACGTTTATCCGGCCTACCGGAAATTCATTGCCTATTACGAAAAGCTTCAACCCAAGGCGAACGGCAATAATGGCGTCTGGGCATTGCCAGATGGCGATGCCTTCTATCAGTGGTGCATCAAGCAACACACCACCACCGACATGACTGCCGATGAGGTACATCAATTGGGCTTGAGCGAAGTGGCCCGCATCGAAGGCGAAATGGATGCGATTTTGAAAGCGGAAGGTTTGACCGAAGGCAGCGTCGGTGTGCGCATTGACGAAATTTCAAAACGGCCCGACCAGTTGTATCCCGATACCGACGCCGGACGCGCGCAAATTCTGAAAGATTTTCAAGCCATCATTGATGATGTCGATAAAGGCCTGATGCCTTATTTCAATGTGCGGCCAAAGCAGGGCGTGAAAGTCGAACGGGTGCCGGTGTTCAAGGAAAAAACTTCGCCCGGTGCGTATTACGACACGCCGGCATACGACGGTTCGCGGCCCGGCATTTTTTACGTCAACCTGCGCAGCACGGGCGAGATTGCAAAGTTTGGAATGCGCACGCTCGCATATCATGAAGCCATTCCCGGCCACCACTTCCAGAAAACCATCCAGCAGGAATTGAAAGACGTTCCCACCTTCCGCACTATTTTGCCGTTTACCGCTTTTGCCGAGGGTTGGGCGCTTTACAGCGAGAGGCTGGCCTGGGAAATCGGTTACGAAAAACAACCACTCGATAATCTGGGTCGCCTGCAGGCCGAGATGTTTCGTTCTGTACGTTTGGTGGTCGATACCGGCATGCATTCCAAGCACTGGACCCGCGAACAGGCGATTGCCTATATGCGCGAAAAAACCGGCATGCCGGAAACCGATGTGATTGCGGAAATCGAACGCTATCTGGTGATGCCGGGGCAGGCGTTGGCTTATAAAGTCGGCATGAATACGATTGTGCGTTTGCGTGAAGATGCGAAAGTGCAGTTGGGCAGCAAGTTTGATATTCGCCGCTTTCATGATGTGGTGTTGACCGGCGGCGATATGCCGATGGCATTGCTTGAGCAGCGCGTACACAAATGGGTGGAAGAGGAGAGAAAACGCTAATGGTTCAATTACCGCGTCTTGTTAAATGCGAGCAGCACGGTACTCAGGGTATTGGTCTGGTCTGCCGTCATATTTTGTCGGCGGAAGTACCCGATGGCTTTTTCTGGAGCGATGACAGCGATCAGGCAAGGCCGGATGCATGGTGCAATGATTGCGAAGAAAAGCTGCTCAAGGATGAATTCAGCGAAGGCTGGTATGAACAGGCAGGCTTTCAGGCCATCTGCGCACTTTGCTGGGATGCCGCCAAAGTGCGTGCCGAAGCTGCCGGAACTGCGGAATAATCATCATGGCGCGCATTTTACTGGTGGAGGATGAAGCCGCGATTGCAGATGCGATTGTCTATGCACTGCAAACCGAAGCTTTTGAAGTAGTCCGCACCGGCTTGGGTCGCGAGGCGCTTGATCTGCTGCAAAAAGAAAAATTCGACGTGTTGATTCTGGATGTCGGCTTGCCGGATCAAACCGGTTTCGACGTCTGCCGCGAACTCCGCAAATTCAGCCAGATTCCGCTGATATTCCTGACGGCCCGCGGGAGTGAAATTGATCGAGTGCTCGGTCTGGAAATGGGCGCGGATGACTATATGGTCAAGCCATTTTCGCCACGCGAACTGGTGGCCCGGGTTCGTGTCTGTCTGCGCCGCAATGCCGTACTTGAAAAACCAGTGAGCAATGCTGTGCCATCAAGATTCAAGCATGATCCGCAAGGGCAGCGCATTGAATATATGGGGCAGACATTGAATTTGACCCGCTATGAATACTTGCTGCTGGCAGCGCTACTCTCAAGGCCTGGCGCGGTGTTTTCACGCGCGAAATTAATGCAGGATATCTGGGTGGATGCTCTGGAAACGGCGGATCGTACGGTCGATACCCATATCAAAACCCTGCGGGCAAAATTACGCACGGTTGACGAAGCCGACGTGTTGCAGACCCATCGCGGGATGGGTTATTCCATCAGCATCAACCAATGAAAATCAGTTACCGAATATTCCTGGGTTACTTTTTGATCGTCGGTTTGGCGGCGTATTTTATTCTTCAGGTATTCGTCAACCAGGTAAAGCCCGGCGTACGTCAATCGATGGAATCGAGCCTGGTGGATACCGCGAATGTTCTCGCGCAACTGGCCGCCAATGACGTGAAGAACGGCGTGATAGCCGACGGTGAATTTTCGGCGGCAATCATGTCGGCTAAAACTTCACGCTACAAAGCCGGCATTTCCGATTTCATGAAAGAGGTTTTCAATTACCGGATCATCATTACCGATGATAAAGGCAAGGTAATTTACGATTCCGACAATCTGGCCGTCGGCAAGGATTATTCGCGCTGGAATGATATCTATCTGACCTTGCAGGGGAAATACGGTGCACGCTCGACCCGTAGCGACCCGAAAGACGAACGCAGTACCGTCATGTACGTAGCGGCTCCGATCATGGATGGCGATAAATTGATCGGCGTGTTGTCGGTCGCCAATCCGAACGCCAGCATCCAGCCATTCATCGACAAGAGCCAGAAAAATATCGTCAAACAAGGTTCTGTCCTTATTGCGGCATCGTTCCTGATAGGTCTGATCGTGACATTCTGGTTTACCCATTCGCTCGATCGTCTCGGAAAATATGCCAAGGCAGTTGCCATCGGCGAACGCGCGGTATTGCCGGATTTGGGCCGCAATGAAATGGGAGAGCTCGGCGAGGCATTGGACACGATGCGCAAGAAACTCGACGGCAAGCAATACGTCGAGCAATACGTGCAAACACTCACGCATGAAATGAAAAGCCCGCTTGCAGCCATTCGAGGTGCTTCGGAAATTCTGGAAGAAAATCCCGCCGAAGCCGACCGGGTCAAGTTTCTGGACAACATCAAGACGCAGTCACTGCGTCTGTCGGAAATGATCGACAAGATGCTGGCGCTGGCATCGGTGGAATACCGGCAGAATGAAATCGAAAAGAAGCCGGTAAATCTGGCCGAATTATGCCGTCAGGTTATTGCCGGTTTCGAGCACGGCGCGAACAAGAAGCTGGTCGACAAGAAAATCAGATTGATGCATGAGGATTTGAATATTGCGTCAACGATTCATGGCGACACATTCCTTCTGACACAGTCCTTGCAAAACCTGTTGGACAACGCGATCGATTTTTCTCCCCCATACGGTGTAATAAAAATCGCTATTGACTCCAGTCCGACGCACTGCATCATTAAAATTCAGGATCAGGGTGCGGGTATTCCCGATTATGCCGCACCACGTCTATTCGAACGCTTTTATTCCCTGCCCAGACCGGATACGGGACAACGCAGCAGTGGCCTCGGCCTGAGTTTCGTGAAGGAAGTGGCGCTTGCCCACAATGGTGACATCACGCTGGTGAATCAGCCGGAAGGCGGCGTGTTGGCGAGTTTGTCGATCGAAAAATAACTTCACCTCCGCCACACACAGGCTGCATTCGCTCCACACAGGCAGTACTTAATCTGACCCGGTATTCAAACCCGGAGTCCTTATGTCGCAGTTAAGTTTTGTCCTGAAAGCCCTGATTGTCGGTTTTCTTACCCTATTGCTGATCATCCCCTTGAGCATGATCAATGGAACCATCAGGGACCGCCAATCCTACCGTCTTCAAGCCATGGAAAAAGTCGAAAGAAGCTATGCCGGTCAATTGAAATTTGCCGGGCCGGTATTAATAGTGCCATTTCAGGATGTCGAGACCGTCATCACCGTCAACGACAAGGGCGAGGAAAAACAACATAAGGAAACAAGTGACAACTTCTGGATTTTTTATCCCAGAACGCTCAATGCCAGCGGCAACATGGTGCCCGATAATAGAGCGGTCGGTATTTTCAATGTCAGGACTTACGAATGGAATGCAAAGATGAAGGCCGCTTTCGATTTCAATACCATTGATAGCGGGAATCCCCTGATCAAGCGCAGCATCGGGTCACCCTATTTAAGTTTCCTGATGAACGATACCCGTGGCCTTAAAGGCACGCCGAAACTGAAGGTGGCCGGCGAGAGCAGGGAAATCAAGCAAGGCGCAGGCAATCACGGAATTGCCGCGAAAGAAAAAGGTTTGCACGTTAGCTTGCCGAAATTCGTGCTTGCGGAACCACAAAAATTCTCGGTGGATATGGATTTCGCCTTGGGCGGAACCGAAAGCCTTTCCTTCGTTCCCATTGCCGATAGCAACCAGATCAGTATTCAGTCTTCGTGGCAGGATCCGAATTTCGCGGGTGATTTTTCTCCGCGAAGTTCCAAAGTGGATGAAAACGGGTTTGTTGCGAACTGGGATATCTCGTCGCTGTCGGCCAGTGCCCAGACCGAATATCGCAACATGGCGTCATTGGAAAGCATCGAAAGTCTTCAGGTCAATTTGATGGATGCGGTGGATTTGTATACCCAGCTTGATCGTGCAAGCAAATACGGCATGTTGTTTATCGTCCTGACATTTGTCGGATTCCTGATGTTTGAAATCATCAAGCAACTGGCGATCCATCCGATCCAATATGGATTGGTAGGGCTTAGTCTGGCGATATTTTTCGTCTTGCTGCTGAGCCTTAGCGAGAAGATAGATTTTCTGTGGGCCTATCTGACTGCAAGTGTCGCCTGCATCGGTTTGTTGACGATGTATGTGAGCTCGGTATTGAAAAGTTTTACTCGCGGGCTGGGCTTTTCCGCCATGCTGACGATTCTTTATGGTGCGCTGTATGGCTTGCTGGTTTCCGAAGATAATGCGCTGCTGATGGGCTCGCTGCTCTTGTTCACGGTACTTGCCGCCATCATGCTGGCTACGCGGAAAGTGGATTGGTATCAACTAGGCAAGAAGGAAGTGCCGCAGGTTTAAGCTTGAGGCGCCGTCGAAAGACGGCGCTTTTTTTTACACCCGGGAAAAATATGTCGGGATTCGAAGGTGCTGCATGGTCGGTTTATTGTTTTTATTTATGTTTCTCTTGGTGCTGTTCGCGGCTCCTCTGCTAATCCCTAATGCGCAGTATCTGAAGCGATATGTAATATGCATGACACTTTTTTTCCTGCTTCTGTCATGGCATGGCTCGCCGTTGCACCCAGCAAGCAAACACGGTGCAGTGTGTTTTTTCATATCATTGCTTTCGGCAATACATTTTTTTGCAATGTTTATGAGGTTTGTTGTACCACCCTGGGTCCGGACCTCGGGAAATTCGGCGCCATCTTCCGGCAGTTCCATGAAGTACCTGCTGCAGCCATTATTTCTTGTTGGCGGATGTTGTTACCTGTTTTTTTCTATACACGAATATTCATGGTTTAGAAGTGCAATACCGTCTGAATCGGTGTTAACCAGTCGATTGAAATGAATTCGGATGCCCACTTGTTCGGGGGCTGCGGTACTGCAATATTGAAATTGTCATCGGGTAGTAAAACTGCAATTGCCAGCAAAGGCGTCGATTTTTTTTGAACACTCTCTTCAGGCAAGGTACGGTCACGAAGCGCGTCATCCATATGAGAAATGGAAGGAGACACCACTGCCGGACAGTTGGACCAGTGAAGGCATGTGGATGGGACTTACCTGTTCCGATGCCAATTCCGGCTTGTTGGTAAAAATTGTTGCTGCCGCAAAAACAAGAGGTTCGTATTACACGCATCAGGACAATACATTGATTCTCGTCGTTCCGGAGCAGGATATTGTTGTCTATTCCTATTTCGACTAGTACTTGTTTTGCGAAAATAGCACCGACAAATCAAAAAACAAAAAACGAGCCCCAGGTCAATATTGATCCAATTACCGTGGCGGCGAAAACATCACTGGGATAATGCAGGCCCAAAATAACGCGTGACATCGCAATGCTGATCGCCAGCGGCACAAGTACCACAGCGAGCATCGGGTAATAGGCGAGGGTGACCAATGTGAATGAAACCGCATGCAGTGTATGCCCGGACGGAAAACTGAATTCATCCAGCGGTGCGGTCCAGACGTGTATGCGATTATCGTTGGCGAATGGGCGCGGACGTTTTGTCCATTTTTTCAGATAGCGATAAAGCAAACTGGTAATGACGGCCATCACCGACAAATGCAGGAATGCAGGAACACCATTCCGGCCTTCCACGAGCAGGATGATTGCACCGAGCAAATACCAGATCGGGCCGTCGCCGAGTCGGCTCACCGTCTGGAAATAACGGCGTACCCAGCCTTGTTCAGCCCAGGTGTTCGCACGCAGGCACCACTGATGTTCACGCTGCAGAAAGTGCTTCACACGGGTGTTCATGCCACGTTCCTTTGCTCGGATAGTTCATGCAATAAACGCGAGAATGCCTTTGCCACAGTTTCCGGATGCAGGTGCTGAACGGACTCTTTTGCCTCTGCCCCCATTTTTTTGATATTGGGATCGGTAGCGAGTTCGACGAATGCATTTACGAAAGCTTGTTCTTCGCCAAAGCCGACGGTTCTGCCGTGAATACCGTCTTTACAATGTTCCTTCGCCGCACCGTAATCAAAAGCACAGACAGCGAGACCGGATGCCATCGCTTCGAGAGTCACATTGCCGAAGGTTTCCGACAAACTGGGAAAACAGAAAATATCGGCGCTCGCATAATGCTGTGCGAGATCGTCACCTCTGCGCATGCCGGCAAAAATGAAATCCGGATTCTCCGATTGCACACCGCTGCGTTGCGGACCATCCCCGACCATGATGAATTTTGCATCCGGCCTTTTTTCCTGCAATGCACGAAATGCCTTGACGGCAAGCGGCATGTTTTTTTCCGGTGCGATCCGGCCGACATGGATTATCGCGATATCGTCCGGTTTCAAGCCCCAACTCGCACGTAATTGTTCGTTGCGCCAATGGGCGTTGAATTGCCGAACGTCCACCGCGCGACCCAGATGTTGCACATGATGAAAACCCTGCTGCGTGAGCGAATCTGCCAGCTCGGTGGTCGGGACCAATGTGGCGTCGCCGCGATTATGGAATCGGCGTAACCAAGCAAGCACCCAGGGCGATAAAAATCCGGCGCCGTAGCGGCCGACATAGTCATCGAAGCGTGTATGAAAACCGGTGGCAATGGGAATGCCCAGTTTGCGTGCCGCCCGCATGGCCGACCAGCCGAGCGGACCTTCGGTGGCAATGTAGATGGCATCCGGACGCTGTGCAGTCCAGCGAGCCATAAGGCGTTTACGCGCAGGCAGACCGAAACGCAGGCCCGGATAACGCGGAATCGGCGCGCCTTCCACCAGCATCAAATCCTGATGATGACGCGGTGATTCATCGTGTTGCTCCGGGCGCACCAGACCGACGCGATGGCCCAGATTTCGCAAACCGTATTCCAGCGCCTGAACCGTCAATGCCACTCCGTTGATTTCGGGCGGATAGGTTTCGGTAATCAATTCGATGTGCTGATAGTTTTTCATGCGCGAAGTGTGCGCAGTCACTATGCAAGCCTTGTGTCATTGGCGTGACAGAATGATGACTTGCCAGCCACCCGATTCGCGATGGGTCAGGCCCGCAGCGTCCTCAACGCATAGCCCATATACGAGATTGACAGGTCCTTGCTGCGCTTGAGTTTGAGTTTAGTGCCGAGTTCGGCAAAGCTCATTTTTCCCAGTTTGTTGCGTACCAGCCCATTCAAGGCTGTCATCGGATTGATTGCCGGCGAAAGACCGACCAGCTCGCATTTCGACAAGCTTTGTTTTTGCATCGTGATGACGAGTTCGTCCGGCCGGATAAATTTGTCCCACACATGAACATCTTGTGGAATAAGCCTGGTCAAACGCCAATCCTGCGCAAGCTTGATCGCGACCAGCTTGCTGCGAAGCGTGCGATTTATCGTGTCGAAAAAAAACACGCCGCCGGGTTTTAGCACACGAGATATTTCTCCAATCACTTTATCCAGATCATCGACGTGCTCCAGCACGTCGCAACAGACTACGACATCGAATGTCTGTGCCTCGAATGGCAGCAATTCGGCGCTCGCTTCCAGATAGCGAATGTCCAGCCCGGATTTTTCGGCGTGCGCGCGAGCCGCGGTCAAAGTGGGTGCCGAGCGATCTATTCCTGTCACATGGCAACCGAGAGCGGCAAATGGCTCCGACAAGAGACCGCCGCCACAGCCCACATCGAGCACTCGAAGCTGTTCGGGTTTCAGTGAGAGGCCGTTGACCAGCACATTCTGAAAATAGTCGAAGCGGGGCGGATTGACCGAGGTGCGGAGCAGCGCCATGAAACCGTCTTCTTCCCACCATGTCGCATGAACATGATCGTATATCTCGTCATTAATCGTCGGCATGTTATTCCTCGTTACTTCGATTCAGGTGGTTTTGCGTTTTGATTTCGCGATTGCGGCGCTTTCTTTCTTCAGAGGCCCGCCAACCGGACAAAACGTGGTCAGGAAGGTATGCAGGGTCGCAAGCATGTTTTCGTCGGCCAGGCTGTAGTGGACGAACTGACCTTTCTTCTCGCTGCTCACAAGCCCTGCGTTCTCCAGGATTTGCAGATGCTTTGACAAAGCTGGCTTGCTCATTTCGAAGCGCTCGGAAATCTCGCCCGCGGTCAGCGAGGTTTCGGACAAATAGGCCAGTATTTTCCGGCGAGGGGTCGAACTCAGGGCCTCGAAGACATTATCTATTTTCATTATTATTTAGCTAATTAGTTAATTAATGTGTAAGATACATCATCGAAAAACATATTTCCACCACTAAATGAGGAATTGGCCATGATTCAGGTAGCTGCCGAAAAAGATGATGTCTCGCTCGTGTATGACGGCGAGTGCCCCATCTGCAATACCTACTGCAAATATGCCCGCGTCAGCGATGCCGTCGGCAGGCTTCATCTGGTGGACGCCAGGCAGCCAAGTCCTTTGATGGATGAAATCACGGCGGCCGGGCTCGATATCGATCAGGGAATGGTCGTGAAGTTCAAAGACGTTACCTACTATGGTCCGGAAGCCATCCGCGTGCTGACTTTGCTAAGCACGCGCTCGGGATTTTTTAACCGTATCAACTATTATTTTTTCGGAACGGAAAGGCGTGCCGGTATTTTCTATCCGTTTGGCAAGGCGCTCCGGAATCTTGTGCTTAAAGTCATGGGGATCCGTTATATCGAGAATTTGAAAGTGGCTGAAAAGAGTTCAAATACGGTCTGATGGAAACGGGTTGTGGGTGGCATTCGGCGCTTTTCCTACCGCAGTTATGGATAAATCCCTACATCGGCAGCACGCTGCTTTTGCTACCATTCCTTCAATAACTGGAAATCGACAATACCACCGAATGCCTATCACCCGCGCCCTGGAAATTCTCAAACACCAATTCGGTTACGACGATTTCCGCATGAACCAACAGGCAGCCGTGGAATGCGTGTTGGCAAAAAAAGATTGCCTTGTGCTGATGCCGACCGGCGGCGGGAAATCCCTTTGCTACCAGATTCCCGCATTGATGCAGGATGGTTTGACCGTGGTGGTTTCGCCCTTGATTGCCTTGATGAAAGACCAGGTCGATGCCTTGCGCTTGAACGGTGTGAAAGCCGCGTTCCTGAATTCGAGCCAGGAAAGTTCGGTGCAACAGGAAGTAATTGCCTCGTTGCGTAATGGCGATATCAGGATTCTCTACGTTGCACCCGAAAGATTGCTTCAAGGCAGCGGACAGTTTATTGATTTCCTGAAAAGCTTCCGTATTTCACTGTTTGCCATCGATGAAGCGCATTGTATTTCGAGCTGGGGACACGACTTTCGTCCCGAATACACCCAGCTTGGCAGATTGAAAGGCTGGTTTCCGGAAGTGCCAGTCATCGCTCTGACGGCAACGGCGGATAAACTGGTGCGACAGGATATTCTCGAGAAATTGCATATCGAGCATGCCGAAGTATTTGCATCGAGTTTCAATCGCGCCAATATTTTTTATCGGGTCGAACCAAAGCGCGATACTTACACGCAATTATTCGATTACCTGGACAAGCGTCGCAATGAAAGCGGAATCATATATTGCCTGAGCCGGAATTCGGTGGATGCGCTGGCCGCAGATTTGCGCAATGACGGCTTCAACGCACTCGCTTATCATGCCGGACACGACAAAACTAAACGCGAGAAACATCAGGAATTATTTCTCAGGGACGAAGTGAAAATAATGGTCGCTACCATCGCGTTCGGCATGGGTATCGACAAGTCGAATGTGCGTTTCGTCGTGCATCACGATTTGCCGAAAAACATCGAGAGCTATTATCAGGAAACCGGCCGTGCCGGCCGGGATGGACTGGAAAGCGAGGCCTTGCTGTTTTTCAGCCACGGCGACGTGCAGAAACTGAAAACCTTCGCCGAAGTCGAGGGCAATGCCGAACAGACCGATATCATGCTCGGAAAATTGAATGTGATGGCGCAGTTCGGCGACCTGAAAACCTGTCGCCGGAAATTCCTGCTGCAATATTTTTCGGAAGACAGCGCCGACAAATGCGGCCACTGCGACAACTGCCTGAAAACTTTCGAACGATTTGACGGTACGGTCATTGCCCAGAAAGCATTGAGCGCGGTCTATCGCACCGAGCAACGCATGGGCTTGACCTATCTGGTCGATTTCCTGCGCGGGGCGAAATCACAAAAAATGCGGGATCAACACAAGCAGTTGCAGACTTACGGCATTGGTGCCGACATTCCAAAAACGAGCTGGCTGGCCTATTTCCGGGAGTTGATCGAGCAGGGTTATCTGGAACAAACCAGTGGCCAGTACCCGACGCTGGTGCTTACCGAAAAAAGCCGCGATGTGCTCAAGGGCAAAACCATCGTCGAACTGGTCAAGGTCGTTGATGAAGTCGAGCGTACCGGCTCGCGTATGCAACACGAGATTCATGACTATTTCCGGGATCTGTTCGAAAGACTGAAAGCCGTACGAACCGAATTTGCCCGTGTCGACAATGTGCCGCCCTATGTGATTTTTTCCGATGTCACGCTGATCGAAATGGCCACCTATCTGCCGCAGGACTCGGAACAGATGCTGAAAATATCCGGGGTGGGTGACGTTAAATTCGAAAAATATGGCGCCGAGTGCCTTGCTGTAATCAAGGCCTATTGTGAAGAAAACCAACTCGAATCACGTATCGAACGCAAGATTCCGAAACGCGAACGCAAAGCCAGCGCGCGCCGCAGTAGTGACGGCAGCAGCACTTTCGAGATCACACTTTCGATGTTCCAGCAGGGCACATCCATTTCGCAGATCGCCATTGAACGCAAGTTGAGCCCAAGCACTGTCGAAGGTCATCTGGCACGCTACATGGCTACCGGTGAAGTCGCTTTGAACGACCTTGTTGCCGTCGATAAAGTAGAGCCAATCAAGCAAGCTATTTTGCAGTTCAGCAACAGCTCTGCCATTGGGCCGATTAAGCAGTATCTCGGCGAGCAATACAGCTATGGCGAAATCAATGCGGTGCTGGCGGCGATGGGAGTGGTGCGCTAATCAATTCCTGGGGACGCTGCCTTGCTGCGCTCAAAACAATCGTCAGGCAATGGTCAGAACGTAATCGATCGATTCCAGATATTCCTTCTCCGCTTCCAGATCCGATTGCGTGAGTGGATGGGCTTTTAGCCATGCTTTATCGAGTTTTAGTTTCAACTGGTTGCCGGTGACTCGCATCTTTGCCTCGGGACTGGCGTCACGTTCATGGCCGCGATGCAGCAGTACCGCAATCCGGAGCAGGATGGCGCAGCGCTGAGCCGATTGTGCAAGACGGCTCGGCAAGGTTTGGATGCTTTTATTGTTAAAGCCGCGACGTTGATTGCGAATGAGTGCGGCGATAAACTGCTGTTCGGTTTTTGAAAACCCGGCCACGTCGGAATGCTCGATCAGATAAGCACCGTGCGTGTGATATTGGCTGTGCGCAATCGCCAAGCCCATTTCGTGCAGACGTGCGGCCCAGCCCAGCAAACGGAATTCCTCGCTATCCAGCAGCCAGTCTTCGGCGACATCATCGAATAATTTCAATGCGGTTTTTTCCACGCGATCCGCCTGCGGCATGTCGACCGCGTAGCGCGCGCACAATGCTTGTATGGATGCTTCGCGCGGATCACGCTCGCTGCGGCGACCGATCATGTCGTAAAGCACGCCTTCACGCAGCGCATCGTCGCTGATATGCATGCGCTTGATGTCGAGTTCGGCAAAGGCGGCGTCGAGAATCAGCAAGCCACCCGCAATCACGGGCCGGCGATCGGCCGGTAGTCCGGGCAACTTGATGTTCTCGATCTTGTCGAATTGAAGCAATTGTTCCCGTACTTCTTTCAGTGCCGCCACGGTAATCACGTTTTGGGTCAACTTCATTTCGGTGCAGATATCACCGACAGCCTTGATCGTTCCGGATGAACCGAATACTTCCTGCCAGCCGCGTTCGCGGTATGCGGCGGAAAATTGCTGGAACTCGGCGGTAATTTCGGTCTGCGCTTCCTTCCAGCGTTTTTTCGAGAGCTCGCCATTCGGAAAAAAACGTTTTGTCGTTGCAACACAACCCATTTGCAGACTTTCACGCTCCAGCGCTTCGAAACCCTCGCCGATGATGAACTCGGTCGAACCACCACCGATATCGATGACCAGGCGATGTTTCTCGCGTGGCGGTTGTCCGTTGGCAACGCCCAAATAAATCAGACGCGCTTCTTCGCGGCCTGCGACGACTTCTATGCCATGGCCCAGCGCTTTTTCCGCCGGAAGCAGAAATATTTGCGGGCTTTTGAGTGCGCGTACCGTGTTCGTCGCGATGGCGCGTACATGCTGCGGCGGGATCGTGCGAATACGTTGGCCGAAACGCGACAGGCATTCGAGTGCGCGATCAATCGCTTCCTTGTTCAGGCCGCCGGTGCCATCGAGACCCTCGGCCAGGCGAACGGTTTCCTTGATGCGATCGACGATTCTCAATTGGCCCAGTACGTAACGGGCGACCACCATATGAAAACTGTTCGAACCGATGTCGATAGCGGCGAGCAGATCGCCGTCTTTCAGTGGGCTGGCTTGTTCAATCGGCATCGCTTATCCGCAAATTTTCGCTAGGAGTGAACCTTGCGCCGAATAAGGCATTTCATCCGCCTTCGGCACGACCCGGATGTAACTGCCGTCGGATTGTAGTTGCCAGGCCTGCGTATTATCCATCAGATAATTGCCGAGCTCTTCCTCGTACACGCGGGTAGCGAGCTTCGGATCAAGAATCGGAAAGCAGGTTTCAATGCGGCGCAGCAAATTGCGCTCCATCCAGTCGGCACTCGAGCAATAGGTTTCGATATCGCCGTCATTCTGGAACCAGTACACGCGGCTATGTTCCAGAAAGCGACCCACCAGTGATACAACATTGATATTGTCTGAAAGACCGGGCACGCCTGGGCGCAGGCAGCAGGCGCCACGGACGATCAAATCGATTTTCACGCCGGCTTGCGAGGCTTCGTAAAGCGCATTGATCACGCCGGGCTCGTTCAGCGCATTCATCTTGGCGATGATGTGGGCTGATTTTCCGGCTCTGGCATGTTTCGCTTCACGATCGATTTTTTTCAGCAAACTTTTATGCAGCGTAAATGGCGATTGCAGCAGACGTTTGAGTTTTATGTTTGGAGCCAGGCCAGACATTTGCTGGAACAGGCCGTGCACGTCAGTCGTGATGTCCGGGTCGGCCGTCATCAAGCCGATGTCGGTATAAACACGCGCGGTCCCGGCGTGATAGTTGCCGGTACCCAGGTGCACATAACGCCGCAGTTTTTTGCCTTCGCGCCGCACGATCAGCATCATCTTGGCATGGGTTTTATAACCGACGACGCCGTACATCACCTGCACACCTGCTTCCTGCAGACGATCAGCCAGGTTTAGATTGGCTTCTTCATCGAAACGCGCGCGCAGTTCCACGACGACGGTCACGTCTTTGCCATTGCGTGCCGCGTTGACGAGGTATTCGATAATTTTTGAATCTTTGCCGGTGCGGTACAGCGTTTGCTTGATCGCGAGCACTTGCGGATCGTTGCTGGCGTATTGCAGCAGATCCAGTACGTGACTGAAGCTGTCGTAGGGATGATGCAGCAACACATCGCCTTCGCTGATGGTATTGAATGGACAATCTTCATCCAGCAATTCGTGACGCGATTTGAATTTCGGAAATTTCAATTCGGGACGATTCACAAGTTCATAAACCTGCGTGACGCGATTCAAATTCACCGGGCCGTTGATTCGGTAAACGGCATTTTCGGGAAGGTTGAAATTCTCGAGCAGAATCTTGACGATCGATTTCGGGCAGGTTTCGGCAATTTCCAGGCGCACGGCGGGACGGAAGCCGCGGCCGATCAATTCGTCTTTCAACGCACTGGCGAGGTTTTCGACTTCTTCCTCGTCAACGAATAATTCGGAGTTACGCGTTACACGAAATTGGTAGGCACCTTTTACGGTCAAGCCGGTGAACAAATCATCGATAAATGCCGACAGCACGGCCGAGAGCAATACGAAATCATGTTTGCCACCGGAAACTTCCGGTGGAATCTGGATAATGCGCGACAGCGAACGCGGTGCGCGAACAATCGCCATGCCGCCATTGCGACCAAACGCATCTTTGCCTTCCAGCACCACGACGACGTTCAAACTTTTATTGAGAATACGGGGAAACGGATGCGCCGGGTCCAGTCCAATCGGTGACAATACCGGCAGCACTTCTTCCTTGAAATATTCGTGCAGCCAGCGGCGCTCTTTCGCATTCCACTGGTCGCGCGGCATCACGCGAATTCCGTTTTCGGTCAATGCGGGGCGCATGACTTCATTCCAGAATTCATATTGCGCCTTCACCAGCTCACCGGCTTTTTCGTGAATCAGTTTCAAGGCATCGCCAGGATGAATGCCGTCGGGCTGCAACGGAGTGCCGAATTGCAAAGCCGTGCGCACGGTGGCGGCGCGGATTTCAAAAAATTCATCCAGATTGGTACAGGCGATGCAGAGATAGCGAAGACGCTCGAGCAGCGGGATTTTTTCATCCTGCGCCTGTGCCAGCACCCGGAAATTGAATTCCAGTTGCGATAACTCGCGATTGATAAACAGTTCGGAACTAGGGCGATCAGTGCTCACGGTATAAGTCTTCAATCAGTAAGTTGTAAGAATAGCCGACACGGCAAGGGTTTGCCCAGAAAACCTTATCGGCTGCGGACCCGCGCACGGTCGGCATTGAATACGCAGGTGAATTGACTGCCTTTGCCGACTTCGCTTTCAATTTCAAGCCGGGCCTGATGCAGGCTGAGCACATGTTTCGCAATCGACAGGCCCAGGCCGGTACCGCCGCTTTCACGCGAACGGCTTGTCGAAACACGATAAAAGCGCTCGGTAATGCGCGGAAGGTGCTGGGCCGGAATGCCGTAGCCGCTGTCTTTTACACTCAGTCGCAGAGACTTGTCGGCGGCTTGTTCAAAACGAATGCTGATCGAACCATTGTAGGGGGTGTAACGTACGGCGTTGCTGACCAGGTTGGAAAACGCGCTGTGCAATTCCTTGTGCGCGCCGTAAATATCGCATTGGGCAGCATCTTCAATCGTGATTTTATGATGCCCCTGGCTAAGCGCTTCGGCCTCGCGGCGCAGCGTGGTCAGCATCATCTGCATCGGAATGACTTCTTCGCGCAGCGAATCTTCCGCATCAAGGCGGGACAAAGTCAGCAAATCCTCGACCAGTTGCGCCATGCGAGCCGATTGCTTGCGCATTTCCTCGATCATCGGCGCGAATTCCGGGTTGTCTTCCGGTTCCATCATGTCGAGATAACCGTGCACGACGGTCAATGGCGTGCGAAGTTCATGCGACACATTCGCTACAAAGTCTCGACGCATATGTTCAAGCTGCATCAGCTTGGTGACGTCGCGCACGACGACCAGAAACTGCTCGTTCGAGTAGGGCAGCAGGCGCAGGCTCAAGCGGATGTTTTCATCTTGCGGACAGGCAAGATCCATCAATGGCTCGTCGGTGTCGCCAGCCAGAAACCATTCGTGCACGCGCGGGCTGTTGAGATGCACCAATAAATTGGTGCCTATGCTGCGCGGGTAATTCAGACCGAGGAAACGTTTTGCCGACTTGTTGAACCAGACGATCTGGCTGCTGCTGCGCTGGACAATCAATCCGCCATCATGCAGGGCAGCGCCCGCCTGGCGATAGGCGCGCAAGAGGCTCAATAAACGGCGCGCGCGTTGCCTTGCCGAAAGCTCCCGGTGGGCCAGTTGATTTTCAAGCTGGCGATAAATGTCCAGCGATACCGTGTTGTTGAAAGTTTCGTTGGCGCGTGTTCGCATGAGCAGATGATTCACACGCCAGTATTGCCAGATGATGACAAGCAAGGCGGCAACGAGTAGTACGGGTAATAAAAAACCGCTGATCCAGCCGATCACTCCAGAGACGATAAAAAACAGCAGAATGCGTCTTAGCGTTTGGTGTTTACTGATCGAGCTGATTAATTTGAGCATGCCGGAGTTTAACGCAAGGCGGAGAAGCGATAACCCGCACCGCGAACGGTTTGCACCATGTCTTCGAGTTTGAACGGCTCCAGTGCTTTGCGTAGCCGGCGGATATGGACATCGACCGTGCGTTCTTCGACATAGACGCTGCCGCCCCAGACGTAATCCAGCAGCTGGCTGCGGGTATAAACCCGGTCGGCATGGGTCATGAAAAAATGCAGCAGGCGATATTCGGTCGGACCGACATGCACGCTTTGTTCGTTTGCATAAACGCGATGCGCAGCGCCATCAATGCGCACATCGCCGATGGTGACCGAACCATCGTCTTCGTCGTCACGCGAGCGACGCAAGACGGCCTTGATGCGCGCCAATAATTCGCGGGCGGAAAACGGCTTGATCACGTAATCGTCGACACCGGATTCCAGGCCGCTGACACGATCGTTTTCTTCGCCGCGCGCCGTCAGCATGATTATAGGCACGCTGCGTGTAAGCTCATCGCGGCGCCAGCGGCGCGCGAGTTCCAGGCCGCTGGTGCCGGGCAGCATCCAGTCCAGCAAAATCAGGTCTGGAACCTTTTGGGCGATGGCTTCCTGCGCTTCGCGGGCATCGCCGGCGTGGACCGGCTCGTAGTTATCCTTTCGCACGGCAAATGCCACCATGTCGCGAATGGCGGGTTCATCGTCCACAATCAGAATTCGTTTAAGCACTGGGATACCGTGACAAAGGTCGGGGGTAAGTGCAAGTAGATATCATTTTTGTGACAGGAATGTGACTCGGTAGGTCGGGCCCTGGCCCGACATGACGATGTCGGAGATATCAGAGCATCGGGCCGGGGCAGGATATGGCAATGTTGCAGGCATCACAACGTCGGGCCGGGGCGCCGACCTTCGATCAATATGTCAGTTAAATTTCAGGCGGCTGAGCCAATTGCCGGATTTTATTTGGATTATTACTTTGTCGTATCAGGTGGCAAAACGATTCTTGGTGGCAGGTAATGAAGCAAACGCTCGGTCTCTTCAACGACGGCGGCATAGCATTCACAGCTCATCTGCTCAAGTTTGAGCCGGTCAATTACCGTAATCAGGCCGCGTTTGTAATCGATAATCCCAAGCTTTTGCAGTCGGCCTGCCGCCTGGGTAACACCTTCACGACGCACGCCAAGCATGCTGGCGATGAATTCCTGTGTCATGGTCAAACGATTGCTTGGCAAGCGATCCAGCGACAATAGCAGCCAGCGACATAATTGCTGGTCAATTGTATGGTGCCGGTTGCACACGGCGGTCTGCGCCATCTGGGTGATCAGCGCCTGGGTATAGCGCAACATCAATTGCAGCAAATCACCGTGACGATTGAATTCCGTTCTAAGTTTTTGCCCCAGCAAGCGGTAGGCATTGCCGGCGCTTTGAACGATGGCCCGGCTCGGCGTACTCTCGCCGCCCATGAACAGTGAAACACCCATCAGGCCTTCATTACCTACGACCAATATCGCCGCCGAGGCACCGTCTTCCATCACGTATTGCATCGAGATGATGGCGTCGGCCGGAAAATATACATGGCCCATCGCATCGCCGGATTCGTACAAAACTTTGCGTAGCGGCAATTTCACCAGCTCAAGATGCGGAAAAATGCGCTCCTGAACTTCGGGTGATAAGGCCGCCAACAGATGGTTTGACTTTGGAGATGTGGGTGCGGCCATATTGATTGAACCTTTGCGAAACTACCCAACAGTATAGGCTGGCTTGCAAGATTTGTTGTCTATGTACGCTATCGTACATAGTGCGTTTCAGAGCTCTGTTTTCGATTCCATCGGTACTTCGTTTAACAGGCAAAGCGAGCTCTTGTGGGTGTGATCCGAGCCCCAGCTACGATAACCGAGCGTATCCAGATGGATGCGAGTTGGTGTGTAAAAGCCAAGCCCGAGCTTTAATTCGGCGCCCTGGTTTCGCCAGGCATTACACAGGGTTTCCAGTGATTCGGGCGTTGCATCAATATCAAAATCGATTGCGCTCAGCTGCATGTGTTTGCTGCCGGGGCTGCCGCCGGCGCAGGCATTCAGCACAGGATCGCGATACACCGAGGCGGCGATTGGATTAATCAACACGCCTTCCGATTTGAATTTCTTGATGACCTGCAGGGTTGGCACGATATTTGGCCAAAGTTCTTTCGGCGGTATCGTGAAAGGCTCTGCCTTGCATTTTTTCCAGTCGCGCGCCGATTTCAGCAATTGCGATAAAGGAATAATGTCGCCGACGGATTGTTCATCCAGAAAACTTTGATAAGCGAGAATTTCATCGCCGTATTTTCCGGACCAGGCGGCATAACGTTCCGCATCTGTAGGTTTCTTGAAGAAAACGCAGCCGGTCAGAAAAACCGCAAGCAAAATTAAAGACAGCAGAGTTTTGAAATCAACGCGAGTGCGTTGTTCGCGCATCAGACGATAAAGCCGGCAACGACTTTGCGACCCTCGGTCGCCAGCACATTGAAAGTGCGGGCAGCGGCAGCGTTATCCATCACTTCAATCCCGATGCCACGGGTGAGGCAGCTTGCCATGACGGCGGCAGACGGAAATTGCTGGCGGGTTCCAGTGCCCAGAATCACCAGCACAGGGTTCAGCCCAAGCAAGGCCTGCATATCGTCCGCAACCAAGTCCTGGCTGGACCTTGGGCGCCAGTCTTCAATGAGTTCATGCGGAGTGAGGACAAAACTGCGATTGATGGTTTTATCGTTGACCAGAACGCCATCGGCGCTTACACCACGTAATAAATAGCGAAAATCCGGATTTTCCAGCGTTAACTGCATGATTCAGGCTTTAGGCAGGATCACGAAAGGTTTGTTCTTGCTGCGACGAAACATGACGGCAGTATTGCCGATGCGCGTGACCAGTCCTGCCTGGCTGCCTTCGACCATCGCGGCGATCCAGGCATCGCGGGTTTCGCGGTCTTCGGCGGAAACTTTCACCTTGATTAGCTCGTGTTGTTCCAAAACTGCGTCCAATTCCGCTAAAAGCGAAGGGGTCACTCCTTTGGCACCGACCAGAATGGTGGGGCGCAAATCGTGGGCCAAGCCTTTCAAATAGCGTTTTTGGGGATTTGTAAGAAGATTTGACATAAACATCTGGCGGGTTTTCAAGGGTGTACAGGTTATCATGGCGGCGTAGAGAAGGTTTTCGTATCGTCATTCGTCGGATGCACCATGGCCCGTAGTAAAAGCAGCCAGCAATGGCTTAAAGAACATTTTGCCGATCCCTTCGTGAAGAAGGCTCAGGCCGAAGGTATGCGATCGCGGGCGGCTTACAAGCTCGAAGAGCTGATCGAGCGCGATAAATTGCTCAGGCCGGGCATGGTTGTAGTCGATCTGGGCGCGGCGCCCGGCGGTTGGTCGCAGGTGGTTCGGCGCGATCTTGGGTCGAAAGGGCGCGTAATTGCGATGGATATCCTCGATATGCCGGGAATTGCCGGGGTGGATTTCATTCACGGCGATTTCAGAGAGGATGAGGCAGTCTCGCGTCTGGAAGCCCTGATAGATGGCGCCAGCGTGGACCTTGTGCTTTCCGATATGGCCCCCAATATGAGTGGTGTGGACTCCGTCGATCAGGCCCGGGCAATGTATTTGTCTGAACTGGCAGTGGAATTCGCGGATAAGCATTTGAAGAAAGGCGGCAATTTTTTGATCAAGTTGTTCATGGGCGAAGGTTTCGATGCCTACATGAAAGATCTGAAAACCCGCTATACGAAAGTGATTACCCGCAAACCGGCGGCATCGCGCCGTCGATCTAATGAAGTTTATGCGTTGGCCACCGGCAAACGTTAAGGAAAAAAAGAATGAATGATCTCGTGAAAAATTTATTACTCGCACTGGTTATCGGTTTGGTCATGATGACGGTGTATCAAAGCTTCTCAGGCAAGATGGGCATGAGCGCTGCCACGAAGGAAGTCGAGTATTCAAAATTCATCGATGACGTCTACGACAAGAATGTCAAAAGTGTCGAGTTCTCCGGCGAAAGCACTGGTGCGGCGACCATTCTCAAATTCACCCGCAATGACGGCACCGAGTTGACTACGACGGGTCCTTACGACCGTGAACTGGTCAATGATCTGGTCGACAACCATGTCGAAATCAAGCAGGAAAAGCCATCAGGCGGCCCTTCGCTGTTCTGGTCGGCCGTGATCAATTTTCTGCCCATTATTTTATTCGTCGGTATCTTCATTTATTTCATGCGCCAAATGCAGGGCGGTGGTAAAGGCGGTGCGATGAGCTTCGGTCGTTCGCGTGCAAAAATGCAGGGCGAAGACCAGGTCAAGGTGACATTCGAAGACGTTGCCGGTTGCGATGAAGCCAAGGAAGAAGTGGGCGAGCTCGTTGAATTCCTGCGTGATCCGGGCCGCTTCCAGAAGCTGGGCGGCCGTATTCCACGTGGCGTCTTGATGGTCGGTAGCCCGGGTACCGGTAAAACCTTGCTGGCGCGTGCGATTGCCGGCGAAGCCAAAGTGCCGTTCTTCACGATTTCGGGTTCCGATTTCGTTGAAATGTTCGTTGGCGTTGGTGCGAGTCGCGTGCGTGACATGTTTGATCAAGCGAAAAAGCATGCGCCATGCATCATCTTCATTGATGAAATCGACGCGGTCGGTCGTCATCGCGGCGCCGGTTTGGGCGGCGGTCATGACGAACGCGAACAAACCTTGAACGCGCTACTTGTTGAAATGGATGGCTTTGAAGGCGGTGAAGGCGTAATTGTTATCGCTGCAACCAATCGTCCCGATGTGCTGGATCCTGCATTGCTGCGTCCGGGTCGTTTCGATCGTCAAGTCGTGGTCGGCTTGCCCGATGTTCGTGGTCGCGAACAAATTCTGAAAGTACACATGCGCAAAGTTCCGCTCGATGCCGATGTAGAACCGATGACCATCGCTCGTGGTACACCTGGCTTTAGCGGTGCCGATCTTGCGAATCTGGTGAACGAAGCGGCATTGTTTGCGGCTCGTGAAAATGCGAAAGACGTGCGCATGGAACATTTCGACAAGGCACGCGACAAAATCATGATGGGTGCAGAACGTCGCTCCATGGCGATGAGCGAAGAAGAAAAGCGCAATACCGCCTATCACGAGGCAGGTCACGCCATTGTTGGTCGCGTTGTGCCGGCACATGATCCGGTTTACAAAGTCACCATCATTCCTCGCGGTCGCGCTTTGGGTGTGACCATGTATCTGCCGGAAGGCGACAAATACAGCATGAATCGTGAAGAAATCCATAGTCGTATCTGCACGCTTTACGGCGGCCGCGTTGCCGAAGAATTGATTTTCGGTTCCGACAAAGTCACGACCGGTGCTTCGAACGACATTGAACGTGCCACTAAAATGGCACGCAATATGGTCACCAAGTGGGGCTTGTCGGAAGAGCTTGGCCCGATTGCCTATGCCGAAGAAGAAGGCGAAGTGTTTCTGGGGCGCTCGGTATCGCAAACCAAAAACGTGTCCGACGATACCGCGAAGAAAATCGACGATGTCGTCCGCAGTATTCTCGACAAGGCCTATGACCGCACCAAGCAAATCCTGACCGATAACGTTGATAAATTGCATGCGATGGCAGAAGCCTTGCTGACCTATGAAACGATTGATGTCAGTCAGATCGATGCCATCATGGAAGGTCGCGTGCCGGGCGCGCCTCTGGATTGGATCAAGTCCGGCAAGACCTCGAAAGACGAGATCAGGCCGGTGGCCGGAAGTTTTGGTGGTGCGGCTCCGCAAACTTAAACGTGATTCCGTAGGGGCGATTCATGAATCGCCCCTACTTGTTAGCGAAAATTTAAAGGGCCAGAATGCGTTCTGGCCTTTTTTTTATTCGTGGGAACGCCGTAAGGCGCGAATTCACCGGGCATTCGCGCCTTGCGGCGCTCCCACGATACTTCACATCTCAAGGTAGACAATGTTTGACACAACACCTCAGCTAAACTGCGCCGGAAAAATACTCAGCTTCGATATTGCTCGGGTGATGGGTATTGTCAATGTGACTCCGGACTCGTTTTCGGACGGCGGTCAACACGGCACAAGCGATCAAGCAATTGCGCATGGCCTGCGCCTGGCGAGCGAAGGTGCTGATCTGCTGGACATCGGCGGTGAATCGACACGTCCCGGCGCAACGGAAATAAGTGAAGCCGAAGAATTGCAACGTGTGATTCCTGTTATTGAAGCGCTGGCGAAGCAGATCAATATTCCAATCGCGATCGATACCTCGAAACCAGGCGTGATGCGCGCGGCAGTGAAGGCAGGCGCAAGTATCATCAACGACGTATTTGCCTTGCGGCGAGATGATGCGCTCGATGTCGCCGCGGAATTGAAAGTGCCGGTGATCCTGATGCATATGCAGGGCGAGCCTGGCTCGATGCAATCGGCACCGCATTACGATGACGCCGTAGCCGAAGTGCACAGCTTTTTGACGCAACGGATTTTCGCCTGCGAAATGGCAGGCATTTCAAAAAAGAATATCGTGATCGATCCGGGCTTCGGGTTCGGAAAATCACTGGAACACAATCTGGCTTTGTTGGCCCAATTGCCACGCTTCGTTGAAATGGGTGTGCCGGTGCTGGCCGGCTTGTCGAGAAAATCCATGATCGGCACATTGACCGGACGCGACGTGAATTATCGTATCCATGGCTCGGTCGCAGCAGCATTAATTGCGGCACAGAATGGCGCGAAAATAATTCGCGTGCATGATGTCGCTGCAACAGTCGATGCATTGAAAATATGGAATGCAGTTTCAAAGCAGGGCAAACCTGTTTTGAAATCGAATAAACCAACAGGGATTGTCTGGCCCGAAGAGGATTGATCAATGTCAGAGTCCGGCCTAGGGTGCTGGCCGGTTTCAAACTGAAGCTGCGTTTGCTCAAATATGAAACTTCGAATCTATCTTTTTCTTTTGACGACTCTGCTTGCGAGTTGTACAAAAGAGCCTGCCGTAATCGATTCCGCACCTGTTGTTCCAAAGCTTGCAAAACCTGCAGGTGACCCGGTAGAAGGCCTTCGAATTGCCACGCGCGTCGGCTGCAATGGTTGCCATTCAAAGACGGGTGCTGGCAGCGTGTTTGTCGAGGAGCCTGGCCAGTTTCGCCTCGTAGCCGCGAACCTGACGGAAAAACGGGCTCTCTATGATGATGCCGCACTTGAAAGGCTTGTCAGACATGGAAAAACGCACGATGGCCATGTGCCCCTCGGGATGCCGATCAAGATGTTCCAGTATCTCAGTGACCAGGAAATGCGCGATATTACGGCGTGGCTACGCGCATTGCCGGCAGTCGACAATGCCGACTTGCCAAAGGGAATGCTGTCGGACGAAATCGCAAAACAATTGAAAGACGGTACGTTTCCGTACGATGACTTTCTGCCCGATCCGATTGTGCAATCATCCGAAGAAGTTCCGACTGAAACATTGGCTTTGGGTAAGCATTTGGCAATGACTTCCTGTCCTGAATGCCATGGACCGGACTTAAACGGATTCCCCGGGGATAATGCTCCATCGCTAATCGTCGCCAAGGCCTATTCTGCTGAAAATTTTGCACGGCTCATGAAAACCGGCATTACGTCGAGTGGTACGGAATCAAAGTCCGGTCTGATGACAAAGGTCGGGCAGAAACGTTTTTCGGCGATGACAGACGCCGAAGTGAAAGCATTGAAGGCCTATCTGGATTCGCGCTGAGAAAAATGCGTGGCCCGGTTTGTTTCGCCCGTTACCAAGCACGCTTGTTAATCAGCTTGATATTTTTCTCTTCGAGATCAGATTTGTGCAGGGCTGAAATAAGCGACATCGCATCTTGATAACTTGCTTCCTCGTCGATATCAACCTCGGCAACAATTCTGTGATTGGCTTGCTTGGGAATGGAAGAAATTATTTTCGTGATTTCGCTATTGGTCAGTGCCGCACCATCTAGTGTTGCGTTTCCGCTGCCAGCAAGATGGATTTTTAGTGTATGCACATGAGGCGGATCAAATGGGCCGCCGCAGCCACCCCATGAAGGCTGCGTATGATGCTTCATTGTCGGACTGGGAAACCCCAT
>Ga0208628_1000130_pt1 | contig 45928 bp, 59 predicted proteins | sample LakWasMet16_LOW5_2_FD_183864 | JGI IMG/M metagenome (GOLD analysis project Ga0208628, IMG submission 183864) | Freshwater sediment methanotrophic microbial communities from Lake Washington under simulated oxygen tension - Sediment Metagenome... | ecosystem: Environmental > Aquatic > Freshwater >... | reverse complement strand
ATGTACGGGCTGGACTGCACCGAAGCGTTCAACATCCATGATTACGATTATGAGGTTGGCGTAAGCCAGGCTGATAAGGAAAGAGCAGACCGCAACCTGCTGCTGAACCTACTGACGCTGATTAACCATAAAGGCGGCTGGTTGATGCTGCCACGGCAATGGCGGGCCATGAAGTATTACGAGGCAGTGCAGCTGCTGGGCGATGAGGCTTTTTATAAGGGCAAATAGGGAGGTTTTATGCCGACTGTAGAGTGTAATTTGAAGATCCAGCGACTTGAAATTGTACAAGACCAACATGCCAAAAAGATCGGTGTTCTGTTCCGTAAACAGGCGGCGACCGATAAAGCACTGAGCGACATTCGGGACATCAAATACATCCTGATCGGCGGCCTCGGGTTTTACATGCTGGATAAAGTCGGCCTGGTTGAAACCATAGTGAAGTTTTTTGGCTAAGAATGAAAAAAATAGCAGCCTTACACAAATTTATCGTCGAACTGGACCTATTTGCAGCCGAGCAAATGGAAAGCGATGTAGATGATCTGGTTATCACGCCAAACAGTTACCCAACCGATACGGTGGGGCAAATTGTTATTGCCGATCAGGACTACACCGCAACATTCTTTATCGAACGCTACCCGCACGGTCAGGTATCGTCAGACGTCCTGATCGCGCAGATCAGCGCCTGGCTACTGGCTTACGATACCGGCCGCACCGATCCTCTGACATTCTCAGTCATTGTCGATGTCTTGGATACCGAAACCGCTAACCTTGAATTCGGCATCAAATTTAACGAAAAAATAATCGTTAAAGAAGACATCAACGGCGCTTTAACCGTCAATAGTAAGAAGTACGCATTGCTATGATTACAGCATATCTAGGCGGATCGGCAGCATTACAGGCAAAACTGGCATCAATCACGTCCAGTTCGACACGCATTCGCATCATGCGCTCGCTGGCCAAGCAAGTCCGGTTGAACGCCAAAAAACACGCAATCGCACAGACCGATTTAGACGGACAGCCTTTTACAGCCCATAGCCGCCGCCGCAAACGCAAAATGCTGACCCGTCTAGCGCAACGGTTAAAAGTGCTGGATGTTACGGACAGCTCCGCGACGATCGGCTGGGGCAATGCCTGGGAAAGCGGCATCGCCTATCGGCAACAATTCGGCGAACGGCGCACGTTGACTAAAAACAGCTTTAGCCAAGAAACAGGCGGCAGCAATGCCCCGCGCGCAAGCACCGATCCTGCGACTCGCACCCAAGCCAAAGAGCTATTAAAGGCCGGCTACAAAATCAGACTGCCGAATCACGGCCAGAAAACACCGACTATGCGCTGGATTATGGAGAACCTGACCATAGCCAGAGCCGGGGTTATTCTGCGCTCACTAAGAGGCACCAAACAATCCTGGACCGTCACGCTGCCGGCACGTAGTTTCCTTGGCGTAACCCAAGACGAGTATCAAGAGCTGACCACATTAGCGCTCGATGCCATCGAGCAACAACTGGCTAAATCATGATAGTGCTACTTGATCTAACCGATTGGGCCGATCGGCTTAAAGCAAACTGCGCGGTATTTGGAGACCGGGTATTTAAAACCATCCCGGACGATGAACTGATAATCGATTTGTACGACTCGCCGGTTGCGTTTGTTTATTTAGCTGAAGACAACTCAGCAGAAAACACTATGCGAAACGACTCGCCAGTCGTTCAAACGATGACCAACGATATCGCCGTTGAAATCGTCATCCGCCGATCATCCGCTATTACTGAACGGCTGAACGAGTCGGCAGTTGATGCCATCAGAGCCTATCGGACCGAGGTGTTCAATGCGTTGGTCGGCTGGCGTCCGCAAGGCTCCATTAAAAAAGTGCAGCACGTATCCGGGAAACTGAAATCAAAAGACGCAAAGCAAATCAAATGGGTTGATTTGTTCGTAGCTGACAACGTTATTACTAATTAATGAGGAAAAATCATGGCAAAAGCCAACAACACAGCCAATTCAGAAACCGCAGCAGTGGTTAAGGTCACATTGATCATGCCCCACACCCACGGCGGCACCGATTACGCCGTTGGCGATCAAATCGACGTCACGGAAGCGCAAAAAGCCTGGCTTGAACAACGAGCCGTCATTGCGACCGATCCAAAAAACCCATTAGGAGAATAAATCATGTCAGAAACCACATCAGGCGTATTAGCGGAAGGTACGTTGTATTTAACCCAGCTCATCGCGGGCGTATCGCAAGGCCGCGTCAAGTTGCCCGGCGTTGCCAAACTGGAAATCAAACCGAACTCGGAGTTGATCGAGCAGACCAGCAAAGATAAAGGCCAATACGGCCAGATCACCGGATCGGCGGCAATCAACAAGCCTTCAGATCTGTCGGTCACTATTACCAACATTACCGGAGCAGCGCTGGCTATCGCCCTGCAAGGCACTTATGCAGCATACAGTCAGGGCAGCGGAACCGTCACTGCTGAAGCAGTCACCGCCAAGCTGAATAAGTTTATCGATTTATCTAAAAAGAACATCAGTGCAACCGGTTTTGTAGTGACTAACTCCGGCGGAACGACCACCTATGTCGAAGGCACCGATTACATCGTTAACCGTGCCATGGGCTGGCTGCAATGTTTATTGACCGGTTCCATCACCGAAGATGAAGCCCTGAAGGTCAATTTCAGCCACGGTGCTATTGCCGGTACCAAAATCAAGGGCGGAACGCTCGCTCAGCTCAAAGGCAAGCTGGAACTGGACGGTACCAACCTTTTTGACGGTACGGCGCTAGATGTAGTGATCTGGGAAGCGACGCTAACCGCTGACGGCGCTGTCGATTTTATGTCCGATAAACCGATCGAGCTGAGCATGAAAGGCCGAATGTCAACGCCAACCGGCAAAGACTCTCCATACGAGACAACCATCGGTCAGATTTATTCCTAACCCATGAATTTAAACGCCGCCGCTTGCGGCGGTCGGATGGAATGACGGGTTATCAATGGCCCACAAAATTTAAGCAAAACTGGAGATTGAAATGCATTACAGAAATGGTCGAGAAGCAAAGAACGGCGACAAGATTGTAAAACTTGAAGGCGGGAAAGTTGTTTCCTTTGGCGTGCTGCACAGTGCTACGCCAGGTAATGACTACTGCAATGGGAATATTGCGGTTGTTCAATCCGCGTCAGACATGGCCTGTATGGTTGATTGCCTTCACATTGACGATGTAGCGGAAATGCTGGCAGAAAAAGGATTAGATAAGCGGCCAGCAGGCAAGTAACTCATAACCAACCGTAGGGTGCGCATTGCGCACCTTGCTGCTGTTATTCGATCAACTCGTATCTATAGAGACATTTATGCGACATCAAAAAACCATCCCATTAGGCGAAAACCGCAGCGCCACGGTGCTCGAATTACGGCCGAAAGACGTACGCCGCCTGATCGGAGAAACCAAATCGTTATCGTCGTTTGAACTGAGCGACTTATTTGGCGACCAGTTCGAAAATTTACTGGCCATAGCCGGTGATCTGATCGTCATGCCGGAAGGCGAAACCGTTGAAGACTTATCGTTCTCTGAAGTCGAAGAAGTGAAAGAAGCGCTACTGGAGGTCAATACCAGTTTTTTGGCGCTACTGGCGAAAATGGGTCTGAATCTAAGTTTCGATTTAATTCAGCCCGAAAGCAAGATCCCGTCAGAGCCGTCCGAGACCTCGACCGAACCGCTTGCCGATTGATCGAGCGCGGTCATGTCAACATCTGGGATTACGGCTGGACGTTTTACCTGAACTGCCTGGATGTGATTGCCGAGGACGACAAGAAAGCGAATAAGCGATAGGCCAAAGCTTAATGCCACAGCCTGTTAAGACTGGTTACGACCACTACTAAGCCGGAAACGATCAGCAACACTAAGAAAAAAGGCTTCATCGTCAACGCGAACAAAACAAAAGACACCAACAACCACTGAATCGATACCGGCATGGCTAATAAAGACCTCTCGTTAAAAATATTAATTAATGCCCAGGCTAACACCGACAGCGCTTTTGGCAAAACAAAAGCCGGTATTGCTTCGATCAGTGAGCAACTGGATGGTTTTAAAAGCCGGTTGACCGGTTTGCTGGGCTTGTCCATTGCCGATATCGTCTTCGGGAAAGCTGCTGACCTGATCAGAACCGCCGACAGTTACAAAACGCTGGAAGCCAGACTGAAACTGGTCTCCGACAATACCAAAGAATTTTCCACCGCACAAACGGAGCTTTTCGCCATTGCCCAGCGCAGCCGGGCAAGCCTGGAAGGAACCTACACCCTCTACGGCAAACTGGAAACCGCTATCAAAGGCCTAGGCGGCGCCCAGCAACAAGCGCTGAAAATCACCGAGACGATGAACCAGGCCATTGCCCTTACCAGCCAAGGCATGGAACAGGACAAAGATGTCGTGCTGCAATTTAGCCAAGCCTTGGCATCAGGCGTGTTGCGAGGCGATGAGTTTAACTCGGTAATGGAAGCATCGCCCGGGCTTGCCCAGGCTTTGGCCGATGGCTTAGGCACAACAACAGGACAATTGCGCGCGATGGCCGAAGCAGGCCAATTGACCTCCGACAAACTGATCAACGCCTTGGGCAAAGCTGCCCCGCGTGTCGCTGAACAATTCGCTCAATTGCCGCTTACGGTTGGTCAAGCAATCACGCAATTGAATAACGCTTTCACGGCTTATATCGGCAATGCTGATAAATCCTCTGGGGCAACGGCACGGCTTGCCGGGGGCATTTCCGGAATTGCGAATAATTTTAATACCATTGCCAGTGCAGCCATACTGGTCGCTGAAGTTTATGGCGCTAAATTGGTGTTAGGGCTATCGTCCAGCACTCAAGCTTTTATCCAAAACGCCTTGGCCGCTAAGCAAAAAGCGCTGGCCGACCAGCAGGCGGCACTGGCCTCGCAAAACCTATTGCAATGGGAAGCCAAAAAAGCCGCGATTGCCGTAGAAAATAGCTTGGCGATGATCAAAGAAGCTCAGCTTCAGCGCGCGCTGGCAGTGATTGATGAACAGCGGGTTTTGGCCGTCAAAGCACTGGATGCGGCCTATAAACAGCATGCGGCGACGGTTGCTGCGCTAAATGGCAAAAATGCGGCACTGGTGGCGTCTGCTGCAGGGGCTGTCGCTCCCGTGGGCCGGTTAGCGAAAGCGTTTGAATTGGTAAACAGTGCTGTATCGGTGCTAATGGCATGGGAGATTGGCACGCAGATTGGCGAATGGGCTCGGCAATTTGAAATCGTGCGTATAGCCGGAACTTATTTGGCGGAAGCTTTCGTATTGGCTCAAACGCAAATCAGCGGTTTTTTTAGCGGCGTATCGGTTGCAGAACGGTTTGATCAGTTCAAAAAAATTCATGCTGAATTTGAGCAAATTCGTCAGAACTCAACAGATGCTGCGCAACTGGCCGCGCAAAGCGAACAGCAGAACGCCCAGACCGTTCAGCAAGCTAACGAGCAAATACAAGCCAGCCTGGCAGCTACCGAAAAAGCTTATGAAGGCTTCTTTGCTAACCTGGAATACCGGTACCAGCTCGAACAGCAAGCTATCAATCAGCGGGAGCAGCAACAAAAGATGGACATTGAAAAGTCCGTCAGCGATGAGCAGGAGCGTTCCCGTAAAATCACCGATGTCATTTTATCTGCTAATCAGCAGCGCATTCAGGAATCCAAAAACTATGCGGATCAGCGCATTGCCATTATCGATAAATACTATGCTGATGAAGAAGCGAAAGGTAAGAAAAGCGCAGACGCCATAGCCCAGCTTGAAAAACAAAAGTTCGCTAAAGAAATCGAGCTGTTAAAGGCGACAGAAGAGGCAACTAAGCAAGCCATCGACCGGATGATTGCTGAAGAGCAACGCCATAACCAAGCCGCTCAAGCGCTCGCCGAGCAGCGCAAAAATATGGCCATATCGACCGAAGAAGCGATTCTCGGCTTTTTGCGCGAGAGCATGAACGAAGAGCAGAAGGTGCGTTCGTTCGGCACTGAACAGGAAGATTTGCAATCGAAGTTGCGCAAAGCCCGGGCCGAAAACGACTTCGAGGAACAGCAGCGAATCTCAGAGCGCTTGAAAGAGCTGGCACTGGAGCGCGGCCGTGTCGAGCGTGAAGTGGCCGAGCAAAACGGTCAATCGGCTCTTATGGCTAACAATAAAGCGGTCGAAAGTTATAGGGAAGCGGCACGAGCCGGACAAGATGCTTTAGCCGGCATGCAAAGCGCCGAAGAGGCTGCAGCGGCCAAAGCGCATGACAGAGCTTCTGAGGCGACTAAAGCGCTGGAAGATTTGCAGAACAAAATCACCCGCATGCAAGATGCCCTGAGTAAAGGCACCGCGTCAACGCACAGTATCACTGATAACGTCAATGAAGTGATGGACCGCATCAAGAGCTTGAACGGCATCGTCACCAAATCAGAGCACATCATTGTCGAAAAAGTGCAGCGCGACGGACAATCCGCCCCTGCTCAATCCAGCCCAGCGCCTGCTAACGATGCTCAATATCGGCAAACCGGCGGCCCTATTTTTCGGCTAAACGTTGGCGGAAAACTCCCCGGTTATGGCGGCGGCGATACGGTTCCGGCCATGCTGGAGCCCGGCGAATTTGTGATCCGGAAAGAAGCCGTCGACAAATACGGAAGCGGCCTGTTTGCCCAGCTTAATGCTATGCAGGGTATGAGTGTTGGTGATGTCATTAAGCGCCGTTTCGGCGGCATTATCCCCGGCTTTGCAACCGGCGGCAGCGTCAGCGGCGATGTAGTCGAAAAAGAAAAAGAGCGCCGCAAACTGCGCCTTGAAGCCACCGTGGCCGAGAATTCCAAGCAACAAGCCGTGCGCGACCAATTGAAAGCCGAAGTCGATGCGCTGAAAAAGAAAATTGCCGAAGTGGCCGCCACGGCCCAGTACACGGCCAGCCCATTCGGCCGCAGCTTTTCTCGGGCGCATTCGTCCGACTCGGGGCTGGATGCGTTGCTGGACGGTGCCTCGCATGCCGCTTTTGGCCGTGGTGCCGAAAAATACCTGGATAGCGTCAACAATGCCGTGCAGGCGCTGGTTTTCAAATTACGCAAGGCCAAGCTTACGTTTGAAGATCTGCCGATCAGCGGCGCCTTTAATCTCAGCGTCGGCAAAAGCGACCTGGGCGCCCAAGTGAAAAAGCAGTTTGCCGAGGGCGTCGCTAAGTTTGCCACCGGCGGCAACGTGCCTGGTGTTGGCAACACCGACACCGTGCCGGCCATGCTCACGCCAGGGGAATGGGTCATCAATAAGGCATCAGTTGCCAGATACGGCAACGCGTTCATGGATGCCGTCAATCGCGGCGTATTGCCGAAAGGCTTCAACACTGGCGGACCGGTCGGCCCCGCCGTTTCCGAAAAGTCTGTAGTCGTGCAGTTCAAAGCGCCCGACGGTCAGACCGCTCAGGCCCGGTTCGGCAGTCAATCCGACGTCAACCAATTCCTTGAGGTTATTAAACTCGCTGGAGGCGTCACTGCATGAGTATTTCACTTGATGAAATAACGCTGCCTGAAGACCTGATCTGGGTAGATGAGTTTGACTGGACGCCGATTCAGCAGCAAAAACAATATACGTTGACTGGTGCTCTGATAATTGAAAGAGGTACTAAACAAGCCGGGCAGCCTATTACGCTGGTTGGTGGTGACGGATCGGCTTGGGTAACAAGAGCTGTTGTCAAAGCACTGAAGGCCAAATTAACGGCTACACCGCCTTTCACATTAACTCTGAACGATGGCGGCACCCATAGTGTGGATTTCTTACATGACAGCGCCCCGGTCAATGCAAAACCCATTATAGATTTCAACAACCCAGACGACAGTGATGTTTACTCGCTGACGCTACGCTTCATCACCGTCTAACGCTATGTCACTACATCAACGCATACAGCAATTGGAACCGCATTTGCAACGCTACCGCGCCGAGCTTGCGCAATGTGCTGTCCTGCCGCCGCTACGGCAACGGGTCAGCCTGCTTAAGAAGCATCTCGCGCAGCACCACGCCACTATTCAGCAATACTCAACAGGAAACGATTCATGACCATTTTGGCAGGCGACATTAAACTTCTGGCTTCGGACACCATGACCGATGCTGATGAGGGCGGCGGCGCGATGACCGGCAACGTGATCGTCGACGGCCAGAGCAATAATATTTTCGACGATATTTCCACGCTGGACCGCGTCTACGGCGCCGTGCATCTCAGGAAGATTTTCGGGGCCGTAGCAACGCAAACCGTGGACAAATACTACGGCGGCCACATGATCATTGCCAAGCTCCCGGGAGACGGCAAGATCGGCGTCAACCTGTTCAATTCGGATGATTGGTTCGACCGCCGAGTTGCGGCCAAAAACCGCGTGGAAGCCTACCGTGCTCAGGGTGCGATTTATAATGGCTTTTTGTGGGCAACGCAATACACCGGCAGCCGCGCGCTGGCGATCTTCCAGTCCGAATCGGCACCGGTGCCAGGAATCGGCGATGTGCTGCTGCTCAAGTCCGCAACCGCCGCGCAATACGTGCGCATTGTCGATCTTGATCAGGACGTGCAAACTTTTACCGATGCCACCGGCACGTTCAAGCGCCGCATCCTGAACATCGAAATCAGCGATGTATTGACCGCCGATTTTGTCGGCTCGGAAATGAGCAGATACGACACCCTGACGCCGTCCGGAAAAATCTATCAAACCGTGGTCGCTAATGCCGCTCGCTACTATTCGGCGCGGCCGTTGGCGTTGGCCGCCAGTCTCAACGATACCGTGGTCAAAGTCGACAGCGTTTATTCGCAAGTCGTGCCGGCCTCGCAGTCGGAAATCGCGTTGGTCGACAACACCGCCGGCGGCGCCGCCGTACCGGTGCTGGATAGCGCGACCGGTACAACGAGTTTTGCCACCAGCACCACATTTTCAGCCAATAGCGCTCTCTACCTGGGCTCGGCGTGCCTACCGGGTTCGCTTTCGATCCCTGTCAGCGGCGGCACCATTGTCGATGCGGCAGGCCAATTGAAAATCGGCACTACCATTATCGGCACGATCAACTATGCAGACGGCACGTTGTTGTTTGACGCCACATCGCCAACCTATGCCGGCAGCAAAACCGTCACTTTCCACCCGGCCGCGGCACCGTCAAGGCTGGCGGATACGACCGCGCTCCCCGTCACGGCCGCTAACCGTGGCTATGTCTGGACGACTAATATCACACCAGCGCCCAAGCCCGGTTCAGTCAAAGTCATGTTCAGGGCGCTGAGCCAGTGGTATGAACTCAACGACAACGGCGCAGGCGGCTTGATCGGCACCGAATCGGGCATCGGCTCCGGCACGGTAAATTACACGACCGGATCAGTTACCGTCACACTCGCTGCACTTCCGGACGTTGATAGTTACGTGATTTTTGCCTGGGGATCCAATGCCGACTTTATCAACCGCTCGGCGATCACCCCGGGGCCGTTCAAGTTTAAAAAGACGCTGGCCAACACCGGCCTCGATGCGTCCACGTTGACGATCAGCTGGAACGACGGCACCGCGCGTACGATCACCAGCAACGCAGCCGGCACCTTGTCGGGCTATGGCTCAGGCACGGTGGATGTCGGTACCGGCCTGCTGGAATTTAGCCCGAACACATTACCGCTGGCCGGGCAGACGTTCACCATCGCTTACAGTTATGGCACCAAGCAAACCGCGACCATCAGCAGTTTTAACACTGTCGGCAATATGGTCACGATGGACATCGGCGACAATATCATCCCGGGCTCGATCGAGATCGCCTGGGTCGGTGATTGGACAGCGGCCGCAGCGCCTTATGGCTCCGTGCAACTGCCGGTCAGCGCCGGCAGCGTCAACCAGCGCGATGTCGACAACGGCGCAGGGGCACTTCGCGGCGGGCGCTCGTCAACGATCAACTACGCGACCGGAGAAATCAGCTTTGACGCCACCGCCAGCGTCAGTTATCTGGAAGCGGTCACGACACTCAGCGGCACGGAACTCCTGAACGATCCCGGCAAATTCGCGAGCCTGACCACCACAGAGTGGGTGACCAAGACTGCGACCACCACCGTTCCGACGTCGTTCGAAGTGCATTACCGCACTGCAGCGGCCGGCCAATCGGCCAGCGAAACCTTCACGCCGGCGGCCGTCGAGCTGGATTTGACACCGGACGGCACCGGCACGATCGTGCAAGGCTCCGTGCTGTTCACCTTGGGCGGGCGCACGTATGTCGACCGCCTTGGCCTGTTGTACTACGGCATCGATCCGGCGACCGGGGCTGGCACGTACGGCGGCACGATCGACTACAGCACCGGCCTTGTGTCCTTAAGCAGCTGGGCCAGCGGCCAGGCTAACAGCGTGTCGCTCAAGTCTTTGCTGGCGACGATGAATTTTAGCCCGGTCACGCAAGCCGTGTTCCGCGTTGCCGTGGCGCCGGTCAAGCCGCAATCGTTCCAAGTTCGTGCCGTTCCGGCTGCTGGCGGTGGCCAAATTACCGCGACCGCAGATGCCAATGGGACTATCGAAACCACTGCGATTTATGGCCATGTGGATTATGAAACTGGCGTCGTCAATCTGCTGTTTGGGCAGTGGGTGACAGCGGCCGGCAATGAAGCGCAGCCTTGGTATGACGCAACCCGGATACGGGCTGATGGCAAGATATTTAAACCCAAGCCGGTATTTGCCGACACGATTTTGTTCAATGCAGTCGGCTACCGGTATTTGCCGCTGTCCGCGGACATTTTAGGCCTTGACCCGGTGCGCCTGCCGGCCGATGGCCGGGTACCGGTTTATGCGCCGGGCGATGTGCTGGTGGTTTTAAATGACCAGACCACGATCGGGACTTACACCAGCGGCAGCACGACCGATCTGGGCCGCGTGCGTCTGGCCAAGCTAACCGTTCTCGATGCGGCCGGTAATGCGCTTCCAGTCGATAAATACGGCGCCAATCTCGACACCGGCATCATCACTTGGGGCAACCTGACCGGTGTATCGCAGCCTTTAAAGATTGTCGATCGCATAGAGGACATGGCCGTTGGTACCGATGTACAGATCACCGGCCAGATTGCCTTGTCCCAGCCATTGACGCATGACTTCCCGCTGGAAGGAACGCTGGTGGCCAACGCAATCATCTATGGCAACCTGTTCGCGCACACTTCGATCCCGTTCGACCAGCAGACCTGGACCAACGTGTGGAGCGATGCCTTGATTGGCTCCAGCGTATCGGCGCAATACAACTATTCGCAATATCCCGTTATCGTGGACAACGAAAGCGCCATTCAGGAGCGCTGGCTGCTTAAATTCAGCAACAGCACCACGGTTGACGTGATCGGCGAGCATGTCGGGCAGATCCTGACCGGCGCCCCGATTGCCGGTGACATTGCCCCGATTAATCCCAATACTGGCTTTCCATACTTCACGCTCCATAAAGAAGGCTGGGGCAGCGGCTGGGCATCGGGTAACTGCCTGCGCTTTAATACCATCGCCGCCAATGCGCCGACCTGGATTATCCAGGCCATCGGGCAAGGCCCCGCCACGGACACCGACTACACTTTTTGCCTTGAATTTAGAGGCGATATCGACACGCCATAAGGAACAATCATGAATATCAAATTATCCCCGGCACTGCGCAGCTCGCGCTCGACCCAGATCAAAAACGCGCTCGATGCCAACACCAATCCGGGCTATATCGAGGTTTATACCGGCACGCAGCCAGCAACCGGGGGGGCTGCGATTACCGATCAAACCTTGATCGGCACCTGTACGCTGTCGAAGCCCAGCGGCACGGTATCGGACGGGGTGTTTACGCTGGCAACGATCGGTGACGACGTCTCGGCCGATGCTTCCGGCAACATTGCCTGGGCCCGGTTTAAGGACGGTGCTGGCAACTGGGTTATGGATGGCGATTGCGGCGCCACAGGATCTGGAGCGATGATTACGTTTAACACGGTCACGGCGATCGCCGGCGGGGTGGTGCAAATCACAGGCGGGACGTTGACTGAGGGGAATGCGTAGTGAGCGCCTATAGTACGGGTATATTGGCAGATGCACCGGTAGGGTTTTGGAAACTGTCCGAAACATCAGGAACTACAGCGACAGATAGCGCGGGTTCTTTAAATGGTACCTACCAAGGTTCCCCCACACTTGGTGGGAGCGGATTGGTGTATGGAGAAACGGGGGCTATGAAGGCAACGGGCGCCAATCAGTATTGCAGTCTCCCGCTTACCTCCAGCTACAATGAATTTTCTGTCGAAGTTACATTTATCATGGATAGCAAACCCGCTTCAGGTACTATTGGCGGCATAGTATCCCATGCTCAGTTTTTTGCCGCATCTACCGCAAATTTCCCGTTCATGATTCGGGTAGATGATGCCGGTGTATTGCAAGTCATGTTTTCTAAAGGGGATGATTTTGCCGTCGATTTGACTCTTAGCACCCCGCTCGTGGTAGCTACCAAATACCATGTCATCGTAACTAGAAACGCTAGTGGATACTGCGCCTTATATGTAAATGGAGTTTTAGTAGCCTCCGGGACTATGGCGACTGCTCCCTCCACCTACTCTGGGGCATGGAATATTGGACGGCTAAATGAGCAAGGTGGTGGCGTTAATGGGTCAACCTTTAGAGGCTCCATTGCCTGTGTATCTATCTATAACTACGCGTTGTCGGCTGCACAGGCTAAAGCGCACTATTTGTTGGCAATACATTACAGTGTTTCTGGCAATATCACTGAATCCTTAGCCATCACTGACTGGCGAGTCACAGCGACTCGGTGCAGGGATGGCGCATACATGGGGTCGGAAGTCGCTACGGGTTCGACCTATTCGGTCGGTGCACCAACCAACGAACCTTGCAACATCACGCTGTCATTAAAGATTGATGATATCTGGGAAGCGAATAAAGTCATGGCGGTTGATAAATATGTCGTTGCATCCAACCCGGACGCCACGCCGCATCTGTTCAAAGTGACCGCCGTGACCGGGGATGCCAAGTTCGGCGCAACGGAACCTACCTATAATTTGTCGGGCACGACAACATCGGGCAACGTCACTCTGACCTATATTGCGCCTCTCGTTGACCCGATTACATTAGGGCCTAAGATTCCATCCTGATGAGCTTTACCACCGGTAAAAATTTCAGCGTTGCTACCGGGTTCACGCCCGGGAATAATTTTGACCTGAACCGGAATACGCTGACCGGCGCTATATCCGCAACGTTATCGGGCGTATCCGGCAGTTTTTCAGGGCATGTTCCCGTTGAACCGGGCCATTTCACCCCGGGAATGGATTTTGTTGCCGTCGATCAGTACACGTTTGGCCCGGATTTTTCATTTGTGCCGTTTCTGCCGAGTGGCGTGATCAATGGCATATTATCAGGGCTATCAGGGAGCCTAACGGCGCATTACCAAGTGCCGCCAACTGTTGGCGTTTTATCGGCTGAACTGTCCGGCCTGACGGGATCGCTGACAGCCCATATACCGACCGCGGGACTGGTGCAGGGTGAGTTGCAGGGAATATCCGGCGCAGTAACCGGTCATAATGCGGCAACCTCAGGCCATATCAATGTTACATTGAGTGGCCTATCAGGATCGATTACGGCGGTTTACGACCCCAATGTACATCGCTATACCCTAATCAGCACTACCAGTGTTCAGCAGGATACCGGAAGCGCTTCATTGAAAGCGGCATTTTATGTGCAGCAGGCGAAGCCATTTGGCGTCATAGCCCATGCTGAACAACAAAACGCCATACCTCTGGCACTGGATTCAGCCATTGTAGTGAATGCGACCATTCCGGCCATGCTGGAGCGTTGCATTATTGCCGAAGAGTCGACGTCTTTAACGTCCGCGATTCAAGTCCCGATCGAGGCTTTGCAACAACTGAACATCAAGCGCTGCGGGACGGTCGATGAGGCCACGCCGCTGTTTTGTTCCTTGCGGGCCGGATTTGACCTGCTGGAGTTTATCCGCTCAGGTACGGTGCATCCCGTCGATGATACGGCGCCGACTGTGCATGAAACCACGCATGAAATCGATACCTGGGCACCTTTTGCAACCAGCAGGACCGCGGGTACTGATTTTGTTGTTAACGACGGATTTACAGTCGGGACCCGTTTTAGCGGCCCTTTTCTTGGGGCTGTCGTTTACCGAGACGTCATTCAAACCGGTGGTGTCCGCCATGGCGCAGCCAGCCATTGGCAATCCGCGACTCCGTATAGCAAGCGCCAATGCTCCACCGTGCAGGATGCGCGAAGGCCTCTGCCAGGCACGTCCGTTCCTGTCGATCCGCCCAGGCCGCCGCCGGTGGTCGACCCGGGCCACCAAACTCATACCATCCCAACAAAAACGGCTTACCTTATGCAACATACTTTAAGCGTCACATTATTGGATTTAACGCCAGTCCCGATGCAATCGGTCAGCTTGTCGCTGGACGCCGATTCTTTTGCTTGGCAATTCAAAGGCACTTTGCTTAGCCAAGACGGTCTGGCGTTGGTGCAGCAGGTGAACGGCGAGCCGGTGCAGTTGATCATCACCATCAATGGCTACGTATGGAAAGTGCTGGTCGAGCGCATCGAGCACAGTCGCCAGTTTGGTACTCGCAGCATCACGTTAAGCGGTCGCGGCTTGACGGCTTTGCTGGGTCAGCCTTACGAGCAGCCGGCCAGCGCGACTCAAGGCAGTCTGCTCACCGTGCAGCAAATCGCCGAACTGCATCTTCCGATCGGCTGGACGCTGAACTGGCAGACCGTAGTATGGAACATTCCGGCAGGCGCCTACAGTTACACCAACCAGACGCCGATCCAGGCGCTCGGCAGTTTAGCCTCCGACATCGGCGCTATGCTGGTGCCGTCGCGCGCTGCCCAAAGCCTGACCGTCAAACCGCGCTATCCGGTGCTGCCGTGGGATTTTTTCGATGTGCCGGCCGATGTCGTGATCCCGGAATCCGCGTTGGCCAACCTGACCCAGCGACCGGTCGTTCCGTACCAGGCGAACAGTGTGTATGTGCATGGCGGCGAAGTGGGCGGTGTGATTGGCTGGTGCCGGTTCAACGGCACGGCAGGCGACCGGCTGGCGCCCACGGTCAGCAATGCGCTGATCACCGATGTGATTGGAGCGCGTGCGATCGGCGAACGGATCTTGGCCGGACAATATACCCAGCCAGCAATTCAATCAGCGACGCTACCAATGGATGGCGGCGATTTCCCATTGCTCGATGTGGGCCAATTGGCGCAAATCACCGTCGATGGCTCCCCGGTGCGCGGCATCGTCAACAGCGTCAGCATCGATGCCAGCCTGGCCAGCGTACGGCAAACTATCCAAATCGGCGAGGAAACCCCGAACACTTGGGCGATCTTTAAAGAGTTACTGCCGCGCGATCCGTTGCTGTTTGCGAACTTGGTTGAAACCGACGGCACAACGTCGCTGATGAGCCTATTGGATAATGGTGTGGTGCGCGTGCGCGGTACAGGAACGGTCGACAATGCCTATTACATCAGGGCAGGGAAAATCGACGGCGAAGCGCCGAGTATGGTGCAGAGTGAGATTGTTATTTAAATCTGATTTTATTGACGCCTGGGAAGTGGCAGATATGCGATCGGATCATAAAATGTTTCTTCATAATAAGCGCCAAAATGCCAATTATCTCTATGAAACTGGCATCGTTGAATATCGCCGTCACTATCTTTCAATAAAACATCGCTTCCATCTTTTGGTGCGCCGTCCATATCCTGCCAAGGCATTGAGTCCCATAGTTCTTGTGACGATGGTTGCGCTTCATCTAAAAGATTTGCCAGTTTTAGCAGTTCAGCTGCCAAGGTTCGCAAGGAATGTGCGTTGAGAGTAGCGGCAAAAACATCGGTCCCTATATCAACTGATTGCCAGTCCTGGTTGGGTGATATGCGAACATGGGTTGATCTTTCAAGTTCGACTAGCATCGGGAATTCACGCTGGGCAGTGGGTGAAGAGCTGACAATATCTGAACTTACCCAAGGTTTTCCGGAGAATGCCTCATTACCATGTTGCCAGTCTTTCTCTAGCGCTGCTCTAAGTTGTGTTTTTTCAATCATATTTAAGCATTAATGGTGCAGAGTGAGATCGTGATTTAGCCTGTTTGCATAGGCATTGCTCATAATGATGCAACTGCAAATATTGCATTGGATGTAGTGTTCGCCACGCTTGATACGGAGAAACGCCGCTTGGCAGCCTAGGCATAGATCAACAGGTACGCTGCCAGGAACTATGCCGCCCGTTGCAGATCTATTTAGCCATGATTTTATTAATTTAATGATGTTCATAATTACGATTGGAAAAATGTTTTATTAATCATAACAACAATCAGGTACCGATATGGAAGAAATCCGCTGCGGAGCCTGCAGCAAAAAGCTGGGCGACGGCATTTACCAAACGCTGCAGATTAAATGCCCGCGCTGTAAAACACTAAATTTCTTGAGAGCCGAGAGCCCCAAACCAGAACACCACGAGTGTCATTGCAAGAGTGAAACTCGTGAGAATCTACCAAAACAACGGCATTACCGTACATAACACCGACTGTTTAACCCTGCTGGCACAATTGCCGGACAACAGCATCGATCTGATCGCCACCGACCCGCCCTATTACAAAGTCAAAGGCGAAGCGTGGGACAACCAATGGAAAAACAAAGCCGACTTTTTCGCCTGGCTGGATAAAATCCTGATCGAGTATCACCGGGTTTTAAAACCGGCTGGATCGTTGTATCTTTTCGCAGGGCCGCACCTGGCCACGCAAGTTGAGATTGCGGTCTGCAGGCGTTTTGATCTGCTGAACCACGTCATCTGGCGCAAGCCCAGCGGTCGGCATAACGGCTGCAACAAGGAATCGTTACGCCGCTACTTTCCGCAAACTGAGCACATTCTATTTGCCGAAAGCCGCAAAAAGCTGCCGTTCGCCTTTGAGCCGATCCGCAGCTATCTGGACGATGCCAGAACCGCTGCCGGCATGTCCCGCAAGCAAATCGACCAGGCCAGCGACTGCCAAATGTCCGGACACTGGTTCGACCGGTCGCAATGGAGCTTTCCAAGCCTGGCACACTATCAAACGATGGATCAATTGTTCGGCGGCACGCTAAAGCCTTACGGCCAGCTGAAAGCGGAATACCAAGCCATCAAGCAACAGCGCCGGCACTTTGCCGTAACCAAACACGTGCCCTACACCAACGTCTGGGACTTTAAACCGGTGCAATGGTACCCGGGCAAACACCCCTGCGAAAAACCGCTAGATCTGATGCGGCATATCATCGAGGCTAGTTCAAAACCTGGCGATGTGGTGTTGGATACGTTTGTCGGCAGTGGATCGACGGCGATCGCTTGCCGGGCGTTGGGGCGGTATTTTGTGGGGTGCGAGATGGGAACCGATGAGTTTGAGGGGGCGGTTAATCGACTAACGGCTTGATGGTTTTGAATCAAGGCAAGCGCTGGCTTGCCCTTAAGTGATTGCTAACATCTTTTATGTTCGGCTATTATTTAAAACGCTACCGGGGCTGATATTTGCCTTTCATTTTTGGCTTCCTGGGTATTGGTTCTGGTAGCATCCTATTAATCAGTGTGTAGCATCAGACCCGCAAAGTGTTGGGCTTTGTGCCTCAGCCCAAACTACGCACTGTGATTTGTAAAATATCGGTTGACACAGAAACGGCCGTCCTTGGCCATAACAACATTTTACCTGTATCTAGCAAGCCCCAGACCTGCCCCAAGACTAGGGGCAGTATTTTCTTTGACCCCGAAATTAGCTAGGCTTCTTATTCCAAGACCAGGAGCAGTATTTTCTTTGCCTCTAGAATCAGCTAGCCTTCTTATTCCAAGACTAGGTGCAGTATTTTCTTTGCCTATAGAATCAGCTAGCCTTCTTATTCCAAGACTAGGTGCAGTATTTTCTTTGCCTATAGAATCAGCTAGCCTTCTTATTCCAAGACCAGGAGCAGAGGAAATTTTTGCAGCTAACCCTCTATAAGCACTGGCTTCTGGATTATTTTGTATATTAAGAATAGGGGAATATCTTTTGATCAACTCATCCTCAAGCGTTTTCCGGTCAGCTTCATTTGGGACATAGGCTGCAAACACAGCATGTGCACCCAGTTGAACTGCACTAAGCCATTTGTCGTAGCGGTGCTCTTTAGAGCGTCGACAGAATGAGTTTGTTTTACCTATATAAAGGCAAACCCAACTGTTTGTAGCTGGATCAAATGCGGCGAAAATGTAGATGCCGTCTTCATCCTGCTTTGCCAGTTCGTTATAGCTAAATTGATGAAATGTGAAGAATTGTCCAGAAAGATTGGACCAGTATTGGATTTTCATAAACACTCCCTATGGGATTTGGCGTCTCACGACGAAAAGTGGTTGTGTGCTTAGGAACTAGCACAGCGTGCAGTTCATGCACAAGCTGATTATAACGCAATTCAGTAATTTCCTAGAAATATATTACGCTGGCTGTTTTTTATTAAAAACCGGACCTTTTCTTTAACGAGTAGCGAGTAGATTGGGCTGACGTAAGGAAGCCCAACGAATTGCAACCGTAAAGTGTTGGGCTTCGTACCTCAGCCCAACCTACGGCCCTGTCGCCCAACGTTCGCCTAATGATGATATTCCCATCTTAAGAAATTCATCACAATCGCATAAATATTGAATATGAACGACTTCAAAAGAAGCAGTAAATAAACGAAGCTCGTCCCTATTAGCACATAGCTTATCTTTATAATTACTATTTTGACGCAACTTTCATTAATGTATTCTATGTTAGGCATCTGAGCGAAAATATTACTCATAAATCCTTTGCTTTGTCCGAGTAACATCACCAAAAGATAAAAAAATGAGGTAACAATATAGACAATAAATACATTCATAAAAGTAAAGAAATTGTATTTTAATGTTGGTAGTCCCGTTTCTTTATGTATATGGCCCATCATAGCAAGCATCATTTCCGGCTTTGAAAGAGTTGCAAAAATTGTAAAGCCTGCTATCAAAAATCCAAGAGTAGTGATAGAAAAATTAAACCCATTAGTTGCCCATGCACGGGCATCACTCAGTATGGCTGAAACATCACTTTTAAGAACAAATGCATTAATGCCAAGAAGAACCATAACTGATAGCGTCAGAAACAACTGGAATTTATTAGGCTGTATCCGCCTAGAACGCTTATAAATATCCCACAGTGACTTTTCGCTAGTAAGTTCTGAGTCTTCAAAATTGTATGGCATATTAAAGCCTTTCAAAAATTGCTTTTATTTTATCTAATGCAGCTTGTGCAACCTCAGGTAACGAGATGACGCCTTCCTGCGCTAAGTATGTGAACTGATTATACTTAATTGCAGCGGCCATGTCTGGATTGCGAGGAAGTTCTTCCAATTCGACACTTAAATTAAAGTCTTCGTTACTGCCACTGATGGTGTCTCCTTGCTCATCATAGCCTTTCAGATTCACTTCAGAGTTACCAAAGTTAGAAGCCGAACTTGCTTGGCTATAGACCATATCAGTATCTAGCCCATCTTTAGCGTTTGAAAACTCTACTTTTGCAGAATTGCTGTTCATTTCTTCACGTGTACGCCCCAAATATGCCCAAAAATCATCATTATCAATTTCTTCATTATTAGTTGGCAGTAACTTAATAGAAACCTTGTTTATGTGTTTGAATCGTGATATGAAATTTCTTAGGCTTTCTTTATCAGATAAAGGAGTTATTCTAAGCCTAGGGTATGGGTTTTCTTTAATTAAAGAAACTTTTGTAACACGATTTAAAGCTAATTTATTAGAATTATAATTCTTGTATTGCTCTTCTATAAATTCTTTATGTCGTGCATTTAGACAATATTGGCTGGTACTTTGAAAGTTTTGTATAGTTGGCGCACCTGGAACTTCTTTACAAAATATCAATCTGTGATTATTTAATATCAAAAGAAATGTTGAACTAGGTGCAGTTTCCAATTCACTCCTATCTTCGATTATTCCGCCAGATCTAAATATTTGCTCTCGCTTCAATTTTGTGTTTTTTACAATTCTTCCGGAAATACCTAATACGGGTAAATTAACATCATCAACAAGTTTAATTAATTTAGTATCAAGAAAAAAATAATCACCTTTATCTTTAAGATGTCTAATATATTTCATTTCGAAAAAAGATGGCATTACCACTTCATCGAACAAATCAAGTAATACTTTATTATCGCCAAATTTTAATGTGTAGTTCCCGAATTCTAATTTTCTAATGTATGTCACGTCATTATCTCGTTATTTATTTTATAATTATGTAGTCATGTAGGTTGGGCTGACACAAGGAGGCCCAACGCATCGGAGCTGAAAAGTGTTGGGCTTCATGCCTCAGCCCAACCACCTGTTAGCTATTGCAACAGTTTGTTAATCAACTTAAACGCCTTTTCAAAGCGTTCAAGCGTTTCATCCAGCTCAACACCATCAACCAAAAACTCCGGATTTCGTATCAACCAATCCGATGGGTGAAAGTGGTCAAACTCAGGTACATCCGGCGGCATCACGTTGAAAGCGGCCTCGGCTTTTTTAACAAGACGCTCTGTGGTTGAAAGTGCGGCATCTAATTTCTCAACAGTAAGAATATTTTTCTTTTGAAGACCATAGGCACTGTTTAGAAGCTTTACAAATAGTTCTGGATGCAGAAAATCTTCAATATCACTCTCAGCCTTGCCAGTAAAATCTGCCGCAGTAAAGAGTTGTCCAGCTTTAAGGATTTGGCCGTTTCTTAGCCTTTCAATCTTAGTTTTATCTCCAGTTGCTAAATCACAGAGCACGGCAATATTCAGACTATTCCCCCTAAATAAAGAAGTAAAAGGCGAAATTTTATCAATTCCACCAGATGGACAAATTGTCCATGCAGGATTCAAGCCTTCTCGTTTACGATTTTTTAAAGCAGAAGAAAATGCCTGCAGATAAAGGATGTCTGACGGACCTTCTACAAGGAGCGTATTTTTCCCAATGAAAAGTGATTGAGTGATTTCGTACCCAAGTGCACCTTGTAGCGGGAACAGCGTGTCTTTATCAACAGACAATACGTCAGAAGTAACCTTGGTCCCGAGTACAACGGGCTTGCGACCCTCATGCTTGATTACATCTTCAACAATACGAACATCCCCCATGCGTTCCGATGGCACCATAAAAGGAGAATGCGTTGTAAAAATCACTTGGTGTTCAGGAAGCAGCCTTTCTTCAATGTAGCGGAGTAGATCGGATTGAGCTTTTCCATGCAGCGTCAGGCCTGGCTCATCAAGCAAAATAATGGCATTGCCAGCGGTCTTTGTTAATTGTTTGAACTGTGACAAGAAGGAAAAGAACCAGACAAAACCAGCACTTCGTTCGGAAAGCGGAACACTTACTCGATGATTATCATTATAAATACCGATTTCGACGACAGTTCCAGCGTTAAACGGAACCGGATCCTCTGCTTTTCCCTCACCAATATCAATTTCCACTTTTAAGGCTTCGTTTTGGCTCCAAAATTCGAATATCTCATCCGTTATCTCGTTTGATGCTCCTTGGCACTGTGCTTTAAGCTCACGACGCTTAGTAGCTCCCTTTAACTCTTCAATAGAAGTGCCAGCATACTCTAGAAAATCAAGGAATATTTGATCTGATGCACTTACTACATTACGTTGCATATCAGCGTGAATCTGATTAATCGAAATCTCTCCAGACATACGATCAAAATGCGATGTGTAAAAGAATTTCGGCAATATCGGTGAAAGAATTTCTATTATCTCCGAAGTAAAATCAGATTCTTGTAAGTTATTTAACTCTGCAAACAATGCCTCGAGACTTTCTGACCGTAGAGGAAGACCTGTTAGTACCGTAATGGCTTCTTTCGCGTTTTTGGCATCATTTAACGGAGTTCGTTCTATTTCATCTAACGCGTAGTTTTGAATTAAATGATCAAGGCATGATCTGTCATTACAAGGAATGGTCCAGTATTGTTTATCATCCCCTATGTATTTGGTAATGCTAATTTCATTATTTTCCAGTGCTTCCAACCCATAACGATCACTTATAAGCTTTATCTCGGCTGGTAATAGCGACCAAAGCGTTTTGATGACTTGAGATGTACCCTCTGGATGTCGTTCATCAAAACGATTGAGATGTCGACGTGGGTAGTCACGAATCTTTTCGTAAGCGAAAGAGCCAAATGGTTTAATGCCGTAAAGGGCTTGAAGGATGGCTGTTTTTCCTGCTTCGTTCTTTCCTACTAAGCAAGTCAAGTCATTGATCTCAAATTCGTTACTATCCTCAATGGACCTGAAATTAGTAATATGTGCGCTGATAAGCTTCATTTAAAGACTCCTTGGTATAACAGCCATTTTTACGTACCTCATTTGACAAATAAAAAAAATACTTCTAACCTAATCATGCTCTCGCAAAAAACGAAGCACGGGTTTGGTAGCCCGGTTATCAAGGCGCAGCAGCTATGCGCCGCAAGGCTCATGGCTTTTTTTATGCCCCCTCATTAGTTCGTTATGGTGGGTGGTGTATTGGGGAGCCGCAAGGCTCGCCGGTCCTTGATCCGGTCTACCAACCCGATACATCATCCACCGCCCTGAGTTTGGTAGCTCCGGTCGGTGGTAATTAACCGCAATCAAGGAGTCACCCATGAATAAGCTATTAACCTGGCTAGTCGCCAATGCGCCTAAACGCCACCAAATCACAGCCCGTCTTTTCCAAATTCGTTACCAACGCGCTATTCGTGTGAGCCGCGCCCTGCTGTTACCGCCTGCTTTAACCAGGGAGGTGTAACATGGATCATCAACTGAAAACCTTGGCCAACCCGTTCCAGTTCTCCGAACTGAATATCCGCACCGCCACCGACGAACATAGCGAAGTCTGGTTCTGTGCTAAAGATGTTTGCGCAGCGCTCGATATAGTCTGGTCTGGCTCATCAGCAACCCTCGAAAACATGCCGGATAACTGGAAAGGGGTCTTAAAACTCCAGACCCCAGGCGGCGAACAAGACGCCGTTTTCATTAACGAAGCCGGTCTTTATCACCTGATCTTTCGCTCTAATAAACCCAAAGCCAAGGAGTTCGCTAACTGGGTTTGCGAAACGGTACTGCCCGAGATCCGCAGAACCGGATTCTTCGGCGCTATCGATATCAAAGACCAGATCAATATCGCCAAGCAGATCGACATCCTGTCCTTGCAAATCATCAATACCAAGAACGCCTTCAGGCGGCGTCTTCTACAAGACCAGTTGCGCCGACTGTGCAACATAGTCAACCAACCGATACCGCCGGATAACTGGATCGCGCTTAATCATGATCAAGTCGATCTATTCGGAGAGCCATCATGCTGAATAATCGCAACCACAAGCACCAAATCAGCGAAGAGACTCGACTAGCCATCCACGCCTTGGAAGGAGCTGCCAAAGGCATAGTGGCTGCAGTTGAGCAAGAATCTATCACACCAACTCAAATAGAATGTCTGTTGACTATTCTGCTTAATCAGCTAATCGTCAGCCTAAATCATTAAATCCTTCACCAGTACCCGTCTACGTGGCGGGTACACATCACCGCAATCGCTCACGCCACGCATCCACAATAAACAAACTGCCAGCCCCCCACGCCAAAAAGCACTCCTCCTCGCCCGCGCGGTTTTTGCAGAATTTTTTGTGTTTGAACTTGAGCTTTGAACTTACTAGATAGATCAACCCGTGCAGCGTCTAAGCTTCAGCGAGTAAAAGAAAGGACTTCTAAAGGGCGCTTATTGAACAAGAATGGCGGATACTGCCCAACCATTACCGCCAATTTACCGCCAAAGATGCACTTCAATTATTATTTATTTGTTAAAAATCATGCACTTAAATGGCGGAGAGAAAGGGATTCGAACCCTTGATACGTTGCCGTATACACACTTTCCAGGCGTGCGCCTTCGACCGCTCGGCCATCTCTCCTATATTTGACTTCCTGCAGACCACAGGAAGCCGTGTAGAATAATCGATATTGTGCTAAAGCGCAATGCCCTTCGCTTACAGCTGCATGAGCGCAAGAGATAAGCATGCCGGGCAAATACCGGAAGCGCCTACTGTTGCTAACCGCCACTCTCTTCAGTCAACGCTTCAAGCTCATCCCATCGTGCGTAAACTTGCTCCAGTTTTTCATCAATCTGTTTCAGTTCATCCAAAGTCTTGGCAATGACAGCTTGATCTTGTTTGTAAAACTCAGGCCCACTGATCTGCTGATTTAATTCCGTTTGCCGATTCTCCAGTTCATCAATCAACCTCGGCAGCTTATCCAGTTCTTGCTGCTCCTTAAAACTGAGCTTTTTTTTGGTTCCGGTGCGCACAGGCGCCTGGACTGCCGGTTTTTCCTGTTTGAGCGCCTTGGCTTTTTCGGCCTGTTTAGCGGACTTGGCATGGTTCAACCAATCGCTGTAACCGCCGACAAACTCATCGACTTCGCCCGAGCCGTCCAGCACGAAGACGCTGGTCACGACATTATCCAGAAAAGCCCGATCATGACTGACCAGCAGCAAGGTGCCGTCAAACTCGACCAGCTTTTCTTCAAGCAGCTCCAGAGTTTCCAAATCCAGGTCATTGGTCGGCTCGTCCATGACGATCAGGTTGGCGGGCCTGGTAAATAACCGCGCCAGCAACAAACGGTTTTTTTCGCCGCCGGATAAGCTTTTCACCGGCGAACGCGCTCTGGCGGGTGCAAACAGGAAGTCGCCCAAATACGACATCACATGCCGTCTGTTTCCTGCTATTTCGACAAAATCATTGCCATCCGCGACAGTGTCGGCGACGGTCATTTCCGGGTCGAGCTGGTCGCGCAGCTGATCGAAATAAGCGATTTCGAGCCGGGTGCCCTGCTCTACTGTGCCACTGGTAGGTTCCAATTGCTTTAACAATAATTTTAATAACGTCGATTTGCCCGCGCCATTCGCGCCAATCAGGCCGATTTTGTCGCCACGCTGAATCAATGTCGAGAAATGCCTAATAATCTGCCGGTCTTCGTATGCAAAACAGATGTCGTTGACTTCGATCACTTTCTTGCCGGAAGCATCGCCCCGCTCCAGCGTCATTTTGCTGGTGCTCTGGACATTCCGGCGCTGGGCGCGCTCATTACGCAGCTTCTCCAGCGCCCTGACCCGACCTTCGTTGCGGGTACGCCGGGCTTTTACGCCCTGCCTGATCCAGACTTCTTCATCGGCCAATTTCTTGTCGAACTCGGCATTTTGGTTAGCTTCATCTTCCAATGCTGCGGCTTTGCGGGCCAGATAATCGTCGTAAGTACCCTGCCACGACACCAGGTTGCCACGGTCCAGGTCGACAATCCGGGTCGCCAATTTTTGCAGAAACGCCCGGTCATGGGTCACAAATAAAACCGCGCCCTGAAAATTCAGGATTTGCTCTTCCAGCCAGGCAATGCTTTCAAAATCCAGATGGTTAGTCGGTTCATCGAGCAATAACACTTCCGGTTCGATAACCAACGCTCTAGCCAAGGCTACGCGCCGCTTCCAGCCACCGGACAAGCCGCTGATTTTCAATTCGCCGGGCAAATCCAGTTTGCTTAAGGTGGTTTCAACCCGTTGCTGAAAATGCCAGCCATTATGGGCTTCGAGTTTATGCTGCAAATCGCCCAGCTCATTCAAGGCCTTTTCATCGTTGTAATCCATGGTCAAGGACATTGCATGATAGCGGGTAATCCACTCGCCTAACTCGCCCAAGCCTCCGGCAACCGCATCGTAGATAGTCGCGTCATCCGGCAATTCCGGCGTTTGTTCCAGCCACGCCAGTCTTAGTCCGGGTTGCCGCCAGATATCACCGTGATCGGGCAGAATATTGCCGGCAATAATCTTCATTAAGGTTGATTTACCCTCGCCGTTGCGGCCTAACAAGCCTACGCGCTCTCCAGCATCCAGCTGAAAGTCGGCATCTTTTAATAAAGCATGAGTTCCATAAGCAATGGAAACGTTGGACAATCGTAATAAGGGCATTTTAAAGTTCTTTATGTTGTAAATAACGTCGTAATAAATCCAGTGCCAGCAACGCCGCCTGATTTTGCTTGCGTTTGATCGGACCTGCCACTGAATGGGTAATTTGATGAAATCCGTCTCCAGTCAGCAGTGTATTATATAGAATAATGGCCTGGTCTTTATCGTGAAATGATTCATTATCCCCGGCGTAGAGCTGAACCAGCACAAAATCGGCGGCGCTGGTCTTTTGTATTTCGCCGGCAATGGCCTTTGTAGTTGCCGGCATATCATCAGCATTTACTGTAATCCCCAGTTTTTGCCCTAGCCTATCCAGTGATTGCTCATACTGTGCTTCCAACAACCAATCTGCGCCTATGCACTTGGCTGCCAGCAAGCCCTGACTGGCTGTTTCCACGGAGGCCAGCGTGTGCTTTCCGGCGCTCATTAGCCGGTCAACCACAGACACCAAATCGCCTTCGGCCTGCACTAAGCCGTCAATAGCAAAAACATAATCGCCCAGCTCTTCTGCAACCTTAGACACCAACGCGGCCATGGCTGTTTCAGGATAATCATGCGGAAACAGCAGCTTGGTCTGCACATCATCCGGGCCTGCACGAAAACCCAGCTGCACTGGCTCCGGAATTTCAATCGCACTGATGCGCTGCTGAATGGCCGACTCGCCTACGCCTAGCGTTTTAATGGTGATTAACTTGCCGGGGTGCAATACAAACCGCTTTGCCAGTGTCGGCTGGATGGATTCCAGAAACAAATGGCGCATTTCCATGGGCACGCCAGGCACAAAAGCAAACCAGCAGCGCCCGGCTTGCAGGGAAAACCCCGGCGCAGTGCCCCAGGTATTGTCAATGCGCTCGGAGCCTTTTGGAAGCATTGCCTGCTTATGATTCGATTCGGGCATAATCCGGTTTCTGAGCGTAAAAAAGCGCTTAATCTGCTCAAAAGCAATCGCGTCGAATTCCAGCGGCAGGCCAAACGCTTTGGCAACAGCCTCGGCGGTCAAATCGTCACTGGTCGGGCCCAGACCGCCTGTACAAATGCAGCAATCCGCACGCATTGAAATTTCCCACAGCAAGGCTATCAGATCATCCAACTTATCGCCCACAGCAGTATGCCGGGTTACCGTAAAGCCCATGGCGACGACTTGCTCCGATAGCCAAGCCGCATTGGTATCGATGATTTGCCCGGTAATAACTTCTTCGCCTTGGGAAAATATTTCTAGGGTTGGGTTCATGGTATAAACTCTTCGCTTAAATGATCGATCTAACGGTTGATTGAGTTCATCAGCATGCTATGCCAGAACGGCAGCGTAATCAGGCTGATTGCCGTCGTTATCGTTACCGCCATCGCATACAATGCGCTATCCAAGCGGTAACGGTCGCAAAAAACAATACCCAACACCATGCTCGGCATCGACAGGTCGAGTACTGCCGCAGCCTGGTATTCGAACGCTATCGGCAAATGCCGGGCTAAAAGCATCGCAAACAACGGCATCAGCGCCATCTTAATGGCTATCACAGGGATAACATACGGCATGTTACGAACCGTTACCGTTTTCCAGCTTAAGGCCAGCCCCAGAGAGAACAGCATTAACGGCACGACGCTGGCGGATAATTTTTGCAGCACCCCGGAAAACCAAACCGGGGCTACCAGACCGTTAATATTTAAAATAACGGCAACCGCTGCCGCCCAGAATGGCGGCGCGTTAAAAAACAGCCACAACGATTTTGGCTTTTCTGCGGTGTCTTCTCCATAGTGCCGCGCAACCATAACCCCTGCAGTAAACAATAATGGCTGAACAGGAGTGAGATATTTGAGAGTAATACTGTGAGATAAATGAAATGAAACGGAATAAAACAGAACAAAACGAAACGTAAAAAAAAATAAAGTTTCACATAGCGAAAATAAAAAAACGCCGAAAATTACACGTTTAAATGATGCTCAAGAATGCTGAGGATGTCGGTTTCATCTTCATCGGAAATACCCAAAAAAGCCCTGCCTTCAATATCGCCCCAAAGATTGGGAAACTCTGATTTAGTACCGCCAAATTGCATCATAGCGGCTTGTTCCGCCGGGCTGCCGATTAATAGGGTATCTGCACCACGAAGTTGATAGTCAATGGTATCGCCCAGCGTTCCGCCATCGGTTAGCGGCCGACTGCCATTTTTACGTTCCAGGGTAGAGGGCTTATTAGTAGCCCATGCTGTGCCGTCTGGGGCGGTTGTAGATTCGAACCGTTGCTGAGAGGACTCTTTTAGCGTTTCGCCGATCTTCCTCGCGGCGGGGGATAAATCACCAGTCCTCTGCAATAACTCATTAAATTTAGCTACGACCCGGCTATTATCGATTGAGATTTCAATCATGATATGCCTATCTATATAGCTTCAACATCGCCGCCACTGAATATCTCAATGGCGCTCAGGATTTCGCCATCATCGACGCCAGGCAACGCCTCACGGCAACGTTCCAGCCATTCATTTTCAGGATATTGCTGCATAATGTCGGAAATGATAGTACCCATATTCTCAATCATCTTAACCACCCCAATGTTTTGAAGACCTCATCAATAGCGGCCGCTATCGGTTCAAAATCGGCAGCGTCCCACTGTGACGCGCCATAGGCCGGGTTGCTCGCTTGCATTATTTTCTGTACCTGTCCAATCATAGCAGTATTATTACTGCGCGTCGCTACCCACTGAGCATACGACCGCGCCCATTGCTCCTTAGCCAATAGATAATACTCAGCCAATTCTCGAATCTTAAAATCGCTGTGTGTTTTCATAAGCGTTTTTAAATTATCCGTAGCAGCGCTCGCCTCAATAGCCGACCGCCAGTTATCCAACAGCGGGGCTTTAACAGAGGCATACACCCCAATATCCCACAATGCCTGGTGATCGATGAAATGCCCGATTTCATGCGCGGCGGTCAGCTCTGGATTTACCGACGCTTTAGATATAGCAATCTCGACAGGCTTTCTGCTTAATTCTTGATAGACATACCGCCCCTGAAACTTATAGCTGGCGCTGTTTTTTACCGGGATTACAGGCAATTCGACCGCACTGTGCAGTCCGTCTATTTCCATCAGCACCGTATTTACGGCAGTTTTAGCCAAACCGCTTTTAGGCAATTCAAACGCACTGCTGATTAGAGGCGTTGAGCTTTTACGAGCTTCCATATCCTTCTTAAACGCCTTGCCCAGTTCCTTCGGCAGGCTTGCCGCCTTATTATCGATAAAGTTCTTCATCTGGTTTGAAACCGGTGCTCCCGGCTTATAATCAAACCCATAATCAACGCCTTTAGGCAAGGTATGCACCACGCCGTTGCGGTCTATCTTTTCATAGGTGCCGTCATTCGGGGCCGGTTGGCCTTTATATTCGCCTGGATTGGCCGAGGTAATACGGCAGCGGCAGCCATAACCGTTAGGGGTAAAGTGCGTATCCCACCAAGGATCGTCATGCGGCAGAACCGTACCCGACCAGCTTTTATGCAACGGCCGTGGGTGCGCTACCGTATCATTATGGACATATTTCCAGTTCGGATAATGCTTAAGCAGATCCGGGTGAGTCAGCTGCGCATAGCGGCCCGCGTTGTAGCTGGCCTGGATATTGGTGCTGTAGATCACCCGCGTCCGCCAGTCGCGGCCCGCCTGGGTATCCGATCCCGTCCAACCTTCCCAGCCATGCGCTCGCACAATCCCGGCAAACTCCTTCCTGAACCACTGAATGGTTTTGCCGTCTGCGATCGCTTTATCAACAGCACCGCGCAGATCGGCCAGCAGGTCGGCCTTGGCCGCCCCCGCCACCACAAAGGCGCGATTGTGAGCCGCAGCTAAAATATCATCGTAATGCTCGGTAGGAAGATTGAGCTTTTGCCGGAAAAAATCGATTTGTTCCTGGAACGGCAGGCTGAACTTGCCATCGCCACGGGCATTGAATGCCAGCTGGGTGGGAGATAGCTTTAACGACATGTTTTAGGCACCGTGCCGTCTTTAAACACAATCCAAATTGTTAGCATCGGCAGCACATTGATGCAGAGCCGCCTATTATATATAGAGTAATGCGCACCTATCCAAAACGCACAGGGATTAAATAAAACGCCAACCAGCATCTTAATTCTCCTCACTCGTATGAATAGTCATTTCGCATAATGCTTTGATTTCTTCAGCACGGATTAAATGCTTTCGGGCTGATTTAACTATTCTCACCGATTGACCAACAGATAAAAACATATCAATAGCGGCTCTCAGAGTATGAGCTTCCGCATCAGTGAGTCGATTGCCATTAATTATGATAGCAGGTTGGTTAGCCATCACCCTCCCTCGCTCACATCAAATCGCCCCGACAAATCCGCCGCCGCAAACGCCAGCGCCATGACTTTGGATAATTCACCGTTATCCAGATCCCCATAACCATTCAGCAGATCATCACGCAAAGCCTCCAGGCTTTCGGCTTGCTCAACCTTCAGCTGTATCGCACTCACCATCGATTTGATCGATACCCCGGCAGTTGCTGTCAGCAAATCAGTATGTGAATCGATAGCATCGCCCAACTGGGCAGGATTATCCCCCTGCCCAGGCTGTACTTTTGCGGGTCCGTTCGTCCCGCTTACGGCAGTATTCAAATCACCGGCCAATGCCGCCAAAGATGCCGCAGCCGGATCGGGTTGTACCGGTACCGGTTTGGCATTACTCACCTGCAAAACCGGCTCGTTTCCTTCGGCTTCCGGGATTTTTAGCTTTTGATGGGCATAACGCGCCGGGATACGCATCCCGATCGCCGCCAACTTCGGCAATGCATCGGAATACAACTGTAAATCGTCCGGTTCCTGCGTGTCCGATACGAACGATGGGCAGCGGTTATCGGCAAACAGCCCGTTCAGCATCGCCATCGGATAGACCAGGTGCGCGGACAGCGTTTGATCCAGCTGGGTGGCGTCATCGTCGCGGATATCCAGGCGCACCTCGTTATGCACGTCGCCTAAGCTACGGTTGCCGTTGGCCCCGGTCGAGCTGGTCAGCGTACCGCCCAGTATGGCCTTGCTCTGGCTGGCTTCGCACCAGTCGATCATGACTTTGAAAGATTCGGCATTGCCATTGGCCACAATGCCTTGCAATTCCAGCTGCATGGAATCGGGGATAATGCCGGCGGCATTGTGGCCGATGCTGAGCACGGTGCGCAGCAGATCCGTCTTTTCTTTTTGTCCCGCGCCCGCCGGATACTTGCCGACGCGGATCGGCAGACCGTAGATTTCCAAAAACTCGGCCAGGTCGCGCACGCTGAAATTCTTGTACAGGTACGGCCAAGCCAGCGAACGGTACAGACCGGCACGGGCGATATAGCCGGCTCGGGACTTGTGGGTGTGCACGATCCAGCCGAACGGCTGCAACGGTGCGCCATACACCGCGCCGCTTTGGCGCAGGTGCAGGGTGTTGCGGTTGTCCGGCGGGCAGGTGAACCAGCTCGGCGGCCGGTGCTCGATCTGGTTGGGAAACCAAAGGCCCTGCGCGGTACGCCCCCAGCCCAGTTCCAGGCAGGCATAGCCGTGGCCGATCGCGTCCAGCGCATCCATGCGGATGCCGCCGATATCCAGCTCGTCGCGGATCAGGTCTTCCAGCAACTGGGTGTTTTTCTTCTCGGTCGCGGTGGCGTTGCGCGGCGGTTCCAGCGTCCAGTCCAGCTTTTTGACGGCCATCTCGCGCTTGTGCATCTCGGCGTCGATATGGGCGTCTTTTTCGCGCATGTCCATGTACAGCTCGGCCTGCGCGATCATGTCGCCCTGTTCGGCGTCCAGCAGGATGCTGGCCAGCCGCGCCGGGGTCAGGCCCTTGGAGGGGTGTTCGGCAAACTCGCGGTGCAGCAAAGCCGATTGCGGGGAATCGGTCTGGCGCTCTTTCACGTCCGCCGGTACGAGTTTCTTTTTAAACCAGTCTAAAAATTGCATTACCAGGCCCCTTTGCGCGTGGCGGTTAAATCGTCGGTATCCCAGTAGCGTGTTTCTTTGCTGGGTATCGGTGTATATTCAATGATCTGCGCATCCTGCTGGCTGGCAAAGTAGGCCAGCGCTTTCGATATCGCGCTGTCGCCGTGGCGCTGGTTGCTGCCGGTTTCGGTCTTGGCCTTGGGCAGCTTGATAATGCCGCCGATGACCTGCAAGGCGCGCAGGTCGTTCAGTTGGTCGGCATCGGCCGGGATGGTCAGCTTGCCGTCCTCGAAGGCCGCCTTGAACTTGGGCATGTTGGCCAGGTACCAGCTTTCCGACAGCTTAATCTCGTGAATGCGGCCCGATCCGTAGCGGTGCCGGGCCTGCTCGGCCAGATACATGCCGTTGCCGCCCGCATCCAGCGCGCCGCCGATCAGCCTGGGCAGGCGGTCAACGATGTAGAACAATACCTGCTCCTGCTGCTTGAACGGGATATTGCGCAGCTCTACGGAAAACGGCACGATGCGGTCCAGGTTCTGCTCGATCACCATCGGCTCGATCACCGTCAAGTCGCCCAGCCGCCCGAAGTCTTCGCCGAAAGCGTGATTCAAGGCCGGGTTCAGCTTGTTCAGTTCCGGCAGCAGCTTTTCTTCGCACCAGTCCTTGATTTCGGCCTGGCGCAAATGCTCCGGCCATTCGTTAAAGCCGTTGTCTTTGGTCAGCCTGATAACGGGATAACGCGGGTCCATCCGCGCCTCGATCAGCACCCGGCTCAAGGCCGCGCCGCCGGACTGGCTGGGGATGCAAAAATATTCTTCGTCGGCCGCTTCCTGGCTGGGGGCGTTGTCGATGATCTTCTTTCGCCAAGCGGCCTCAGCCTCAAGGCTCCATTGCTGGCCGGTCACAAAGCAAATGCGCTTGAATAAGCCATCGTCCAGCGCATCATCCAGCGTGACGCGGTGCACACTGTAAGGCTTGCGGCCGGCGCGCGCGTCCTCGATATATTGGTTGTACTCGTTATCGACGCCGTTATGGGTGCTGATAATGCGCACCCGCGCACCCCACATAATCAACGCCATCGCGGCCTTAAGCAGCTCATGTAATGAGTCGTGGAACGCAGCCTCGTCAATCACCACGTCGCCCTGCATGCCTCGCAAGTTGGAGGGCCGTGAGGATAGGGCGCTGATCTTGAAACCGGAATTCGGGAAGCGGATCGTGTAAGTCAGGATCTCCTTGCTACCGTCCTCGTCCTTGAACATGGATTCTGAAATAGCACCGGCCAGCTGGTTGAACGCCTTGGCGAACAGTGCGCACGCAGAGATATACTCCAGCGCCATTTCCTGCCTTGACCCAATATAAAAAACATTGCGGCCGCCGCGCCTTTTGGGCTTGGATGCCGTGATGACGTTGCTGGCTGATTCCGCCCAGGTAAATCCGGTACGGCGCGATTTTTCGCCGATCTTGACTTCGGACTCATCCTCAAACCAGCGCGCCTGGTAGCCCAGCAGCACCGGCTCGTTTTCGGGGAAATAGTCAGCGGTTTGCAGTTCTTCGACGGTCGTGGTCATTTGCCGATCAATATGCGTTTAATGGACGCTTCCAGCTCGGCGCTGATGCCGTCGTTTTTGAGTTCCTGGGTCAGTTCCTCGGCGGCTTCTTCGCGGGCCTGCTTGCGGATCTCGGCCTCAAACTCCCGTTTCCACTTGGCGCTGCCGATCGCCGACCGGTTTAAATCGGCAATCGCCCGCACCAGCTTGGGCACGGCGGCCATGCGTTCGGCTGCGTCCAGTTCGGCGGTGGCCTCGAACATATCCATCAGCTGATCCATTGCCACCATTTCGGTGGCTTCCATCAGCGCGGCTTTTTCGTCGTCGCTGGCACCGCGCAAGGCTTTGGCGATCTCCATACGCTCGCGGGCCTTGCCCATCGATTTTTCCATCTTGGCTTGCAGGTCCGAGCCGTGCCGCCAGACCGCGGTCTTGCTGATCTCGAAACCCTGCTCTTTAAGCCACGCGGCCAGGCCGACATAATCGCTAAACGCCTGATCGATCAGGCGCGCGTTCAATGCCTCCAGCACAGCAGGCGGCAGCAGTTCGACGGAAGAACGGGGTGCCACTAGACCGGCTCCGGTCTGGCTACGCCCGGCACGGTTGAAAGCCCTTGACCTACGTCGCCGCCCCTTGCGGTCAATGTCGCGAACCAGACGCCGTCCGGTTGCTTGGCCAGCACCAGGCCCTGCTCATGCAGCCATTGCAGATCGGCGCGCAGCTGGTCAGTCGATGCGACCTGACCCTGCGCGGCCAGCCCGTTTTTTAAGTCCAGCTCATGCAACGTATAGGCGCTGGCGGCGCTCAGCAGCTGCAAAATAGTCAGCCGCCGGTGGGCGGTCATAAAGGCGTTGTAGTCCATCGCGTTTCCTCTTAGTTGTTATGGTTGCGCCAGAAGGTGTCCATGCGCCGGGTCAGGTCGCTGACGTTATCCAGCGTCGCATTCATGGCCGCCAGCGATATCGCCATCGTTGACATGGCATCCGATACTTTGCGGATTTCCCGGTAAACCTCGGCCAGATGATCGTGGGTGGGTGATTTAGTCAGCTCCGTTTCCACGCGCGTCAGCCGTTCGGTATGGGTGTCCAGTCGCCCGTCGATCCGTTCTTCCAGCTGGCTGATACGCAGGTGCGTCCGGTCGTTGCGCCGATCCAGATACAGCCAGATGCCGAATACCGCCATCGCTATCTTGTAAATCACGTCCAGCCATTCGCCAAAAATCCCTATATTCATCGGTGCATCCTGTCTTTGAGTTCTTGTTCACGTTTGCAGTCTACGCACAGCGTCACGCCGGGCAGGCTTTGGCGCCGCTGCTCCGGGATCTCGATGCCGCATTCCTCGCACCATTCCAGCGAGACGGCGTCTGGGGCGATGGCCGTTTTTTGCTGGTGTTGCAGCAACGATAGGTCCTGGTGGAACAGCTCGGCGCGGTCGCCCAGCTCTTCGGCGTTCATGCGCTCGTCATTGAGCAGGGCTTCCAGTCCTTTCATCGTGCGGTTTCCCGGGTCGAGTCGATGATCAGCTCCAGCTGCTCGGCATAGTGCCGCTGCAGCCGGTTGCGTTGCGCCAGGCGCAAATAGGTGTCATCGCTCAAGCACTGCAAATCAGCCGACTTAATCGCCGGCAGCACCGGGCGCGGCGGCCGTGTCAGCGGTTCCTGAATGACTTGCGCCGGCAGTGGACTCGGGCATCCGGTCAGACCAGTCATTATCAAAATCATTACGCTCAGCAAGATGTTGCGGTGTGGTTGCATTGATCGTTTCCGCCCGTTGTTTTTGTTGTAATTGTTCGAGGTTGGTATTTAGCTTGTGCGTGCGAGCGATCCGGGTTTCTGCCTGATTGGCCCGCTGCGCTTGCCGGTCAGCTTCGGCCCGGTTTACGGCAGCAGCACGCCGATAAATCCAGATCCATACTGCCAACAAGGCTATGGCTGTTGCAGCCAACAGCATGAGAATCAGCATCGGTGTCATACACCCGCCTGGCTATTGCTCTGGCTGTCGGCCAAGCGTTGGAATTTGCGATCGACGCCGATATAGCCCATACCATTAGTGACGAGCATCCCCGCCATTCCGCTATCGAACAGGCCGAAGGCATAACCGGCCAAGCCGAAAACAATCGCCAGCCAACCGGCCGTTTTAGTAATCCAACTTTTCATCTTCATATTCCAAAATAAAATGCAAAAACTGGCGATGAGAAATGCCGCTAATCATCAGATCAAGCCAGCACTCGCCAATGACAATCCGATCGGCATCAATCTTAGAGCGAAACCATTCAACATCACGTTGCGCCACATCCAGCCTGGATTCAGCGCCTTTTAATTGATTTTTTCTTCTCTGCAAATCACGCCGGGCTTTCTGCAATTGCTGTATGCCGGTCATGCGATACCTCCGATTGTCGATAAAAAGCGAGGCGCATAAAGCGCCCCGCAAGCCGGAAGCTTAAACGCCCCCGTAATCAATAGGATGATCGGGCTTAAACGCGACATGATCTGTATAGCCGTCGCCATCGGGCTCTCTCCCCAGCGCCATTAGCGTGAATTGACGATAAGCGCCGCTGTTTTGCAGGCTTAAACGCTCAATATCTGCGTCATGAGACGCCAAAATAAAAAACGGCGTATCCGGCGCATCCCATGCCCGCACGTCAGAAGGCGATTCCGCCACGGCCAAGCCTTTTTCGACCATCGGCGGCGAATCAAGAAGAAGTGGTTGCGCTCGTAAAATCGGCGCAACCAGCGGCAGTAAAAATAGGCGAATTGCCCGGGTGGATTTGCGCATCGTATTTCCTCCTATAGTGGGTTAATCAACAGCGCGAGGAAATTTTAGGCGCTAGGGCAATTAGTCAGTATGCGAAGCCCTTCGCATGCCCCGCTTATCGCCAGATGCGTAGACTTCAGAACGGATAACTACGTCTACTGGAGACACCCCATGATTAACAGCCGCAAAATCGAAGACCTGCACCCCCACGTCGCCGCCCTGTGCCATGCCTTTATTACCGCCTGTGCCCAGCGAGGTATCGATATCATCATCACCAGCACCTACCGGGATAACGAATCGCAAGCCGCGCTCTATGCACAAGGGCGAACCCAGCCAGGCAAAATCGTGACCAAGGCAGGCGCCGGACAATCGTTTCACAACTATCGCTTAGCCTTTGATTTCTGCCCGATCATGAACGGCAAGGCAGTCTGGAGCGATACCGCACGGTTTAATCAGTGCGGAAAAATCGCTGAAAGCTTAGGGTTAGAGTGGGCGGGACGTTGGAAAGGGTTTCAAGAACTGGCGCATTGCCAATACACCGGAGGATTAACACTGGCCGACCTGCGAGCGGGTAAACGCCTTGCCTGAGCGACGGGTTAGGCATAAATGAGGAACCAAGAATGAAAGACAAGATTTTAAATTGGTTTGCGACGGGTCGCGTCGGCCAATCTTCCAAAGCTATGGCCTTCTGCATTGCTGGATTAGACGGTCCGAAGTCGCACCCCTACGATCCAGACGACCTGAACAGGTGCCTGTTATTTCTTGATGCTGTACCAGAGGCGCGGAAGCACATGGACAAACTCCGGGAATTATCGCCGACATGGGCAAAGCTGGTAGAACGGTGGGCCGAAATAGAAGCATCATTCCTGGATGAGGTCGGGTTGGATTGGTGCAAAGCAAGGAGTGCCCCGAAGACATACGACCTTATGAAAGCTATCGGATGCTGATGTATAACAATCTGTATGCAGTCCCAGCACGGCTGCAACGGGCCAGCCTGCGCCATGCCTCGATCCGTGGCTACTACCTGAAAAAAGGCAACACAGAAGAAGACTGGCAAGCCGTGAGTGCCGATTCGCGAAAATTCAATCGCGTCTGGCGGGAAATGCTACAGATTCCGCCCGGCGACATGCCGCCACCGGAGGCGTTTAGACGATGAAGATCGGACTTTTATTCAGATTAGGCAGCTGCTGGATTGGTGCGCATTGGTCGCCGTATAACCGGCGGCTGTGCGTTAATGTTCTGCCGTGTGTGACGGTCTGGATCGCTTTTCCAGGCGGCAAGACGCCTAATTGTCAGCGGCCGTGAAAACCAAGCTTAATTGCGCAACGCTCGATTTCTTGCTCCAACGACTTCCTGATTGGAGTCACGCGTTGCGCGGCAATAATCATTTCATCTTCCTTACCTGATTCTAACGCTATTTGGAAACCAACCGATGCCTTCAGAAATTCACCAGCCACGACCTTCAAAGATGGAAAAAATAACAGCGCTAAGGAACAAACCCGCAAGGCGATTTGATCCTGAGTTTGCCGAACGGTTGATAAGGATTCTTTGCCCGGAACGTTCCGAATCAACTCCAGCGACTCAAGCGCCAATAGCTGCGACTGATATACCAACTCCGTCAGCTGCTCCAGCTTTGCCCGGCGTAGCAGATGCACTTCATGTTTTCGTTCTGAGCGTTTGCCAAGCAATGAAAACACTTGGGAAATCGCCCCGCCTGCCAGCGCGGCTCCGGCGGCTATTAAACTGCTGATGGCAGCTGAGTCCATACTTGATCCTGTTTATAGTGGGCTTTGCTTGTGCGTGGGTAAGCCCGTAAGCCAATCTCAAAAAATTAACGAAAAACTCAGCTTAACTTAAGGTCTTTTTGAGCTTAATTTCAGGTTGTTAGAAAGCGGGTTCTGCTGTCTAACAACCTACAGCCGAGGTGTTGGGCTTCGTGCCTCAGCCCAACCTACCGCGCTCATTCGTTTACTCCAAGATCAATCAAGCGGTGCTATTTGCCCCGTATATTCTTCATTTTTGGCAGATGCGACTCTGCACCGACAATCAGGGCCATTAGGCGGAAAGTGTGAATCCCACCAAGGATCATCATGCCGAAGCACAAGACCTGAATACTCTAAATGGCACGCGTGTATCTGGGTTTCATTGCATACATATTTCCAATACGGATAAAATTTAATTAAATCCGGGTCCCTAAGTTGCTTTAGCCTATTTTTAGCATATTGAACATAAACGGCATTCCGTTCATCTTTAAGTTCTTGATTAACGATATTTTGTAATTCTGCAACTCTTTCACTGTGTTGGCGGGATAGTTCAGCATATTCAGCAGCTTCATCAAGGCGCTTTTGTCGTTTACAAACCATGCGCATTTTGTCGTAGATTTTTTGGTAATTTAGATTAACCATGTACTCAATACGAACTGCGCTTGCATTTTCAAGACACTCCTGTCTGACCCGTGTTTCTACCTCACTTAACAATCGCTCAAACTCCTGCATCGCATCATCAAACTGTCCAGCTTGTTGCATAAATATAGGCAATCTCGTCCACTGCGTGAGTGAATAGCTGCCGGGATGTTGTCTCATTAAATTGGTTGCTTTTTTTAGGCTTACAACCGCAGCAGACCAATCCACATTTTTGTACTTTTCAGCCTCCCTGTGTAAAGCGGCAATTTGCTCATGGATAGGATTTTTTTTGACCTCTATTGAATAACTCAGCGTCACCGGGCCGCAATTAATTGTATTGGTATCTGTTTTTTTCTTTAATCTATCAAAAAAACCCATATCTAACCTCCAAGATCGAAAAGTAAATAGCATAGGCGCTAGTTAAACGCTTATGTTCATGCGCTTATTGGGGCGGTTTAAGCCCTTTTTTTCTTCCCTGATTGCGTTTCATCCTTGTCCGCTTTAGCGGCTATAAAGGCCATGCGCTTGATGGCCTCCTGATCCTCCTTGGCGCAATGTTCTACATTATCAAGCAGCGCGGCTTGGTCGGGTCTGAGGGTGTTGGCAGTATTGAGTAATTCTGCATTTTGACTGCCAATTGCATAGATCATACCTAGCAGATCAGCCGCCCCATCCTCAGGCAGATTAAATTTAGTCGCCATTTCCGCAGCTGCTTTAATCAGCGCTTGATGTTGGTCTATTGTCGATGGCTTAACCGGCGGATTGATGGAGCGCACCCCGGTTAGGATGTATTGCACATCGGCTCCAGCGGCAGCTATTGCCGATAAAAACTCCCCGTCAGGTGACCGCTTACCATCTTCATAATTCGTATACGTACTGTTAACAACACCGCCAGCCTGCGCCATTGCGCCTTTATTTAGCTTTAGCCGTAACCGCTCTTCAAGCAATCGACCAGCAATTACATTTTTCATTTGAAAAATTCCTTTACAAAAATTCCACAAACGTGGAATAATTAACACCGACAAACAGCCACTAACCGTTAAACGAGGAGCGCACATGAGCACACCACAATTTAACCCCAACGACGTTAAGCACACCCTGCGTCAACGGGGCCACACCATGACTTCCTGGGCCCAAGCCAACGGCTTCAAATTTCGCGATGTCTCTGACGTTGTCCGTGGTATTCGCCACGGCAATTACGGCAAAGGCCGCGAGATTGCCGAAAAACTAGCCACCTTTACTCAGCAAGCCGCTTAAGGAGCACTTTATGCGCAATTGTTCAGTTAAATCGATTTACCGGGTTTCAAAGCCAGTCATGAACAAACCCGAACAAGTAAAAACCCCCGAACAAGTCAAAGCCGAGTTTGCAAGACAGGGCATCACGACCACGGGCTGGGCCCGCGACCACGGTTTTCCGCCGCGCGAAGTCATTTTGGTCCTCAACGGCTATTACAAATGCAATTACGGCCGGGCCCACAAAATTGCCGTCGCCCTGGGCCTCAAGCCATCAGCCGACGATGACTCGGTTGACAGGCGGGCCGCCTAAAGCCTACGTAAAACAACGTACGCATAACTACTTAAGCGAAACTACCTAAGCAAAACTACCGAGGACTTAACCATGGCCCAATCGCTCAATAATCCCGTTTATCATCGCCGCGTTGCGTGCGATCAAACCATCAGCTTCCACGCTCAGCGCTATCCGGTGCCTTTCGAGATCGGCGCTTTGGTGCTGGTTGAGCGGCTGCTTGCGCAAAATGCACTGCGTATTCAGCTTCTGCATGAAGGGCGACCAGACATTTCGGCATCATCCGTCCGTCCTCGCAATCGGCGTCGTATTGGCCGTGCAGTTCGCACTTATATGCGTTTGGGCAATTTGACCAGAGCCGATAAAGCGCCGGCCTATCAACCAGGCCCCGTGAGTCCCGATGAGCCTCTATCGACTGCTCAGGTGCACATATGTGCTTGCAAAACGGACACCTCATTTGAGGCAGCCTGGCTTTGCTATCAACCGGCATAAACGGCTGAATAACCAGCGAGCAGTGACAGTTAATGCATAAGTATTTAATAGCAGCCATGGTAATTACCCGTAGTGATTTAAGACGGGCTTATTTTTGCATTATGAAACAGGCTTTCACAATGCACAAGAGCGGTTTTTGTTTGGGTGCTGGTATGAGGGCTATCCGCAATGAGCCGTAGGAATTGGAAGACCGTGCAACCCCGCGATCTGCGTGATGCGATGGATTGTTGCTTGGAATACGCCAGGGTTAAACATAACCGCTCTGTGGACACGGTCGCTGATCTGATGAGCTTGGCCAGCAAATGGACGCTGTACAAATGGATACAGGAAGCCAGCATGCCGGCCCGATCGATAAAAGGCTTTGAACATGCCTGCGGCATAGATTTCGTCAGCCGTTGGCTGGTGGTCAGCGGCGGTAAGTTGGTCATCGAAATACCCAAAGGCCGCAAAGGCGGGCCAGAAGATATACAGGCGCTGCAATCGGCAACACATGATGCTATTGGTGCGCTGATGAGCTTTTATGCCGACCCGAGCGATATGGACGCCACACTAGCCGCCATGCAAACCGCCTTGGAGCGCATGGCCTGGCATAAAGGCAATGTTGAAAAATACCGGCAGCCGGAGCTGCCATTTGATGAGGAGTAATCGCTATGGATGAAAATGATTTGAAATACGCACTCGCTAAACAGATCCCGGATATGGCTCGTGGGTTTGTGGTCGCCACCTCTTACGGTTCGATCATCATCGACGCCGAGGACTCCGCCCAGGTCATCAAAACGTTGACCAAAATACTGGAGCGTAAATTAGCCAAGCTGAGCAAGGGGTAATCATGGCTGCACAAGATAACAAAAGCGCACTCAAGGTGCTTAAGGTGTTAGACGTTTTGCTCAGGAATTTTGCCCACGGCTTTAGCCCGACCGAGTTGGTCAAAGAGACGGGTTATTCGGCTAGCGACATTACCCGCTATGTCTCGACACTGGAAAGCGCAGGCTTTGCTGAACGCATCCCGGAGACCAGCCGTATCAGGCCTAGTCATCGGCTAGGGCAACATGCCGTGCAGATTTTAAAGTCTCTGGATAACGCGGCAGAACGGATCAAAGAATCACAACAACGACTAAATAGAGGGTAAGACATGGCTCGTACACCAAGAGACACTAGCGTTGAGCAATTTACCGACGCTGATCAAAACAATACTGGGTTGATGGAGATTCGCCAGGAAAACAATACCGTAGCTGCGGCAGATGCAGTAATTATGGGAAGTTTTGAAGCCATAAAAGCGATAGGACGCATCGAAGCCGCACAATTTTCGGCAACAGTTTCCGAAAAATTAATTATAGAAACGGCTTTAAAAGTAAGAGAGTCTAAACAATACAAGGGGTTGCCTTATGTTAGGGATGGTGTAGCCGGAAATATTTCCACTTTTGATGAGTTCTGTGAAATTTTTCTTGGCAAGACTGGTCGGCGTATTCGTGATCTTATCAATAACTATAATCTGCTTGGCGAAGAACTTTACGAACAAGCCGAACGCCTAGGCTTTAGACAACGCGACTACAACGCCCTCAAAGCCCTGCCCGCCGATGACCGCCAAATTATCGGTATGGCTATCGAAGAAGAAAATTTCGATAAAGCTTTGGAGCTGATGCAGCAATTGGCCGCCAAGCACCAGCGCGAGAAAGAGGTTACAGAAAAACAAATTGATGAGCTAACTAAATCCGTAGGCGCCAAGGACTCTGTCATCAAAGGCAAAAGCGAAGAGCTGGACAAAAAGAACGAGCTGCTGGCCCGGCTGCAACTGGACAAGACCTCGAAAATAGACGAAGTCGCCATGCCCGGCGAATACCAGCTGATGCGCCTGCAAGAATACTCGCGCGAACTCACGGCAAAAGTCACCGCTACGCTGAACAGCGAAATCGTCAAGTTGTACAACGTGTTTGATGGCCAGCCGCCAAAGCACATCGAATTAGCCGCGCGTCAAGCGGTCGGCCTGATCATTACCGCTGCCTACGGCGTGGCAGATAACATGGGCTTTGAGCCGATTCTGGAACTCGAACAAGCCGCTGACGATCCAGGCCGGGCCGATGCCGAAGCATTTATGGCCTATCAAGCCCAGCAAGAACAACAAACTGAGGCCTAACCATGAACCCCGCCTATATAAAACAACTGGTAGGCATTGCCGACGCCGTGGCGGCGGCAGGCCACGGCGAGAAGGAACCGATCTACCAACGCGCTTGCCGGGATTTGGGGACAAGCCGGGGTACGTTGATGCGGCACCTCAACAAAGTTGCGGTCAGCAAGCCGCGCAAGCGCCGCGCCGATGCCGGCGTGGTGGAGCTGACCCCGAAAGATGCCGACATTATTTCGGCCTACTGCATGGAGGGCTACCGTAAGAACAACCGGAAAATAACCTCACTCAAGGAGGCCATTGAAGTGCTGAGAGATAACGGCGAGATAGTCGCAGCAACGCTGGACACAGCCACTGGCGAACTGGTTCCGCTGTCAGAGTCGGCGATTGCTAACGGTTTGCGCGTTTATAACCTGCATCCGGATCAACTGCGGCAGGCAACGCCGCATACCAATTTGCAATCGTTGCATCCGAACCATGTGTGGCAGGTCGATGGCTCGGTGTGTGTAATTTACTACTTACCCGATGGCAGCGCCGAATTAGTGGAGTTGGATGATGCAGTGCATTACAAAAACAAACCGCAAAATCTTAAAGCGATTGAGCAGTTCCGGGTGATTCGTTACGTGGTCAGCGATCATGCCAGCGGTGTGGTGCGCTACCGCTATTATCCACATTCGGAAAGCGGTGAGCATACCGTGCGGTTCCTGGCTTGGGCGATGGCTCCGAAGAGCGGCAACGACCCGTTTCACGGTGCGCCGATGATCGTGATGGTTGATCCGGGGGCAACGTCGGGCGGACTGGTGCGGCGCTTTTGCACACGTATGGGTACTGAGCTGATCGTTAACCGGCGGCGCAATCCTCGGGCCAAAGGCAGCGTTGAAAAAGGCAACCATTTAGTGGAGACCTCTTTTGAACAAGCCTTGCGCTACATGAAAAAACGCCCGGCCAATTTTGAGGAGTTGAATGCGGAAGCGGAGACCTATCAGCTGTGGTGGAACGCGACCAAAGAGCACAGCCGCACCAAGCGCACCCGGTTTGCGGTGTGGCTGACGATTACCGCCGAGCAACTGCGCATTACGCCCAGCGCCGAGGTATTGCTGAGCTTAGCGACTGAGGAGCCTATCAAGCGCCAAGTGCGCGGCGATTTGACCGTATCGTTTAAGAGCCGTACCTGGAAAGTCGATCATGTGCCGGACGTGTATGTAAAAAGCGATGTGTACGTACATTGGCATCCGTTTATGGTTGATACCGCGATGGCGGTGGTCTGGGGCGAGGATGGCCAGGAACAGCACATTGCACTGTACGAAGACAAGAAAAACGAGCTGGGCTTTAGGGAGAGTGCGGCGGTGATCGGCCAAGAACACAAAGCCAAGCCGGACACGGTAGCCGATACCAATCGCAAGCGCATCCATCAGCTGGCCGCAGGAACCGATACGCTGGCTGCAACCGAGAAGAAGCGCGACAACAAGCATTATGTGCCGTTTGACGGACGGATTGATCCGCTGCTGGCGTCTAAGCAAGAGCTGCCGACTTTCATGCCTAAACGCGGCACTGCATTGGATATCAATGCGCCAACGGTTGAGCTGCTGCGGAAGAATGCCGTGCAAATGGCTAAATGGCTGCGTGGGCATTTACATGAGGATTGGCAGCCTACCATGCTGGCTGATTTACAACAGCGATTCCCGGACGGCGCCACCGAACCGGAATTGGAACAGGTTTTAGCCGATCTGCGCGCAGGAAGGTCCGTGGGCGGCAAGGCTAGATTGCAGGCCGTTTAAAAAACAACAAATTAATTAATAGGTAAAGCGATGCACGACCAAGACCTTAAAAAAATTGCAGTAAAAATAGCCAAGTTATTGGCCTTATCCACGTCGGACAATCCAACCGAAGCCGAAACCGCTAAGCGTCAAGCTGATGTATTAATGGCTAAATATAACCTGACCAGCGGCGACGTAGCCGCCGCCAACGTGCATGAAAAACACTGTAAATCCGGCGGCAAGTACAACCCGCCGTTGTATCTATGCAGCCTGAGTAACGTTGTCGCTAGAGCCTTTGGCTGTGAAGCGGTATTTCAATCGGGCGGCGGCTGGCAAGATAGCGTTATGAAATTCATCGGCATCGGCATCAAACCGGAACTGGCCGCGTACACTTTCGACGTACTGCGCCGACAGATCAATAACGACCGTACTGACTACATCAAAACCCTTAAGCGCTTCAAACGTACTAATAAAATCCGCATGGCTGACCTGTTTTGCGATGCCTGGGTTTCTCGTGTCAGCCGTCAAGTTCAAGTATTTGCAGGTAGCCCAGCCGATAAAGAAGCGATTGCTGCCTATAAACAGCAACGCTTCGGCGGCCAATTACAGACAGATAACCGCACTGGTCAGGCCCCGCAAGGATACCGAGATTATGATGCGCTGGCCGCCGGCAGACATGCGGCCAGCGATGTATCGCTCCATAAGCCCGTACAAAGCAAGCGCGGGCAAGCATTGACGCATAAAGCATAAACACAACCCCATCCAAGAGAGATAAGCAAATGGCTAAAACAATAATCATCATCGAAGACACGGATTTGACTACCTCCGGCGTCAATGTGCAAGTGCTCAAGCAGGAAAAACTAGGTGAAGCCCCCGATGCCGATACCCCGGCTAACAGGCTCGCAACGTTAGTAGAGTCGTGTATTCACACGATCTACGCGGCTAGCGTTGCAAGCAAAATAGGCGCTCCAACTGCGCAATCAGCCGCTCATCACTAACATGCTGGAATTAAAACTATTCCTAGCCGAAGAAGGCATCAAGCAGGCTGAACTGGCTCGTGCAGTCAATGTCAGTCCGGCAACGATGGCGCAACTGCTAAACAAGTGCATTTGGCCGAAAAAACCATCCCGAACCGATTTAGAAGAATCGATAAAAGAAGTGCTGAGATCGCGCGGATTTAATGGGATGTTGGCCAGTTTATTTGAACCCGCACCGGCTGCGCCAACAGCCGATACAGAAATAACAACGACCTCGGAGGTCTTAGACATGTTACTACGAAAACAAACGCTGTCACCAGCCGCAAAGCGGCATTTCAACCTGTTTCGCGATCCGTTCAGCGATGACGTCAACGAAGCGGATGACGTATTCAACAGCCCGACCACGCGCTATGTCCGCGAGTACCTGTATAGCACCGCAAAGTTCGGCGGCTTTATGGCCGTGGTC
>Ga0208628_1000127_pt1 | contig 46462 bp, 40 predicted proteins | sample LakWasMet16_LOW5_2_FD_183864 | JGI IMG/M metagenome (GOLD analysis project Ga0208628, IMG submission 183864) | Freshwater sediment methanotrophic microbial communities from Lake Washington under simulated oxygen tension - Sediment Metagenome... | ecosystem: Environmental > Aquatic > Freshwater >... | reverse complement strand
GCGTTGCCCGGCCGAACACTCCGCGACTCCACCGCGCGAACTCGTTCGTCTTTCGCATCCAATGGAGTGGGCTCAGAACGCCTGGAATTCAAGGGATCCCGATAAGATGAGACCAACGCTCAGCCCCCGGGGGCTCGACGTCTGGCCCCGGGTGGGGGCGCGGCAGCCGACGATCGCCCTCACCCGACGTCGGTCACGTCGAACGCGCCCTCGTAGAGCTCGTCGACGCGCAGCACGACCTCCACCGACGACAGCGAGAAGGCGCCCCCCACGCGGTACTCGCGCAGGGTCCATCCGCCGTCGGAGCCTCGGGCGTAGTGCTCGGCGTGGGCGTCGCCGCTCGCGAGCATCACGTAGTCGCGGAGCGTCTCGATCGAGCGGTAGCCCTCGAACTTCTCCGATCGGTCGAAGGCCTCGGTGCCGGGGGAGAGCACCTCGACGACGGCCACGGGGTTGTCGAAGGTGTCGCGGGTGCCGGCGTGGAGCGCGGCCTTTCCGCAGACGACCGACACGTCCGGGTAGACGACGCCGCCCTTGAGCGGAACCCAGATCTTCTGGTCGCTGTTGAACGGTCGGCAGCCGCGGCCCCGGAGCGCCGCGTGCAGCGCAGCGTGCGCGTTTCCGGCGATCACGTTGTGCGCCGGCAGGGCGCCCGCCATGCCCCACATCGGGAAGATCTCGCCGTCCCAGAGGATGTGCTTCTCCGTGGCCGCCTCCTCGAAGGCGAGGTACTCCGCCAGCGTCACCCGGCGCTTCAGCGGGGTCGCGTGCATCACCATGACGGCACCGTATCACGCGCTCGGCGGGGGCCTCTCGGGCGACGCGTCCACTACGCCGTGACGCTGGCAATGCCCGCGGCGCAGTTCGCGCGGGCAGCCGCGACCCCGGAGCACCGTGTGGACCGCGCCGCGCTCGGACTCGCGCGAGGCGGTGAATGCCCGAGGCGCGCCGCGCACCGACCCGCGCCATGAGGCGCGAGCGGACGGGGTGGGCGGGGGTCTTCGGGGCGGCGCTGGTGACGGCGGCCGTGGGCTGTGCCGGCGACGGCGGCGGGTTGGACCAGAGCGCGGAAGCCATCGCGCTGGCTCCGACGGCGCTGGTCGAGCCGGGCATCGCCGAGAGCGTGCAGATCGGGGTGCGCCCTGGGGTCTCGTTTTCGGGCGGCCCCGGCGGCTGGCTCGCCGTCTGGGTGTCGCCGCTCTGGGACAACGCCCCCGCCGTGATGGTGGCGCGCATCGGGGCGACGGGCGTCCTGCTCGACCGGCCCGCCTTCACGCTCACCCCCACCCCGGACACCGGCGGCTACAACGGCCTTGGCGCCGCGCTCGGCGACCGGTGGCTCACCTGGAACGGCAGCGACGGCCGCCTCGCGACCGTACCCGCGCTCGGCACCCCGGTCGTCACCCGCCTCTCGGCGCAGACCTGCCAGAACCTCGCCTGCGACGCCGCGGGCTGCCTCTGCACCTCGCGGATCTCGTCCGAGAGGCTCTCCGCCCAACGCCTCGACGCCGCCGGCGCGCCCTCCGGGGCCGCGATCTTCCTCGGCCCCTCGGTCTTCGGGACGCCCGCGATCGCGGCGACGGCGACGCAGTGGTTGACGGTCTTCGAGTCGACCCACCCCGACACGGGCGCCATCGACCTCCGGATCAACCGGATGCTGCGCGACGGCACCCTGCGGGACGGCCAGGGCGTCCCCTTCACGACCATCGCGGCCGGGCGCGTGCAGCCCGCGGTCGCGACCGACGGGACGGCCTTCCTGGTGGTCTTCGTCGCGACCGCCGGGAGCGGCTCGCGCCTGCCCGGCATCTACGTGCAGCGGGTGGAGGCGACCACGAACATCGTCGCTGGGCCGCCCCTGCTGCTGGCCGCGGGCACCGACGTGGGCAGCCCCAGCGTGGCGTGGGACGGGGCGCGCTACTGGGTCGCGTGGCAGCGCCTGGTGGGGGCACCCGGCCAGTACGTGCGCATCGGCGCGGACGGCGCCCTCGTCGACGCGACGCCTCGGGTCCTCGGCTCGACGTCGAGCAGGGTGTTCCGACCGAAGGTGGCCGTCAGCGCCGGGCGCGTCGCGATGCTCTGGCAGGAGGGCGACCTGGGGGCGGCGTGGTTCCAGCGCTTCCGCGCCGACGGCGCCGCCGAGTCGGCCGCGACGCCGATCTCCTACCAGGCACCCCGGTGGGCGCAGCCTGCCCTGGCCTCGAACGGGAGCCGCTTCGCCCTCACCTGCTACACGCCCGACGGGGCCGCCCCGCGCACCCGCGCCTGGCTGATCGGCGCCGACGGCGCGCTGAACAGCGCTTCGGGCGTGGGCTACAACGACCTCCCGCCGACCTCGCTGTTCTGGGACGGAGCGCGCTTCCGCGGCTTCAGCACCGCCAGCGGCGGGCTCGGCGCCCGTACGGTGCCGTCCACGCAGGTGACCTTGAGCGCCGCGGGCGACGCCCTCACCAGCGCCGCCCTCCCCGCGCTCTCCGACCGTGGCTTCTACGGCCCGCGACCCTCGCAGGCGGCCCTCGTCGGGGGCGTCGCCTTCGTCGACACCTTCTCGTCGAGCGTCTTCGGGCTCAGCCGGCTCGACGCCGCGAGCGCGCGCCTCGACCCCCTGCCCATCGCCTTCGGGGGCAGCAACGAGTACGGCCGCGCCTTCGGCACCGACGGCACCGTCCTGCTCGGCGTCTGGGACGCCTCGGAGACGTCGCTGCGCGGGGCGAGAATCAGCCGCGACGGAGACATCCTCGACGCGGCGAGCTGGAACCTCTCCTACACGCCGCCCGGCGGCGCCCCGGAGCCCTTCACCCCCATCGCCATCGCCCACGGCGCCGGCGTCTGGTCGGTGCTCGGGACGAGCGGCCTCGTCGGAGGATCGTTCAGGCTACGGGTGCGACAGGTGGACGCCTCCGGCACCCTCCTCCGCTCGATCGCGCTCCCGGCCACGGCGCTCCCCATCTACGGGAGCATGTACCGCAGGTACGGCAGCGCGATCCTCTGGAACGGCCAGGAGTTCGTGGTCGCCGCCCTGACGGCCCCGGCCGGCGCTTCGGCCCTCACGGGTGAGCTGCGCGTCTGGTCGGTGCGCGCCGACGGCACGGTCTCGCCGCCGGACGGACTCCTGCTCGACCCGGCGTTCTCGTTCCAGGGCGCGGGCAGCTACGACATCCTGGCCCTGGCAGCGCTCAGCAACGGCACCACCGGCGTCGCGTGGGTACAGACGGACTTCCAGCGCGCCACACGGCGGTGCGTCGTACGCATGCTGCAACCGGGCATGGGCGTCGACGCGGGCGCTCCGGTCGACGCGGGGAGTGACGCCGCCATCGACCGCCCCGACGTCACCGTCATCGACGTGGGCACCGACGTGGGCACCGACGTGCCCGTGATCGCCGTCGATGTGCCCGTGATCGCCGTCGACGTGCCGCCCGTGATCGACGCTGGTGGCGCGCCCGACGTCGCCGTGATCCCCGACGTCGCCGCGATGGACTCCGGCGCCGACGACGCCGGGACCCCGATGGACGTGACCGTCACCGTCGACGTTCCGACCGCGACGGACGCCCCCGGTCCCAGCGATCGCCCCACCGCGGCGGATGTCCCCACGGCGGACGTCCCCGCGGTCGCCCCGCCCCCGCCCGAGGATGACGGCGGCTGCGACGTCGGCGGTGTCGCGGGCGCCCGCTCGCGCTCGCCGCTCTTCGCGTCGGCCTCCCTCCTCGCGCTGGCCCTCACGGCCCGCCGCCGCTCCCGCCGCGCCGCCCTCCCCCGCTGAAGCCTCCTCAGCCCGCCGCGACCGGCGTCGGCGGCGGAAGGGCAGCTCCGCCTCACCTGCGATCCAGACGTCGCCCGCGTTCGCGCACCGGATCGCGCCGACCTTCAACGCTCACCCGGCGTCGGCCGAGAGGCATTGGACGGCGGCGATGCTCTCGGCCTGGCACGACGTGGTCGTCGGGCGGTTGGTGGTCGACGAGCAGGTGTAGGTCGCGGTCCCGAAGCAGCGAGTGGCGGCGCTGAGCTGCACCGAGCACTGTGGGTACATCGTGGCCCCCGCCTGGCAGGTCGACACGCACTCGCCCATCTGGAAGCTCGTGCAGTTCGCCCGTGCCTGGGCGGCGCACGCCTCGTTGCAGGAGCCGCCCACCACGGCGCCGCTGTCGAGGTCGCCGCTCACGCCCGCGTTGTTCGTCGCGGTGCCGCAGCCCGCGAGCGCCGTCATCCCGATCGCCAGTGCCCATCGCATCGTCATCGCGCATCCTCCCGCGGTGTCATTCGTCCCACGCTGGGCCGCCGCGATCTTCGCGCTCGACGGGGCCTCGCGGGGCGCCCGGTTCTGAAGGGGCGTCCCCATCCATACCCCCACATCGATCATCGGAGGAGGACGTCAAGCCATGGGAGTCAGCAAGGCCAGCGCGCAATAGAGAAGCGGCTTCGAGACCGGCACCGGCACGATGAAGCCGACGCACGCCGAAGCGGACATCTTCTCGCCCTCGTCGCGCTTCGAGGGCCACGGTGCCGTGGCGTCGACGACGCGAGGTTCCAGGCGATCGCGGAGGAGACGAAGAAGGGCTGCCCCGTCTCGAAGGCCCTCGGCCCGGTGCCCATCACGCCCGAGGCCAGCCTCGGCTGATCACCCGCCCTGGAGGAGCGCCCATCGCACGCCGTGACAGAGCGCGAGCGGCGAGCTCGACGGCGCCGACCGCGCTTCAGCGTCGGCGGCCTACCAACGGACGATGCCGCCCGGGCCAGCGGGTTCGCCTCGCGCCGCGGCGACGAGTTCGTCGAGGCGCAGCACCAGGGTGAGGGCGACGACGGCGGGTTTGTGGGGCGCCCAGAAGGGGTTTCCGTAGGTGCCGTCCGCGTCGAGGACGGGGCGAGAGAGGGTGTACGAGAGCAGCACCGAGAGGGGCGGCGTGGGGATGAACTCCAGCCACGTCGAGAAGCTGCTGTAGTAGCGGTCCGAGGCGGACGTGGCGAGGCCCACGTCGGTCGAGAACGAAGCGGGAATGGCCCGATCGAGCTGGAAGGAGACGCCCGGGCTGAAGTGCCGCCAGCGGGGTGCGAAGGTCAGCGACCACCAGAGGTAGTCGGTGATCGAGGCGAGGCCCGAGAGCTGGTCGGCGCAGCTGCTGCCGCTGCTGCCGTAACACATCGGGCGCGAGGACGGGGTCGAGCGCACGCCGGGGGTCGAGTACTCGTAGAAACGGTGCTCCCACCCGGCCGCGGCGCGCGCGAAGAGGGTCACGGAGGAGACGCGGCGCCACCACGCGAGCTGCGCCGCGACCTGGGTGCCGAGCAGGAGGGTGCGGGCCTGCGACTCGACCGACAGCGGGAACACCAGCCCCACCGCGACGGCCGGATGGAAGCCCGCGAACGACGGGATGCCGTGAAACCAGAGTTCCGCCGACGGGTCGTGGACCCGGGTCTCCGGGCTGGTCGTGGTGTCACTGCGGGTGAAGACGCGAGAGAACGAGAAGGCGCCCCGGAGCTGGAACCCGCGCCCGAGCCACGCCCGCGGCGCAACCCCGGCGCCAAGGGAGAGCGCGACGTCGGACCAGTAGGCCGAGGGCGCGATGGCGGTGGCGAAGGAGACCACGGCGAGCGAGCCTTCCCAGCGGTTGGTTCCGCGGCGGGAGGGGGTGAACGCCGGCGCGGGGCCAAGCGGCTGCGCCGACGCGGCCGGCGCGAACAGTGCGAGAGCGAGCGCGCCGACGCGACACCACGATGGCCCGAGCATCCCCATGAGGGTCGCGAAGGTCGCAGAGGCCGCGGTGGCGCGTCAACCGGCGCAACGCCCGGGCCCTATCTTCCATCCCATGCGCATGAACACGCTCCGCCCGCCCGTCTCGCTGGCCCTCCTGCTCTCGTGCTCGCTGGCCACCGCGACCGCCGCGGCGCAGGACCCACCTGCCGCCCCCCAGGAGCCCGCGCTCGGGATCCGCGCGCAGGCCGAGCTCGGCTTCCTCGCGGTCGGACGGCACTTCATCCAGCTCGGTCGCGACGGCAGCCGCGTCGACTACCGCGACGACGCCGCGCAGACCAACCTCTACACCTTCGCGCGCGCCTCCATCGAGGTCGACGTGCGCCGCCGGCACCTCTTCACCTTCCTCTACCAGCCGCTGCAGATCGACTCGACCACGACGCTCTCGCGCGACCTGCGCATCGACGGCGCCACCTTCGCGGCCGGGACGCCGATGCGGGCGCGGTACGGGTTCCCCTTCTTCCGCGCGGGGTGGGCCTACGACGTGCTGCCCGAGGCCGACCGCGAGCTGGCCTTCGGCGTGGGGCTCCAGCTACGCAACGCCAGCATCGAGTTCGAGTCCGTCGACGGGCGCACCTTCCGGCAGCGCAACGACGTCGGCCCGGTGCCGCTGCTGCGGGCGCGGGGACGCTTCCCCGTCGCGGCGCGGGGCTTCTTCGCCTTCGAGCTCGACGGCATCTACGCGCCCATCTCGGTCATCAACGGCAGCGACAACGAGGTCACCGGCGCCATCCTCGACGCGAGCGTGCGCGTGGGCTGGCGGGTGGTCCGGCACGTCGACGCCTTCGTGAACCTCCGGTACATCGGCGGCGGCGCCGTGGGCCAGGGGGACCCGACGAGCTCGAGCGACGGCTACCAGAGCAACTGGCTGCACTTCATGACGGTGTCGCTCGGCGCCACGCTCGACTCGCGGCCGTAGACACACGCGACGCCCATCACCGACCCGTTGCCAGCGACAGGGTTCAGCGGGGCGGCGACAGGCGCGCCGCTAGCTCGGCGGCGAACTGATCGCGCGCGGCGGACCAGTCGAGCCCGGGGCTCCCCTCGGGGGCGCCGCGGCGCTGCCAGAGGTGATAGGCGCGGGTGCGGAGGTCGGCCTCCGTGGGCTCGTAGCGGGAGAGCGGGAGGTGGTGCTCGCAGGCGCCCGTCGCGCGGTCGTAGGGGGGCGTAGCCAGGGCGTCGTAGCGGCCGTAGGCGACGGCGCGGAAGCGGTAGCAGTCGTCGCGGAGGGGGCACTGTCCGCCTGGGCAGCGGGTGACGTCGTCGGACATGGCGTGGCTTGCGTACCATGGCCGGGAGCACATCCGCCGTCGCGACGGGGGCGTGGCGGGCGGCAACGACCTTCGCCCCCGCTGGTACGATGCGCCGCGATGTCGCTCCCTCCTGGCTCCCCGCTGCCCGCCGCTGCGCAGATCGCGCAGTTCACCTTCCGGCCGCTGGACTACTTCGACGAGTGCCTCGCGCGCTACGGCGACCCCTTCACGGTCGACATGGGCCCCGTCGGAACCTACGTGGGCGTCGTCGCCCCGGAGCTCATCAAGCAGGTCTTCACCGCCGACCCCGACGCCCTGCGCGCGGGCGAGGCCAACGAGATCCTGGAGCCCATGGTCGGCCGGCACTCGGTGCTGCTCCTCGACGGCCCTCGGCACATCCGCCAGCGGCGCCTGCTGCTGCCGCCGCTGCACGGCGAGCGGATGCAGACCTACTCGCGCATCATGGCCGACGCCACCAGGGCCAGCGTCGCCCGCATGCCGAGCGGCGCGCCCTTCGCCGTGCACACGCACATGCAGGAGATCACGCTGCGGGTGATCCTGCGCGCGGTGTTCGGGCTCGACGAGGGCGAGACCATGGGGGCGCTGGAGGCGCGGCTGATCGAGTTCCTGAAGCCGCCGCCCGCGGCGATGACCTTCGTGCCGGTGCGGTACCTCGACTTCCCGCTGAGCCCCTACCGCACCTTCGTGCGGCGGCGCGACGCGGTCGACCGGGTGCTCCGCGAGCTGCTCCGTGACCGACGCGCCCGAGGCACCGACGGGCGCACCGACATCCTCTCGCTGCTGATGTCGGCGCGCGACGAGGAGGGACAGCCCATGACCGACGACGAGCTCCGCGACGAGCTGGTCACCATGCTGGTCGCCGGCCACGAGACCTCCGCGACGGCCCTCTCGTGGACCGTGGCCTGCCTGCTGGAGAACCCCGAGGTCGCCGCGAAGCTCGACGCCGAGCTCGACGGGGCGCGCGGCGACGGCGGGGGCCTCGACCTCGGGGCGCTGCCGCGCCTGGAGTACCTCGACGCGGTGGTGAAGGAGTCGCTGCGGCTGCGGCCGATCCTGCCGGACGTGGTGCGCCGCGTGCGCGCCCCGACGAGGGTGGCGGGCTACGACGTGCCCGTGGGGGCCAACCTGATGCCGTGCATCTACCTGGCGCACCAGCGCGAGGAGAGCTGGGCGGAGCCGCGGCGGTTTCGGCCCGAGCGCTTCGTCGGCGCGAAGATCGACCCGTACGCGTGGCTGCCCTTCGGCGGGGGCGTGCGCCGCTGCGTCGGGATGGCCTTCGCGCTGCACGAGATGAAGGTGGTGCTCGCGGAGATGTGGCTGCGGGCGCGACTGCGCCTGGAGACGCCGGGCCCGGTGAAGACCGTGCGGCGGACCATCACCATGGCGCCGAGCGGCGGGACGCGCGTGGTGCTCACCGAGCGGCGGCGACCGGCACGGCGGCCCGAGGCGACGGCCTGAGGTCAGGGCCCTCCCGATGAGCAGTGCGGACATGGACCGGCGCCTGGCGGAGATGGAAGCGACGTACCCGGCGTTGTTTCAGTCGTTCCGCGGCGTCGGATGGAGCGAGGCGTGGCGCGCGGATGCGGGACAACTGGCGGGGGAGCCGCACTTCGATCACCCCTACTCCATGCACGACCTCGCGAGGGCCCTCCTGGAGCGGTTCGGCGGAGTTCATGTGGTCGGCAGGGGGTGGCGCGGCGTCTACTTCGGCTGCCGGCACATGGGCACGTCGACGAGCCTCAGGATCGTGAGGCCCTACGAGGTCGAGGAGTACCTGCTCGGCGAGCGGTCTGAGACGAAGACGCGCCCCCCGGCGTTCCCCATCGGTCGCATGAACGACCAGGTGATGTTCATGCGGGAGGACTGGTCGACGATCACGGTCGGCTACAACTGGGGGTGGGTCATTCTGACCGACGACCCCTTCCAGATGATCCACGCCGAGATGACCCGGGACCGCTCGATCGTTCGCGACCCGAAGCGCTGCTGGTCGATCTTGGACATGGCGCAGGTGCCCGAGCGCTTCGAGAACACCATCTACCGCTGCATCTGAACCGGCCGCGTCACCGGACACCGCGCCTCCCGCGCTGAGCGGAGGCGCCGCGTGCCCGATCAGTTGGGCACGCAGCCGGAGACTGGAACCGCGGTCCCACACGCGGGAGGAAGGATCGAAACGATGATGCAGCAGGGCGGGTACGTCCCGTTCCCGTGACAGGTGCGGCTACCCAGCACGCCCCTGCACTCGATCGTCGGCACCGTCGCCCCGGAGTCCGCAGACCCGGTGTCTGTCGGCCCTGTATCGACCGGCCCCGTGTCGACCACTCCGGCGTCTCGCGGTCCCGTGTCGACAGGGCCGGTGTCCACCACTCCTATGTCCATCGTGCCGAGATCGACCATCCCGGCCTCCGATGACGAGTCCACTATCGTCCCGACGTCTCCGGGCACATCCTCCACCGCCGCGTCATCACCCCCCGGGACCACGTTCCCGGTGAACGGTCGAAGCGTCTCCTGCGCCCGCGTCGCCGCCTCGCAGTGCCCGTTGCTCGTCGCGCAACGCTGATCGCTCGCGCACGCCACCCCAGCGCATGCGGAAGCGAGCAACAACGGCACCTCCAGGGTCTGCCCCGCGACGAAGCGCACCACCGCCCGCTGGGCCACCGCGGCCGTCTCCGCCGTGCACCCGTTCGGGTCGCCGCAGCCGAGCGCCTCGATCCACACCGGCGTGTCCGTGTCGTCGAGCGATTCGATCACACCCACCAGCATCGGAAGCTGCTCGCGCCCTTGTCCCAGCGCGGTCGTGCGTACGCTCCGCAACGGGCCCGTTGGCCCGCCCCGACGCACGATGAGCACGACGGATTGCACCGCCCGCCCGGAGCCCCAGGCGACCTCGGACTCCACCCTCACGACGAGCTCGGTGCGCGCCTGCTCGCACCCTCCGATGAGCGCGATCGCTGTCCACGCCGTCAGCGCCGCGACTCGTCGCATCGCGCTCCGCTATCGGACCAACACCGCTACGCTGTCAACCGGGCGGGCTCGACGACTCCTCGATGAAGGCGCATCCACCGGTCGCTCGGGCACACAACCAAAGGTCGGCACATGGCGCCCGCTCGAGGGGCTCCGAGGCGGAGGCCCCAGCGCGCTCAGCCGCGCCATGAGCTCCATCGGCGTCATCACCCGATGCGTCGCGCCGGCGCTGTGCCCCCACCGCGGCTCGCCCGCGGCCGCCGACACCACCGCTGATTGCCAACCGCCGATCCAGGCGGTTCAGATCTGTCTCTCGGGCTGACGACGGTCGCCGACGGGCGGCGGTGGCGCCCTGGCCCCGCCCCGCGGTAGACCGTCGCTGCGATCCGGCACTGCGCGAGCCGGGCTCGACGGAGGCTTCCGATGGGGACCATCAGCTGGGATGGCCCGTTCCCCTTGCAACCTTCGCGTCGCGCGAAGGTGACCACCTGCGTGTTGCCTGGGGTCAGGCGCTGCACGCCGATGCAGAGGTTGCACGCCGTACCCCAGGCCAGAGCCCTGAGAGAGATGTGTAGAAGCGATAGGGATCCGGCCCGGGCACCCTCGACCGATGGCCTGGACGGTCGCCCCCTCCGCTTCGCTCCGGGTGAGGCGCGTTGGGCTGGCGTGGACGGTCGCTCCCGTCGCTGAGCGCTGCCTACGGGCCGGAGAGGCGCAGGCGACCGAGCGAGTGGAAGAGCGCGCGAAGCTCGGGCCGGTCGATCAGGCGCATGTCGTTGCTCGGCACGAGCGAGGGGCGCACCCGCAGCACGCCCTCGCCGACGCGGTCGAGGTGAATCACCGGGAACCTGATCGCCGCAGCGCCGATCCGTGCGTACTCCCTCGCGGCGTAGAGCGGCGCGCCGTCGAGGCTCACGAGCACGGGCACCTCGACCAGCGAGCCCCGCGCGGCCCGCACGCGACGCGCGGCCGCCTCGGTGAGGGTGATCGCGATCTCGAAGCGCGACGCGCCCAGCACCTCGTAGACGCGCACGTCGCGCTCGTCGACGGCGACGATGGCGTCGCCCGCGTCGAGGCGGCAGACGCAGGCGAACCAGCGCTCGTGCTCGTAGGCGAAGGGGCAGGCGCCTCGCAAGAAGCGCAGAGAGAAGCGTGTCTCGCCCTCCGGGCTCATCGCGTAGACCTCGGCGCGACCCGCGGTGCTCACGACGTGGAGCGCAGGTGCGAGGCGGGCACCCACCCCTCCGCCCCGCCGTCGAGCCGGATGCGGATCATCGCCGACGGCTTGTTCACCTCGAGCACCGTCGCCATCTGGTACGGCCCTCCCTGCACCGACGCGTAGACCCGCTGCTGGACCATGGGCCACCGCACCTCCTGCGGCGCGACGGGCTGCGACCACGACTGCGGCCCGGTGGGCGCCGAGGGACCGCCCCACGAGCCCGGCATCGGAGCCACCTGCGTCGGCTGGTGATACGGCGGGGCGGCCTGCGTCGGCTGGTGATACGGCGGGGCGGCCTGCGTCGCGACGTGCGGCGCAGGCGCGGCCTTGGGCGCACCCACGAGGATCGGCTCAAGCGCGTCCCACGCCAGCGAGGCGTTGGCGAAGCGCTGGTCCTGCTCGCGCACCACGCACCGGGCGAACCACCCGTCGAAGCCCGCGGGCAGCAGGGCCGCGACGCTCATCTCCCGCGCCCTCAGCGACGCCGTATCGAGGGGCTTCACCACCACCTCCAGCACCAGACCGCCGACGCTGACCGTCCCGTCGGGCGCGTTGGCGCCGCGCCAGTACGAGACCCCGGTGAGCATCCGGTAGACCAGCAGCCCGAGGGCCCACACGTCCGTGGCGGGGGTGATCGCGGCGCCGCGCTGGGTCTGCTCGGGGGCCATCCAGAGGGGCGATCCCATCGGGGTGGTGACCCTCGCCTCGCGCACCTCGTCGGAGATGAGCTTGGCGATGCCGAAGTCCATGACCTTGACCGTGAAGGCCACGCCGCGGCGCCGGGGCTTCTCGAGGAAGACGTTCTCGGGCTTGAGGTCGGAGTGCACGACGCCGATGGCGTGGCCCCGGCCGAGGGCGTCGCAGAGCTGATCGACGATGTCCGCGACCCCAGCGGGGGGAATGGTCTTGTGGCTCTCGATCACGTGGTCGAGGTCGACGCCGTCGAGAAGCTCCATGACCAGGAAGGGCAGGCCCGTGCCCTCGTCGACCCCCGCGTCGACCACCTCGACCACGTTGTCGCTCTCGATGCGCGCGCCGATGCGAGCCTCGCGCTCGAAGCGGGCGCGGCTCGCCTGGTCGCGCACCAGGTGAGGCAGCATCACCTTGAGCGCGCGGCGCTTGCCGGTGGTGACGTGCTCCACCACGTACACGGCGCCCATGCCGCCCTGGGAGAGGAGCCGCTCGACCTTGTACTCCCGATCGATGATCTGCCCGGGCTCGAGCGACAGCGTCTCCATCGGGACGATCGTCGCAAGCCGCGGTCGCCGCGGTCAACGCCGACCTCCGTGATACCGCCGCTACTCCCGCCTCCGCGTCGAGTGCCTCGAGCGAAGGAGCGCCGGTCAGTTGCCGCCGAGCATCGACTGCGCGGCGGACTGCAGCGTGCTCGGACCGGCGCCGCCCTGCGTGGCCATCTCCGAGAGCCGGGTGAGCTCCGCGGGCGAGAAGGTCGGGTGATCGGGCGCCGCGGTGCGGTTGGCGCTGGTGATCGCGTTGGTGATCGACTGGAGCTGCTGGGGGTTGAGCCCCTGCGACACCAGCTGCCCGAGCTGCCTGAACTGCTCGGCGCTGGGCGCGGTGCTGGGGCGGGGCTCGGCGGCGGTCGGCGTCGACGTGGTGTTCCCCTGGGTGGGGAGGGTGGGCATGACGACGCCGGGCAGCGCCACGGTCGGCAGCCCGAGGTTCGGCGAGGCGGCGCCCGCCGGGGCCGCCGCGGAGGGAGCGCGAGGAGCGGTCGGGGCGCGGGGAGCGGTCGGAGCCGCGGCCACGGGAGCGACGGCCACGGGAGCGACGGCCACGGGGACATCCGGTGTCGCCACCGCCACGGGGGCGACGACGGGCGTGGGCGCGGGCGCGCACTGGCAGGCCCCGAAGGTGCCGTCGTCCTGGCAGGTCTGGGCGCCCGTGGCGCCCGTGGTACAGGTGCACGGGTTGCTCGCGCCCGTGACGCAGGTCGAGGCGCGGTTGCGTTCGCAGCCGAGGCCCAGGAGGAGAACAACCGCGAGCGCGAGGGATGCCTTCATGCCGGCGAGGCTACCGCAGGAGCCCTGCGAAGTAGACTTCTCCATCTGCGGGGCGATGAGACGATAGGCTCCAGCGCTCCAGCGGCCGGGCGCGCTAGAGTGCCCGCCGTCCCCGATACCCCACCGATATGCCCCGCGCGGAAGCCACCACAGCCCGACCGTCTCCGCCCGGCCTCTTCTCGGCGATCGCCTCGGAGGACGAGCTCGCGGCCCTCGCCGCCCACATGGGCTCGCTGGGCTGGGAGCGCTGGGCCTGGTGCGTGGGCTTCGTCTTCGACGCCTTCGCCCTGTGCGTCGTCTGGCCCGATGGCTCGTGGCCCGTGGTGCTCCTCAGCCGCGCGCTCGGCGTCCCGCTGCAGCCCCTGGTCTCGTGGCTCGCCCGCACCCGGCGCCTCCCGGTCCCGGCGGTGGGCTACCTCACGCTGCTCTACACCATCGTCACCGTCGCCCTCATGGCCATCCCGGCCATCGAGTTCGGCGGCCTCACCAGCCCCTACGTCTTCTCGCTGGTGGCCTTCGCGATGGCCGCGCCGCTGGTCGCGGACCTCCGCCGCTCTCGCCTCTTCGCCCTCTTCGCCACGTGGTTCGTCACCTGGACCGCGCTCCTCGCCGCGGCCTCTCTCACCCACCCGGCCATCGCGCGGCAGTGGTCCGACGACCCGGCGCTCACCCTCTACCTGGGCCAGTGGCTCTTCCTCGCGCTCACCTACGTCGCCGGCATGGAGGCCACGCGGGAGATCGCCACGCTCCGTCGCGAGCTGCGCGAGGCCCGCCGGCTCGCGGGCTACCGGCTGCAGGCGCGCCTCGGCGCCGGGGGCATGAACGAGGTGTGGCTCGCCTGGGACGACGCGCACCAGCGCGACGTGGCGCTGAAGATACTGCACGACCGTCCCTCCGAGGCGGTCGCCCGGCGCTTCGAGCGCGAGGCCGAGGCGCTGCGGGCGCTCTCCTCGCCCCATACGGTCCGGGTGCTGGACTTCGGCGCCAGCGACGACGGCGTGCGCTTCCTGGCGATGGAGCGCCTGGTGGGCATCGACCTCGAGCGCCTGGTGCGCGAAGGGGGACCGATGCCCCCGGCCAGGGCGGTGCATCTTGCCCGGCAGGCGTGCAGCTCCCTGGGCGAGGCCCACCGCGCGGGCATCGTGCACCGCGACGTGAAGCCCTCCAACCTCTTCCTGAGCCTGGGCGAGCGGGGCGACCACCTCACGGTGATCGACTTCGGCATCGCCCGCCGGGTGGACGCCCCGGAGCCCCGGCTCACCGCGATCGGCGACGCCATCGGCACGCCCCACTTCATCGCCCCGGAGTCCCTCCTCGGCGACGACTCCGACGCGCGCGGCGACCTCTACGGCCTCGGCGCCACGCTCTACTTCCTTCTCACCGGGACCCGCCCCTTCGAGGGCCTCACGGGCCTCGCGCTCGTCGGGGCCGTGAGCGGCTCCACGCCCGACCCGCCCTCGTCCCGCGCCCCGGCGGTCTCTCCTGCCCTCGACGCCGTGGTGCTCCGCTGCCTCGCCTCCGCGCCCGCCGACCGCTTCGCCGACATGGCCGCCCTCGACGCCGCCCTCGCCGCCCTCGACCTCACCTGGACCCACGACGAAGCGGCCACCTGCCACGCCCGCAGCGATCGCCCCTCGCCGCGGCCGGGCCTGCACGACGACCTCACCCGCCCCGAGCGCCGGCCCTCCATGCGACCCGGGCTGCGCGTGGCCTCCGACCGCCCACCCCCGCGCGACCCCTGAATGAGCGCCCTCTCCGACAAGGCCCGACGCATCGAGGCGATCCTCGACGAGCTCCACCCCGCGCCGCCGATACCGCTCGACCACGTCGACCCGTTCACGCTGCTGGTGGCGGTCGCGCTCTCGGCGCAGACCACGGACAAGAAGGTCAACCAGGTGACCCCCGCGCTCTTCGCCCGGGCGCCTTCCCCCCAGGCGATGAGGGAGCTTTCCGTCGAGGAGATCCACGCGCTCATCCGCCAGGTGAACTTCGCAGGGACCAAGGCGAAGGCGCTGCGTCGCACGGCGGAGATCCTCTGCGACGAGCACGGCGGCGAGGTGCCGGCGAGCTTCGAGGCGCTGGTGGCGCTGCCGGGGGTCGGCAACAAGACCGCCAGCGTGGTGATGGGCCAGGCCTTCGGGGAGGAGACCTTCCCGGTGGACACGCACATCCTCCGGCTGGCGCACCGCTGGGGGCTCTCGAAGGGGCGCACCCCCGACGAGGTCTCCGCCGACCTCAAGCGCGTCTTCGCCCACTCCTCCTGGAACAAGCTCCACCTGCAGATCATCTACTTCGGCCGCTCGCACTGCCCGGCGCTGCGGCACGACCTCACGAAGTGTCCGATCTGCTCCTGGGCGGCCTCGAAGGCGCGCATCGCGGCGGAGTCCCGCGGGCTCACGAAGCCGAAGTCGGCGAGGAAGAGGCCCCCTCGCGCTACCCCTTCGTGACGGCCATCGGGTAGGCGCAGTACAGCGTCGAGAACGCCCCCGCGGGCCGGTGGTTGCCGCTGTTCTTCACGCCCCCGAAGGGGAGCCTGCTCGACGCGCCCACGGTGGGAGCGTTCCAGCTCAGGCCGCCCACGCGCAGCGCCCGGGCGGCGTGCTCGAAGCTCGCCTCGCTCGCGGTCCACACCCCCGCGGTAAGCCCGTAGTCGGTGTCGTTGGCGACCGCGATGGCCTCCTCGAGGTCGTCGACCACGTACACCGCGAGGTCGGGACCAAACGCCTCCTCCCGCTGATACGCGCTGCGCTTCTCCCGGCGCTCCACCCGCCGGACTCGCGGCATCGCGTAGCACCCCCGGTGCGCCCTGCCCTCCCAGCTCACGGCCGCCTCCGCCGGGGCGATCACCGCGAGGGCGCCCTCCTCCTCGGCGAGCCGCTGCAGCGCCTCGAACCGCTCCAGCGCCCTCGGCGACGCCAGCGGCCCGCAGAACGCCGCCGGATCGAGCGGGTGCCCCACGACCAGCGCCGCCGCGCGGCGAGCGACCTCCTCGATGAAGCGATCGGCGATGCCGCGAGTGACGACGAGCCGCGACGCGCAGCTGCACCGCTGCCCGCTGGTGCTGAACGCGCTCACCACCACGTCTTCGGCGGCCTTCTCGAAGGGCGCGTCGTCGAGCACCACGGCGGCGTTCTTCCCCCCGAGCTCGAGCGCGAGGATGCGCCCTGGCGTGCTCACGTTGACCCGCCGCAGCTTCTCTCCGACGCCGTACGACCCGGTGAACAGCACCCCGTCGACGCCCTGGTGCCCTCCGAGCGCGGCGCCCACGATGCCGTCCCCCTGCACCAGGTTGAACACCCCGCTCGGGAAGCCCACGGACTCGACCACCCTCGCATAGACGGCCGCGCATCCGGGCGTGATCTCGCTCGGCTTGAACACCACCGTGTTGCCCATGAGCAGCGCCGGGACGATGTGCCCGTGCGGCAGGTGCAGCGGGAAGTTGAAGGGCCCCAGCACTGCCAGCACGCCGTGCGGCCGCCAGCGCCAGGAGAAGCGCGCGTCGAGGGTGGCGTCGCGCACCAGGCCCAGGCCCTCGCCGAGGGTGATGTCGACCTTGGCGATCATGGCCTTCACCTCCGCGCGGGCCTCGCGGATGACCTTCCCCATCTCCCGGGAGATGGCCAGGGCGAGGGCGTTCTCGTGCTGCGCGATGGCGTCGCGGAGCCGGGTGAGGAAGCCGATGCGCGCGTCGAGGCCGAGGGCGTCCCACGAGGGCTGCGCGGCGCGGGCGGAGGCGACGGCGTCGTCGACGTGGGAGAGCGCGAAGGCGTAGGGCGGCAGCGCGTCGTCGAGGTCGGCGGGCGCGGCGCGGGTGAGCACCCCGTCGGGCGCCTCGACCGGAACCCAGGCGCCGCGAATGAAGGAGCCGGTGTCGTCGGGGATCATGCGGCCCCGGATGGTACTCCCACCCTCCGGCGTCACCAGACGTTCGGGGCCTACGTCGGCTCGGCGGGAGCGGCGGCGGCCGCGAGGTGCTCCCGCACGTGGGGGAGGCAGAAGTTGGTGGGCTTGCCGCAGCGCTCGCAGGTGCACACGCGAAACTCCACCGTGCGGTCGTCGTCGGTGACGCCGCAGGTCGCGCACACGCGCTGCCTCGTCACCGCGGGCTCCTGCGCCGCGCGGTGCGCCTCGACCACCTGGGTGGCCTTGCGCTGCCTCGTGCGCAGCGCCTGCCAGAGCCCCGGCCCGAAGAAGAGCAGGTAGTTGCTGAGGGCCACCAGGGGGAAGACCTTGCTCGCCCCCGGCAGCGTCGCGGAGCGCCACGCGAGCAGCGCGACCTCCACGTACGCGAGCCACTTCAGCCGCATGGGGATCACCAGAAGCATCACCTGCCGCTCGGGGTCGAGGGTGGCGACGGCGAGCAGCAGCGACAGCAGCAGGTACTCGTTGGTCGCCGGGACCCCGAGGCCCAGCGAGAGGGCCGCGGTGCCGACGATGCCCACGAACCAGTACGCGAGGTAGCGCACGCCGCCCCACTCGCGCTCGAGGAAGGTGCCCATCATGTGGGTCCACCAGAGGGCGAGCGCGAGGAAGATGGGCGTGGAGGTGGGAGGCAGCGCGACGAAGGTCAGCAGCCGCCAGACCTGGCCCTGGGCGACCTTCGAGGCGTCGAGGGAGATGTAATCGAGGAAGCCGGGGCGGAGCTGATCGAGGAACCAGCTCAGCCCCTGGAGGCCGATGAGGGCGAGGGTGAGATTCGGGGGAACGTAGCGCCCGAAGCGGCGATCGAGGCGATCGAGCCAGGAGGACATCCCGTGTCCCCTAGCACAGACCCGCTCTCAGTCTTCGTCGTCGTCGCGCCAGCTCTTCTCCTCGCGGTCACGCCGACCGCTCGCGCCCGCCGTCGCGCCCGCGGCGCCCGGACGGCCGCGGCCGTCGCCTTCGCCCTCCTTGCGCTTGCGCTGGTTGGCGAGGCCCACGCGGCCGCCGGGAGGCGACGGAGGACCGAAGTTGCTGCCCGGCGCGCCGCCGAAGGTGCGCGGGGGCGGACGATCGCCGCCCGTGCCGGTGAAGCCGCCAGGGCCGCCGGCGCCCATCGGGGCCCCGGGGGTGCCCTTCGGGTGCGCCAGGTTGATGATCAGCCGACGGCTGCGGAGCTCGGCGTTCTTGAGCTGGTCGATGGCGGCGTTGGCGGCCTCGGCGGTCGCGAGCGTCACGAAGCCGAAGCCGCGCTTGCGGCCGTCCTGGTCGAGGGGCAGGTGCACTCGCGCCACGGGGCCGGCCCCGAGCTCGTTGAGCAGCACCTCGATCTCCTCCTGCGTCGCGTCGTACGGGAGGTTGCCCACGTAGAGCGTGCGGTCAGGCGCCGGACCACCAGCCATCTCGCGCCGCGGGCGATCTTCCCGAGGAGCCCCGTAGCCACCGCCCATCGGGGCGCCCATGCCGCCGCCCATGCCGCCGCCCATCGGGCGCTCGCCGCGCGCCGGGGGCTCGGCCTGGAAGGGGCGCACCGAGATGGTGCGGCCATCGACGATGCGACCGTCGAGCACCGAGCGGGCACGATCGGCCTCCTCTTCGCTACCCAGCCGGACGAAGGCGAACCCACGCGGGCGCCCCGACATCCGATCGCGGGGCAGCGTGAGCTCCGCAGACTGTGCTCCCGACTCGAGGAAGAGGCCGCGCAGATCCTCCTCCGTCACGCTGTCAGGCAAACCGGCCACAAACAGCTTACGCGCGTCTTCGTTCGACATCCGATGGTTCTCCAGAAACGCCTTTTATGAGGTCTTGTATTCGTCCGCGAGCGGAACGTTGATCGGTCTATGAGTTAGGGGGGTTGGCGCCGCAAAGACGAGGACCGCAGGTGCGACGGCTGCGAAGGATACGCGCCATACCCCCGCCGTCAACAGCCCCTCCGCCCTCTAGCGCTTGCGCTTGCTCGCCGCCGGTCGCTCGGTCTTCCGGGTCGCCGACGCGGCCGCCACCTGATCGCGCACCGCCCGCACCTCGTCGCGCAGCGCCTCGACCTGATCGCGCAGCCGCCGCAGCTCCTCGGGGCCCTCGCGCGACTGCAGCGACCGCAGCGCCTCGCGCGCCGCGCGCCGCACCCGGCCGTCGTCGGTCATGCGCAGCACCCGCGACACCGGCTCGACCGAGGCCGCATCCCTCAGCCTCGTCAGCGCCCGCAGCACCTCCGGAACCAGGTGCGGATCGCGCTCCTCCAGCAGCTGCTCCAGGGCCTCTCGCACCTCGCGCCGGTCGTCGCCGAGCTCCGCCAGCGCCCCCACCGCCGCCCGCCTCGTCGAGGCCCCCACGCTCGTCGCCGTGAGCGCCAGCAGCAGCGGGATCGCCCTCGCGTCGCGCAGCGCCCCGAGGCCCTCCACCGCCCCGATGCGCACCAGGTCGCGCCAGCTCTCCCTCGCCAGCGCCCCCACCAGCGCGTCGTAGGCCGTCGCGCGACGGGTGCGCCCCGCCGCCCTCGCCAGCTCCGACTCCACCAGCCAGCTCGCGTCGCCGGCCTTCAGCTTGCCCACCAGCAGCGCCGCCGCGGCGTCGGTGCGAAACTCCCCGAGCGCCCTCGCCACCGCGCGGCGGACCTTCGGGTGCGCGTGGTCGACCGAGCGGGAGAGCGCCTCCCAGGCCGCCCTGCCCCGCAGCTCGCCCAGCGCCCGGGCGGCCTCCGCCGACACGCCCCAGAACGCGTCGTCTCTCAGCGCCCGCTCCAGCGCCGCGACGCTGGGCTCGTCGTCGTGCCTCGCCAGCGAGGCCGCCGCGCGCCACCGCACCAGCGCCCTCGGGTCGCCCGCGAGCGCCTCGCGCAGCATCGTCGCCGGGACGCTTGATGTGACCTTCGCCAGCAGCGCCCCGTCCGGGTCGACGCTCACCCAGCGCGGCGCCGCCTCGCAGGGCAGCGCGAAGGTGCGCGAGCGGTCGTCGAGGACGAGCGAGTGCCGCTGCTCCTCGCCGGAGGCGTGCATCACGGAGACGGTCACCGGCAGCGCGAAGCAGGGGGTCACGGCGTCGACGGCCTGGGTCTGCCGCAGCGTGACGTGGAGCATCGGCTCCTCGGCGTCGAAGCGCGCGTCGAGCTCCAGCTCCGGGTGCCCCGCCTGGAGGATCCACTGTTTGAAGAAGCCCCCGAGCGAGCGGCCCGAGGCGTCTTCCATGGCGCGCTGGAGGTCTCGCGTCTCCACCGAGCGCCCCCGGTGGCGCGTCAGGTACTCCTTCACGCCCGCCCAGAACACCGGGTCGCCGAGCTCGCTCCGCAGCATGTGGAGCACCCAGCCCCCCTTCTCGTAGAGGTGCCGGTCGAAGAGGTCGATGGGGGCGCCCCAGGTGGCGCACACCACCGGGCGGCGGTAGCGCGCGTCGTCCTCGCCGAAGTACGCGTCGGCGTGCTGCTTGAGGTTGTAGAGGTACGCGTCGCGGCCGTCTTTGCGCTCGACGTCGAGGTGCTCGAAGAAGGTCGCGAAGCCCTCGTTGAGCCAGGCCTGCGACCAGTCGTGGCAGGTGACAAGGTCGCCGAACCACTGGTGCGCCAGCTCGTGCGCGACGAGGTCGTCGGCGGTCGCGTCGAGGGCGGCGCGCTCGTCGAGCAGGCAGCGCTCGGTGAGCGTGCTGACGGAGGTGTTCTCCATGCCGCCGAAGGTGAAGTCGTGCACCGTCACCTGGTCGTACTTCGGCCACGGGTACGGCACCCCGGTGAGGGCGCTGAAGTGCTCGATCATGTCGGCGGTGCGGCCGAGCGAGCGCCACCCCTCGGCCTCGCGACCGGGGTCGACGTAGAAGCGCACCGGCAGCGACGCGTCGCGCGTGGCGTCGAGCTCGGAGAAGGTCCCGGCCACGAGGGTGACGAGGTAGCTCGGGTGCGCGGTGGTCTGCTGCCAGTGCCAGCGCTCGGCGTCGGCGGTCTTGCGGGTGCGCTCGAGGAGCGTGCCGTTGGAGAGCACGGTCCAGCCCGATGGGGCGGTGACCAGCAGCTCGGTGGTCATCCGCATGTCGGGCGAGTCGTGGCAGGGAAACCAGTACCGGGCGTCCTCGTCCTGGCACTGCGACCACACCTGCTCCGGGCGCGTCGGGGCGTCGGCGTCGGGCGCGAGGAAGTAGAGGCCCCTCCGAGGACGAGCGCGGTAGCGCACCCGGACGACCCCCGAGGAGAGGGCGCCGAGGGTCACCTGGAGGGCCTCACCGTCGTAGGCGAAGGGCAGCGGAGCGTCGCCTGCCGCGAGGGTGACCGACTCCACCTCGAAGGCGACGGCGTCCAGGAGCAGCACGCGGGCGTCGGGGTCACGGCGGGAGAAGGTGAGCTCGGCGACGGCGGAGACCGAGCGGGCTGGAACATCGAGGGCGATGTCGAGGCGGAGGTGGGTGAGGTCGAAGGGGCGCGCGCGGCGGAAGCGCTCGGGGTCGCCGGGCAGCGCGAAGGGCCTCGGCCCGCCGCCGGGATCAGCGGGAACACGGCCGCCACAACGATGTCCCCAACCGCACCCGCGATGGCCGTTCATGCGAGCCGTGGGACGTACCGCGCGCGGGGCGATCGGGTCAACGCGCATCGGGGAGGTCATTGCTTGACACCCCTCCGGGCGTCGGGGCACTGTCATTGCACAACCCCTAGAACCATTGGTTGCCCCCCTCTCCAAGGATCGAGTCCAAACCCCTTCCATGGCCTCCGAAGCACGGGCGCAGAGCAGCTATCGAGTCACCGAACGCCTCGAGTCCGGCGGCATGGCGGAGGTGTTCCGGGGCGAGGCCACCAGCGTCGCGGGCTTCAAGAAGCAGGTCGCCATCAAGCGCGTCCTGCCGCACCTGGCGTCGAACGAGAAGTTCATCCGGATGTTCCTCGACGAGGCCCGGCTGAGCGCGAGGCTCTCGCACGCCAACATCGTGCAGGTGTTCGACATCGGCCGCGTCGAGAACACCTACTTCATCGTGATGGAGTTCATCGACGGGGTGAACCTCAAGCACCTCATCGAGAACCTCCGCAACAAGCGCCAGGCCTTCCCGATGGCCCTCGCCTGCCACATCGCCATCAAGGTCTGCGAGGGGCTCCAGTACGCGCACCACCTGCACGACTCGGACAATCAAGACCTGCACATCGTCCACCGGGACATCTCGCCCCCCAACGTGCTGATCTCCCGGCAGGGCGAGGTGAAGATCGTGGACTTCGGCCTCGCCAAGGCCGCGCACTCCGTCGAGAAGACCGAGCCCGGGGTGGTGAAGGGGAAGTTCAGCTACCTCGCCCCGGAGACGGCCATGGGCCAGGAGGCCGACGCCCAGGCCGACATCTTCGCCGTCGGGATCATGCTCTGGGAGATGCTCGCCGGGCGAAAGCTCTTCCAGGGCGAGACCGACTACCAGACCGTGAAGATGGTGCAGCAGGCCGTGGTGCCGTCGCTGCGCTCGATCAACCCCGCGGTGCCCGAGGAGCTGGAGAACATCCTCGCGGTGGCCCTCGCGAAGGACAAGCGCGTCCGCTACGCCGACGCCGCCGCCTTCAGCGACGAGCTGCTCAACTTCATCTTCGGCAACAAGATGCGCGTCGGCGCGCAGGACCTGGCGCGCGTCGTCAACGAGGCCGTCGCCGAGCGCAAGGGCGCCGCCACGCTCACCCGCAAGGACGGCTCGGTCATCGACCAGCTCATCCAGGAAGAGCTGCTGCGCTTCACCTCCCTCGACGACCCGCACAGCCCGTCGCCCGCCGCGAAGACCGGCACCGCGGGCTCAAACCCCAACGCCGAGGGCGCTCGGCCGCTCGACGCCGGGGACTTCGAGAACGTCGGCGAGTGGGCCAGCGACCTCCTCGACGACGGCCGCCCGAGCCGCACGGGCATCGCCTGGGAGTCTCCCCTGGACGGCGTCTCGGCCGCCGTCTCCACGCCGCCGGGCAACCTCGCCGACGAGCTCGAGGGCGACGCACCGGACGCGCCCGTCTCCGATCGCCCTCCCACGCCGAAGCCCCCGCAGCCCACCTCGCTGGTGAGAAGCCAGTCGTACGCCCCCCTCGGGCAGCCTCCCCAGGCGACGACGGAGGGGAAGAAGTTTCCCGCGGCGCTGCTGGCGGTCGTGGCCGCGCTGCTGCTGGTCGGGGTGGGCGTCGGCCTCTACGTCAAGGGCGTCTTCCCGCACTAAGGCTCCGTCGCAACGCTGGAGGGGATCTCATGGGCTTCCGACGACTGCTCGACCGGCTCCGACCGCTGGCGCAGCGGCTGAAGGCGCGCGCCCCGACCAGCGACGCGGCCGAGGGGGTGAGCGGGTTCTCCGCCGGCTTCGACGCGCGCCCGTGGCTCTCCCGCCTCGACCCTGCCTCCGCGCAGCTCTTCTGCGCGGTGTTCGAGGCAGGCTTCCTCATCGCCCAGGCGGACGGCCGCTTCGACCGCGCCGAGCGCTCGCACATGCGCCAGGCGCTGCTCGCCCTCTCCGACGAGGGCATCCTCGCCGACGACGTCGACGCCATGCTGAGCGGGTTCACCGCGTCGCTGTCGAGGGACGGCGCCGCCGCGCGCTGCGAGGCCGTCGGCCGGCTGCTGCGGGCGCACGACGTCGGCGAGGCGGGCGTGTACCTGGCCGCGGGCATCGCGTGCGCGTCCGACGGGCTGAGCCAGGTCGAGCTGAAGACCCTGGACACCCTCGCTCGCCACGCGGGCCTCGGCTTCGAGCGGCTGTCGGCGCTGGTCGAGGCGATCCGGGCCGACCTCGCGACGCCCGACTGAGGCCCTCGTCAGGGAGGCGATTCCGGAGCGAGCGAGCTCCAGCGGCCGTCGCGGTAGGAGAGGCGCAGCTCGTGGGTGCGAGCGAGCTCCTCCAGCAGCGACCGCGCCGCGGGCTCGTCGAGCGCCCCGGGCCACAGCTCGAACGCGATCAGGTGCTCCTCGCCGGTGCCGCGCGTGACGAAGTAGTCGAACATCACCCCGAGCGCGTCAGGCCGCAGCGCCTCGTCGCCCGCCACCGCGCCCCGCAGCCACAGGCAATGGAACTCCCGGCAGCTCGCCGGGCGCTCGGGGTGGATGCGGCAGCCCTCGGGGCCGACGTGCTCGCAGGATCGCCGCGACGCCTTGCGCAGCTCCGTCACCGCCATCACGGAGCAGCACACGGTGCAGTCGCCGCACTCCCTGGGGGTCATCGCCCCAGGGGAGCGCAGCCTCTCGAGGCGTACGAGGGTCACGCGGCGGGCGAAGGGACGGTCAGCGCTGGAGGTTCTGCGACCCGAGGATGTTCGGGCAGATCTGGCCCGTTCGCGGGTGCAGCTGCCCGGGGTGCCGGCGGCAGTAGTCGTCGTGCCGACGCGACGGGCGGCGCCCGGTCTGCTCGGGCTCGTCGGCGGGCTCGGCAGCGGCGGGCGACGACGGAGCGGCAACCACCGGGGCCGTCGGGGCCACGCCCGAGGGGGCCGCCATCGCCGCGCCCGCGTCGGCCTCCGCAGCGCCGGGAGCGGGTGCGGGAGCGGCCGTGTTGACCCCAGCGTCGCCGAGGGCGTTCTGCGCGTTCTGCAGCGCCTGCCCGGCCTGCGCCGAGGCGTCGGCCGCGGCCGCCATCGCCGCGTTGGCCGCCGCCATCGCCGCGTTGGCTGCGGCGCCCGCGTCGCCCCAGGCCGCAGCGTCGTACGCGACGACGTTGGGGTTGGGCAGCGCGATGCCGCCGCCGTCGAGCGTCACCACGGTGGTGCCCGTCGGCGCAGCGCCCGAGTCGTTGTTGCGATCGGTGAACTTCTTGATGAGCTGACAGCCCATCAGGTTGCTGGCGATGACGATGGCGACGAGATAGCGGCTGGGGGCGTTCATCGCGCGAACGCTACCAGCGTCCGCGCGAGCGCATCAAGGGACCGGCGGGCGGTCTACCCGGACGCCTGTCAGGGGCAGCGATCGCCGGTCGGGGTCGAGCGGCACGCCCCCGAGCAGCAGTCGTTGCCGTTGATGCGGCAGCCGTTGCCGCTGGCCTGGCACTGGCAGGTGCCCATGCCCGTCGACCCGCCGCCCGGGCGGATGCAGAGCATCGCTCCGCAGCAGTCGTTGGAGTAGAAGCACGACTCGCCGCCGCGGCGGCAGACGCAGACACCGCCCGTGCACAGCACGCTGCCAGCGCACTCCGCGCCGGTCATGCAGGTCGTCGGCGGGTCGGTCGTCACCAGCGCGGGGCCGCGCGAGCAGGTGCTCTGCCCGCTCGGTTGCACGTTGCACGCGTAGCCGCCGCAGCAGGATCCGGCGTCGGTGTTGTCGCAGCGCTCGCCCGGGGCGAGGCAGCCCATCGCGAGGCACCGCCCGTTGCGGCAGGTGAGGCCTGAGCAGCAGCCCTCGTTGGAGGTGCAGCTCTCCGAGGCCTGGCTGCAAGCGCAGGTGCCGACGGTGCCTCCGTCGGGCAGGTTGCAGCGGGCCCCGCCGCAGCAGTCGAGGTTCGCCGAGCAGGACTCCTCCCGGCGACGGCACACGCATGCGCCGTTGGTGCAGAGCATCGAGCCGCAGCACTCGCGCGAGGTGCTGCAGGCGCCCATCGCCGGGCGGCAGCAGAAGGTTCCGCCGGGCTGCGCGCCGCAAGAGTAGTCGCCGCAGCAGGCCGTCGAACCCTGGACGCAGACGCGCCCCGCGGCGATGCACATCCCGCCGTCGCCCGTCGCGCCGTCGACCCGGGCGTCGCCCGCCGCGCCGTCGATGCGCGGGATGTCGAAGCCGGTGCCGCCGCCGTCCGAGCCGGTGCCGCCGTCCATGGGCGCGCGGCGGCAGACGTTGCTCTGGCAGCTAAGGCCCGAGCAGCACTCGTTGTTCTCCCGGCAACCGCGGCCCTCCACGCGGCAGGCGCAGCGGCCGCTCTCGCAGAGCATGTGACCGCAGCAGTCGATGTCCCGGGTGCACCCCTCGTTCTGCTGCACGCAGCAGAAGGTCGAGGTGATCTCCGTGCGGCACTGCGAGGGCGAGCAGCACGCCGCCCCGCTGCCGGGCGTGCAGGTCGAGCCCGGCGTGGCGCACATCGAGCACACCCCGCTGTTGCAGGTCATCCCCGTGCAGCAGTCGCCGTCGGCCGCGCAGCTCTGGCCCCGGGCGCGGCACTGGCACATGCCGCCCACGCAGGTCGCGCTGCCGCAGCAGTCCGCGCTGGCGGTGCAGCGCTGGCCCGCGGGCGAGCAGGCGCAGGTGCCGCCGGTGCACGAGAGGCCGTTGCAGCAGTCGCCCGAGCCCGTGCACGCCGAGCCCGCGGCGCTGCAGCAGTTGCCCGTGGTGCCGCTGCCGTTGCAGCTCAGCGCCCCGCAGCAGCGCGGCCCGCCGGTCATGCACGACGCGCCCGCCATACGGCACGCCTCGGCCATCGGCCGGCACTGGCCGCTCTGGCAGGTGTTGCCCGAGGTGCAGTCCGAGTCGCGGCTGCAGCCGCCGCCCGCGGCGTTGCGCTGGCAGGTGCCCGAGCGGCACGAGAGCTCGCCGCAGCAGTCGGTGTCGACGCTGCAGCGGCCCGACTCGGCGCGGCAGCAGCGGTCGGAGCCGTGCGAGTCGGAGCAGGTGGTGCCGGTCGCGCACGCGGGCATCGAGCCCGGGGTGCAGGCCGAGCCCGGAGGCAGCGGCATCGTCCCGTCGGTGCAGGCCGAGCCCGAGCAGGCCAGGCCGGAGCAGCAGTCGCCGGCGGACGAGCAGGCCGAGCCCGCCGAGCCGCAGCTGCGGCAGGTGCCGCCCACGCAGGAGAGCGACGGGTTGGTGCAGCGGTCCATGGCGCAGCAGCGCTGGCCGTCGCCGCCGCAGACCGGCGTGGTGCTCGCCGCGCAGCGCCTCGTCATGGTGTTGCAGGTGAAGCCCGGGTCGCACGCCGCGGTGCCGCAGCACGCCTGGCCGTCGCCGCCGCAGGCCATCATCCCCATGCCGGGCTGGCAGGTGCCCGAGGTGCACGTGAGGCCGCTGTTGCAGGCCGTTCCGCCGCAGCACGACTCGCTGTCACCGCCGCACGCCCCCGGCGCGCCGCCGCCGTCGACGCCAGGACCGACCCCGGCGTCGCTGCCCGGGGTGGGCGCCGCCTCGCAGGTTCCGCCCGAGCAGACCGCGCCGAGGTTGCACGCCGCCGAGCCGCAGCACGCCTGACCGATGGCGCCGCAGGCCCCCGGGGTGCCGCCGCCGCCGGGCGTCATGCCGCCGCCGCCGCCGGGCATCGAGGCCGAGCAGCTCCCGCCGATGCACGAGAGCCCGCTGTTGCAGGCCGTTCCGCCGCAGCACGTCTCGCCGCTGGCGCCGCACGCCCCGCCGCCCCCGCCGGTCGGCATCGCGCAGCGCGCGCTGGTGCAGATGAGCCCGCTGTTGCAGGCCGTCCCGCCGCAGCACGCCTCGCCGTCGTTGCCGCACGGGGTCATCCCCGACGCGGCGCCGCAGGTCCCGGCGTTGCACGCCAGGCCCGGGTTGCAGGCCGTTCCGCAGCACATCTGGCCGGAGCCGCCGCACGCCGCGGGGGCCGGGTTGCAGACCCCGCCGCCGTCGCAGGTGAGCCCGGCGTTGCACGAGCTGCCGCTGCAGCACGGCTGGAGCCGATCGCCGCACGCCGCGGGCATCTGGCAGGTGTCCGCGACGCACGCCAGCGTCCCCGTGCAGGTCGCGCCCGAGCAGCACGCCTGGCCGGCTCCGCCGCAGGCAGCGCATGTCCCGCCGTTGCAGGCGAAGCCCGCCTGGCAGACGTCGCTGGCGCAGCAGGGCTGGGCCATCGCGCCGCACGACGCGGCCGTGGGCATGCAGGTGCCGCCGCTGCAGGTGGTGCCCTCGCAGCAGTCGGCGCTGCTGTCGCAGCGGTCGCCCATGGCGTGACAGCAGCGGCCCATCGCGCACTGCATCCCGTCGCAGCACTCGCCCGCCCCGGTGCACGTCGCGGCGGGCAGCGAACAGCACGCGCCCTCGCGGCAGTCGAGCCCTCGCTCGCACGCGGTGCCGCCGCAGCATCGCTGGCTGGCCTGGCCGCAGCGCCCCGGCTCCGGGGGTGAGTCGGGGTTCGGGCCGTCGAGGTCCTTGACGAAGTCGTCGACGAAGGTCGAGTCGTCCGGGGTCATCGCGTCCATCTCGGCGACCTGGCCGCCTGCACAGGCGGACACACTCATCGCCAGCGCCAGGAGCGCAGCGGAACGAAGCAGAAGGGTACGCATGGCGAAGGGCTCTCCGAGCGGGAGGTTGCCTCAGTCGTGCACGCCAGGTCCAGTGCGACGCGGGCAGCGCAGTGACGCACGACGCCGTCGCAGGGAGCGAATCGTGGCAGGATCGGCGCGAGAGACCTTATGGCACGACGAGCGATGGCCCGGCGCGGAGCGCGGGCGGCGATGTGGGGCGGAGCGCTGGCGATCGGGCTGGCGTTCGCGGGCGAGGCGCAGGCCAACGGGCGCTTCCCCGCGGCGAACTACTTCGTGGCCGGGCCGGGCGCGCGCAACGACGTGCTGGCGCTGCGCACCACCTTCGGGCTGGTGCTGTCTCGCGACGGCGGCCGCGAGTGGGGCTGGGTCTGCGAGGAGTCCTACGAGGCCGTCGGCGCCAACGACCCGTCGCTCTCCATCGGCCAGGACGGCGCGCTGGTGATCGCGACCTTCGCCGGCCTCTCGGTGAGCGACGGGGCGTACTGTCGATGGTCCCGGCCGGCGGGCGCTCCCATGAGGGGATACGCCGACGTCACCAACACCTTCGACGGGCGCACGATGGTCGCGCTGGGCGGGCCCACCGGCGACGACGCGCTGGTGCTGTCCTCCGACGGCGGCAGGAGCTGGACCACCGGCGCGAGGCTCATGGGGTACTTCTCCGAGACCGCGGACGTGGCGCCCAACGATCCGATGCGGGTCTACGTGACGGCCTACGCGCGAGGCGGGCTCCCGGTGCTGCTGCGCAGCGACGACGGCGGGCGCACGGTGCGCGAGACCACGCGCGACTTCTTCGACGCGCAGGGGATCTACCTCGCGGGGGTCGATGCGAGGCGCCCGGATGTGCTGTACGTGCGCGCCTCCCGGGGCCTCGGGACGATGCTCCTCAAGAGCGAGGACGGCGGGATGACCCTTCGCCGCATCGGGGAGACCCGCGCGGAGATGGTGGGCTTCGCGCTCTCCGACGACGGCGACACCGTGTGGATCGCGAGCACCAGCCGCGCGGAGGGCATCCTGCGCTCGGTGCGCGGCGGCCCCTGGACCCGCGTCGGCGGCGACGTCGGGGTGCAGTGCCTCCGCTATCACGCCGGGCTGCTCTTCGTGTGCGCCGACGAGGTGACCGACGGCTATGCGCTCGGCTGCTCGCGCGACGGCGGCGACCACATCGACCCGCTGCTCTCGCTGCGTCGGCTCGCCGGCCCCTCCGCAGCCTGCGGCGGCGACACGCCCGTGGGGTCGACCTGCGGTCCCATCTGGCCGACGATCTCCGCGCCGCTCCGGAGCATCGACGCGAGCGCTCCTCGCGACCCGGTGTTCCATGACGCGGGCGCCGTCGACGCGGTCGAGGACGCGGCGGAGGTCTCCCTCGACGCGGGCGGCGGGGTCGATGTCCCCGCGACGCCGAGCGACCTCGGGCAGGCCGACGCCCCCGACGTGCTTCAAGGCCTCGATGTGCCCTCGATCGACGCCCCCTCGCTGGACGCCGGGCGCGACGCTTCCGTCGTCGACGCCGGTCCGGCTCCCGCCGCTCCACGCGACGGCTGCGACTGCCGCGTCGCGACGGGCGCTTCGCCCGGTGCGGGCGCCGGGGCCCTGCTGACGGCGCTGGGCCTGATCGTCGCGTCCCCTCGGAGGCGTCGCCGGTTGCCGCCGCCACCGCGCCGTTGATAGACCTCTCCCTCCCCTCCCCATGCGCGCGCAGTACGTCCGTAGCCTGAGCCTCGTCGCCCTCCTCGTCGGGCTCCCCTCGTGCGTCGACAGCGGCCCGTCGGGCTACGACGCGGGCGTGGTGCACCCCGAGCGTCCTCAGCTCGACCGCGTCCCGGGCGAGACCTACTTCTGCGATCTGCCCGCCCCGGACGTGACCCGCGCGGGCCTCCCCTTCGGCTTCTGCGTGCGGCGCTTCGCGGGCATCGCCGCGCCTCGGGTGCTCGCCTTCGCGCCCAACGGCGACCTCTTCGTCGCCTCGCCGGGCATCCGCACCCCGGGCCTCGCCCCGCCCGGAACCGGTCAGATCGCGGTGCTCAGCGACGACGACCACGACGGCGTCGCGGAGGTCAGCGAGTTCGCCGGGGGTCTGCCCGACGTCCACGGGCTGCTCTTCGCCGATGGGTGGCTCTACTTCACCCGCACCAACGGCGTGTTTCGCACGCCCTACGCGAGGGCCCAGCGGCGCATCGGCTCCGCGGCGCCCGAGCAGGTCGCCTCCCTCGCCGGCCTCTCGCCCGCCGCGCGATGGACGCACACCCTCGCCCGCGCTGCCGACGGGACCATCTACGTCTCGCAGGGCCAGTACCAGAGCTATACCTGCCCGAGTACTCCCCGGGAGGGCGCGGTGTTCCGGCTGCAGCCCGGGAGCATGGCGCCGGTGGTGGTCGCCTCGGGGCTGCGCAACCCGCTCTACCTCCGCTGTGATCCTTCGGGCGCGGAGTGCTACGCCGCCGAGCTCTCCGACGACTCGTGGGACCCGTCCACCGGCACCCGCGGCCGGGAGAAGCTGGTGCGCCTCGGGGCTGGCGGCGACTACGGCTACCCCTGCTGCGCCGGGCAGAACGACCTCGCCCCACCCGGTCGCGGCCGCAGCGCGAGCTGCGCGGCGGTGGCGGCGGAGCTCACCGCGTGGCCCCTGCACGACACGCCCTTCGGCATCGACTTCGAGCGCGGCCGCTGGCCCGATCCCTGGCGCCGCGGCTTCTTCGTCGGGCTGCACGGCGCCTTCCAGAGCTGGGAGAACACCAAGATCATCTGGAGCCCGCTCGACGCCAGCGGCCGACCGACGGGCGAGTGGCGCGACTTCGTCACCGGCTGGGGGCGCGGCGCCCAGGGCATCGTCGGGCGCATCACCGACGTGACCTTCGCGAGCGACGGCAGGCTCTTCTTCAGCGACGACCAGGGAGGCGGAGTCTACTGGGTCGCGCCCGAGGGAATGGCCGCACCGACGCGCTGAGGCCGTCGCGCGGCGGGGAGATCCCGGGCGGGGCAATGTGGCAGGTTCCGGGTGCAACCCCGACGCTTCACCCTATACTCCGCGGCGATGCGCCCTAGCTGGAACCGTCCCTGGAAGGCAGCCCTGCTGCTCGTCGCCTGCGCCCTCGCCTCGGTCATCACGGTCACCCGCCACGGTGGCCTGCTCGGCCTCGGCGGCTCCCGCGCCCTGCTCGCCCAGCCACGGCGTGAGCGCGCCCGCGACCCCAACTTCGACCTCGCGCGCATGAGCGTGCTCCGGCACGTGCTGCTTGAGATCAACAACAACTACGTCGACCCGGGGCGCGTGCACCCGCGAGAGATGCTGCTGAAGGGCCTCGACGCCATCCAGCGCAGCGTCGCCCAGGTGCTGGTGCGCCACGAGGACAACGCCCCCACGCTCACCGTGCGGGTCGACACCCACGAGCAGACCTTCGACCTCGCGGGCGTCAACGCGCCGTGGGACCTCGAGGCCCGCTGGCGCGAGATCTTCACCTTCCTCCAGACCCACCTGCGCGGCACCGACGTCAACCTCCAGGACGTGGAGTACATCGCCGCCAACGGGATGCTCCGCACCCTCGATCCCCACTCGGTGGTGCTCACCCCCGAGCAGTTTCACGAGATGCAGATCCAGACCGGCGGCCACTTCGGCGGGCTCGGCATCGTGATCTCCATCCGCGACGGGCTGCTCACGGTGATGAACCCCATGCCCGAGACCCCCGCCGCGCGCGCGGGCCTGCACCGCTACGACCGCATCGTGAAGATCAACGAGGAGAGCACCACCAACATGTCGCTCTCCGAGGCGGTCAACCGCCTCCGCGGCCCGGAGCGCACCCCGGTCACCATCTGGGTCACCCGCGCGGGCGCCGGCGGCTGGGCCCAGCCCCGTCGCTTCGACCTCGTGCGCGCGCAGATCACCGTGCGCTCCGTCGACCACCGGCTGATGGCCAACGGCGTCGGGTACGCCCGCATCAAGAGCTTCAGCGAGACCACCGGCGATGAGCTCACCCGCGCGCTGCGACAGATGCGCGAGCAGGGCATGCGCTCGCTCGTGCTCGACATGCGCGGCAACCCCGGCGGACTTCTCGAGCAGGCCGTGGCCGTGGCCGACCTCTTCCTCCAGGACGGCGCCATCGTGGTGACCGCGGGCAACCGGCGCGAGGAGCGCGAGGAGCGCGGCGCCGAGGGCCCCGGCACGGAGCCCGACTACCCCCTCGCCGTGCTCATCGACGGCGGCTCGGCCAGCGCCAGCGAGATCGTCGCGGGCGCCCTCAAGAACCACAACCGCGCGGTCATCGTGGGCGGCACCTCCTTCGGCAAGGGGAGCGTGCAGACGATCCGCAACCTGCCCGACGGCGGCGCGCTCAAGATCACCATCGCGCAGTACCTCACCCCGGGCGACGTCTCGATCCAGGGCGTCGGCATCACGCCGGACATCGAGCTCATGCCGATGACCGTCGACCCGCTCGACATGGACCTCGACGCCGACAAGCTCTTCCCGCGCGAGTCCGACCTCTCGGCGCACCTCACCAACAACCGCGCCCACAACGGCGACCACCCCGCGGAGACGGTCCGGTACTACTTCCCCGCGGAGGAGCGCGAGCAGCTCCGGCTGCGCGGCGCCGACGACGTCGCCGACGACGGCTTCCGCGAGGACTTCTCCATCCGCTTCGTGCGCGACCTGCTCACCGCCGCGCCGCGCTCCGGCCGCCGCGAGCTCATCGCCGACGCGCGCCCGCTGCTCGACCGCACCCGCGCCGAGCAGGTGGCCAGCGTCGCCCGCGCGCTGCAGCCCCTGCACGTCGACTGGGAGGAGGGCACCGACGCCGGCGGTACGCCCAACGTCGAGGTCACCATGCGCACCTCGCGGCCGGAGAACACCGCCGCGCCGGGGGAGGCCTTCGACCTCACGGTGACGGTCACCAACCGCGGCACGACCCCGCTCTTCCGGCTGCGCGCCAACACCAAGAGCGACAACCCGATGTTCGAGAACCGGGAGTTCGTCTTCGGCCGGGTGAACCCCGGCGAGACCCGCACCTGGACCTCGCCGCTCGGGCTCTGCGAGTTCGAGGGCTTCCGCCCGGGCAGCAGCTCGCTCCCGGCGCCCGGCACCCGCAAGGTGTGCCTCGTGCCGCGCGCGGCCCTCTCCCGCACCGACGGCATCCGGCTGGAGTGGTCGGAGTCGCACGGGCACATCCCCCCCGCGGAGGCCGTCGCGCCGCTGCGGGCCTCCATCCGGGGCCTCGAGCGCCCGGTCTTCGCCTACGGCTGGCAGTTCGCCGAGCAGCGCGGCAGCGGCAACGGCGACGGGCGCATCCAGCGCGGCGAGCGGATGACGATGTTCCTGACGCTGAAGAACGTCGGGCGCGGCCGCACCTTCGTGGCGCGCGCCAACCTCAAGAACCTGTCGGGCACCGGCGTGCTGCTGCACGACGCGCGCTTCAACATCAACGACATGATGCCCGGCGAGGAGCGCCGCGTGGCGTTCACCTTCGACGTGGCCCAGAGCTTCCGCCAGGACGAGCTCAAGCTCGAGCTCGTCGTCGAGGACGAAGACCTCCGCGAGGTCACCTCGCAGAAGCTCCGGGTGCCCATCGCCCAGGCGGGCGCGCCCGTCACCGCCGCCACCGGCACCTTCGTGGCCGCGGCCGCCCTCGAGCTTCGGGAGTCACCCGCCAGCGACGCGAGGGTGATCCTCCGCGCCCCGGCGGGCTCCGGCTTCCCGATCACGGCGCAGTCGGGCGAGTGGGTGCGGGTCGACGCGCTCGACGGCCGGCCGGGCTGGGCGCTCCGGGCGCAGGGCGGCGGCGCCCGCTCGACGGCCCCGCGCTCGCTCACCTTCGTGCTGCACAACTCGCCGCCGCTCATCGAGACCGACGGTCCGGTGGCGCTCTCGGCGCGCGGCACGTCCATCAACCTCCAGGGCACGGCCACGGACGAGAACCGCGTCCTCGACCTCTACATCTTCGTCGGGCCCCACAAGGTCTTCTACCTGTCCAACCGCGACGCGGCCGATCCCCACCGGATGACCTTCAACGCGCCGCTCCCGCTGCGACCGGGCGCCAACATCGTCTCCGTGGTGGCGCGCGAGGGCGACGACGTCGCCGCGCGGCGGACCTTCATCATCCGCCGCGACGGCCCCAACGGCGAGCTGCTGGTCACCCCGCGGCACGGCGACGAGGACGACGAGGACTGAGCCTCCCGTGAGCGCCCCGGCGCTGTGTGACGAGTGCGGCGCGCCGAGGGCCTCGGGGGGGGGTCGGTGCGCCCGCTGCGGGGCGGCCTTTACCGACGCGGTAAAAGCCCTTCGGAGCACCGAAGACCCGGCGCGGGCGGCGCGGGCCTGGCGCCTGGCGACCTGGGCGACGCTGGCCTTCGTGGCGGCGGGGCAGGTCACCCAGTGGCTCACCATCGCGCACGACGGGCTCACGGCGTGGCGTCTCTCGCGGGCGCTGGGGCTGCTGGCGCTGGGGCTGCTGGTGGCGTGGCAGCTCGGCCGGCGCAGCGAGCTGGCGCTGGTGCTGTGGGGCTGGGTGATGAACGCCAGCGTGGTGGTGATGGCGCTCACCTTCGCGGCGACGGCGCGGTGGGCGCCGCTGCGGGGCTTCGACCTGTGGCTGACGGTGTGGGCCTGGGCGACACTGGCGGCCTACGCGGCGGTGTTATGGCGGCTGCGGCGGGTGGTGCTCTCGGGGTCGGTAGGGTAAAGGGCCAACGGCGATGTTCGGTATCGGGCTTCCGGAGCTGTTCCTGATCGGCCTCGTGGCGCTGGTGGTGGTGGGTCCGAAGAACCTCCCCCAGACGCTGCGCGCCATTGGCCGCGCGGTGCGGGAGTTTCAGCGGGCCTCGCGCGAGCTGCGCCAGGAGGCCGGCTTCGACGAGGTGGTCGACGAGGTCACGCGCCCGCTGCGCGAGGGCCTGTCGGGCATCGAGGAGGGCGTGCGCTCCACCGTCGATGACGCGAAGCGCTCGATGTCACTGGAGGCCGAGGCCGAGTCCGAGGCCGTCGACCTCGCGATGGAGTACCCCGAAGGGGGACCTGATGACTTCGGCGCGCTGCCCGAAGGGGCGGCGGTGTACCCCGAGACGGAGGGAGCGCCGTGAGCAGCACCGAAGGCCCGATGAGCTTCCGCGACCACCTGGAGGAGCTGCGAGGCCGCATCATCCGCGCGGTGCTCGCGGTGCTGGGCGGCATGGTGGTGGGGTGGACCTACCGTGAGCAGCTCTTCGCGTGGCTGCTGCGCCCGCTGGAGGTCGCGTGGTTCTGCAACGCCCGGGAGAACACCCCGCAGGCGTGCACCATCCCGCAGATCGTCCACTGGATGCTGCACTACCCGATCTTCCGCGAGATGCGCGAGCTCGCCCAGCGCGCGCAGGCGGCGCAGCCGGCCAACGTGGCCTTTCCGCTCAACCCCCAGGTGCACTTCCCCGACCCCACGTCGGCCTTCGTGGTCTACCTGAAGATCGCGGCCATCGGCGGCTTCGTGCTCGCGCTGCCGGTGGTGTTCTACCAGCTATGGATGTTCATCGCGCCGGGGCTCTACGCCAAGGAGAAGCGCGTGGTGATGCCGCTGGTGTTCTTCTCCACGGTGTTCTTCCTGGCCGGCTCGCTCTTCGGCTACCACTTCGTCTTCCCGGTCGGGTACGCGTGGTTCCTCGGCTTCAGCGGGCGCGTGGGCAACACCGCGGTCACGGTCATCCCGACGCTGATGATGGACGAGTACCTCGGCTTCACGTCGCAGATGCTCCTGGCCTTCGGCGTGGTGTTCGAGCTCCCGCTCTTCATCTTCTTCCTGTCCCTGGTCGGGCTCGTGACCTGGCGTCAGCTCCTCTCGTTCTCTCGCTACTTCGTCGTGATCGCGTTCATCCTCGCGGCGGTGCTCACGCCCAGCACGGACGTGTACTCGCAGGTGATGCTGGGCCTGCCGCTCATCGCGCTCTACTTCGTCGCCGTGGGGCTCGCGTACCTCTTCGGCCCGAAGGAGTCGAAGCCCTGGCGCACCGCGGTGAGCGACACCCTGAAGAAGCGCGACGACGCGCTGACGGAAGAGAAGACCCCGCCCCCGCTCGACGTCGACGCCCTCCGCGAGGCGAAGATCCGGGACCACGAGGCGAAGGTGGCGGCGAAGATCGCGGCGGCGAAGGCCAACGAGCCCGAGGAGCCCGAGGAGCCCAAGGGGCCCAAGCAGCTGTAGCGCGGGTTGAGGGCTACTGCCCGCGGCCGAGCACGATGAGGAAGGTCTGGTCGGCCTCGAAGGGGAAGCCCCGGTAGCTGGGGTTGTCCCGGCGCATCTCGGCGTAGAAGGAGCGGTAGCCGCGCGCCACGGTGGGCGCGAGGTGGGCGTCGGTGAGCGCCCGCTCGACGGTCTCCACGTAGGCCGGCGACTGCTCCTCCGCGGCGAAGAGGAAGATGCCCGGCCGCGCCCGCACGTCCGAGTGACCGAGGGGGTGGGTCCGCCAGCCGGCGCGCTCGAAGATCCCGAGCAGCCGCTGGCCCATGGCCTCGGCCGCGGGATCGGCGGCGGCGACGGTGATCCACACGGGTGAGCCTCGGGGGATGCTCCCGAGGCGGGTGGCGATGGCCTCGGCGCCGCTCTCGGTGAGGGTGACCGGGCGGGGCGCACCGGCGTCCGGCGTGGGAGCGGCGGCGGCAGGAGCGGCGGCGGGAGCGGCAGCGCCAGGCGTCGGCGAGGGCAGGGCCGCGACGACCGGAGCGCCGGTGCGGGAGCGCGACCAGGGCCAGCGGGCGCGAGAGTGTCCGCGCACGCCGAAGGCGGCGAGGAGCAGCACGGCGAGCACCGCGGGCACCACGACGTCGGTCGAGCGCGCCCACGCGTAGAGGGAGCTGAAGTGATGCTTGAGCCCGGGGCCAGCGACACGCCTCGGAGCGCGCGCGGCGGAGGAGGAGGTCACCGGGGCCTCGCGGTCGAGGATGGGCTCCAGCGCGTCGACGGCCTGTCGGATGCTCTGGAAGCGGTCGTCGATGGAGCGGGCCACGCAGCGGGCAAACCACCCGTCGAAGCCCTCCGGGAGCGATGGTTCGACGCCCAGCTCGGAGGCGCGTCGGGAGGCGCGAGGCAGGTCGGCGACGGAGACCTCCTTGAGCACCCCGACGGGGGTGGCCTGGTCGGGCTGCGCCGCGCTCTTCCAGTAGATCTTCCCCGTCAGCAGCCGAAAGGCCAGCAGCCCGAAGGACCACACATCCGCCGCGGCGCTGACGGCGGCGCCGGGCTCGGTCTGCTCGGGGGCGCTCCAGAAGAGCGAGGCGACGTCGGTGCCCTCGGCGTTGGCGTCGGCGGAGCGCAGCCACGCGGAGGTCCAGAAGTCGAGCAGGGTGACGGTGAAGTCGCTGCCCGCGTAGCGGCTGGCGGCGACGATGATGCTGGAGGGGTCGAGGGTGCCGTGCACCTGCCCCGCCTCGTGGATGGCCGCGAGCCCGTGCGCCACCTGCCAGAGTATCTCGAGCGCCTCCGCGGGAGGGAGCGGCGACGCCGCGTGCGCGGAGAGCGTCTCGCCTTCGAGGTGGTCGAGCGCGAACCACGGCGCGCCGGTGGTGCGATCGACGCCCGCGGCCACGACGTCCACCACGTGGTCGCTCTTGATGCGCGCCCTCAGCGCCTTCAGCTCCTCGAAGCGGGCCTTCCCGGGGGCCGACGAGATCAGCCGCGGGTCGAGCACCCTGAGCGCGCACGCCCGGCCGATGCCGGTCTGCTCGGCGAGGTAGAGCGCGCGCCGGGGAGAGGCGCTCTGGAGCGAGCGCACGATGCGGATGCTGCCCGCGAAGGTGCTTTGTTCAGAGAGCGCCCGCCATGGTTCGGCCATGCGTCGAGGCTATAGCAGCGGCGGACAGGGCGTGGAAGCGACGCGCCTCGCGGAGGCTCGTTACTGCCGGGGCGGCTCGGCGCCGTGGGGAAACCAGATCCCGTCGAAGTCCTCCGAGCGAAACGGCAGGTCGAGCCTCGGGGCGCGGGGGTGCTCCGCGCTGTAGAGCCGGGGGAGCTCGCGAAAGCGGGTGGGGTAGTAGTTCTGCTGGAAGAGCACGGCGACGGCGCGCTCGTCGGGGTCGCTGAGGGCGCGGAGCTCGGCGCGAAGCTCCGGGGCCCAGGCGGCCTCGATGGCGCGTTCGATGGCGGGGTGGTCCCAGCCGGAGGGGGGCAGCGCGTCGTCGCCGTCGCGCGAGGGGACGGGCCAGTTGCCCGCGCGCCAGAGGGAGGTCTCTCCGGACGCAGCGAAGGGGTCGACGTACTCGCCGTCGAGCCAGACGTTGAAGTGCACGTGAGGCGCGCCGAAAGGGAAGGTGCTGAGCCCGTCGAGGCCGCTGTAGGCCGAGAGGGCGATGGGCTGTCCCCGGGCGACGCGATCGCCGACGGCCACCATCGACCGCCCGAGGTGGTTGCTGGAGGTGACCAGGCCCGCGCCGTGGTCGATGAAGACCTTGAGCCCGCCGCGGTTGAACTCGCTCGACACGCGCCGCACGACGCCCGGCGCCGCGGCCACGACCACCGTCCCCAGCGGAACCGCGAAGTCGGTGCCGTTGTGGCTGTCGTAGGTGAGCTGCGTGCCGAGGAAGTCTCGCGCGTTGGTGACCCGCACGCTCCAGCCCTCCTCGGGCCGCGGGCGCTCGGCCCGGTTGACGAGGTTGTAGATGGGCACGAGCCGCCCGTGCGCCGCGCGCCCCGCCCACAGCGGCAGCGCCATGCGGGGTCGAAACATACGCAGGGAGGTATGATCGAAGCGCGTCGGGGGGGTGTGTCCGTCGCCTCGAAGGGCGAGCAGCGCCTCCCTCAGCCGGGTGCTGAGGGGAGAGAGACCGAAGACCTCGGCGACGCGGAGCGGGTCGTGTGGGGCGTTCATCGTGGGTGGCGCGAACGCTACCACCGGGGACGTCGAGCGAGGCTTGCGCGGGCGCTCCCGAGCTCCCACGTTCCCGTCGACGAGCCCGACGGACCAATCACCCCGAAGAGAGCGGAGGCGCGATGGAAGAGTCCTCCTGGCGACCGATGATCGAGGCCCTGCAGCAGAAGGGCTTTCGCAGCACCTACCTCGAGCGGCTCCAACGAAGGCTGGAGGTCGCCACCGGCCGGTCGTCGCTGGAGCAGGAGATGCTCCAGGAGATGGCCCTCTCGCTCGGCCGCGCGCAGGACCGCATCAACGTCTCGCTGCTCCAGTGCGAGGTGCTCGGTCGGCAGCTCGACGAGGCCGAGTCGAGGCGCCCCCGGCCCGAGGACTACCCCTCCCTCGTCGAGGCCTTCAACGCGAAGCGCGACGAGGCGCTGATGTACCGCGAGCACCTGCTCATCCAGCGAGAGGCCATCGGCCTGCGCAACAACGAGCAGCTCGACTCGCTCTACCCCGTCCCCCCGAAGCGCGTCGCTCAGCCGTAGCGCACCGCGAGCACGGTGTACTCCAGCGTCGCCCCGTCGGGCCGCTTCACCGTCACCACGTCGTCGACGCCCTTCTTCAGCAGCGCCCTGCCCAACGGGGACTTCCAGCTGATGTGCCGCTTCTCGAGGTCGACCTCGTCCTCGCCCACGATGTGCCAGGTCGCCACCGCGGCCTCCTCGTCCTCGAGCTCCACCGTCGCCCCGAAGAACACCCGATCGCCCTTCTGCGTCTTCGGGTCGACCACCTGCACGTTGGCCAACCTCCGCGCGAGGAAGTTGAGCCTCCGGTCGATCTCCCTCAGCCGCTTCTTGCCGTAGATGTACTCCGCGTTCTCGCTGCGATCGCCCTGCGCCGCCGCGTCCTGCACCTCCACCACCACGCGCGGCCGCTCGACGCGCGCGAGCCAGGTCGACTCGTCCACGAAGCGCTGGTAGCCCGCCGGGGTCATGTAGTTGGGCGTGTCGCTCATCGCGTCGAGTTGTACCCTACGCGCCCCTGCGATGACCTCCCTCGACGACGCCCGCGACCGGCTCATCTTCGCCCTCGACGTGGAGGACGAGGCCCGCGCCCGCGCCCTCGCCGCCGCCCTGCGCCCCTCCGTCGGAACCTTCAAGATCGGCCTCGAGCTCCTCATGCGCGGCGGCATGGAGCTCGCCCGCCGCCTCACCGACGGCTCCGCCCTCTTCATCGACGCCAAGCTCCACGACGTGCCCGCCACGGTCTCCCGCGCGGTCGCGCAGATCGTCGACGCCGGCGTCCCGGTGCGCTTCATCACCGTGCACGACCCGGTCGACGCCGCGGTGCGCGCCGCCCACGGGCGCGCGGGCATCCTGCGCATCACCGTGCTCACCTCCACCTCGCCCGCCAGCTACGGCGGCGAAGACGCCCTCACCCGCGCGGTCGTCGCGCGCGCCGTCGAGGCCCAGGCCCAGGGCGCCGTCGGCGTCGTGTGCTCCCCGCGCGAGCTCGCGGCCGTGCGCGCCGCGGCTCCGTTGCTACAGTGCGTGACCCCCGGCGTCCGCCCCACCTGGGCGAGCGTCGCGGGCGATGACCAGCAACGCACCGCGACCGTCACCGAAGCCATCCGCGCGGGCGCCTCGCACCTCGTGCTGGGGCGTCCCATCCGCGACGCGGCCGACCCCTCCGAGGCGGCCCGGCGCGTGGTCGAGGAGATCCTCGGCGCGCTCGATCCGTCCTGAAGACTCCCCCTCGGAATAACCGGGGCCCCCTGAACGGTTGTGCCCCTCGAATGGAGGTCACCGGATGACCCACTCTCCCTCCCAACGCATTCGTCGTGCGGGCGTGCTCGCGAGCGTGATCGGCGCGCTCGCCCTCGGCGCCTCCACCGTCTACTCGCAGCAGGTCCCCGCCACCACCACCACGCCACCACCCTCGCTCGGCGCGATGGAGCAGCTCTCCAACGGCTTCGTCCAGGTCGCCGCGCAGACGCTCCCCTCGGTGGTGAGCATCCGCGTCGACGTCGAGAGCCAGCAGCCCGAGGCGCCCCAGGGGCTCCCCTTCCCCTTCCCCTTCGGCGGCGGCCGCGGCGGTCGCGGCGGGGCGCCCGAGGTACAGCACGGCACCGGCTCCGGGGTGATCGTCCGCGCCGACGGGGTCATCGTCACCAACAACCACGTCGTCGAAGACGCGCGGCGCATCATGGTGCACCTCCGCGACGGCAGGGTCTTACCCGCCCGTGTATTGGGCACCGACCCGGCGACCGACCTCGCGGCCATCAAGATCGAGGCGACGGGCCTCCCCGTGGCGCGCTGGGCCGACAGCGACCGGGCTCGCGTGGGCGAGTGGGTGCTGGCCATCGGCGCGCCCTTCGGCCTGGAGGCCACGGTCACCCACGGGGTGCTGAGCGCCAAGGGCCGCGCGGGCCTCGGGCAGACCTCCATCGAGGACTACCTGCAGACCGACGCCAGCATCAACCCGGGCAACTCCGGCGGTCCGCTCATCAACCTCCGCGGCGAGGTGCTGGGCATCAACACCATGATCCTCGGGCGCGGGACGGGCGTCGGCTTCGCGGTGCCTTCGCGCCTCGCGAGGCTGGTGACCGAGCAGCTCGCCGAGCGCGGCTCGGTCTCCCGCGGCTGGATCGGCCTGGGCCTTCAAGACCTCACCGCCGACCTCGCGACCAACTTCAACCTTCCGCCCGCCAGCGGAGCCATCGTCTCCGAGATCGACCCCCGCGGCCCGAGCGCCCGCGCGGGCCTCGCGCTGGGCGACGTGATCACCGCGGTCGACGGCCGGCCGGTCACCTCCTCCAACGACGTGGTGCAGACCGTGACGGGTCGTCGCCCCAACGACGCGCTCACCCTCGCGGTGCTGCGCAGCGGCCAGGCCCGCTCGGTGCGCGTGGTCGCGGGCACCCGCCCCGACGCCAACAACCAGCGCGCCTCCCGAGAGCGGGGCACCGCCGCGCCTCGCCTCGAGGGCTCGCGCAACCTGGGGCTGGAGGTCGCTCCCATCCCGGTGCAGCGGGCGCGTCAGCTCGGCGTCGACCGCGGGGTGATGGTCACCGTGGTCGAGGCGGGCGGCGCCGGAGAGCGCGCGGGGCTGCGCCCTGGCGACGTGATCCTCCAGGCCGACCAGCAGCCGGTGGGCAACTCCGGCGACCTGCTGACGGCCACGCAAGACGGCCGCGCCGCGCTGCTGGTGCGGCGCCGCAACGGCCAGACCTTCGTCCCGCTCACCCTCGACTGAACCTCTACGCCGGCTCCAGCCCCAGCGATCGCAGCGCCTCGACGGCCAGCGGGAGGTTGTCCCGGTCGTTGGGGTGAAACGACGGCCGCATGTACTCGCGGATGCCTCGCGCGAAGATGTCGAGCGGGGAGTTCTGCTTCTCCTCCTCGGTGGGCTCGCGGTGGGGCTCCGGCGGCAGCTTCGCGTCCTGCCTCGCCAGCGTGATCACCGCCGCGAGCCAGAACCCTCCCAGCAGCGTCGACGCCAGCGCGAGGCCCGCCATGCGCAGCGGATACCCCGGCGCGACCTTCGCGAGCACGTCGAAGGCCACGGCCTTGTGCTCGATCTCCTCCGCGGCGTGCCACATCAGCAGCCGCCCGACCTCGGAGTCCATGGCCGCGAGGTATCCACGCGAGAGGGCGTCTTCCGCCATGATGGCGGTGAAGTGCTCCGTCGCCGCGGTGGCCGCGAGCCGCAGCGCCGCCGGGGAGACGCGCTCGATGCCCTCGAAGGCGATGCGCTCGAAGACCTTCAGGAAGGCCTCGACCTCGTAGCCCTGGGCCTCCATCACCTTGCTGTAGTCCTCGTGCGCCCTGGCGTGCCGGTGCTCCTGCCCCGCGAAGCCCTTCACCTGCGCCCGCAGCCCCGGGTCATCGAGCTGCGGGAGGTAGTGCATCACGCTGCGCACGAAGAAGCGCTCTCCCTTGGGGAAGAGCAGGTTGACCCCGTTGGCCAGCAGCGACGCGTGCTTCAGTCCGCCGAACCAGTACCGCGGCATCGCGGCGTCGAAGGTCACCCCCGGCGAGCGCGGCTTGATCGGCCGGGCCCCTTGCGTCTCGTGCGTGCTCACGTCCATGGCGTCGTCTCCCTCGGGCAACTGACTTCCGTTCAATAGCCCATCGATAGATGACCGTTGTGGCGCGGTCAACACGGCGGTAGTGATTTCCCGATGGCCAGGGCTGCGGCGGGGGAGAAGAAGACGACGCGCACCCGGCAGTCGCTCGACACGCGCCGCGCGCAGCTCATCGCGCAGGGGATGGCCTTCTTCGGGACGCGCCCATACGACACGGTGTCGATCGATGACATCGCCGAGGCGGCGGGCATCTCGAAGGGGCTGCTCTACCACTACTTTCCGACGAAGCGGGACTACTACGCCGCGGTGCTCGAGGCCGCCGCCGCCGACCTGCGGGCGCAGACGCTGGTCGACCCGACGCTCGCCCCGGACGTGCGGATGCGCGCGGGCCTGGAGGCCTACCTGGACTTCGTGAAGGCGCGCGGCCCGGCCTACGTGGCGCTGATGCGCGGTGGCATCGGCTCCGACCCGGTGATCGCGGGCATCCTCGACCGGGTGCGGGGGCACTTCGTCGACATGATCGTGAAGGACCTTCCCCCGCACTCTCGCCCTCGCGCGCTCCGGGTGCTGCTCCGCGGCTGGGTGGGCTTCGTCGAGGTCACCTCCCTGGCCTGGCTCGAGTCCCCTCCCGGAACCATCACCAAGACCCACCTCATCGACACGGCGTCGTCGATGCTGGTGCTGCTGCTGGGCGAGCTCAACCCCGCGGGCGCATCCTCCGCGGGGTAGGATCCCCTCCCCATGGGGACTTCAGCGTCCGGGCTCGTCCGAGGGCTCTGAGGGCGCCGGGGCGTTGGGGTCATCGGGCATCGCGGGGTGCACCTGCACGCCGAGCCGCTGGGCCATCTCGAGGGCCTGCTCGTCGGTGGTGAGCGGGTCGACGGTGACCGTCTGCGGCCCGGGGACGGGGCTGTTTCGCGGGCGAAACGCGATGCCCTCATGGTCCGCCGCGGCGGCCTCGGCGGGGGTGATGAGGTGGTTGGCGCCCATCGATCGCGCGATGTGCCGTAGCTGCTGGAGGGTCCCCGACCCGATGGCGCCGCGCTCGAACATCCCATAGCGGGGAATCGGCGCCGGGAGGAGCGTCGCGAGGTAGATCCCCTGGAGGACGGTGAGGTCGTTCGGCTCCCTTCCGAAGAAGAAGCGCGCGGCTGGGCCGATGCCATAGATGCCGGGGCCGAACTCGACGACGTTGAGGTAGAGCTCGAGGATCGAGCGCTTGTCGAGGGAGCGCTCGAGCCACCAGGTGAGGGCGACCTCCTGGAGCTTTCGCACGAGGGTCTTCTCTCTCGCGAGGAAGACGTTCTTCACCAGCTGCATGGTGATGGTGCTGGCCCCGAAGGCGAAGCGCCCGGCGTTGACGTTGCGGATGAGCGCCCCGCGCACCTCGTCGGGAGAGAACCCGTGGTGTCGATAGAACCCGCCGTCCTCCCGCTGGATCACGGCGCCTACGACGAAGGGTGAGATCGCCTCGAAGGCGGTCCACGCCGGCGTGCCGGGCCCGGTGAGGAAGGTGCGAACGACGTTGTTGGGCTCCTGCACCCGCTGGATGAAGGGGTTGCCGAGGCGTCGGAGGCCGACCTCGACGGAGGACTGCGAGACGTCGCAGCCGTCCTGCACGTTGACGTCGAGGACGGTGTCGCCGAGCCGGCGGGTGTCGAGGGCGATGTGGAGGTCGCCCGCGAGGGTTCCGCTGAAGAGGAAGCCCGCGAGCGGACCCACCGCGGCTGGAGGCAGCACCCGCCGAGGCAGGTCGCAGTCGAAGACCGGAACCCTCAGCACGGCGTCGACGGCGGAGTGATCGCGGCCCCGCTCGGCGCTCCCGGAGAGGAAGAAGCGCAGCCCGTTGAGCTCCGCGGAGATGCCCGGCGAGGTGACCCGACGGCGCTCGAGGTCGAGCGTGGCGCGGCCGGAGAGCGATGCGCTGAGGGCGTCGAGGGGTTCGCGCGCGAGCCCGGGGTGCCGCAGCCCGAAGTGATCGACGGTGACGTTGCCGGAGACCTCGAGCACGGTGGCCTCGGTGCGCCCCTCCGGCGGCTCCACCCGCAGGTGGAAGCGGGCCGTGCCCCGCTCGGGCGCGTGCCACGGAATGAAAGGCAGCCACGGGGCGAGGCGCTGCAGCGGGAGCGTCCCAGCCTCGACCTCCACCTGCCAGCGGGCGTTCTCGTCCCGGGCGTAGCTGGCGGTGATGGCGCCGCCCTGGTCGGCGCCCACCTCGACGCGCAGCTCGTCGATCACCCGACCGTGGGCCTGCAGGGTCAGGCTCGCCGGGTCGAGCCTCACCAGGTCTTCTCCCCCACGCTGCAGCCGGATCGACCCCTCCCTCGCCTGCACCGAGAGGGCCCTCGGCGAGGATGGCCCGGCGGCTCCCGTCCCGGTCGCGGGTGCGTCGGCGGTCTCGGCATGCTCTCGTCGCCACGCCGCCTCGACCTCGTCGAGGAAGGGAGGCAGGGCGTCCTTGGCGCGCACGTCCGCGAGCGCCTCGAAGCCGGTGCAGTTCAGGCTCTGCTCGGCGGCCCTCCGCAGCGCCACGCAGGTGCCCGATCGCATCACCACGTGCGGGGCCTCCGCGCGAAGCTCCGACCAGCGCACGGTCATGTCGCGCGTGTCGGTGACGTCCACCACAGCCTCGCGGAGCTGAAGCCTGGCGCGGGAGCGCTCCCCTTCGCGCAGCTCGAGGTCGGCCTGGATGCGGTCGAGGTGGACGCTCCCCAGCACGAAGCGCCGTCGACCGCCCTCCGTCGATGGGGCCACGACCGGACGACGGATCATCTCCGCGAGGGGCCCCTGCGCTCGGAGCTCGATGCCCTCGGCCTGCACGTCGAGGCGCTGGGTGCGGCCGAGCACCAGGGCCGGCCATCGGAAGCGCACCCCCACGCGGGAGACGGTGAGGTGGCGACGGGCGCCCGGGAGGTCGACCACCACGCCGCGCAGCAGGGCGCCGTCCATCGCGAGGTCGACGGAGCCCACCTGGCAGCGGGCGCCCAGGCGGCGGGCGCAGGCGCTGACGATCCCCTGGCGGACGCGGCTCCGGACGAGGGACGGCCCGAGGGCGCCGGCGGCGACGAGCGGGACGACGATCAGTACCGCGATGATCTTTGCGCGCAGGCCCACGAGTTGAGCGGTCGATAGCAAGAAGGCCGGAGGGCGCGCCAGTTTTCCGGCGCCAGAAATGACAAAACCCCGCCGATCGCAGTGCTCTTTTGAAGACACTGTGATCGACGGGGTTGTTGCCGTGATAGGACCCCGGCGGCGTTCTACTCTCCCACACAGTCACCTGTGCAGTACCATCGACGCTGGAGGGCTTGACGACCGAGTTCGAGATGGGATCGGGTAGA